>Ga0190363_1000311_pt1 | contig 28437 bp, 25 predicted proteins | sample 48721867_MG_FD_161272 | JGI IMG/M metagenome (GOLD analysis project Ga0190363, IMG submission 161272) | Hydrothermal vent microbial mat bacterial communities from Southern Trench, Guaymas Basin, Mexico - 4872-18-6-7_MG | ecosystem: Environmental > Aquatic > Marine > Hydrothermal vents >... | reverse complement strand
CTTTCGGCTTACTAATACTTTTGTAAAGAGCAAGATATTCAAAGCTAACCTCCACCTTCTTACTCTCAATGTTTACATAACTAGAAAAAGCAACAAAAGTGGCAATTCCAGCCCCAATAACAATTGCCAGTAAAATAATTACAGCAACCAGTTGGCTTAAACCACGTTTACCTTTGGCAAACAGCATATTTTCTCAACAATAAAAAAGAGACAAATATTTTTAAAGAATTTCCACGAGACAGCAAATTTACCTTTCAATTTCTATTGTTGCGGTTGCCCAGTTTATTGTTATGTCTCCAGCCTGATTGTTTATTTCTGTTAGTCCATATTGGCTGTCCAACATTCCCGTTATGTGGAAGGTTATCTGGTTTCCCTCGGTCGAGTATGGAAATGCATAAATCCACTTTTCTCCGTTCCAGGTCATCTCAAAACCGTTAACATAAAGGACTCCACAGGAACCGTCAAATGTGGAATTGTCATACTCGTAAACCGCATAATACCAAACCTTTCCACCCATGTCAACATCGATAGTAAAGTCTACAATGCCCCCAGCAATAATATTAATCCGATCCACTATTATTGGTCTTGCTTCGCTCCATGCACCTTCAGCATCTTGACTATCCCAAGTCTTAACCCTCCAATAATAAAACTCAACCGTCGATGGCAAAGTCTGTGTAGTGCTTGTTGTTGAACTTGTAACTTTTCCAGTATCTATAATTGGTGAAGAAAAGTCTGAATTGTCATCAAGTTGGAATTGATAGGCTGATTGGCTATCTCCAGAGTCAGGGTCACTAAATGTCCAACTAAAGGTTACTGAAGCTAAAGGGTCAAAGCGGACATTTGCGATTGGACTATCAAGGATCGGGGCGTTTGGAGGTTGATTAGTTGTCCTTTCTTCTTCTGCTCCCCAAGCTCCATGTGCCGGTTCTGGGTCAACATATTTTCGAATAAACATGAAATCATAGTAAGATTGCCCTTTTGAATTTACTCCAACAGCAACTATGGCTGTAATAGAAGCGGAGTAGGAAGAATATTGAGTTCCATCCATTAGAAATCTCCAGTCGCCATTAAACAAGATAACTTGGTATCTGTGCCATTCCCTCTCATTTGGTTCACCAAAGTCAGTTGTCGGGGGAAGTGTGCCCCAAGCTTTCCAACGGTCGTAACTTCCAACTGCAACATTCACTATGCTATCAACAGTGTGGTCTGTATCGTCGTCCCACCTTGTTGTCATGTCATAGGCGAAAGTGGTGCCCAAGTTTTTAGCATAAGTTTCTATGGAAACCCCTACCGAACTTGTTATACTTTGGGAAAATGAAGCAATCGACCATATGGAACCGGAAGGTGGCCAACTGCCAGAATAAGTCTGCTTCAGGTACCCGTTCTCTACAGTCCAGTCGGTGGGATAGGCCCACTTTGAAGTATCCTTAGTAGAGAAGTCATCGAAGAAAATAAAGGTTGCATCTCCGTTACTTGCTGAAGTTGCTTCCAATTTTCCATAATATATAAAGATAACTGTAGGAGAAGAAGTCAAATTTGCATTTATCTTCACCCAAACTATGGCATAGTCTCCATCTACCTTCTCTTCAATCCAATAATTAAGAAGTGATTGGCCATCGCTGGAAGTAAATCGTACATCGCCAAAGTCTGTCCTGGAATGGCTGTTGAGGTATACTTCCCCTTTGTTATCGACCCCCACACCATAATGCAGGATAAATCTAAGCTGATAATCTATCCCAGCCCCCAGGGCAGGATCAATTTTATGTGCCTTTCGGTACCTCCAACCAGAAAGCCAGGGTGCCACAACAAAAAACTCTTCTTCCCCATAACTCCAACCGTAACTATTATGTGCTTTGGCATGATAATAATAAACTCCTGTTGGAAGGGTAAGCGTATACGTGAAGGTTCCAACATTAAAACTTCCAGATTCAATCCACTCCTCCGTGTAAACTCCCGGTTCGGTTCCCCACTCAAAACCACGCATATCCACTTGTGCCTCCCCAGTATTTGTTATTTCGCCAGTTAAAAGAACTTCATTTCCACTTACTTGCGCTGGATGGGTAACAACCTCTAAAACACCATATTCTTTCTCGGCTCCCCAAGTGCCATGACTAGGCTCTGGGTCAACATATTTTCGGATGAAAACCCAGTCAACATATATCTCTGCCCAAGCATCGGCAGAGTAGCCATCGCCTACAGCTAGTGATATGTAGAAGTTTCGCTGACCTGAAAGAGATAGACCAGTTTGAGTGAAAATTAAATTGCCATCACAGAAGCATTTGATTTTTGAGGATGTTATGCGTAGTTCTCTTTTCTCGTAAGGAGTCATGCTTCCGTCCCATGTTCCGCTTGCAGTTCCGTAGATAAGCCCGGTTTTACTTGTGAGAGCATGTGTTCTTCGGTCGTTTCTGCCCCAACACCTAGAATCGCCTGTGCTATAATAACCTATCCCGATATTATGAGTTGCATACTTGTCTCCTTCGGCTTTCTTCCGACATTTAAATCTTCCCACGAATGCTTTATTCACAATTTCGAAAGCATCTATGCTTTTAGCGTTCGTTCCACCGTTAAAAAGCGTCGATTTTCCTCTTGTTCCTATGTATATAACAAGATTACTGTTTTCTATTGTATATCCTGCATAGACACTAACCTTAGGTTTAGTCCACTTTGAAGTGTCAAAAAAGTCAAAATTGTCAAACAATAAAAAGGTGGCCTCTCCATCACTTGCTGTTGTAGCCGTTGGGTTACCATAGTAAATGTAGATTGTTGTTGTATCTGGTGACGCAGGAATTGATGGAACTTTAACCCAGAAGACTGCATGGTCGCTATTTACTTTCTCCTCGATCCAATATGAAAGGAGGGTTTCTCCATCTTCGGAGGTGAATCTGATATCTCCAAAATCTTCTCTGCAGTGTCCGTTTAGATAGACAACATCACCAGAAGAAGAGCCGGAACCATAGTATACTGTTACTTTAACCTGATAATCCACAACCGCCCCAAAAGGCGATCCCTGAATTTCATGGCTCCTCCTATACTGCCATCCAGAAAGCCACCCACCATCAACACCCTCCCCAACAAAAGAAACTATAATAGAACCATTTTTACCCTCAGTTATACTCCCGAAGACTAACAGAAAACAGAAAAGCAAACAGATGCCAGCATAATATTTCTTCATCATCACCATCCTAAAAATAAATAACCTTTCCCTTTAAAAGAATTCAAGGCTTATTTTTTAATTTCAATAGATACTGTAGCCCAGTTTATTACTATGTCTCCAACCTGATTGACTACGGTTGTTAGCCCATATTGGTTATCTAATATTCCTGTTATGTGGAAGGTTATCTGGTTTCCCTCGGTCGAGTATGGAAAAGCGTAGATCCATTTCTCCCCAGTCCAGATCATCTCAAAACCATTAACATACAAGACACCACAAGAACCATCAAATGTTGCATTATCATACTCGTAAACCGCATAATACCATATTTTCCCGCCAACATCAACATCTATGGTGAAATCCACAACTCCCCCACCAATGATTTTTATTCTATCGACTATTATTGGTCTTGCTTCGCTCCATTCTCCTTCCGCATCGCTAGAATCCCAGGTTTTTACACGCCAATAGTATAAGCCGACTGTCGAAGGCAAAGTCTGAGTTGTGCTTGAAGCTGTAGAGGTAACCTTTCCAGTATCAATAACTGGCGAACTAAAGTCGCTATTATCGTCGAGCTGGAATTGATAGGCTGATTGGCTGTCGCCAGTATCAGGGTCATTGAAAGTCCAAGTGAAAGTTACACTTTCTAAAGGGTTAAATCTTGCATTTGCTAGAGGAAAATTAAGTGTTGGAGCATTAGTTTGAGGAGAGGGAATATCATAAGAGACAAACAAGAAAGGGGCGTAACTGCTTTCGTCGCTGTAAAACTCGACAGATGAACATAGAGAGCCAGGGTAAGGCTCATGTTCCTCCTCAGAAGAAAGTAGTATAAACTGTGTAAGCCCGTTGGTATTAACATATTCAATGTTCTCTAACACATACCAATGTTCGTCAATATAGTCCGCTGTATTGAACAAATCGCCTAAATAGGTATCTATAGAAGACCAGTTACCCTCAGTATCATCAGGCTCGACTCTTCCCCAAGAAGCGTTGTACACTTGTACAATAAAGTCTCGGTCTGAAGTGTCATCACGTGTTTTTATCCACAAGGACGCTGTAATATTTTCGGCATTTTCTGGTATTGATGATGTGTCAAAGGTTAAAAACGCTCTGAATACGTAGTATGATCCAGGATAGTAATCCACTCCCACATATACATGGTTAGTTGTTATGAGAAAATAGCGATCTGTGGCGTTCCAGTAGCCTAAACATAAATAGTCATTTGCAACTTGAAAAACCACTTCTACAGCATCTGTGGCGTTTTCTCCATTTGCTAAAGTCCAATTCTTTGTTCTTCTGCTTGGATCCCATGCTGTCTGTTCCCCTAGAACCAATAGAAAACAGAAGAGCAAGCAAACGCCAACACGATATTTATCCATTATCCCTCCCCTAAAAAACATAAGTAATTTTCCCTTTAAAAAAAGTTAGTTGCCCAATTAAACATTTAATTTGCAGGGGTAGGCCTTGGCGCCGCCCGAACTGAATAGAATGAAACTTAAGCTGACAAACCTCAAATCTCCACGACAGAATCTCCTGACTTTCATGGAGAGGGTAAATTTGGCGAAGCTTTCAACAAATATTTCTGTTAGTTACTGGACCTCGCCACTAGCTATAAGAAAGGTTCTTCTTCTTGTGGCTGATTGCTCATCTGGCCTTTCTTTCATGCTGATACATTTTACGCAAAGCATTCGATACTTTAAGTAAGGGCAGGTTATTTTGATACATTGTGTCCGCTGAGCGACGGTAGCCATGTCGCTGATCATGTTAAACATTAAAAATCCCAATACAAAAAAGTAGGCCTCCAAACAGAAAGCCGCCGTAACTGTGGCTATTAAAAGAACTATAAAAATGTGAGCAAGCAGAGATGTTGAAGTGCTTTTCCGGTCGAGTTTATTCCATAATGAGTTTAACTCCACAAAGTATTTTTTATATCGAACGCGAGCGAGATAATTCACATATACAAGAACTGTTTCAATTATCCCCACAGGCAAGATCATAAGCCACCAGCCAACTCCGGCCCATTTAACTAATAGATAAATAAATGTTGTAGCGAGGGCAGTTGTACTCACAATAGAAGTAGCTAACACTTGAGATATAAAGAGCACATTTCTCATTTTTCCATCAAGCGGCTTCACAGGGAGAAAACTATTCCTCAGTTTTCTCATTATCTATCACCTAAGAGACATATGTGCAATTGTATATATATTTGTTTTGTAAACAAAAGTTTAATTTTGTATAAAATGGTTGCTTTCCATTGCTAAAGAAACCCCTTTCCCTTAAAATACTATTTTTTGTATATCTGGTGTATACGAGATGGAAAAAAGCACTTGCGGATTTTAACAGTCATAGTGGCCCAGTTTAGTATTATGTCTCCAATCTGATTATTTATCGTTGTTAGTCCATATTGGCTGTCCAACATTCCTGTTATGTGGAAGGTTATCTGGTTTCCCTCGGTCGAGTATGGAAAGGCATAAATCCACTTTTCTCCGTTCCAGGTCATCTCAAAACCGTTAACATAAAGGACTCCACAGGAACCGTCAAATGTGGAATTGTCATACTCGTAAACCGCATAATACCAGATTTTCCCACCCACGTCAACGTCCACGGTAAAGTTTACAACACCACCAGCAATAATCTTAATTCTATCCCGAATAATCGCAGGGGATTGGCGACTTGTAAAGTCGAGAGTGGGACCATAAAGGGTTCCATGATTATTGTTTCCGCTATCATCATAAATTATTCCATTTGCTAGATGCCCGCTAAAATGCAAAATTAATCCTTCAGTAATTTTTTTGTCTAGATAAACTTGTTTAATCTCTTCAGACGAAAGGAATCGGTTATAAATATAAACTTCGTCTATGATTCCATAAAAATATCGCCAGATTCCACTTATTCTAAAATAGGTATCGGCGGGATATATATCTCCTTGTCCTGATACTTTCTGTTTGAGTAGCCCGTCGATATAGAGTGATTTAACGCCGCCTCCTAGCGTTACCGCCACTTGATGGAAGTTGGAATCAATTGGAATTGTTGCTGAGGAGAACCAGATCCAAGAGTAGGAGCCATCTGATTTTCTAGTATAATATCCAATCTGAATTTTGTCTTGTTCAAGCTTTCGAAATAGCATACTTGAGGGATAAACTGGTCCATAACCAATGCCCCCTCTACGGGCTAATATAGAAACCCGTTCAAGATACAAATCAACATTTCCCGGCCAGTAAACTTTTATCTCGTAGGATTTGCTTCCATTAAACCACCAAGTTGGGGATTCACGCTAAACATATGTGGTTCGTAACTGATTGGCATAAGCAGAGTAGCTGTATTTTAGAACACCATTTTCTCAAACCTCAACTTCCCAAGATAAAAGTGATTGTGTATTGTCAGCAACCTTGCTATATGTTGTAAGTGCAAATGGGCCATTAAAACCAGCGGGGACTGAAATTCCCTCACATAAATATCCAGCAGGGGATCCTACAAGAACTCTCCGAACTTCACGGCCAACTGATGGATCATACCAATTTTCTCCAACTTCAGGATAATCTTTTCCATAATAGAGCTTGTGATAAGCAGTATCATCTGGTTCTCCTCTTACCCAAACAATAATTGTTTGTTCTGTTGAAAAGGGATTGAGTATAGTGGAAGTTTGCACATAATCGTTTATTCCGTCGAAGTGTAACATTGAGTTTATGGGTTGTGATGCTATATTCATTATCTATTATGCTTGAAATTGCAAACCTTAGCGGGTTTTTTAGAATAGGTTTGTGTCTGCATCATCTCATAGTGGGGGTAGCTAGGTATAACCCGCTTGGCTTATAACTCGGAGGGCGATCGTTCAAATAGATTCTCCGCTACCAACTTAAATTTAAATAGCGAAATTAGTATTTTTGTTTGGGGATGAAATGAAGGTGGAGAAAGGAAAAATTGAAAAGAATTTTATGTTTTCCCTTCTAACTGCCTTCTGACCCAGACAATTTTTAAAAAAGGATGCAACTTTTTTAAATGGGGGTAAAAATGATAAAACGAAAAAAGGGAATCAACTCTCTAATCGCGGTGATTCTTTTAATAACAATTGCTGTTTCTGGAGGTTTCCTAATTTTTCAGTTATTCAATGATTCTATGCGTATTGCCCAACAGAAAACGCTATTAACAGTTACCCATTCAATAATTTACATCAGCAGAAACGAACCATATGTTCTCTTTTCTGCGACATTAAAAAATACTGGTTCTAAACCATTTATCAAAATTTCTTTAAAATTAGATCACGAAGAGGAATATTTGGTGCCGACAATTTCAACAGCATATCCTCTCGAACCCGGAAAAACTGTAAGTATTCAACTAGCACCCCCGCAAATTCATAAAGAATATTATAATGCAGGCCATACTTATTGCCTAGCGGTTGAAGCAAAAGCAAGTGATGGAAGCATTTTCGCTACCACAATTTCAGTAAAATGTATTGCTTCATAAGAAGAAAAAATTTAGAAAATTTTACCGTAAAGTTTATTAGGTAGAAATACGATCATTTTACGTGAGGTCTATTCGATGACCTCTTTCCTAAAGGAAATAATCTCTCGCTTTGCTTTATGTATTCTACTCCTTTTGCCAACTCTTGTTTTCTTGGATGCTGGGATTGTGTGGGTAAACTGCGGTTACCCCGAAAGATTACTCGCTCAACCACCCAAAATTAGACCCTTCCTTCCCAGTATTCCAGAGTTGGAAATGCTTGCGGGATCGTGTTGGAGAGTCGCTTTGGCCTTTTTCATTTGTGGGTTCTTCTTAGTGCCAAAGAATCTTTCATTACGAGCAACATGGAGGTTTATGTGGAAAGTAATCTTAATAAATCTGATTGTAGGGGTGGGCTCACTTCTTGTTTGGCGTGTTATAGTAGGCTTGCAAGTTCCTCAACTTTCAGTCTTTGAATATCTTGCAACGTTATTTTTCTCTAGTTGGGCTGCCGAGCATTTCTCTATCTGCGGAACCTTATCAGACCCCTTTCTTAGCTTCCCACTGCAATGTCTAGTATTCCCAATATTCGCACTACTTGGTAAAATCCTCTCAAGCAGAGTAATAAAACAAGATTTACTCCTAACTCAGTCAAATCAATTTTATGAATTTTCTTTCCCACAGTTGCGTGTTAAATGTGCACGTAAATATTCTCCCAAAAGTAGGCATCAGCAACTATTAATGAAGACACGCTCACAACAAGACCAAGACAAGGAGAAATTATGGTATATAGCATAAGAGAAAAAGATAAATAACCGGCTCTGCTTTTAATATAATGGGAAGTGACCGTGGAGAGTTTAATCCTTAATCTGTTTCGGCAATTCTATAAAAAAGCGGAGTTTAAAGTATCATCCATAAAATCCAGAGAGTTCGGTTTTCTATTTTTTAAGAAATCCAGCATGTTAAGACATGTAGGTTTTTCTTCGGTTTCTGAGTTAAAACATTTCGTTCTCTCAAAAATTCCTGCTCATATTTATTATTCATGTGCATTATATCAACATCCGAAGGCAAAGATGGGGCAAAAAGGATTTCTCGGTGCAGATTTAGTTTTTGATATTGATGCGGACCATCTTCCAGCAAAATGCAGAGTGAAACACGACCGCTGGTTCTGCTTAACTTGCGGTATGACTGGCTTGGGAGTTAAACCGGAACGTTGCCCGGCGTGCCGTGGAAAAAAAATAAAAGCTTTAACTTGGTTCTGCGAGGAATGCTTATCATTAGCTAAGGAGCATACAATTAAACTAGTTGATTTTTTGCAGGAGGATTTCGGTTTTTCTTCTAAAAATGTAAAAATAGTCTTTTCAGGTCACCGTGGCTATCACGTTCATGTTGCGATAAAGGAAGTGCAAAAATTAAATGCCGATGAACGTAGAGAAATAGTAGATTATGTTATGGGAAACAACTTAAAAGTTAATCCGTTTACTTTTGGAATAATTCAGCAAGGTTGGAGAAAAAGAATTGCTGAAGAGATCGCAACCCTCCTCAACGATAATGAAGTATTAAAAGAGTTAAAAATACCAAAGAACACTTTAAAGAGTTTAATTCAAAATAGAGAAATAATCTTAAAGACTTTGAAAAAGGGAACTTTACCTCGGCTAAAATGGGTTGGAGAAGGAATGTGGCAAAAAATTATCTCTTTTGCAGTTCAGAGACGAAGGGTACTTGTTGATGGTGTGGTAACTGTTGACCTTCACCGGCTCATTCGGCTCCCTGGAAGCCTTCATGGTAAAACAGGTTTTAAGGTTACTGTCGTGTCCAACTTGGATTCATTTGATCCGTTTGTTGATGCACCTGTCTTTCGTGATGGCTTTCTCAAGGTGAAAGTTTCCCATTTTCCAGGAATTACTTTACTTGGCAAAAAATACCCTCCTGCCCACAATACGGTTTTAACTGTGCCCAAAGCTTTAGGAGTTCTGTTAGTTTTAAAAGGCGTTGGCGAGGCGGTCCGTGTTGGATGAGTTAGATGAGCTTGAGTTGTTGGAGTTACTCTGTCGGCGTGCCAAAGATGTAGGTAAACTTTCAGGGAAGGATCTATTCATCTTATATAAATGTTTTGGAGATCGGTTAACTCAAGCTTTAAAGGCTGTGCGTGATGGGCGTGTTAGATTACATGTTTTTAAACCAAGCAATCGCAAATTGTGGACTGTTATTGGAAAGCACGGTGAGTATGTGGTGTTTCCAGGAGCTCTTTTCTGTGGATGTGATAATTTTTATTTTGAGACCGTAAGGCGCTTAAAACCGCATTTATGTTATCATCTTATCGCACAGCGGATTGCAGAACTTTTAGGAATCTATGAAAAGGAAAAGCATCCAGATGAAGAATATGACTTTTTTGTTGCATCTCCGATGTGGAAACGAAATATTTAAAAAAGAGGAAGGTATGAGATAAATATGATAAAAATGAAAAAGAGGCGATACAAAAGAAAAACTAAAAAAACTTCTAAAAGGTTACTTCTCGGGCTCTTCTTCGTTTTTCTTATTGGAAGCGTTGTTTTATTCGCATTTACATATAAACGGGCAAATGTTGAGAGGCTTTGCTTTATTGGTGCGAGTGGACAAGCAATAATTTCTCTGGATGCTAGTGATCTAACCGAGAAACCAATTCAAGTATTCCGTTCGCTGCCTCTCTCTCATAGATATAGTTTTGTCTGGACTAAAAATCGACTTTATGTCGGCTTAACAAGTTCTGTCACTGGTTATGTTTATCAGATAAATCTAAGAGAGGAAACCTTTAAAGAGTTGGAAGTTCCTGGAACGGTGATGGATATAAAAACGTTCCATGATAAACTTTTTGTTGTCACCATCGATTATTCCACCAGAAAAAGTTACTTGATTGAAATTGATTTAAACTCCTTTTCAATAGCTAGCAAGGAGGTCTTTTCGAAGTATGCTCCAGGGACACCTTATGAATTGGCAATCGCAAAAGATGGAAAAATTTTTGTGGTTTCATATAACTCTTCATCAAGGGTAAGTTATTTGTCTGCCTTTGAGGGGGTAAAACATTTAAAAACAATTACCGTTGCGGGTAATGCGGCATTACATGTTGAAACTATTGAAGGAAAAGTTTATGTTCGAAGTAGAAACGAATTAATTGTTTATTCAGCAAACACTCTTTCATTTATAACTAGGGTTTCCTCACTTTATGGCTACGGAGCAGTAAGATTTCAGAATGGCTATTTCTATGTTGCAGGAATAACCCGAGAAGGGCAACCACAGTTGTATATATTAGACTCCACTCTTGCTATACAGTCAAGAATTCAGCTGTCTCAAACTACTGGCACAGCTACAAGTTTAACTTTCTTTGAAGGAAAAGTTTTTATTCTTGGATTACTGCATAACCTTGGCTGTGCAGTATTCCTTGTGGAGAACAGTAATGTAGATGTGCATATAATTCCCAACACGGTAAATTGTTGGCCATCGGGAATAATATGCTTGGAGGCGGAGAGAAAATGAAGTTAAGTATCGCAACTTTAGCTAAATATCCTTTCTTAGAGGAGGCTGCAGAATATGTTGATAAATTCCAAATAAAAATAGAAGAGTTAACAGTAAAAGAATACGAGCCAATAGTTTCCTTAGCTCTCAAAAAAGTAGAGCAGGCAATTCGCAAATTTTCCATCCCCTTTTCAACGGATTATGAAATAGAACTCCTCGCTTTTCCAGTAGCAATTCTTCTTGTCGCCGCTACCGAAGACGATTTTATCCAGAGACGATATGCCCTTGCTGAAGCAAAGAAAACTTATATATTTCTAAAAGAAGAAAAGCCTGAAATCATTTTTTCAATTTTAAAACATTTTTGGGGCAAAAACATTCAACGTGAGAAAACCTTCTTCAAAATCAAATATGATATCTATCTCCATAATGCTGTTTATCTCAAAGATGAAAAATGGAAGCTTGTCAACCGTATTTTATCTGGTGGTTTTGTCTATGTAACATATGATGAGGCAAGTCGGTTATTTAGTGAAACCGTTCGGGAACATATCGAAACAAAAATTCATACTGCAAAAAAGGTCAAGTTGCCCAAAGAGCTTGAAAAGCAAGTTAACAAACTTAAACGGATCGCTACAGAGATTACTCCTATAAAGAAACCGCTCCCTCGAAAAATTAGTTTGGAATGTTTTCCTCCTTGCATTAAATCCCTTTATAAATTAGCCTCGGCGGGGAAACATTTAAGCCATATTGAACGTTTTACACTAACCTCTTTCTTAATCAATGTTGGGGCAACTGTTGACGAAATTGTATCTTTGTTCAGTCACATGGCAGACTTCGATGAGAAAAAGACGCGATATCAAGTGGAACATATTGCCGGACTGATTGGGTCAAAGACGAAATATACTACCCCCAACTGTAAAGCATTAAAATTTTATGGTGTCTGCCAAAAAGAGGATCGTTTATGTCAAAAAGTTAAAAATCCTTTATCCTATTATCGTATTAAAACCAGCAGGTCAGCCTCCGCTAATCAGAAGCGTTAGAATAATTTTATCTCCATTATTTAACGGTGTTGAAAGACTTCTCAATCTTGAAACCAGTTTACCATTCAGAATTGTGCCATACCCTGTTTTAAATTGCTTTTTATTTGCATCGAAGAATTCATTTGAAAAGCGATTACCATATTTTTTTGAGAAAGTAATTTAATTAAATCCAGCAAATTGCTCTTTTTCTCTAGGTTAATTTCCTCTTCTGCTTTTCCAGTAAAATTTCGGAGGACCCCCAAATAAGATACTTTAACTTTCATCTTCCTGCTCATCTCTAGGCAAAGTTAATTCTCGCTTACCATTTTTAGTGTACTCAACAAGTTTTCCTTCTTTGCTTATTCCAATAACCGCTGCTTTTCCATCAGTCTGCTCGCTTAGAATAATTCCCATCAAGGCCGCACGGATACAAACATACATGACTTCTCGACCGAGCTCTGCGTGATTTCTAAAAAAAGTAGGGCCTGTTGGAGCATTTTCTTCCCAAGGGATTGCGGTTCCAAATTTAGTCGGAACAAGTTTTGCATCAAAAAAGTTTTTTGTGGCTTCTTTAAAAGCAAGTATTGCCTCATTGAGCCGATCTCCATATTTTATTAGAAATGCCTTTTGCCAAGTTGCATTCGGGAAGCGAAAGATGCTTCCATCGAACATTTTGATTTCAATTATTTTTTGCCTCATTTTTGTTATCCCGATATAATAACCTCTTCAAAGATTTAAATATTCCCTAAAAATTTAAGCTTTGAAACTTTAAAAGACCACGATGATATTCTACTTATGAGTTAAAAACACTTATCTTAAGGGGAGGCGGTGGATGACTCAGAAAATAACTGCTTATTGGAGGCACTTGACAAAAACTCAAAAAATTAAAAATGTGGCGGCCATTTCCATTAGTCTCTTCTTCTATTGGGTTCTAGTTTTAGAGCTGGCAGGTTTCTTAGTTATTGCAGTAGTTGGTTCCCCTTCCATGGCTAACCTTGCCCCCCCGGGATCACTAGTAGTGTTCGCTAGGTCTCCTGAGTATCATGTAGGGGATGTTATTATGTTCAAAGTTAAAGACTTCTGGGTAATGCATAGAATTGTTGAAGAAACTCCAGAGGGTTTTTACACAAAAGGAGATATGAACTCATTTATTGACCCATGGGTTGTTCCCCCCTCAGCAGTTCAAGGAAAACTGATTTTGGTAATCCCGCTAATTGGTAACTTTTTGATCCTTCTCCGTTTACCCTTGGTGATTGCAAGTATTCTCACTTTGTTGGTAGCTGAATTCGTGTGGAAACCAATATATGAGTTTAAATCCTTTTTAAGAGCCTAACATATTATTTTTATTGGAATGTGAAGCGGGATGGTTCATGGTGAAACTTAAGAAAATCAGTTTCCCAAAAATTTCCTTCTCAAAAATTAAAGAACGTCTTAGAAGCCTCTTTCAGGTTACTCCTAAAACTAAAATAGAAGCCACTAGACCCCGTTTCAGAGCAGAACCATTAGTAGCAGTAATTGAAGGGGAAGTTTTAGATAAATATACCATCGACCAAGCAGTAGTTTTTATTGTTGACCGAGACGGAAGAGGATATTATTTAGTTCATGAGCCGCCATTAAATGAGGAAGAGCAAAGAATTTATGGCTTACTCATGGAAAACCTTTATTACTCATTACGACCAACAACAATTATACCTGAAGACCCATTAAAGTATGTTGAAGGATTCATCTACGAAGTGGCTGAAGAACTGGGGATGCTAGAACAAATTCAGCGTAGTTTCAGAAAGTTCAAATACTATATAACCAAAGATGCTTTTGGATATGGTCCCATCCATGTGATGATGAATGACCCGGAAATTGAGGAAGTTTCTTGTGTTGGTTATGGGCGTCCAGTAAACGTTATTCACAGAAAATTCACACAATATGACTGGCTCGAAAGCAATGTTCGTTTTCCAAGCGAAGAGGCGTTAGGCCGCTTTGTTCAGCGGTTAGCACAAAAGGCAGGAAAAAGCGTCACGGTAGCAATTCCTTTCGTAGATGCAATGACTAAAGAAGGACATAGAATAGCGGTAACTTTTGGCGGAGAAGTTACCCTTCCTGGAAGTAGTTTTTGTATTAGAAAATTCCCTGTGGAACCATTAAGTATGGGGCATATTATTAGGCTTGGAACGCTCTCGCCGTTAATGGCCTCGTATCTTTGGCTCATCGAGGAATATAAAGGATTCATCTTGGTTGTTGGTCCCATGTCTTCCGGAAAGACAACCATGGTTAACTGCTTGTTAACTATGATTCCTCCAGTTCTTAAGATTGTTACTGTAGAGGACACGCCAGAGCTTAAGATTCCGCATAAAAATTGGGAAAGATTCAAAGTTCGCCGTGCATATAGCATTACAGAAACTAAATATGACGTGGATTTGTTTGACTTGGTGAAGCTTTCACTTCGTTATCGTCCTGATTATATTAGTGTGGGAGAAATTAGAGGTGAAGAAGCAAAAGCTTTGATTCAAGCAGCTTCTCTCGGTCACGGGGCAATTTCAACACTTCACGCTGAAGGACCAAAAGCAGCATTTATTAGATTAACCACAGCCCCCATGAATGTTGAACGTGGCAGTTTACTTTTAATTTCAGCGATTGTTACTTTGCACAGAATTAAGCGCCCCAGCGGGGTGGTGGTCAGACGAGTTGTGGATATCTCAGAAGTTGTTCCAAACAAACGGGGCGAACCAACAATAAAAAAGATTTTCAGTTGGGACCCAGCAAAGGACACTTTCCGACCAGCAACTGTGGAAGAAGTTGTGGCTAAAAGTGAAAAATTGAAAACCGTGGCTGAATTGGCTGGTTGGAACAAGGAAAGACTAATTCAAGAGCTCAAAATCAGAACAAAATATTTAACTGAATTAGTTGAAGAAGGAAAAATTTCTTATAGTGCCTTCTCAGAGGCTATGAGACAATTCTATAAAGGAGAGTGGAAAGCATGAAATTCTCTTGGCGTTGGTTTGCTAAATTAAAGGAATTACCTATAAAAAAGTTCTTGCGTTATATTTTACTTATTATAGCAGCTATATTATGTTTTGTATTTTATCAGCTGACTTTTGTTTGGGTTCCTGAAACTGCACCGATAACTTTAAGAACACTTTTCTATGTTCTGGGTGGAACCCTTTTCGGATTAAGCATAGCCGCCGTTATTGGGTTACTCTATGACATTTTTATTTCTCGCCCACCGGAATTCCTGCGCAAAAAAGAACTCACGGCTGAAGAGCTTAAACAAGCATTCGAAGACTTCGCAGTAAAAACGGTTTCGAAAAGTGCTCGGTTAAGCAAATATGCCCGTGAAATGTCAATGTATCTCGCACCAGACATTATCAAATCCGGGCGAACAATAAGCCCCTATCGATTAATCTGCGAGGCAATAATGTTAGTGATAATTTCTCTAGTAGTTATTACCCCATTAGCAATTTTCTTGATGCTGACAGTTCACATTTTATGCGTGTTCCTCTTTGTTATCCCTCCACTCTTCCTAATGTATCCTTCAATACAGTTAAAGTTTGCTATCTCAGATCGCAAGAGGGTTGCTGAAGATGAGCTCCCCTTGTTTGCCTTATATTCATCAGTATTGCAAAGCGTGGGTCTAAGCCTTTACAACTCACTTCTAATGGCTATTGGAAAAAAAATTTTCCGCGAATTTGAGAAAGATGCCTTATTGGTTTCTAGAAACACCACTTACTTTTACAAGGCACCAATTGAAGCTATCGACGAAGTTGGTCGCATTCACCCAAGCGAAGAAGTGAAATTGTTCTATGTTGGTTACTCGTCAGAATGGTATAGCGGAGGAGACCTAACAATTTACTTAGAGAGTAAAGCCGATGACTTATTAAGAGACATGAGATTCAAATGGACTAGATATAGCCAAAGAGCCTCTGACTGGGGCGAAGCAATAATTGCACTACTTTTTGTGGCACCAGTACTTTTGCTAACCGCAGCATTCGTTTTTCCTGGAACCTCCCTAACAATCCTATTAGCTTTTCTTGTCTTAGGGATTCCCATTATAACTGCTATTCTGTTCAGCCTAGTTGGATTAAGTCAACCAGCAAGTCGAGATTTCCTTGAGGGTCCAACATCTCTTTCAATCATTGTCTGTATTGTTACAATTATTATAACTTTTGTGTTAGGGTTACCTTTATGGTCCGTATTCGCGGCGGGATTGGCAGCGGCCTTCGGCACATATGCTATTCCAATTCTCTTTCAAATGCGAGAGATCGCCCGTGAAGAAAAATCACTTCCAATTTTCCTGCGTGATCTAACTGAATACCGAAAAATGGGGTATGACATTGCGAAAGGCATCCGTAACTTGGCAGATGCGGCACCATACACCGCTAGGTTTAATTACCTTCTCAATTTTATTGTGAGGCAGTTAAACCTTGGTGTCCCACTAAGCGAAATACATTTACCCTCCCGTAGTTGGGCCGTTAGAACCGCTTTCTTCATTTTGGGTCAAATTGTCGAATCTGGCGGGGGAACAGTAAAATGCTTAGAAAGCCTAGCAACTCATATGAATGATTATATAAGAATTAAACGTGAAACCAAGGCGGGAATGTATGCTTATCGAATGCTTGCCCTGTTCACTCCAATTGGTTTGGCATTCACGGTCAACTTAATGTATGGGTTAATTACTTCATTTACGGGAATGATGGCTCCAGTAACGGAGGTGGGACTACTGCCTTATTCTTTGGCACTTCCACCCGCGTTTATGGATATTTGCTACTTGCTGGTAGTTGTTTCCTCGATTTCAATTTCACTTCTTGCAACAAAAACAATAGATTTTACCATTAAAAATACTTTATGGATTGCCATCAATTTGGTTTTAGCTATCGTCGCGATTTTTGTTTCAACCCCGTTGATTCAATATCTGCTTGAATCTCTACGTTGGAGTGTTCCAGTTTAGTTTTTGTCACTTCAGCTTTTCAGGTAAATATTTATCAACAATGTAAGTGAGACCATACTTGCAGAAAGCTTCTAATTCAGATTTACGTTTATGTTTGAGGAAAGCTTTGATTTCTTTTTGCCATCGTTTTCCAGAGTATCGCGGGTCACGTTGCAACTCTTTCAATCGTTTAATGTCTGTTGGAGTCAATGGATCACTTGGTAGCTTGTATGTAAGAATATCTGTTCCTGTGATTCCTATCCATTCAGCGTCTGGTGTGGTTAAGCCACGTAAATGAGCTGCGTTAGCCGAGCCGGAAATTATTACCATAGCTATATGCATCCCCCAAGGATCGCCGTCAACAAGTATATACACTGGCAACTTAAGTTCCTCATTTAATCGCCGAATAAACGCACGGGTGGTCCTCGGTGCTTGTCCACCAGTTTGTATTAAGATTGCGTTGAATCGCTTGTGAACTCTTTCCTCTATAAATCTTGTAAACAACCCGCCTTTCTCAATAACAATTATCTTATCTGCTGAAGTTTTTCTAATTTTTGCTGTCAATAAGGATGGGCCAATTAGGATACCGTCTGGGTGAGCACTTAGGTTTAACCTTTTTCCGCGGTAGCCGGGAACAGTATACTCTATTGTGAGATCGCCGAATATTGCTGATCGCTCTTCTGGGAAGATATTAAATTCCTCTCGGGGGATTCCAAGAACAGTTTCTAGGTCAACGATGATATTGTTTGATTCCTCTTGGTTTTTAAACTGAATATTATATGCTTGTGCAGAGTAAAAAACGTCTCGTAATGTAGATGTGCGCTTATTAAGCAACAACTCATGGCTAAATTTAGCTACCCAAACTAATTGGGCAAATGGGCGAAGATTGCGAATGTTAGTTATGCTTCTTTTTACTACACGGTTTCCAAGCACATATTGCTTCAGTTTTCGATCATATAGAATATTATCAGTTGATCGGCTGGGCATCACTACCGTGGGGGGCACTCCCTCCTTCAATTGCTGGTAAATCCTCTTGCAGAATGCCTCAATTAGTTTAACGCTTTTTCTTTTCACTTTCACTCACCTCACTATATTTTATCAATTTTTTAAGAATAATAGTTATGTCTGGTGGTTTCCTTTTAATTACTTCTGCTGAGAAGCGACTAATTTTTGTCAAATATTTTTTGTAAACTTCTAATCGCTGTTTTTCTCTCTGTCGTCTTGCTTTTCTGGATAGGAAGAGACGCAATTCCCGAGCAACATTATGCAATCCATTCAGAACTTCTCGTTGGATTTCCGGGCGCTCAGCAATAATTTCCTTTCCAACAGTTTTATACGGGATCTTTGTACTACATAAATGAACAAAAACAACCAAAGGGGCAGATTCTGAAACGCGATATCTTTTCCAGTTAAATGAGCGGACCAGTGAAACTATTGCATCCCCGCCTTCATCATAAATTAAAGGAATCCTGTTTGCAAATCGGTAAACTGTTATCTTGTCCCTTGCAGGAATTTTTCCTCCATAAGCAACTGCAACTTCTACGATGAATGGATGTCCACCATACGCTGAAGGTTTTCTCTGGTGAACTGCGATGAATTCTGGCTCAAGCTCCTTTTTTATTCCTGCACGAAAAATCTCTTCGCCTATTGGAGAAAGGCAATCTGCCTTTGGTGGAAGGAAGCGAAATTCGTGCATTTTATTCATTAATCGTACTAGTTCATCACGGGTAAGTTTTTTGGGATTTCGTCGTGGATTAATTCCACAAAATTCCAAGAAACGCTTTGCTGTTTTCTCACCGATCCTATGGAAATGTGTTGTTAAAAACCCAACCATGTTTCTAGTCTTAGTGATTTCAATGACTCTTGTAAGAAGCTCCAAATCCACTCCATGCGGGTGCGGCAAAGTCTCAGTTGGCGGCTTTGGCATTTTAGTGGTTGCCCTTTTAAAGTGAAAAACTTCGTTGGTGGGAGTTATATATGTTATCTCAGCGTAGGGAGCAACCATAGCTGTCCTTTTAATATACTCGTAAATTTTTCTGGCGGCCCGCCGATAATTTCCAACAATAGCTATTGATATTTTAGTTCCACTCTTCCTTTTGGGGTTGGGAAGTTTCTTCCGTTTCAGCACAATAGGCTCATTTTTATTTATGTCAATTAAAATTTCAAAATATGAGAAATATTTTCCTCCGGTTGAAGTCCAAACTTTTGCAGGTTGATGGGTAGTTATTTGTGAATAAAGAATTGCCATTTTTCCACCTAACCCGAATACTCCCCGCATCTGCTGAAGTTTATACTTAGAGCTCACAAGAATCTTTCCAAAGGCTATTGGAACTTGCTCTTCTGGCACACCGCATCCATTATCTTCGACGGTAAGTTCATAAGCTCGAATGTTTCCCGGAAGCGTGATCTCTCGTATTTGAACTTTAATTTCAGGCAATATTCCCATACTTTCAGTTGCATCTAACGCATTTTCAATAAATTCCCTTACCGCAGTGAATACTGCTCTTGTTGGAGAAGAGAAACCCGCTAGGTCCCGGTTCTCATAGAAAAATCTCGCCACACTTACTTCCTTTAACTCGGACATTTTATCTCTCCTCCACGATTATCTCCAATGGCAACCCAAAATCTTCAGGTTTTTTCCCTTCGTGTGTTTTTAAGGTAACATAGTGAACCAATTTAAACTTGTTTTTTCCAGCGGATTTAAAAAGGGCGGTCATTAACCCTTCAGCCTCGGAATGGCAATCAAGACATATAAAAACCTTCTTTTTCCGTGCATAACTCCAACTACGCAAGACTTGAAAGCCTGGAAGATTATTTACTGCTTCAATATACGGTCGCATCCACTCTTCCTCATTTACTAAATTATCCAAAAGCCCCCTTAAAAACCTATTGGTTGCCAATTCAACATCATCTGGGTGCGGCGGCAAAGCAAAATGGCGATCATATAATTGCTTGACAATCTTTCGGTCAACAAACTTTTTCAGCCGAGATACAGATACCCCCTCAAAGAATATCCAAGCACCCATTAACCTTCCACCAAGCCCCCTAATAATAATATGGATCTAAACATTTTATAAGAGATTTTAATCTCCTATGCTTTTTTAAGCCACAATTTATATTTTAACCACCTAAATTCAACTTTCTCTTTAACAGCAGGTTTTATTAAAGTAGCAACGGTTTTTTGTGCCTGCTCATTTGGCTCAAGAAAAACAATAATATCGCACCAACTTTTAAGGATTCTTGCAGCCACCGGCTCAACCTCTCCATCTAACGAAACTCGCACTTGGCTTGTTAAGAGGATCGGAAGAGTATATTTTCTCGAAATTTCTTTAAGAAAACCAAGTTGGAAGTTTAATTCTCGGTTTAGGCTAAACGCTGTTTGCGAAGTTCCATCCAACGCAACGCGATAAAGAAAATTAATACTTTCAAAAATTATAAGTTTCACTTGGGGATAAATAAATCGTTCCAATGCACGGATACATTTTCCTTGTTCCCAAAAAGTTTTGGGGTGCATCAATAAAATCTTTTCGATAGTTTGCGGATAAACGCGTTTCACATAATCCAAACGCACCCGAGAGAAACTACCTTCAGAATCAAAGTATAAAACTTTAAATCCTCGCATGGCATAAGTAACAGCACAGAGTATAGCAATATTTGTCTTATCGGCTCCACCACGACCATAAAGCAAAGTAAGTTTTCCAGGTGGCAATTCTCCCTCAAGTAACCTCGTTAAAATAGGCGACATTTCCCGCTCAACATATTAAAAAAGAAAATTGCTTGATAAAAACCTTTCGTCTTTATTTTTGCTCTTTAATAACGACAGCATCTGCAGGAGAGATGCCACGCCAAAGGATTTTAAAACCACAAAAACGCAGAACTGAAACGGGATCCGGCAAATGATACTCATGTAAAAGGTCAATCACTTCCATAAGAGGTGTTTCTTTATCCGCAAGATTTTCCTGTAACTTTCTTCTAATTTGTTGAAGGATAGTTTTTTCAATAAATGCTTCTCCAACCAGTATATGCGTGGGAATTTTCTCTTTATTTTTAATTATTGTTTTTTCTAATAGCCCTGTTTTCTGTGCTAGTTCTTTGACAGTAATTATTGGTTCAGTTACTCTAATTGAAAAAGTAGCCGTTTCTTCCGCAATCATTTGCTTTTCAAGTTTATTCAAAGTTTCTATAATTGGCTCAAGGGGAATCCTTTTCTTATAATAGAAAAGATTAACTCCAGGGATCCTCTCCAATTTTTCACAAGCCAACTCTTCATTTACCGCCAAAATCATTGGAACATTCTGAAGTTCCTTTAGCTTTTCTATTTTCTTTCTGAGATACTCTTTGGTCCAAAATCCAACAATTTCTAGATATATTTTGTTTTTCCCTTTTGCAAAGGCAAAATCAGGTAACATAACTGTGGTTCCAGTAATTATCGGCTCTGGCTCCCGGGTTATTGTCCAGCCAGTTTTAAGTGCTTTAAAACGATTAGCAAAATCCTCTTCTACTGAACTATCATAACTCTCAATTATTTGTCGCTTTGGAAACAGCCATGCATGTCGTGTGCTATTCAAATTGAAAGTTAACAATTCATTAGTTTTCTTATAAAGAATTTGTGCATTTATTTCCCAAAATGGTTGGCTAACGATCTCAGGAAGAAGTTTCGCCAATGCCGTTCCATATCTTCGGCTTAATTTAAACAGCGAAAGGGGGCCATCAACCTCAACAAGTATTTTTGATCCGAATTTAGAAATTGTGTAAATTAACCCGTGGAATTTTATTGCTCTAAAGATTTTTTGCCAGTTCCTAGTAACTGAGAATGCAAGTTTGGTGCAGGAGAAAAGGAGTGTCTGTGCTAGGCTTAAATTATACTGGCGGATTAATTCCTCAGGAAGGAATTCCCCAATTGATACCAGAACCTTTTCCGAGTCTAAATCAGCATATAATGTTGCTTCAATTTCCTGTGATGAAACACCCATTCTCTCAGCTGCTTGCTGTAATATCTTTTCTCTCTCCTCAGAGGTTAACGGAATCCCCTGCTCAGCAGAGATTGAGAATACTGTTCTCCGAACTTCTACGGGATTCAAACTTACGTTAGATGCAAATTTGCATTTTCGTTCTATTAATGTAGCGATGCCTCGAATAAATTTGTAATTTCCAGCAAGGTTCTCCAAAGCAAGAAGGTCTGCCTGAATTTCTCGCTTCTTGTTACCGATGTTCCTTTGATAAATAGTTAAAATTTCTTTGACTATTGCAATATTCCGAGAATTTATGCTAGCAAATTTTGGGCGGATAAACTTTTTCCATCTTCTAATTGAAAGAAGCTCACTCGGCAACATTGTATTTCACCTTTTTATGTCTTCTCCTGCTAAGACGCATCTCACTTGTTTCTTTGGAAATTACCTCAATTAACCGAGCAACTTTTCCTTCTCTTTTTCTCAGTAAACGGCCTAATCGCTGGACGAATTCTCGTGGGCTTCCCGTTCCACTTAAAATTATCCCTAAACTTGCATCTGGAACATCAACACCCTCATCCAAAACTTGGCTGGTTACAATTACCTTATACTCTCCCTGTTTAAACTTTCGCAAGATTTCCCGTCTCTCTTTCAGAGGTGTTTTATAAGTAATAGCAGGGATTAAAAATTTCTTGCTGATGCGGTAAACCAAATCATTATGAAGCGTAAAAATTATTGTTTTCTCGGAGGTTTCACTAAGAATTTTAGCTAAAAATTGTAGCTTTGCTTCTGAGTTAAGTGCTGTTTTGAAGGCTCTGTTCCTTGCCAAAATGGCTTCTCGAGCCTCTGGGTCATAACTTGAGCGAATAATTAACTTCTGAAAATCCGCTGGACTCTTAAGGGTTATTCCTTCTCTTGCCAGATAAGACTTGAAAATTCCATATTGCTCATCGTAAAATTTCTTTTCTTCAGGAGTCAATTCCACAAAAATTTTCTCATGCACATAGGGAGCCAAATACTTTCCGGTTAATTTCTCAGGTGGCGCCTCATAAACAACACCACCCACAAGATGTAAATATTGTAAGTGTCGCATATCTGGACGATAAAGGGTGCTAGTTAAACCCATTCGATATGGTGCCACAAATAACTCCAAAATCTGCACATATCCTGGAGCAAAAGCGTGATGCACCTCATCCAAAATTAAAAAGAGAAAGCGGTTACCTATAGACTCCGCGTGAATGTACGCTGAATCATAGGTAGTTACTGTAATAAATTTCACATCATGCTTTCCGCCACCAATAACCCCAACCTCTATGCCAAAAGTGTCTCTTACTCGTTGAACCCACTGGTCAACAAGGTCTAAGGTAGGCACCACGATTAATGTAGGAACTTCCAAAATTTCTATTGCCTTTAATCCGATGAAACTCTTCCCTCCCGCAGTAGCAATACATAAAACTCCACGCTTGCGATTCTGAATCCATTTTTTAAGGGCCTCCTCTTGAAATGGGTAAAGCGTAATCCGCCCCTTTTCCAAAGGTTGTTTTGGAGGCAAATCTAAAACGAGATCTTCCACGTGAACATTATTTTCATTTAAATAATCAAGAATGTTTTGATAGTAACAGCCTAACGCCCGATAACAATTTGAGCGAGGATCCCATCTACCAAAAGGCGTTGAAACATCGCCTCGAATCAATATTGTCCCTTTAGCAAATGACAACTTAACCTTCATTTTTCACTCTAAAAGATCACAACCAAATATTTAAGGGTTTTCACAAAATTATTTTAGCCAACCTGTTTCTTTTTAACTCTTCTTCTCCAATAAAAGAAGACGGCAAGACCAACAATAGTTGCAGTTACCCCTCCAAGGGCAAACCAGAAGAAACCACCCTCTGATGGATAGGAATAAACTGCAATAAGACAGCGGTCCTCAAGGATATTTAAAGTAATAACCCGCTTGCCAGAAGGAAATCTTTCTTTTGTGGCATTATCAAACCAATATTGAAAAGTTCCCTGATGAAATTTTTCAGGAGCACTGATTTTATACGTTCCCGCAGGAATTGAAAGATTCCACCCATAATAATCCAATGAAAAGGCAGCACAAGAAACATTACAATATAGAGGAACCAAATTATTCTTTTCATCATAGGTTAAAAGCAGAAGAGTAGGATCATTTTCCTCAACAACAATTAATTTACACGCTATGCTTCTATTATTCGTTTTTTGGTAGGTTTCAAAGGTGACCCCCGGAACAAGAGTTACAATTAGTAAATTCAACAGAAAAAAGGAGAGAAAATATCGTTGCATACTTTCTTCCCTATTTAATATTGTTTTTGGGACCACTTAAAAGTTTTGTTTATCCGGAAACGACAAAAGCATTTCCTTTGTCTGTAATTAAACTAATTCTCTCGAATGCGGATACTGCAGTAAAATTCTGACTTACCGAAAGACTATCTGGTAGCCCCCATGCATCAGCTGTCTTTGGACCTATAATGAAAAAGTGCTCTTCTCCGACGGATATTGAACCATTGTTGAAGGAAACCATTTTTACTGGCGGCGACGCAGAATAATCAACTATTAACGCGTGTGTTATAGTTACTGGAATAGGTCCTGTATTAACAACATGAATGACTACTGTTTGTGCTTCAGCATCAAATTGATAAACAAAAGCATCTATTTTCTCCTTCGCTTTGTCAGCCATTATCTGTTCAAGCTCGCTAGCTGCGGAAATGGCCCAGTTTAAACGAGGAACAACTACTAGCAAGATAAAAGTAGCGGGAACAATTATTAGAAGTAAAATTATCGCCGTTATTATTGGGCTTAACCCTGCTTTTGACCATTTACGGTTAAAGAAGGCCAGTATTAAATAAAGGGGGAGAAAGATAGTCAATCCTCCAGATCCAGTAGAAATGTTCCCTTTTGCTTCTGCCAGTCTTAAAATTTTTTCTTCTTTTTCCTCTTCTTCACTCACGTTGAGAGAGAAAGCTTCTGAAGATTGAGCGAAGTAATGTCCCACAATATTATGATTTACATAGGGTGCTTGAAATACCGCCGAGTTCTCAGTAGATGGAAGATAAACGGCTCCAGTTGTTCCATTGTAAACCCAATATATTGTATCATTATCCGTTTGTCCAACAGCTTCAACTAGAGGCACCCAGGAAAAATGATGCTGTGTGCCAGCAGACCATAAGAAAGAAAGACCGGGAGATTCAAGTTGCTCGGCAGTATAAGATTTGCCGTCTACAGTTAACATTACTGCATTAGGATCTATCGTTATGTTTTGAGGAAGAGACGGGCTAATGGTTTTAAATACCATAAAAGTAACTTTAACCGCAAACCCCCAAAAAACATTGCCGAGCTTTGTGAGTACACCAACCTGATCTTCTTCATCGATTGTAAAATATTTGCTTGTGTCAACACGAATAGTTTCCGCCAAATTAATTTTTATCGTCTCGGAAAGAGTGAAATTCTCTGTTTTTAGGGTTTTGGAATTTCGTTTCAGTAAAGCAACAATCTCAGAAACTTCTGGACCTTTACCAATATTTTCTATAATTATTGCATGTGGGTCTATTGCCTGATCATAAGTTACTAAATGAATAATAAGTTTTTCGTTAGCCCTCGCCATTGCTAGTTGCATCGATTTATTTGTATCCTGAATAAAACTGTACACCGAAAAAATAATTGCAGCAGTAGCACTTATAGCTAATATAAACACTATTATGGTAATAGCAACTCCAATTGTTGCTTTTTTATTTTTGATAATTGACCTCCGACACCTCATTTTTCTCACCTCTAAGAGAAGATTTGCCTCTGAAAAGAGGGGCCTTTTTCAAGGACTTCTCGCAAAAGAGTATTGCCCCAAATGCTGGATAATAAACCAATGCAGGAAGCTCTATAATGTTCATTAGTGTTTCCACCTCTTGAGATTCGGGAACATAAATAGCTTTAATTACTCCATGTGCTTTATCAACAGTAAGTTGACCAGTAGTGGAGTTCTCGTCTAGGGTAACAATACCAACAGTTCCGCGATATTCATAATCGACTGATCCGATAGTTACCTTTTTCTTCCACGTAAAAGTGTATGATTGAGCCTCATATGGGTTTAGAAGCACAGGAAAATTCTTTGCTGAATAGCTTTTTGTGTTTTCAGATGAATTATCAAAAGTTACTGTCAAAACTTTCACGCCTGATAAAGGTAATCCTTCAACATCGAAGACAAGTAAATCTGAAGGAGTAGCATAGAAAAGATTACCCAGAGAAGTAACAACTCCAACAACATTTTCATCGCTAACTGTGAAGTTAAACAGGATGGTTGTCATTCCAAGAGTTTGAAGTTCAACATCTTTCGATTCAGTATAAATCACTGGTCCCCGCCGTGTGAGATTATCTCGATCTAGATACTCAACGACTATTATTGATACTATTTTTGATGTTTTTGGGCTACATCCAATATTCCTTACCAGTAATGAATGATTGTCTGGAAGAAGATAAACTGCTAATGCTTCTTTATTTTTTTCCGCTACTAATTCCGCCACTTTATGAAAACTATTTGAAGCTTGAACATAGTAATAAGTAGCTATTGATATAGCGGCAACTACTAAAAGAAAGATTAGAACAATTATAATAGCCCCGGCACTTGTTATTCCTGCATTAAATTTTTTCCTGACTAAACTTTTCATTTTATCCTCACCTAGACATAGGCTACTACAAGGTCATATGGTGCCGAATCACCAGAAAGCCAAATAATTGGATACGGTTGGGTTAAGAATCTTTTAGGAGCATTAATTTGTCCTGACACTACATTCTGACCAACTTCAACCACATCTGAAACTTGTCCAGTGGCATAATGCAAACTTAAGTATAGGACCGAATCCTCTTTGATGTAGAAAAGATACATTTTTTCGGATGTTGCAGAAAGCATTGGACATAATATTGACCCCGCATCAAGTTGAATCTGGTCGCTCCACGAAGTTCCATTAAATGTTTTATAATAAAGCGAGGACCCAAATGTATAGGTAAGATAAACTTTTTCTCCTCCAAAACTTACACTAAATAATCCTTCAATTAAGTTTACTCCAAGTTTCTTTTCGTGCAACCAATCAGAACCGTTATATTCTTTATAATAGAAAGAGTTTTTCCAATAGAATAGAACAACTCCATCTGAGAATAGGGGATGCTTAGCAATTGCCACTCCATATTTCACCCAAGTATACCCTGTTCCCCCACTCGAGAAAATCTGTGTCCAGGTTATCCCATCAGTTGAAGAAAATACTCGCGTTTCCCATTTGTAGATTCCAGCAAAGTATCCAACGCAGTGACGAAGAGCAAAGAAAACTTTAGAATCGGTTCTGGCAAAGTCAAAACTCCAGTAACCCCTAGAAGTTAATAAGGGAATAGCATCTGATAACTGCAAGAGACCACTAGCACTTATAGTTCCAACACGGAGATAAACTGTTGAAGTCAAGGAGCTTGAATAAGTTCCAATACTGTACGCGATATACACTTTAGAGTTATCAGCCAAAATTGTAAAGGCTTCGCCGTTAGTAATTGTTGTGTGGCTTGCTTGGTACTCGTTTTGCGACCATTGAGAACCATTAAACACTTGGTAAACAAGATAATTGGTCACTGGCGATTTATAGAACAAATAAGTAAACCCATTTGCCTGAACTATTGCACGAGCATTTCCCTTTGGAAGAGCGTCTGTTTGACCAACAATTTCAAAGCCTGGTTGCTCCTCGCCAAGTTGAACTGAGATTCTTGCAATATTTGACGTTGTTTCCTCGCCAGCATTATCAGTAACCGTAACCCAAAGATAGAATATTCCCGACTCAGTAGCGTTGAATAGGTAGGTGTTTCCGGTTTCCGGCAATTCTTGAGTTAGACTACCAACACGCTCAAACCATTGATAAACATATGGCGGTTGCCCTCCAAAAACTGAACAGGTAAAAAGCTGGCTTTCCCCAACTTTAAGTTGAACCGTGGCTGGAAATAGCGTTGCCCTGAAACCTTCCATTGGGGCCCCAGTGAATTTTATTGAGAAAGCAGCGCCTGTAGTTGATAAGATTACCAATTCCGATGGGGGTTGTTCTGTTGTAAAATTAAATGTAGCCTCAATTAGAGTTTGAGCAGGAAAAGTTTCAGGGGTTATAGCCACTTCTTCAGCCGTTTCATCAACAATTGAGTATGCCTTTTCAACTGTAATATTCATCGTTCCATAATTATAAACATACAGGTGAACTTTAGATCCCTCAAAGTAAAAGTAAACTAGACTTAAAAGTTGATTTTGATTTTCTCTTGCTCTCTTTAAAATGTCCGCGATAGAGCTTGCCTGAGTGGACATTTGTTGCATAGAAAACAGGATAAAAGCAATACCAACAGCAAGAACGATTATAAGAATTAAAATTGCCCCTATCACTTCACTTAATCCAAGCCGCGAGCGTTTTGAAAGCCTAAAACTTTTTAACATCTTTCTCT
>Ga0190363_1000308_pt1 | contig 28553 bp, 28 predicted proteins | sample 48721867_MG_FD_161272 | JGI IMG/M metagenome (GOLD analysis project Ga0190363, IMG submission 161272) | Hydrothermal vent microbial mat bacterial communities from Southern Trench, Guaymas Basin, Mexico - 4872-18-6-7_MG | ecosystem: Environmental > Aquatic > Marine > Hydrothermal vents >... | reverse complement strand
GCTATTGACGCATTAGTAACTATCTCAACACCCTTATCTTTAAGGTATCTTTCTACTTTGATTGCAAAGTCTTCGTCAAAATTTAACATTAAAATGTGCTTCAGCGATTCAACTATTGTAACTTTATATCCTGCTTCAACAAGTTCATTAGCTATTTCTACGCCAGCTAATCCTCCACCAACAATAACGATAGATGATGCCTCATTAACTTTCTCTTTCAGCTTAACCATTCTATCATAGTTTTCCTTAACATAGAACACTTCATCAAGTTCCTCTCCTTTCGCATCGAGTTTTGAAGGTTTAGAGCCCGTAGCTAAAACCAGGTACTCGTATTTTACTTCACCATGACCTTCTAAAATTACTTTCCTACCGAATCTATCGATGTCCACAGCTTTATCCACTATAAGCTCTATGCTATTTCTTTCGAAAATCTCATCACCTATAATGTTCTTTTCTAAAGGAATTCTCGTGAAAATATAGGGTATTGCGCAAGGTATTAGTTGTTTCTTAGAATCCCTAATTAAGACTATTTTAGCGGCAGGATTAAGGGTTCTATAGGTTAAGGCAGCCTCTATACCTGCAGGTCCACCACCAATAATGACCAAATTAGCTTTCACATTCGTCCACCTTATTTCAAATTACGCTTTATTCCAAAATATCAATATATTGTTTTAGCACTAAACTATACAGGTTTTCCAAGAACATCCTTTGCTTATAAAAGTCATGTAACGCGGTAATTACTTACTGCGGTGAAGCAGCATGTGTAGGCTACTATTGTATGTGTTTAAGAATAAGGGCGCTTCCTGGGATGAAATAATTAATTCGTTCTATCTCGCTTCAACAAACGACACTATCTTACAGGAGATAGCTGGTAAGAAAACCCATAGCCATGGTTGGGGCTACGTGGTTTATAGGTTCTATGGAGGTAAGGCGTTCTTAAGCTACTATAGAACACCTACTTCAATAAGTAACGATGGTGAGGGAGTAGATTTCCTTAAGGGTCTTGGGAAGCTAATGTCTGAAGTGCAAGTGCTTATAGTTCATTCGAGACTTACAGGGGAAAAAGAAGTTAAGAATGTTGAAAATACGCATCCGTACATGGAGCATGTTCCCGGAAAATTTACGCTATGGCTTGCTCACAATGGGAGAGTAAGTAAAACAAGTTTAGCTCGAGAAGTTAAGTTAGAAAGCTACATAAGCATATATTCAGACACGTATTTCCTAACAAAATATTTAGCTACGAAAATTCCTTCAACAGCAAGTATGCATAACGTAGCTTCTGTTCTAAGGGAAATTGTTGAGAAAGGATACGTTATTTCAGCACTAAACATAGTTGCTCTCATAATGCTTAATGATGAAAGGGTATATGGGTTTGCGCTAAACTACATCGCACCTAAGGCTTCTGAAAGAGAGGAATACTACAGATTATACATGGTCTCTCCAAGTAATAATGAGAAAATTGTTGCGTCTTCAACGTTTACAAGATACTTTAGAAATGGGGAAATTAGGGCTTTAAATAATGGGGATATGGTGTTTTTCGAAATAGTTGACGGTGAGCTAAGATTTCATTTAAGCAACATATTTAAAACGTAAAGACTGCACTTTCCTCAATAGTAGCTTCTCTTTCACACAATCTATCGTTGAAGAATATTTTCAACTTTAATCTTAGCTTCGAACATTTTATGCATTTAATTGCAACTTTTCTTTTCTCGAAATCAACCATAATGTTGAACATGTTATCCCAAACCTTTATGTTTGAAACGTTTACCTTATACGCTAAGGGATAAATGGTTATTTCAACCTCGTTATCGTTGGGCTTAGGTTCTATTTTAAAGAAACCGTTGGTTATTGCATGTATGAGTGCTGCTGAAGACCAGGCTTGAATGAATTGTCCCATTTCACCACCATCAACATCACTATATACTTCATTTATTCTTCCGGGATCCGAATTTTCGAATGTAAGATTAACTAGCGTATTAAGCGTTTCCTTAGCGAAATCTACATCTCCATAATTTAATAATGCAATGATAACCCAGCCAGTATGTAGAGGCCAAATAGCTCCGCTATGGTATCCCCCATCATATACAGGGTCGTTTGATGAAACAGATCTTAGCCCCCATGGAGTTCTGAAGTCTTCTTTCTTAAGTCTTTCAAGAACCTTCAATGCCCTATTCTTAGGCGCTAGTTTGTAGTAAAGGGGCATTATTGGAAATATTGTAGTAGAGTCTTGGCTGTTAACGTGATCTCTATAGTAGTTTAGCTTGTTATTCCAGAAAACACTATCAAACTGCTCTTCAAGATATTCGGCATGCCTTTTAGCTTCACAAGATAACTTAGTATCGCTTACTACTTTAGCTAAGAAGCTAATTGACCTTAACGCTTCAATCCAGTAAGAATTTATTTCAACACATTTGCCCCTCCTCTTAGAAGCCCACCTTTCAGGCCATCCTATAAGTAGCTTTTCAGGTTGATTTTCAAGAAACAAATCGCCATCTATGTCGCATACTTTGTGTAAGAAACTGTATGCTTTAATAAGATTCTCATATTCCTCATTAATGAAGTCTTTATTTAAACTCCAATTGTAAAACTCTTTAAGTAAAATTATCCAGAGAATTGTAGAATCAATAGACATGTATCCGGTCTTAATGTTAGATCCTATTTTAGGTATTAGAACTATCTCATGAGGAATTTGTCCTTCACTACTTTGAAATTTCGCTAGAAGCTCTATTTGTTCTCGAACATTATCTATGAATCCAAGGGTTAATGCGGCAAATCCCGTCCATGCGGAATCTCTGCCGAAAAACCATGAGAAAACTGGTGCTCCGGCAAACCATCCCTTACCTACGCTTGTTTCACTATAGAGCATAAACATTGAAATTTTAGCCCAAACAAATGCTTTCTCAAAATAGAAATTCCCGGTCCAAACACTTAATGTGTCATAGGCTATCTTGCGGTAAAGTTCGTATGTTCTTTCGAAATCGCTATGCCATTCCTTAGTGGCTCTCTTAAGTTCGTTTAGAGCTTCCTTCCTAGAATAATTCGGTGAAAAAGCAAAAATAATGTAATTATTGGGTTTTATGCTTGCTTTATAGCTAAAGCTTCTATTTTTAACTGATAATGAGCATTCCTCTTTAGGAAGACAACTTGTAGCTAAAGCGCCTTCACCATCACTATTCCATAAGATTAATGATTGTTCATCAGCGATTTCATGTTTTAAGCTTTCATGAACTTTATTTAGTGGCCACATAAACCTTACCTCAGGCTTAAAAGAGAATTCTAAATCAACACTTTTTGTTCCGAAATTTTTCAAAACAACATAGTATGTTGGGCTATAATAATGTATGTAATCCAGTCTTACAATATTGTAGTTGTTTGAAGAATACTGATATCCTATGTAACCGTATCCGCTAACATACTTTTCACATTGCTTAAAAACATCCTCATTATTTATCTTAATGTTTATCTTCCTAAGGAAACCTAGGTAATTAAACCATAATCCAACTCTTTCTCTTGAAGGATTAGCTACCTTAGGTAACTCTCCTTTCTGAGTGAGTATGGTAAAGCTTTTCAGCCCTTTAACTATTGAGTATCCTTTAAGGTTTGATGTTTTAACCCATAGGTCTAGTCGTTCAAGGTTGTTTCTAGGTTTAGCTTTCCATATTTCATCGAGAACCTTATTCACACTTGTTTTGCTCAAACACTTTCTCCCATGATGGATTATATTCTCATATGTTAGAAAATGTTTTCTACAATCCTCAGAAGATACTGAAAAGGTTTAAGAATTCTAGTTTCGAGAAACACATTGTGAATTAAGGTATGCTGGTGTTAAGTTTTGTATAGTGACTATGGTTTTCTAAAGGCCAAAAACTCTTCTGAAGCAGCTTCTCTTAGAGAGTTTAGCACATACGATATTGTTAGAAGGCTTGGAGTTATTTCTCCAACACGTGTGCACTTAAAAAACCATCCAATAGACCAGCCTGTTACAGTATTTAACGCTGCATTAGCCGTAAAGGACTCTATGGTTCATGTATATGCTAGGATAATACTCGGTTACTACATGTATGTTAGCGGTGTAGCGAAAATAACTTTCCCAATAGAGGATTTATTTAGTGGCTTAGTTAACTTTAGCCACTACACTGCTGAACTAATACTTTACCCGACAATAAAATACGATATCTGGGGTGTTGAAGACCCCAGAGTTTCAGAGGTCGATAATAAACTCTACATGGTATATGTAGGTAGAACAATAAATTACTTCAACCCAGCAATAAGAAGGGAAAGAACAGCTCCAGTATTAGCACACGAGGTTACGCGAGACAATTGGGTTAAAACACACGTTTTCATACAGCCTAAAGAGAATAGAGAACATGTGATTAGCGATAAAGACGCTTTCATATATAAAATCGACGGTAAACCCTACATATTTCACAGGTTACATATGGACGACGAACAAACATATCTCGTAGTTAGCGAAATACCTGAAGAAGTAATTGCAGAAAGAAGACATGTTGCCGGAAAAGTTATAGAAATTGTTGAACATAAAACAACGGTTGTTCTCGATCCGGCACCGTTTGAACTAAAGCTCGGATGGGCTTGTCCTCCTGTAAAAGTCGGTAAGAGCGAATACTTATTCTTGGTCCATGGCGTAGATAGGGAAATGGAGGGATACAGGGTTTTCGCAGCGTTAATGGAGTATAATAGAAGCGAAGGTTTTATAGTTAAAGCTGTAACACCATATTACATCATGGAGCCTAGACAAACATATGAGATCTTTGGTGATAGACCGAACGTCGTATTTCCATGCGGTTCATGGCTTATAGATAAAGATGTATTGTTAATAACGTATGGTGCTGCAGATTACCTTATAGGATTTGGAACGTTAAGTATAAGCGAGGCGTTATCGCTTCTCGATAAAGGTAGAATATATTAAACGGCAACTGTGAAAATACGGAAACGGTATGGAATCTTGGAGAAAATAGCTTTTATTTCAACCTATCCTCCGGAGGAATGCGGTATTGGAGAATACACTTACTTCTTAGTTAACGCCTTAAAAACAATCTTTGACGGTGAAATAGCTGTTTTTTCAAATATAGTATCAAATATTGGTGTTAGAGAGTATCCTAAGGGCGTAAAAGTCATTCCCTCCTTTTGGAGAGGGAAACCTATATACAACATAGCCCTTGAGAACATTAGGAAAACAGGCCCATATGATGTAATCCATATCCAACATGAGTGGGGGCTCTTTCCTGAACCTTTCGAGTTTTTAAGATTTCTAAGTAAGTTAAGGAAGCATGCTAAAAGAGTCGTAATAACCTTACATAAAGTTCTACATGTACTTAATTCTAAAGTTCGAAACGTTAAAAAATATCATAGAGAATTAAGCGAAATAGTAGACCTAATAATAGTTCATAGTGTTCTCCAAGAATTCGAGCTTTGGTCTCAAGGTCTTGAATTAGAGAGTATAGTGAGAATCCCTCATGGAACTTTAACTAATCCCTACATTAGTGAGCCTAAAGAAAAGCTTATTGAAAGCTTAGGTTTAGACGGAAGCATAAGCAGTAAAATAGTATTAACGACACCAGGGTTTCTAAGGATAGATAAGGGTCTTGACGTTTTATTTAGAACTTTTGAAAGAATAAGAAGGGTTAGAAATGATGTTGTACTTATTGTTTCAGGAAATTATCAAGGCAAACAAAGCGTTTTAGAGAAACTTAGAAGAATCATTGAACTTTATGGTGCAGAGGTTCCATCAGTAGTTCTTATAAGGAGATATCTAAGAACAGACGAAATTCTTAAGTTAATTGCGGCATCAGACATCATAATTCTACCATATAGGAGAGCTCGTGGAGAATATAGTGTTAGTGGAATATTGCATTTAGCCTTAGGTAGTTTTAAAATAATAGTTGGAACTAGGGTTCCAAGGCTTGTAGAGTATTATCAGTTAATGCCTAGTCTTTTTGCCCCACCAGAACGTGACGATATTTTAGCTAGAATAGTTCTTGATGTTTTAGAAAATTATAGGAAAGTATATAGAGAGTTTAAGTTAGCAATTACCTCTTTTGTAGAAAAAACATCATGGATTAATGTCGCTAAAAAACACCTAGAAGCTTACTACTCGTGATTTAAACCATTATTTTGGATTTTCTACGGAAAAAGAATCCTAAAATAATATATAACTGTATGAACTCTAATCTTCCTAAATACATTCCCAAAATTATTAATGCTTTACCCCAAAAGGATAATGTATGGTTAACGACGCCTACAGATAGTCCGACGCATCCCATAGCAGAAGTTACTTCAAAAAGAGAGTCTATAAAAGATGCCCCACTTACCCATGAAAATGCTATTGAAAGGAAAAGGTCTGTGAAAAAGTAAAGTGCTATAAAGCTTAGTACGCTAAGTATTGCTTCGTCACTTATGTTTTCTAACCCAACCTTCTTCCTAATGCTAACAGGCGCCTTTACGGCAATTGTTGTAGCAGCCCAGAATAAGTTCTTTAGTGCTACAATGAACCTATAAACTTTGATGCCACCTGCTGTGGAAAACGTTGCACCACCAATGAACATACCAACTACTAATAGCGCCTTACTTACATCGGAAAGCGAACCTAAATCTATAATTGAGAAGCCTGTTGTAGTAGATCCTGAAGCCATATGAAAGATTCCATTAGAAATGGAACTTATAATATTGTATCCATCAACATAATGGAGGGACAGTGCAAGTAATCCTGAAAAAGTGAACATTAAAAGGATGCTTACGACAAATTCCGCTGATTTCAGAAGGCTACCTATGCGAAGTGACATTAAATCTTTCAAATCACGGAAGTTTTGCGCACCAAGAATCATAAATATCAGAATTGTGATGTAAGCTATTGGTGCTCTCGTAATTACTGGAACAACGCTATTATTATATATGCTCATACCTCCTGTGGCGATCGTTGTCATTATTAGGTTTACTGCTTCAAAAAACGTCATACCAGATGCCATGTACAATACTATGCCTATCGCAGTTAATGAGAAATATATTGTAGCAACAATTTTAGCTGTAGCTATTACCGTTGGAGCAAGCTTTCCCCTTTCGACAAGATATACTCGTGAAATAATGTTGTACTGTGGTAGAATAATTACAGCTAGGACGACGACACCTAATTCTCCAATCCATTGCATCATACTTCTCCAAAGGAGAATAGAAGGCCTTAAAATTTCCACATTAGGAATTACTGTGAATCCCGTACCTGTAAAGCCACTAACACTTTCGAAAAATCCATCGTAAAGGTTCATTCCGAAATCAAGATACATAGCTATGGATGATAGAATAGGCATAAGAAGCCACACAATAGACGCCGTAATTAATGCTTCAAAAGGTGTTGGAGATTCTAAGTATTGGAACCCTTGAACATAAATACCTAATGCGAGAAGAGCGTAGCCTATTAGGAGAAAGGATATTGAAGGAGGATTTCCAGTTAAAATATCGGCAACCGGAACTACTAACATCATAGCTCCTTCGATAGTGAGTATTGCTGCAACAGTGATCAGTATTCTTTTAGGCGAAATCATCTCACATGCCTGCAACAGTGTTGAATAAGCACCCTAACGTAGAATTAATCATGTAGGAACTTCTTCTTAAACCCTACGAGTAAACAAATTTCTACAAACTTTGTAAAAACGTAAACATAAGATACTAAAGCTATTACAAGTAATGCCTCAAATACTAATCCACAAACACTTCCTACAAATAATATGAATAACCTCACATCTCTTGATGCGAACTGGGGTATACTACCCATCAATGCTGGATGTTTACCTAAATAATGTAGTGCTCTAATATGTAAATAGCTTACCATAAGAGAGCCCGATAGAGCTAGAAAGTAAATTGCAAAACTAAACATGTTTTCTTTATCAAGAAAAACGTATGAAAAATATGATGCGCCAAGAATAGCGACTATATCAACAATTCTATCTAGAACACCATCGATAAAAGCTCCAAACTTAGACGTTTTACCTAAGATTCTAGCTAACTCTCCGTCAACACCGTCAAGTATTGATGCTACTTGAACGAGAATTCCCGCTAAAATGGGGTTTGCTGAAACGTAGAAGTATAGTGGAGTCAAACCAAGTATGAAAATAGCTATGGAGACTATGTTAGGTGAAGGTTTGTATCCCCTTGAAACAATGAATAAAGTTATTCTTGTAGAGATCTTTCTATTAACATATTTAGCTATAGGCCCATCCTCTCTTTTACCTAAAGAACTCATGTGTCCTCATCTCTTCAAGAACTGTATCTAGCACGGGTCTTGAATCACCATAAAGTAGCTCTATCAAATCTCTTGGGGTGTCGATGTCAATCCAGTACTCTCCTAAAACGTCAACAACCTTAACTTGGCAGTTACTTTCAGCCACTGTAGAGATAGCTTTAGAGACTGAAAGATCCTCATATCGAGCATTGCTTTTTTTAATAATGCCTATTGCCTCCTTTGTGAAGATCATTACGCCTACATCGATATGTGTGAAAGTTTTTAGGTTTTTCCCTATTTTCTTTAGAATACCGTTTTCGGCAAGTATTTTGGTTGCTTCTTCAACTCTAATAAATCTCGGCTTAGAATCGCCACCAACAATAATACATGCATCATAAGTTTCTTCAACAATTCTTAATGGTACTTTATAGGTGTATATGTGATCCGCCATAGATACAAGAAATTTTTCTCCCATAACGTTCTCGCTACCTAGAAGTAAACTATACCCATTACCCCATTCAGGCTTAGGATTACTAACGAATAGTATTTTAACATCACTTAGAGCCTTAATGTATTTTGAAAGTATCCTCATAGCTCTTCTAAGGAAGCTTTCGCTAACTACAATCACTATTCTCTTAACACCAACCTTAACTAATGCTGATAATGGATAAAGAATTAATGGAATGTTCTCTATTTTGTAAAAATACTTCGGTATAGAACCAGTAATTCCTCTAAGCCTTTTACCGAATCCAGCAGCTAAAATTACAGCTTCATCAACCTTGGTCATAGAACTATTACCTGCCATAGTATCCCCATAGAACAGCGTATCCAACCACATGTGCCTTAGCGTACTCTAAGATTTCAACTAAATCACCATATATTTCCTTGGGTACTTCGGTGTCGAGAGCTAATATTATGAAAACATATCTGTGAGATTCGCCGGGAGGAGGACATGGTCCTCCATAGCCAAAGTATCCGAAGTCGTTCTTAAGTTGATAACCTACGTTTTCAACGTACTCTTTCTTAGGCACATTTTCTGGGAGCTCGGAAACGCTTGGAGGCATATTAACTATTACCCAATGTACGAAGAATCCGCTTGGAGCATCAGGGTCGTAAACTAGAAGTAGTAGCGATTTAGCATCGCCTTGAATACCAGACCATTTTAGAGGTGGTGAAATATTTTCCCCATCACAAGTGTATTTCTTAGGTATTTCACCACGGTGTGGAAAAACTGTACTTTCAAGTTTAAACTCGTACTTAGCATTTTCTATGATATTCTTTACAAGTTCAAGCTGGTTTTTAGTTTCATGTTTAAACATTAGGAACCCTATTATTACCGCAATTATTACTACGAGAGAAGCTAAAGTCAATATTACTGTCTTACCATCAATTCTCACTTACACCACTCCCATAACCCATTTATTACTCTAAAACAATTTAAGCTAATCGTAGAATCTAGTGCTGACAGAGGTGATTAGGAACGGTTCTTTCAAAATTTAGAGATATAGTGTTTAACATTATCGTAGACTATGTCAAGGTACTAGGCAAAATAGGGTTTAAACCATGGCATTTCACATTATTAGGCTTCTTATTCTCAATAGTTTATCTTCATACTATAGCATGCAATTCAATAGCATTGTCTATACTGTTCCTTTTAGCATCGGGATTCATGGACGTTTTCGATGGTGCTTTAGCTAAAGCTTTAGGAGTAGTTAGCAAGAGTGGAGCATATCTTGATTCGATAATTGATAGGTTAGAAGACATTGTTTATTATGTAGGTTTCATAATTCTAGATTTCAATAGCTACATTGTCAGCCTCGCCTTAGGTTTGACGATAACGCTTACATATAGTAGTGCAAGACTGGAAAATCTCGGAATAACTAATCCCAGAATAAGTCTTTTTGAGAGAAGCGATAGAATCATCGTTTTAGCTTTGATCTTAGCTTTCTACATGGTTTCAACTGAAGTTTCTAGAACCCTATTTAACTTATACACTTTAGCTTTAATGATAGTTGTTCTATTAAGGATAATTACTGGGTATTTCGATTTAAAATGATTTGAAACTATATTATGTTCTTAAACATTTCATCGATTTTCGTGTTTTCAAGCTTCTCATATCTTTCAGTAGTTCCAACATCATACCATAAGCCTTCGTACTTGTACGCTAAAACCTTTCCACCTTCAGAAATTATTTTAGGGATAAGGTCCCCCATAATGTCTATTTCCTTCTTCTCCTTAGCTATATCCTCAAGGTATGCTCTCGCATTAGTGTTAAGTGCGAGTATACCTATTGTAACGTAAATGTTAAGCCAGGGTTTCTCACTAATTCTCTTCACAAACGAGTTTTCGAGTTCAACTACTCCTACAGGTATTTGGTACTTAGTAGCTACGGCTAATGTTGCATCAGCACGATTTAGTCTGTGATAGTTAACCATGTCTTTAAGGTTTATCGTTGATAAAATGTCTCCATAATATATTACTATGTCGTTAACATTTTCGAAAACACCCTTCCGAAAAGCATTTAGTAATGCACCACCTGTTCCTTTAAGATCCTTAGGGTCTTGAACATACTCAATATTCACATTAAATCTTGATCCATCTTCGAAATAGTTAACTATTTGCTCATGCTTATAACCTACGAGTAAAACAATATCTTTAATTCCATGGTGTCTTAGCAGTTTAACAATATATTCTAATAGCGGCTTCTGCTTACTTCCGACAGGTATCATTGTTTTCTGAAAGTAGTATGTAAGTGGTCTAAGTCTTCTCCCCTCCCCTCCACATAGAATAGCGCCCTTAATCGCCATCTATCCTTAACCCTCACAGAACTCCTATCGGCACTATTTTAAATTGTTTCTTCTAAGAAATAAATGTTTAAGAGGAGATTTCATGGAGAAAACAGAACCCATAGTAACTAAGGCACTTATACTCGTAAATTTAGCAGTTTACGTTATAGCAGGCATTATTGGCGGGTCATTTCTTGAATTAAACGATAAAGTATTAATGCTATTAGGGCAATTCAACTATTTCGTACTAAAGTATGGGTGGTATTTTCAACTATTAACTGCAATGTTCGTACATATCAATATAGTTCATTTAGCATTTAACATGTTCTGGCTTTACATATTAGGAACACAATGTGAATTAACATTTGGAACCAAAAGGTACTTGGCAATATATTTTACTAGTGGATTTTTCGGAAACATATTAACGCTTTATCTCTTACCTTTAGAAACCATTAGTGCTGGAGCTAGTGGTGCTGTTTTCGGAATTTTTGGTTCACTCATGGCTTATAGTGGGTTTACACGTAGAAGAATGTTTGCTTCAATAGTCTATGCAATATTCATCCTGGTTTTAAATGCGGGATTCGGAGTTAATGTTGTAGCGCATTTTGGAGGTCTTCTATCAGGATTCATTTTAGGATGCATCTACGCTAGAAGAGCAAAGATACTCTACAATGTTTGAAAGTTTAGAACAGAAATGTTCGAAGCTATAGGATTTTAAGAATAAATTTCTAAAATGAATCCATGGTGTAACATATGAACGAAAAGAACTTAGTGCTCGGACTGGTTGCGACATTAATACTCGTACTAAGCCTGCTAATGTCAACAACATTCAACGTTCCATCGTTAACAACGCATCCCCCAGCAATAGATCAGTCAACCGATACAGCCGTGAACGCGACAAGCGGTAACGCTACAGAAATTCAGGTAAATACGTTTAATACATACAATGAGCTCGTAGAATTTGTGAAATCATCTATTAAACCTGGGCTGCCTCTATTACCTTTTGTCAGAGGTGTTGTTTTATCAGACGTAGTATTTACGTCAACTTCGCTCCTACTGCTAGAATCCTCTAAGGGCACAGTAGTCCCTGTCACAACAACTGTGCCTACTACAACCGCGACCTTAGTTAAATCACCTCTAGAGTTCTCTAAGACTAATGTTCAAGTTGAAGGTGTTGATGAGCTTGATCATGTTAAAACCGATGGTGAATACATATACGTTGCAAGAGAAAACACAGTATACATCGTTAGAGCCTATCCCCCAGATGACGCTTCCTTGGTTTCGAAAATTCAAGTAAATGGAATGGTTAGAGGATTGTTCATTGAAAATGAAAAGTTAATTGTAGTTTACTTTGAAAGACAAGCCCCACCAACAATAACCTACACTATAGTCAAAGAAAACGCTATTGAAAATTCTCTATACAAGTTTGCTCCTAAAGTAGTTATTGAAATATACGATGTTTCCACTCCGGAATCGCCAGTAAAAATCGGGGAATACTCAGCTTATGGCTCATTTGTTGCTTCTAGACTAAGTGACAACATAGTCTATGTTATTTTGCAGTATCCAGCAATTCTTTACAAAGACTTTGTTCCATTACCTATAGTTAATAATGAAGTTGTTCCTCCAAGCAAGATAGGGTATTTCTGCAGAGACTACTCCTATGTTTTCACAATAATTTTAGCTATAGACGTAGAAAATGCAAGGTCCAATGAGGAAGTGTTTCTAACAGGATCTTCAGCTAGAATATACATGTCAAAGAGGAATCTCTACATTCTCTCAACGAAATATCCCGACTATAGAGAGATTCACGTTAAAGCACTAAACATAATACTGGAGGATGCTCCGGAGAATGTTAAGGAAGCTATCGATAAGATTATGGAGTTAAACATTGACGAACACTTGAAGTACAAGCTTATTACTGAAGTTGTTAGTGAATACTTTAACAAACTATCTTCTACTAAAAGAAAAGAACTCATGGAGAATGTATTTAATGAACTAAAGGAGTTTATGAAAGAAAAAACCATCATCTACAGATTCTCAATTAACGGACTGGAGATTAAGGCTGAAGCCAAAGGTGAGGTTCCAGGGAAAGTTCTAGACCAATTCTCAATGGACGAATTTGAAGAATACTTTAGAGTTGCAACTACAGAAACAATATATGAACCATATGCTCCACCGAAAACCGTGAATAACGTTTACGTTTTAAACATGAGTCTTGAAATCGTAGGTAAGCTTGAAGGTTTAGCTTTAAACGAAAGAATTTATGCGGCAAGATTTTCGGGAACGAAATGCTATCTTGTCACGTTTAGACGTGTTGATCCGCTATTTACAATAGACCTTTCAAACCCAAGAGAACCTAAGGTTCTAGGGTTCCTTAAGACACCTGGTTTCTCAGAGTACCTTCACCCATACGGAAACAACTATCTTATAGGTATTGGTAGAGCTGCTGACGAATATGGTAGAATTAAAGGGTTAAAAATAGCATTGTTTGACATATCAGATCCCGAGGATCCCAAGGAGGTTTCAAACATTACCTTAGAAGATTTAGGGCTGTGGTCGCCAATACTTAGTGATCATAAAGCATTCATGATAAATGAGAACAAATCATACTTTGCAGTTCCAGTTAGAGGCGAAATAGAGGGAATATACATTATAAGCGTAAGTAACGGGAAACTACTAATTAAGGGATTCATTAGCTTAGAGGACCCAATAAGAACAATATACATTGAGGATTTCATATACGGTATTTCGCTGTGGAAAATAAAGATAGTTGATGATGCAACGATTTCCGAAGTGAAAACGATAAGTTTAGCTTAATCAATATTTGCTTTCTTTTCTTCTTTCTACCGTAATTTGTGGTAAGGCTTAAGTTAGTATTCTAACACACACCAACTATAGTAGCTTAGGGTATCGGCGATGGTAATGTCCTATGAAAGATATTGAATGGTGGAAAAAACCGGCTAGAGTTTTCCAGTTCAACCTTGAAGACCCATATGGTTTCTTCATTAAGAAATTCGATGCAGAAACGTTAGTTAATCTAGCTAGAAGAATGAGAGCAAACGTCCTAGTTGTTTTTGCAAGAGACGCTTGGGGTAGGAGGCTTTATCTTAGAGGTAAGGTTGCACCTAAACATCCTAGGCTTACTGAGAAATCAAGTGTTGAAAAGCTTGTTGAAGAAGCTAGAAAGTTCGGTATAAAAGTTGTAATTATGGTTGCACATACGGCTAACAAGTACATGTATGAGAAACACCCTGACTGGGCTCAAGTTAACGCTAAAGGGGAAATTATAGTTTTAGAACATATTCCATCAGAATTTAAGATTAAAAGTCCTCAATGGCCTCTTCTCTGCATAAATTCACCGTATATTCAATATTTAGAGGAGGAAGTTAGCGAAAGTATTAAAGCAACAAATCCTGACGGAGTACTTTTAGATTCATTTAGATATCAACCTGACTTCAATAAGGCTTGTTACTGTGATTATTGTCAAATAGCTTTCACTAAGGAGACAGGACTCGAGCTTCCTGAAGAAGAAAACTGGGAAACTATGGAATGGAAGGAGGCTTGGAAATGGCGTTACAAAGTTGTTGTTAGAGCTATAGCTAGACTTAGAAACATCGTTAAAAAATACGATCCAAACCTGGTTTACATGTACAATAATCATCCAGCAGGATGGGCTGGTAGAGCAAATAAGGTTGTCGAAGACCTTAGAGACATCATAGACGTAGTTTTTGCTGAATGTAGTGAAGCAGATCATCAACCACCAGGGTTCATATCCGAAATGGTTAGATTAACTAAGGCTATGAGTGGAGAGAAACCTGTCTGGGCATCCAGAAACGCCTTCTACATGTATAGAACAGTTACGTCGGCAACACCAATAATTGTTAAACAGGGCCTTAGAGAAGCACTTATAGCCGGAGGATCACCATGGGTACTGTTCTTTTCGTCAACACTAACTCAGGATCCTAGAGTTTTAGACGCTGTTGCTGAAGTTTATAAGGAAATAGAGGAAATGGAAGATTACCTCATAGGTCTTGAGGAAGTAAAGTATGTTGGTATTGTAGCATCGAATGCTACAAGGGACTGGTATGGTAAAAGTAATCCAGCAATTTATGTTGATGAAACAAGGGGGTTCTACTATGCTTTAGTAAACCAACATATACCGGTAGGGTTCATTGCAGATACGGACCTTGCTAATGTAGAAAAACTTTCACAGTATTCAACAGTAATATTAGCGAATACAGCGTGTGTTTCAGATAAATCGATTGAAGCATTGAAGAAATATGTGGAGGAAGGTGGAGGAATAGTTGCTACATATCAAGCAACAACATTGGATATGGATGGTGTTGATAGAGAAGATTTTGGAATTTCAGAGCTTCTAGGAGCACATTATGAGGGAGTACTTAGCCTTCCATGGAGCTACGTTATACTTGAGAAGGATGGTTTCAAAAAAGTACATAATATTGTACCGCTTGGTGACATGGATTACACGTTTAAAAATAAAAGGAGCGAGGAGGGATTAGCTAACCAGGTTAGAGCTAAAGTTGAGAGTGAAAAAGTAAAGATAATAGGTAGAATGGCCCTTGCTGCAGCAGACTACGGATTCGAATATACCTTAGGTAGAAGTACTCCGCCAATAGGAATAGAGACTATGGAACCATCAATAATAGTTTCTGAAGACAAAGTATTCTATTTCTCATTCCAACTAGGGAGACATTTCTGGAGAATAGGACACCCAGATTATTTAAACATGATAGTTGAAAGTACACTCTATGTAGCAAAGAATCCGCCACCAATAGAAACAAATGCTCCAGAAACAGTTGAAATAAGCTTATTTAAGAGAGATAACGAACTATTCTTTATTCACTTACTTAACCACACATATAATCAACGAGTACTCTCAATACCAATGGGTCCAAGTAGACAAGCACTACCTGGGTATAGTCAACCCTATGCTGTTCATCCGCCTAGAAGAGTAGATCCAATAAGTAATATTAGAATAAAACTTAAGCTGGGAAAGGATTGGGAAGAAGCAAAAATAGTTTTGCCGCTAAGGAAAGCTGAGAAAAAGGTAAAAATAAGGAATAATGAGATTTCATATACCTTACCTATATTGAATGAATACGAAGCAATAGTTATAGAGAAAACATATTAAATAATGAGGTAATTTAGACTATAAGGCCAAAGATTTTTACAGCAACATTCCTTATTATAGTAGCTTTCTTTGATGACTTAAACTTTCTGAGGTGTTAGCTGAGTAGTAGTCATAAGTTAGACATATAGCTTCTGAAATACTTTCAATACTGAACACTATAAGCTATAATATTATGTTTTAGAATGAAGCTTAAGGTTTTTAGGGAAAAACTAAAAGTTTTTCAAGATATCTCCTAACATCAGATAATAACATGTTGGAATATGTGGAAACCACTTCTACATTATAGAATTCATGAACATTGCTTTTGGAAAGGATTTTTGAAGGAGAAGCAACGTTTTCATCATAAATTATTGCTACTAAATAACCTAAAATTTGAACACCTTTCACACCTTTAACATTCAAGAATAAGCGTTTCGACGGAGCAATACATCCTTTACAACCTTTACCCTTTACCTTTAAAACAAGGACATTAACTCTTTGATCCATCATACTACCTCGCATACTATATGGGTTAATTTTAACTATACCTAATTATTTCTATTTACGCTAAGAGAGAAGGGGATAAGCTCTATGGCGTACCTAGTTGCAACAGAAGATGCTGAGCTCTCAAAAATTATTGATAAAATGGTTTTTGAAAAACTTAGGAAAAAGGAGGAAACAAGGTGTTGTAAAAAACCATTTGAGAGTGAAATAGAAATCTATAGTGTAAAAGATCTGGAATACCTTATTAGAACATGTAGAGTAGTATTTATAAACTTCTATTCGCCAGCATGTAGCTATTGTAAACTGTTTCAGCCAATTTTCTCTCATGTAGGAGCAATGTTTAAAGGGAAGGCAGTGTTTGCTAAAGCAAATGTTATGAACGTTCCTGAAATAGCTTGGCAATTCGATGTTAGAGGAACGCCGACAACAATAGCTTTAATTGATGGTGTTTTAAAAGCATATATTCCAGGATTTGTTGATGAAACAACATTTACACGTATCGTAAAGGACATTCTGAAGAAGGCAAAATGTATGTGATAACACACTAACTACTATTAGCAAATTTTTCTCTAAAACCTGAACCCCTATACCGACTCTTGCTAGGATGGAATTGTAAATTTTCTACATGGATCGTACTTTGTATCCTATGAGGGTTTTAGCAATATCACTTAATGATTTAGATCGTAGTTCATTTATGAAGAGTTTTATATTCTCATTTCTCATTCTGCTTTTCAAAATTATAAAATCGTATTCCTCCCATGTATAATGAATGTATTTTAGCTTATATACTTCGGCAGCATATTTTAACATCAAGCCTACTTCGGCTTTACCTTCAGCAATCATTTTAGCAGCTTCTAAGTGAGAAAATACTTCTACATTATAACCTTTAATTCTCTTTACAACTTCATGGAAGTTCAAGTTTCTTCTTTTACAGAACTCCCTTAACATTTGATCTAAATGAACTCTTGTTCCGGAACCTAAATTCCTATTTACAAGCTTCAATTCTCCCTTAACAAGGCTTCCAAGAATTTCGTCTATACTGTTAAAGTTGAGGCTTGGATGATATGCTAGAACCTGCTCTCTAAGATACCCTTTAATTATTTCAGCTTTGTCTTCGAGCCAGTAGTTTTTCAAGAAAGGTTTATTGTACATTCCGGTTTTTGAATCATAAAGATGTGCTGTTGCTATATCTGCTTCGTTAAGCATTAATGCAGCTAATCCTCCCGACGAACCTATCCATGAAGTTTCAATATTTATTTTATACTTCCTTCTCAAATACCCTATGAAGAGTTCTAGAAGTATATCGTTGCTTCCAACGATTAGTATTTGTGGTTTCGTCTTTGGTTTTTCGTAAATTTCGAATGTTAACCCTAACGCTTTTATGGTTTCTTCATAAATCTTTAAGAGCTCTTTACCGTATTTAGTTAATTTTGTTCCGCCTCCGCCTCTTCCACCACGAACCTTCTCAACTACTTTAACTCCTAAAGTAGCTTCTATTTTGGCTAATCTATCCCAAGCTCTAGAATAAGCTAAGCCTAAGGCTTTAGATGCTAAGTATATTGAATTGTATTTATCTATGAGCTTTAATAGATTAGCTGTTTCTGAGTCTAAAATTTTTGTTCCATCTATTTCAAATAATATTTCAACTCTAATGTTAATCTTGTCTCTAAGATTCATTGTGCGTCCTTGTATAGTTTTCTAAGGAAAGATATTTAAGTTAGTATCCGTTATCCGAAAACGGGTAACGAACATGAGTTCTATAGCCTTAATGATTATAGCATTTGCAGCGGTTTTGTTAGTAGCATTGCTTAGCTTAGCGTTCATGTTCTTTACAAGTGAGAAACAAGTAGTACTAAGAGTTTCAACAACAACCAGCCTATATGCTACAGGCCTCCTAGATAGATTAGCTGAGGAATTTTCCAAAGAACACCCTAACATTGTTGTCCAATTTATTGCTGTTGGTAGTGGTGAAGCACTTAGGAAAGCGGAACTAGGTGATGTAGATCTGGTTCTAGTGCATGCTCCATCTTTAGAAAGGGAATATTTAGAAAAGGGAGTTATTTACGGTGGAAGAATTTTTGCCTATAACTATTTCGTAATAGTAGGTCCTAAGAGCGATCCAGCAAATATAGCAAAGCTTGATCCTGTTGAGGCTATGAAGAAAATATATGAAGCTGGAGAGAAAGGCTATGCAAAATTCGTTTCTAGAGGTGATAATTCAGGAACCCATATTAGAGAGCTTATGCTTTGGAGAAAAGCGGGCCTTAACCCTAAAGGTAAGCCATGGTATATTGAAATAGGCTCAGATATGTCGCAAACATTAATGGTAGCTAATGAGCATTCAGCTTACACATTGTCTGACATAGGAACATACCTTAAATTTAGCAGTAGACTTACTGAACTCAAAGTCTTAGTTAATAAAGGCGACATCTTAGTCAACATATATTCAGCATATCTCGTTCGAAAATCGAGAAACGAGAAGTTCGCTAAAATGTTCATTAACTTCATAGTTTCCAATAAAGGCCAGGAAATAATTAGTAGCTATGGCAAGGAAGAATTCGGGAGGCCCTTGTTCTATCCTGCAAAATCAGCTAATGTTGAAGAGCTAAAGCAAATGTGGAATGAGTTAGCGAGAGGGTAAGGAGTCATGGAAGGGCTTTATCAAGAAGTTTTAGCTATAACCTTAAGAACACTGTGGATTTCAAGTACAGCAACTATTCTAGCCATATCATGGTCTATACCATTATCTTTAATTCTAACGTCTTTTAAGAACAAAATTAGCATTTTCATTCAGGACTTCTTTAACGCACTAATATCTTTACCAACGGTAGTTTTAGGCTTAGCACTTTATTTAACACTTTCAAAGTCTGGACCACTAGGGTTCTTAGGGTTACTCTACACTCCTCTTGCAATTTCGATAGGACAATCAATTCTTATAACGCCAATACTAGTGTCGATGATTACTTCAGGCTTTCAAAAACTAAGAGATGAAGTATGGGAAACAGCCATAACATTAGGTGCTTCAGAATTTCAAGCATCCATTGCTTTACTTAGAGAGGGAACTTTACTGCTGATTAGAGCTATTCTCGCAGGGTTCAATAGGGCTTTAGGTGAGCTCGGCGTTGCGTTAATTGTTGGGGGGAACATTAAAGGTTTCACAAGAGTACTAACAACAACTATTGCTTTAGAACTTACTAAGGGTAATTTCGAATTAGCGATATATTTAGGCCTAATACTACTTACATTGTCAACTACAATAACTATAGCTATTAGAAGCTTAGGTATTAGAGGTGCTTACAGATAAAATGATAACGTTGGATAACGTATGGTTTAGCTATGAAGATGAGCACTATGTACTTAAAAACATCAATTTAAGTATTAGTGAGGGAATAACCGTAATTAAGGGGCCTAATGGCTCAGGCAAAACAACATTATTGAAGATAGCTTCACTTCTCCTAAAACCCAAGAAGGGACATGTTATTGTTGAAGGAACATCTTTTTGGAAAGCAAGCAAGTCTGTAAGAGAGAAACTAAGGAAGAAAGTAGTTTATGTGCATGAGAAACCGTATCTTTTCAAAGGCACAGTTTACGATAACATAGCTTACCCGCTAAAAATTAGAGGTTACGATTTAAGTAGGGTAGCAAATGTTGCTAAAGAATTTGGTGTCGAAAAAATTCTCAACAAAAACGTAAATGAGCTTTCAGCTGGTATGCGACAATTAGTTGCGTTAGCAAGAGCATTCGTATTTAGACCAAAATATGTTTTCTTGGATGAGCCTTTAGCTAATCTTGATGATGAAAACAAGTCAAGGGTAATAGGGATAATTGAAAAGTATGCTAGAAAGGGAACAGCAATAGTCGCAGCTACGCACATGAATATTAATTTCAATAAAGAAACGATAAGCAAAATAGCTTTCATAAATAACGGAGTTATAGTTAAGGTTTCAAAGTATAGGTAAAGTCTAGTTCATAGCAATATTAGATTTTAACATACTTAAGAACTACCTGTAGAGTTTTCCTTCCAAGAATTCTCCTTAAATCTTCAATCCGTACTTTACCTTTTTCGTTTCTTATTTTGACTATTTTCTTAGCTAAAGTTGGCCCTATGCCTGGTATTTTTAGTAGCTCACGGTACTCTGCTTCATCCAAATTTATCGGGTAAAGATCTTTGTTTCTTTCAGCATAGATTCTTTTCGGATCTCTATCTAGTGGAAGCATTCCATTATCGTTAACTATGGATTCTATGTCTTCAAGTGTAAATTCATAATCTCTTATAAGATATGATGCTTGGTAAAGTCTTAACACTCTAGCTGTAGGACATGGTTGCTTATTTTCAAACGGAGTTTCCGGAATAGGTTCAAAGGGGCTATAGTATACTCTTCTCAATCCCACATCCCTATATAGTTTAAAAGTTACTCTTAAGTGTTCTAAATCTGTTTCACCTACAACACCAACTATTATTTGAGTATCTATTCCCGCACTAAGGTATCCTACTTTTTGGTGAAGTCTCTCCCTTTGCCGCCTAACTATCTTGAACGCTCTACTTATCCATTCCATTCTCTTCAAAATATCAACTTTGAAATCTCCCTTATCTGGAGCTATTTCTGAAAAGTAGTTTTTAGAGACAGTTTCTAAGTTAACACCTATCCTATCCGCTATAACTGCTGCTCTCCATACGAGATCCTTAGGTGTTCCTGGCATAAGTCTTAAGTGAATATACCCCGTAAATCCTCTCCTACGTAGTTCTTCAGCTACTTCAACTTGTTTCTCAACCGTTGTTTCAGGATCTTTCAGAACACCGCTACTAAGGAAAATTCCTCTAACCACTCCTCTCCTCCATAGAGTAAGGGTTGCCTTAACTAATTCGTTTACATCCCATGTTCTTCTTTCTGCTCTCCTACCTCTTCTAAATGCGCAATACTTGCACTGATAAGGGCATGCGTTAGTGAGTAGGGTTTTTAGAATAGGTATTCTTCTTCCCTTGGCTGATGCTTCGTATATTGGAACTCTTATTCTATCCCACCTAGCTGAAAGTGTAAGTATTTTCCATTTGCTCATGGCTAAGGATACCTTATCTTATTAGCTAGCTTCTTTAATATTCTCCACTTTACAACATAGTTCTTAAATGTTATCTTAGGCTTTTCCTCAATGAAGAGTTTCTGAAGAACATTTAAGCCGTCAGAGACGTTTGATAAAGGAGCGCCCATTAAGCTCATAATTAAAGGCGTTGCTAAGTAATTAGGTATTTTTATGTTATCTAGAAGTTTAACGTTACTCGTCTTTACTACGAGAACGCCCTCCGGTGAATGGTCTTTAAACAATCCTTCCTCATAAATTACCCCCTTAACCTTATTATCTCCCTGCACGAACTCCCTTTCAAACATTGGTCTAACAATTATGTGTGGCGCTTTCCTAACGTAAGGACCCCAGAAAACGTTTTCTCTAAGCTTAGCCCAACTTATCCCATTAACACTATTTAGTATTTTCAGAACTCTAGGAGTAACCCTAGGATCCCGTACGTAAACGCCTAGATTCCATTTTGAAATATAGAATGCCTTTGACCTGAACTTGTCTACAAAGGTTTCATCAACACTTACATGTTTACCTGAAAACTCGGCTTTAACTTCCTTATACTCCTTAAGCGCTCCTTCAAAACCATGCTTACCTATTGTTTCTAAGAGTCCCTCCCTAGCTAGGATATCGTTTATTCTAATAAGTTTCCTGTAATATGAGAAGCCATGATCCGAAACTAAAACAACAACATCAGATATTTGAGATAATGTTTTAACAAGCCTGTCCACTTCAGAGAAAAGCTTAGCTTCAAGTGGAACAGTCTCTTTTAAGAAGTTATGCTCGCATTTGTGAAGAATTACGTCAGGTATTGGAAGTATTATTGAGAAGAAATTCCATGATTCCTCATATGCGAGCTTTTCAATAACTTCTCTAAGGGCTGAAACGTATTTCAAATGATACTCTAAGGTTTCAGAACATGTTTCACAATGTTCCTCCTTAACTACTTCAGTTAGCATATTAGCATATTTCTCCTTGCTCTTGGGGTAGCACTGAGGCTTAGGAATCAGGATCGTATGGGAGATTATTATGGACTTACTTACAGGCACTATAGGATAGCCGGGAATAGGATTAATCACTACAGATTTAATGTTAAGCATAGATAGCATTTCATGTATTCTAGGATGCTCTAAATCCATGGCTGTATACAGTTTTTGGTCTAGAGTCTTCGGGTCCACATAGTCGAATGCAAAAACACCATGTTTGCCTGGGTTAACACCTGTTAAAATGCTACTCCATGAAGACGGTGTTGTTGGAGGGAAACATTCAAGAATGTATTTGAACCCTTTATTAATAATATTTTTTACTTCAGGAATACATCCTTTACTCATGAGCTTATTAAGATAGCTCCATGATAGAGCATCTAATCCTATAACTGAAACCCTAATATTATCAGTCACGGTTACCACGCTTCACATAACACTAGTTATTTATAAGAAGCAGCATAAAGACTTATTTGGGGCAAGAACTTGAAGCATGCCGATAATAAGAGGCTCACATATTTGATACTGATTATTTTGTTATTCATTACATCATCGGTAGCTATTTCAGCATATATGTCTTTAGCCGAGAAAAGAAAAGAGTTAAACTATTCAACACTTACATACAATATTCCCGGACCTTTACTGTTGTTTCTCGAAACCGAAAACGATGATTTAAAGAGCCTACTCTACAATGATGGAAGCTTAATTGTTGACGTTGTTTTCTGTAGGGAAAATCATTGTTTAATAAACATTATCCTTAGCTTAAATAAGGGTACTAAGGTTTTCCACGCCTTAGCAAAGCTTTCACTAAATGACAATATCGTATATAGTGTTGATGGTGAACCTTTAGGTAAGTGGATATTTGGCCTGCAAGATCTAAGGGTTAAATCAGGTTTCTTAAGGGATTGTTTAACCTTAGCAATTAACTACTATAGTAAAACCATTTATGGAAATTGTTTATTTTCAGAAAAATTCACTAAAGGTTGTTCCCTCAAAACCCATTATTATTAAAACGGACGAATCTAAAGTGGAACTTGAGACACAGTATGAATACGATTTAAGAAGTAAACTGCTTGAGAGCGTTAGTTTAAGGTTTATTAGTGATGTTCTACTAAACATGTTCAAAATATTGTATCTAGATTTTATTGGCGAAATGTCTTTAGAAAGCTATAGCGTTTCGAAGCCCTTAGAACTGAGGATCGATTTAAATACTGCCGTATTTAGCGTAGAGGAAGCTTATCTTACACTATCATCGGAAATTTATTTGAAATATTCTTCAGAAATTAGCGGGGAATTAATTCTTAAGGGAGGAAATTACACTTCAAAATGTACTGTTAAAAAGGGCATAGGTTATGCTTTGCTTTCCCTAAATAAGCCTCTTACAACACCTTCTGGAAAATATGTTATAATCTTAAAGGATAGTGGTGGAAAGGATGTTTCAAAAGCTGAAATTTCCTTAGAGAAAGCTGAAATAGTTATTAAAGAAGTTAGAATCGTTACTAATGGAAATCATGGAAAATACATTAGCATGGAAGTTCTCAACTTTGGTGCATTGCTTACATATCTTAGCAGAGTCCATATAAAATTTGGCGAGAAATGTAGCGTAGTTATTGAAACACGTAGGATACCGTTAAAGCCTGGAGGAATTACTCATCTTAAATTGCATTTGCCGAAAGATTTTGTTCCTGAGGGAATAGGTAGCTTAGACATAACATTAATTAATGATTTAGGGGAGCAATTAGTGTCGAGAAACATTACACTACGGCTTTAACTGAAATGTAGGGTTATGTTATGAGGGAATATGATGATTTCGGAAAAGTACGAGATGTTGTCAAAGATTCGGAAATTGTAGTAGGTATTCCTTCGAGAAATTCAGCACATACAATAGGTTATGTTCTTAAAAATGTTGATGTTGGGCTTAGAAAGTATTTTAGCGATAAAAGCTCCTTCGTTGTTATTTGTGATGGCTTATCAAGCGATGGAACAGTTGAAGTGGTTAATGTCTTTAAGAAGTACCTTAAAACACCTTTAGCAATAATTCCGAACACTAAATCACATGGTAAAGGAGGTGCTGTGAAAACAATATTGGAAGTTGCAGATGAAAGTTCTACTTTACAAGCATTGGTTTTAGTTGACAGCGATCTTAGATCCATTGTTCCAGAATGGATACCTCTCCTATCATCGGTTACTGAAGGATACGGTTTAGCGGCACCTTACTATAGGAGGCATAAGTATGATGGAACAATAACTAATTTCGTAGCTAGACCGCTAACAACTATGTCCTACGGTATAGACATTAATCAGCCAATAGGCGGAGATTTCGGGTTAAGTAGAGAGTTAGTAAGGATTTTGAACAATTCTGAACTTTGGAGTAAAATACCTTGGACCATGCTTTTCGGAATAGACATTTTTATAACACATACGGCATTAGCGCATAATCTTAGCGTATGTGAAGTTGACTTAGGAGTAAAAATTCATGAACCGAAAGATCCTACTACAAGCTTGAAAGGAATGTTCATTGAAGTACTAGGAACAATATTTGAGTTACTCATAGAATACAGTAAATTATGGAGTAAGCATGAAGTATGTGAAATAAGCTTTCCAAAAAGAATAGAGAAATTTAAGATACCACGTATGAGTCCATGGGAGATAGTTGTTTCGAAAGAGAAAGCATATAACGAATTCATCAAAGGTCTAGCTGAAAACAAAAGCTTTCTTGAAACATACTTAAGTAAGGAAACACTAACCCTACTATACTCTGAAGAAACAAAGACTAAAGGTGTGGCATCAAAGCTATGGGCAACCGTAGTATATGAGTTCTTTAAACATTACCTAAACCTAAAAGATGAAAAAGAAGAAGCATTAAAGTCTCTCTTCAGTATTTGGCAAGGAAGACTTTACAACTATTACATAATCACATGGAATATGGAGAATGAGGAGGCTCTTAAGGAAATAGATAAGCAAATCAAGGATTTCATAGGGTTAAGAAAACTGTTTACTAAAATATTTGCTTAGAATTGTAAGTTAAACTTAGAAATACATATATTCCTTAGAATTCATAGCTAATTCTAGGTGATATTTTGTTAACTAGCAAGGTTTCTAAAAAAGGCTTAACAAACATTCCTGCTAAAGTTAGAAAAGCGTTGGATATCGAAGAAGGTGATATTTTAATTTGGAAAGTGAACGAGAAACATAAGATTATTCTTGTGGAGGTCGTTAAGGAGCCAACTAAATACTTAAAAGGCAAATACAATGACCCTAAGATATCGTATAAGAATGTTGAAGAGTTAGCTGATGAAATCGTTTTGAGGGAGCTTTAATGCCTGCAATAGAGCTCGACATGTTAATAGCTTACGTTAATAGAGCTGATGAGCTCCATGGTGTTGCCGTAAAAATTTTCAATGCCATAGTCAATCGTAAACTTAAAAACATAGGTGTACCATCATCAGCATATTTAGAGTATGAATTAGTTCTTAAATCCAAAGGCTACGATGACGAATCAATATCGAAGGATATACAGGCCTTTCAAAACATTAAGAACCTGGAGGAAATTCCGCTATCCTCTAACGTAATTATTGAAGCTTCAAGGTTAAGACAAAAGTATAAGTTAACATATTTTGACTCTTTACATGCCGCTTCAGCACTATTATTTGATGGAAAAATAATTTCTACAGATAACGCGTACAAGAGAATTTTAGAATTAGAAGTCATTGCTCCCAGGGACATAACATAGTAGCCAAGGCTTCTCCTATCTTCACAGTCGTTTTTGTTCAGTTGTGATCATTTAGGTTGAATAGTGTGGTCAGAACATATTATAGCTTAGGTGTATGTGAAATGTCGGAAAGCGAAAAAGAAGATGTATCAAGAGATATTGAAGAGTTGAGAGAAGTTCTTAATGCTGTTTCAGAGTTTCTAATGAATCTTAAGCAGCCAATTAAGGAGCTTTTAGAAATGACGATGTCTGCTCTTGACGGTAAAAAGTTGGGTGAGGAGGTTGCTTCATTCTATGAGAGCTTAGTGAGTAAAGGTGTTCCAAAAGAGCTTGCTGAGGATATGGCTAAAGAATTTCTGAGGAGAAAGCTTGAATCAGTACCCAACATAGGTGATTTTGTTAAATCGTTCAGACACGCTACATGGAAACATGCAGGGTGGAATCTTGATGATACAATAAGGATCCTTGAAAAACTTAAGGATAAGGTCTCACCCGAAGACCGTAGGGACATAGAGGAGGCTATTAGTACTCTTAAAGGCCTTAGGAAGCCTAGGGAGGAAGGCGAGGAAGGGAGCTAATGAATGAACGATTCCGTTGAAGAACGAGTTGCCGAACTTGAGGAGAAGGTAGAGTACTTGTTTAGAAAGCTTGGGGCTATAGAGAAAACTATTGAAGCATTAGGGATAAACCCTGAGATAGTAACTATAGCTACAAGACTGATACTTGCTTTTTCAACTCCAGTAACAATAGCCTTAGAAGCTTCAAGAAGAATAGTTGAAACAATAAGGACTATGGGAGGAAGGGACGATATATCATTAGCTATCATTGAGGCATTGGGCGATTGCAACCCATTAACAATCTCCGAACTAACACGTAAGGTAAGAACTCTAAGAGGTAAAGCTTCAAGAAGAATAATTAGGGAACGAGTAAGAAAGCTTATTGAAGCAAAAGTATTAGCGACGGTAGTTGAGGGTAGAAGGGTTAAGGTGGTTTTGGCGAAGTGCTTAGAAAAGCAAAAGCATATTTCATAGCATTCCTAGTTTTAGTGAAATTGATTATAATAGCCTTATCCTACCTTTTCATTTTCGTAAGATTAGAGCTAAGAAGGTACATTATGAAGAGAATATTTAGGAGAACCCTTGAGAGAGCAAGTATTTCGCAGAAAGCGATAGTGGAAATGGAGAGAATGTATTTAGAGAAAGTATCGGTTATAAGTGATTTTCGAAAACTCTTATCAATAAAGCATTAGAAGAGAATGTTGGAGAGGAAATTATGGTTGTAATGAAGGATTTTAGTTTAACTTATGGTGGTGTAAAACTCTATTTCGGACCAAAATCAACTAAGCATCTTCTAGAGCATGTTAAAGGATACGAATACGCTATTATCGTGACGGGTAGATCTTCAGCTAAAGTAAGTGGAGCTTTAAATGACGTAGTTAAGACCCTAAATAAGGCAAATGTAGAATATGAGATATTCAATAAGGTAACTCCTAATCCATGGGCTAGTCAAGCCGATGAACTAGCTAAGGCCGTTTGGGAAAGCGGCGCTGACTTGGTTATAGCTATAGGTGGAGGTAGCGTAATAGATACGGCCAAGGTCTCTTCGGTTATGGCTGCAAGTGGAGGTAAAGCGGTAGATTACCTCTATAAGAGAAGGAAACCTAGATATATGGTTCCACTAATAGCGGTAAACATTACCCATGGCACAGGAACAGAAGTTGATCGGTATGCTGTATTAACAGTTGATGGAACCTATGAGAAAAGAGGCATACCTATACGATACCCTAATGTGAGCTTCGATAATCCAAAATATCTTCTTACATTACCCAAAAACCAAACACTCTATACCTCATTGGATGCATTCTACCACGTTTATGAAGCAGTAACAGCAAAAACTCTTGGATCACCTTTTGTAGATATGGTTAGCTTAGAAACCGTAGGACTTATTAAAACATGGCTTCCTAAAGCATTAAATAATCTTTCAAACATTAAGGCTAGGTACTGGCTACACTACGCTTCAATGCTTGCCGGAATAGCTATTGATGCCGGTTCTACACACTTTGTTCATGCGATAGAGCATGCTTTAAGCGGTATAAATCCGAAATTACCTCATGGATGCGGTTTAGGAATAATAG
>Ga0190363_1000307_pt1 | contig 28578 bp, 21 predicted proteins | sample 48721867_MG_FD_161272 | JGI IMG/M metagenome (GOLD analysis project Ga0190363, IMG submission 161272) | Hydrothermal vent microbial mat bacterial communities from Southern Trench, Guaymas Basin, Mexico - 4872-18-6-7_MG | ecosystem: Environmental > Aquatic > Marine > Hydrothermal vents >... | reverse complement strand
CCTTTAGGATAGCTATGGGCATCGAACATCTCCTCAGGATCTCCATAAATCCTCATAACTATTGGTCTAGAGTATCTTGAAGAATATTCTGAGAGATAGGAGTCAAGCATATTCAATAAGTTATATATAAATTCATTTTCACCCAAATCATGTCTTCTCCACAATGCAGCCATAAGCGTTGCAAAGCTTTCATTAAGCCATAGATGACTCCAGTCAAGACATGTAACTAGGTCTCCAAACCATTGATGTGATAACTCATGTGAAATAAGCGGTTCACTTCTAAAATCCATATGTGCTTTTTCATCGTGAAGAGTATAGTCTGTTAAAAATGTTATTGAAGCATTCTCCATTCCTCCACCATATTCTGACAAGCATATTTGGGTGTATTTGGGATATGGATACTCTACACCAGTAAATTCTTCAAAGAACTTTATCATTTGGGGAGTCTTAGAAAAGCTTCTCTTAACATCCCTTTCTCTACCTTCAGGGACAACATATTGAAGCAAAATATTTCTATATTTTTCTTCAATAATACTGAATTTTCCTGCAGCGAAGGCTATAAGATATGTTGGAATAGCATTATCCAACCTATATTTCCAAACAGTTTTTCCATTAAGCATTCTTTTATCTACTAAAACTCCATTCGAGAAAACTTTCGCCCAGCTTGGACATGTAATCGATATTTCTAGAAGTGTTTTATTGTCTGGATAATCGTAGGTTGGGATCCAATATCTATTATCCTCCGGCTCTCCCTGAGTCCATACCTGTATAGCCGGCTCATCGCTATCAATGGGTATAAACCATAATCCCATCTTAGGTTTCTCGACATAATATTCGATATCTACCTCCAGTTTCTCGCCTCTATCCGCCTCCTTTGGAAGAAATATTTTTAAGACATTTCCATCATAATCATAATCTATATTACTATTGTTTAAAAGAACCTTCTCTATACTCATGTCTACAGCGTCAAACTCAATTACATCTATTTTACGTAAAACCGTTAACTTATTTATAGCCTTTCCCTTTAAACTCCTATTCTCAAAATCCACTTCTATATCCAATAAAACTTTATCTAAACTATATGGTGGATTCCTAGGCCATTTAGGCTTATATTCTGGATAGACAAAATCTCTGCCAATCTTAAGCCATCTCATAGATATCAATAAATATTTAAAAGATTATTAAATATAATCTTTATCGCTATTTTTATATACCATAGTTATATTTTATTATAACTGAGGTATATGATTTTAAGAAGATTTCTTAGGAGAAGGGAGCAACTTGAGATTGCAGAGATGCAGGATATTATTGTAAGCCTACTCATTAATCTAATAGATCCTCCGCCAATATTTCACGGGGGAACGATTATATGGAGAGTATATAAGTCTCCAAGGTTTTCTGAAGACATAGACCTCTACTCACAATCTATAAGCTATGAATTTAAGGAAATATTGGATAGAGAGGCTGAGGCATTCAATTTTAAGGTCATAAAATTTAGGGAGACTAGAAATGCAGTTTTCTGTGAGATAGATGGTCCAAGAAGGCTTAGAGTAGAGTTTCTAAAAAATATGTGGAATTTTAAGATAGTTGAAGCCGAATATGAGCTTGTAAATGGAGGGTTTATTTTAATAAAAACTCTTTCTCCGATAGATCTTCTTAGAGAGAAGGTTTGGGCATATAGGGATAGGAGAAAGGCTAGAGACCTATTTGATATATATTATCTCGGCAAGGTATTGGGGTTAAAAAATATTGTAGAGCTTAGAGAGATACTATCTTTCCTAGAGAAGCCCCCGAGAGACTGGGATGAGCTTAGAGTACTTATATTGAGGGGTGTTCCACCAAGCTTTAAAACTGTTAGAGAAAGTATCTTGAGGATGGTTAAATGAAATATATATCACTTGTCAGAAAATATTTTAATAGAAAGGATAAGCCAGTATTTTCCTACAATGAGTTAAGAATGCTAGATATTCCTAGAAACTATATTAAAGTACTCCTCCATCACATGGTTAGGAGAGGAGAAATAGTTAGGATTAGAAGGGGATGGTATAGTTTTCATAGAGATCCAATAATATTTATATTTACCCTTCCACCGAATACAGCATATTATGGCTTAGGATTTGCAGCACATATCTATGATGTATGGGAGCAAGTTCCTAATCCAGAGATATTGACATATATAGCTCCAAGAAAGATTAGGGTTGGAACATATATAGTTTTAAATACACCTATAATTATTAGAAAAATTTCTAGAAAAATGTTTTATGGATATGGGTTGATAAGATATGGTGAATGGAATATACCTATTTCGACGCCCGAGAAAATATTAATCGATATGGTTTACTACAACTATCCATTCATAGATGAAATAATACCCAATCTATTAGAAAAAATAGACATTAAGAGGATTAAAAAAATGACTATAAATCAACAAACTCTGAGTAAAAGGGTAAATAAGATTTTGTCAAAATATGTATAAGGGAGATGCTTAAGGTAAAAGAATTTTAAATATCAGTTTGAAACGCTATTATACAATAAAGATCAGACATATAGGTCCTTAACTAAACTTATAGTTTGGTTTTGTATAATATTATTTGATTACCATGGGATTAAAGTTTCACACATATATTTGTGGATCAATTAGGGATAAGAGAAATGCTCAAAAATTCTGTCTAGAAAGTCTTGCACAGGAAATTATCTTTGAATTAAATAAAAATCCCTTAAGTTTAAATGAAATTATCTCCCGCTATGGTTTTCCAGACGAATACTGGTTCGATCCTCAAAAGTATGGTGGAAAGATAGCTTCCTGGAAAATTTTCCTATACTTTATCTTACATAGATATGCTGTAATTTCAAGAATATTCTTTGACACAATAGGGATTTTCCTAAAAACTATAGTTGAAAATAATGGCATTAGTTTAGAGGAGCTTAGAGACAAGCTTAAAGTAAATGAGAAAACATTCGACAATATTATTCAAGTTCTCTCAGACCTAGAATACATCGAACTATGGAAAGGAAAAGTTGTTTTAAAAGCCCCCTATCTTACTTCCTCGGATTGGAAGGTCGTGGATAAGGTTGAATATATTGTAAGAAATATGTTAGAGGAATTTATTAGTGAAAACCTTACTTCTCTTAGAGAAGAGCTGAAACATCTAACTCCATCTAAATGGGATATTAGATTCGAAGAAATTTTCATCGAAGTATGGCACTGGATCTTCGGATACGCTAACAGAGTATTAGCTTTAAAAGGCTATTTCTATAAGCCTATCTCTAGGAGGAAAAATGAAGGAGAATACATTTACTGGATACACGAGAAACCCTAACATATTAAATTTAGATGAGTAAGGTCTAGGCATTTATAAGTAATTTAATATATATTTATATATAAATGTTTATACATAATATTTGGGTTAAATATAATGTTTTTTATTATAGGAAAAAGTATTGATGAATCATATCTAAATGCATGTAGAAATATATTGGGGGGTGAAATTAGAGGAAAATTCCTAGTAATCTACATTCAATATCCATTTAAGAAGATTGTTGAAAAGTATCCGACTACACTGGACATCGAGGATTGGATTAATATACTAAACATTGGCGATATCTTTAGAAAATATAGTGATATACATTTCTATAGAAAAAGTTTCTCCGGCTATATGGGTATTGATTGGATAAAAGATTCCATCAATGATTTATTTAAAGGCAATTATTATAAAAAGATTTCAACCCAAATAGATATGATTACAAGGAGGCTAAGAAGTAAGATGCATGGCAGTAGTACAAATGCATTGATATGTAGTCTATATACTTTTAACGATTTGAAAAGAGCATGCAGATTAAGACCATGCGTTAAGGGGATTCCCTCACTCATATTAATCGATTTTAAACCCATTGGTGATAAACTTAACTTATATACAGTTTTCAGAAGCCAATATATTGATACAAATACTCTTGGAAATCTCATGTCACTGGCGATACTACTATATAGAATTGCGATAGATACAAAATATACTCCAGGTATACTTGTATCCACTATTCACAATATAACTTTTAAAGATAAAAGACATAAGAAATTACTACAGCAATTAGTTCAATAAAATCACATCATAGAATTATCATAGTACATCACAGTAGCTTAGATTACAAATATTAGATAACCCCAACTTTACCAGAATCATACATTAATGTAGGATTAGCTAAAAATATAAAGCACAATATAATCATTATATTACATTACTGGGCGATAGTTATGTATAGAGATCATTCCTTTAAAGTCGGATTTAGCTTTGGACTGACCTCGGGAATAATTACAACATTGGGGTTAATGATTGGACTACATTCCGGCACGCATTCTAGACTTGCTGTCATAGGAGGTATATTAATTATAGCGATAGCAGATGCTCTATCCGATGCACTCGGCATTCATATCTCTGAGGAATCAGAAAGCAAACATACTGTAAAAGAGATATGGGTATCCACTATCTCTACCTTTTTATCTAAATTCGTTTTCTCGTCAACTTTTATTATTCCAGTTTTACTTTTCAATCTTTATACAGCAATTGTTATAAGTATTATCTGGGGACTTTTCACTCTATGTGTTCTCAGCTTTATTCTTGCCAAAGAGCAGGGAGAAAGATCTTGGAAGGTAATTGCAGAACATTTAATTATTGCATTAACAGTTATAACTATAACTCATTACGTTGGTGACTGGATATCATTAACCTTTGGTTGACTGGAAATAAGACGTGTTCTTAAAATTCAATTAGAATACTAAAATTAACATTATATTAATATTTTATAATAATGAGATGACTTCATTATAGATAGTATTTAATATTTCCTTTACGAGATAAAATATATCGATATAGTATGAATAAAATATGATGGGAACTATATGAGGTCTAGAGAACGAGTTTTACTCGCTATAAACCATAAAGAGCCTGATAGAATACCGATATTCAGTCCAAACCTAATTCCAACCTATAAACCACTTGATAAGAGGATACAACATTTTCTCGATACATTTGAATTTGATCGACTAGTAAAACTAAATTTCATTAAAACTCCAAGCAGACGCCGTAGATTAGCTGACGAAGTATTCATAGATTTATATGGATGTCTATTTAAATATAAGGGAGTCGGAAACCCCTATTGTATTTATCATCCATTAGCATATATTAAAAAAATAGAGGATGTCGAAAAATTTAAATGGCCCGATCCCAATGATCCTAATTTACTTCTTAAAAATGCTAGTAAAATGGCTAGGAAGATTAGCGAGGAGACAGAATATGCTACTGCTATAAATATAGATACTCTTTTCCATAGATATCATGCATTAAGAGGTTTTAATCAATGGCTGATTGACTTAAAACTTAACCCAAGTTTACATAAGGCGATTGCTGATAAAATTTATCATATTAATTTAACTTTAACAATGAGATTATTAAATGAGGTTGGAGAATATACAGATATCGTAATGACTGGAGACGATTTAGGTACATCTACACGTCCATATGTATCGCTTCAAGACTTTAGGAAGCATATTAAACCATATTTTAAGAATCTCATAGGAGAGATAAAGAGAAGTTTTCCTCATATAAAATTCTATCTTCATTCTCATGGTCAAATTATGGATTTTATACCCGACCTTATAGATTGTGGAGTGGATATTCTAAATCCAATCCTACCTCTAGATGGTATGGATCCCATAATATTGAAAAGAAAATATGGTAACCAGCTATGTTTTTGCGGCGGAATAGATGTTGAGCATATCTTACCCTTTGGTACACTAGCTGATGTAAAGAAACATGTAAAGGAGGTCATAGATATCCTCGCTCCAGGTGGTGGATACATATTTAAGGTTCAGGCAATTAGTTATCTAATTTCATATGAAAAATTAATCACAGCCTATAAAATTGCAGTAGAATATGGTAGATATAGATAAAATATTGATCAGTATTTTGGAAATATAGCTTTCTGTAAAAATAATATTATAACGCTTAATCCTATCGCCAAACCCAGACCTGCATAGATGCCAGCTGTAATTACAAATCTATTATCTTCCCACCATTTTCTTCCCATTTTTCTACGAATTATTCTAGCAATGATTATGCTGAATGCAAATGCCATTGAAGTCGATATCCAAGTCCTTATTCCTGCTAATATTCCTAGTCCAATTAGTGAAGGAGATATTTTTAACATAGCTAGTATAAATGATAAAGATAATCCCAGTATAAAGCCATATAATATATTATTGGCATTAAGTGAAATAGTATTACTTCCTCCAACTCCAGTTACAGCTGATAAAATTAAATATTGTTCGGCTGCCTGTACAGGAAAGTTTATTAAAGATGCAGGATACATCGAAGAAGGTATTGGAGCTATACTCCAAAATATTTGTAGAAAAATTATACTGGCTATGGCTCCTACAAACCATGTAAAAAACCATGCTTTAATATAGCTTGTAGGCTTTGTTTCACATAGCGTTGCTACTTTCAGCTGTTGGAGCAATCCTACACCACCAGAATATACTGTAAATCCGGCAGTCTGAGTAAACCAAAGTTTAGGGTCTTTAGCTCCACTAATGTAAATTACTGCAGGAACAAAATATGGTATATCAAATCCAAATCCATATTCTGCTACAGCTCTTCCCTGTAGATGAGAAAATAGAAATGACCATATAACTGATACAGATATAATTATTAAAATATAATATGGATTAAAGCCGGATAGGGTCCATGCCATTAGAGAAGCAGAGATAGTTGAGATAAAGAAGAGATATGCTGCTAATTTTGTTCTTAATGTTCCTGAACCTCTCATATACCTAAATTTTTTTAATGCGTTAACTATATATTTTGCATTATATATTATCTGGAAAATAGCTATAGCTATGCCGAAACCTATTGTAGGGCTTATCCAATAAGATATATAGGACCAGGTAAATATTTCTCCCAGCTTCATTCCATGCATATATAATGTAAACTCTCCATTTTCTATGAGTAAACTATTTCCAAATAGGTATATTCCTAGAGAGGTTAGAAATAAGACTATGATAAAGTTATGGGGCATATAGAATGCTACTGTATATGAGACGAGGTCTGTCGAAATACCTATGCTTGAGCCAGGCATTATGTTTTCAATATATTCTGTGAAATCATAGAAAGGTGTAGGAATAACTATAAGTCTATAGCTTGATAGTATCGGTATTAGATAAGCTATTATTCCATATATTAATCCAACCATACTCGATAATGCAAAAGTTTTTTTCTTATAAGCATATTTAGGATCTGATAGACTTAACACTGTTTCTGCAGATACTCTAGCTAGAGGAAAGGGTAATTTTTCAACCTCTATAAACTGGTAATAAAGATACGTTGCTAGTGAAAAATCTATAATCTTACCTAAGGTCCATGCTATAAAGAGAACAGTTATTGGTAAAATCCAGTCGCCGTGGAAAAACGTTCTTAGCTTTATGGCATTCGATGAAGGATCGGGAGCCCACCAATCGGGAATCATCTTACTTATTCCAAAATAATTTGCCATCGGGCTGGTTCTAAAATAGACATTTCCTATTAATGCGAAAGCCACACCACCTGCAACTGCCTCAGATGCTATTGAATATATGATAAATGCTTCCTGTTTAGTTAACGGATGTTCTGAAAACTTAAATATCTCTAGGAAAAATATTAGGGATATTATTGGAGCCGCAAATACTAGGCTTCCACCCATGGTAAGCGAATAATACATATTTGTTGGAAGAAGAATAAGAATTACATAGAGTATACCTAATATTGATCTTGTGGTAAAGCCCTCTAACAACCTATTGTTCGTACTTTCTCTTTTCTTCAAGACTTAATCCCCTCCATATCAAAAATTGTTTTCTAATTTCTCTAACGAAAATGGTAGATGATCTTATCCAAGATCGGGTCGGGCCTTCTATCCTATTCATTTTTAAAGTAAATGTATATCTATCTTTTCTCTCTTCGATTATACTTAACGTTATTCTCTGTATTATTCCGAGTTCGTAAGGTGACATCTGTAATTCAGCTTGAAGTAAAACTTTATTTTCCTTATCAATAAAGTCTAAACTTAATGTTGTAAAAATTTTCCCCCTCACCTTATATTGTTCAAGATATTCTAGGATGAATTTGAGAAGGGCTTTTGCTTCCCTTCTCGTTGTTATGACAAATGGGAGATTTATTGTCCATATATCCCCTCTAGGCTTACTTTTCGGTTTCCATTCTCTTTCAAACGATGGTGTAACCATTTTTGATGCCCTAATAACTGGATACCATGAGGCAAGTAGAGTCGCTATTATTGAAAGTAAAGTAGAGTATATGGGTATGCTTACTGTAAAGTTCAGGTAGACTCCGGGCAATAGGTTAAAGACATTTATAATTTTGGCTAAAAATATACCTACTAGATAACCCAGCATACTACTCACCACTGAAAATATTATAGCTTCTGCTAGAAACATTCCTGAAACATGATATGGAGAAAGTCCAAGTGCACTATATATTTCTATCTCCTTCGCTCTTTCATAAACATTTGAAAGCATGGAGTTAAATAATATTAATATTCCTATAGATATTGGTATAACTAGCTGAGCAATGTTTCCCGAAATATATATTGAAGATCTAAGATATCTGAATACTGTGAAAGTTTTCTGAAGGGTCGGTTGAGTAACATAAATAAAGTAATTTTTATCTAATTTAAATGCGAGTTTTTCAGCTACATCATCTATTATTTCATACGTTTTAAATATATTCTTAGCATGTATTTTTAATGAAATACTATATATATTTCCACCCAGATCCAATACTAACTGTGAAGGAACTATAAGAATAAAATATCCACTATTACCTTTAATAAGACTTGTAGGTAAATATCTAAATAAAGTCATACGTTCTTCCTTTAAGCCTGCAGCCAATCCCACTCTATCTATTAAAGTAAAGTTTCCTCCATCCAAATCAATTCTATTGTTAAATAGTTTGTTATCAATTATACCTATTATTCTTAATTTTAAACCCGTGGAGAGAAGAATATACTCATTTCCAGCAGCTATATTAGAAACATTAATATTCAAATATCTTGCTGCAACATTATCTAATATACATACATTATAATCAGTTTTATTAAACCATCTACCTCTTATAATTAATCCACTGATCCCAGATATCTTATCTTCCTCCACACTATATCCTAGAAATGCGCTTACAAAACTATTTTCCTCATTAATCTTTATAGTATTATTGGGATACAATCCGGTTCTCAATGAAATACTATATTGATATCCAGACTTTTCTAGTATATCATTAATATTATATAAAACTCTTTGAGGAATTGCTCTCCATAAATTATCTTTTATTAATATCCCTGTATAAGTTGGTGTTAAGTAGGTATTTCTTTTCACAATACCTATAGTTACTGCTGGAAATGAGAATATTATTAAGCCTAAAATGATTATTACTAGTGTTAAAAATATTAGTGTACTTCTAATTTTTCTTAATCTCATCATAGACGCTCCTAAGGAAAGAGCTGCAACAATCGCACCGCTACGACTTATTCCAGTAAAATGCGGACCACTAATTTTTCTCTTAAATAGCTCTAGGTAACTACTAAAATCAAATAATAAAAACGATATTGTTGGCAATGTTAATACTGTGATTAATATTCCTAGAAATAGGAGAAATAAGTCTTCCATTATTCTAAATGCAGGATGTATAAAGTATAGAAGCAAGGTTACTGTTATTGCTATAAAGATCATTGCAAAAATCTGTTTTTTAACATTACTATACATAAATAATAGTCTTTCAAACAGGTATACAAACGGTATTAATAGTATAAAGACAAATATTATTGAATATCTTATATTTAATACTTCATAGTATAGCTTTCTATATATATTTCTGTTCATTTTCCATGCTTCTAAGGCTAATACAAATGAAGAAACATATTTTTTAGATAATAATTCTTTTCTTGCCTCAACAATATATGTATTAACTCCATCTAAATAATCCTCTATTTCACCACTCCTTATACCTTCTCTAACTAATCTACTATATCTAGCTAAATTTACATTATACATGTCTTGAACTATTTGGAGGAAAGTATAGTTTACATGTATCATATACCCATATCTGGTTCTAAATCCATAGCTATTATTATTTAATATGAGTAGTACTCTTGGTTCACCTGTTACCGGGCTCCGAGATTTAATAAATAGTTCGGTTGGAATATTTGGCTGAGAAAATATTACAAATACTGGATAACCTTCTAGTATTGAGTAAAATGTTCCTCCATAAAACTGAGGAATCATATGGCTTGCAGCATCTCTTACTTCAATAATAAATATTTTAGGTATCGAAAGTACTTCTGGCTCTATTATTGAATATAGAACCATAGAACCACATCTAAATAATACATGATTTACTCTTTCTATAGGATTCTTTATAGTGAATTCTACATCCTTTCTATGTACGCCTAAATCGGTGTAATATTCGATTTCGCCACGAGAGTTTATTATACACGCTTCAATAAGATACCTATATTCTATGCTTGGAAGATAATCTGTTCCCAGTAAAGCTGATGGGGACAGGCCATAAAATACAAATTCTCCATTTTTATCAGTTATATTTATAATGGCTCCCATAGTTGAGTAATATCCTTCAACAATCTCATGCTTTATTTTAGGAATTCCTCCATATATTCCTAATCCAAAGGAGTTAGGCATACTAGCAATTACTCTTAGTCTTACAATAGCGTTTGACAATGGGGTATACCATCCGGTGCTTAAATTATATATAACTATCTTTCCTCTAACTGTAGAAAAACCTCCATAATTTGTATCATATAATCGAAAGTTTATCTTAGGTATATCTAATCCAGGATCATTGACTAACATATATATAATCATAGCAGACTTTATAAGAAAATTATTTTCCTTATCCAATATATTTTGTCTAAACATTTCTTGAAAAACATTATAATTATCATAAGGTGTCCCCCAATATAGTCTCGGACCAGGTACATAAAAAGCTAAACCATATCCTCCGGCAAGAGTAAATGCTTCACTATCAAATATTGCTAGAGGATCTCCATAAATTATATTAAGCCAAGAATATCCCGGGTATATAAAATTATCTACACTGCTTTCTCCTCCATAAAGCTTTATTCGAAGTAAGGTGAGATAATAATTTATTTTGTCAACTATATTAGCCCTATAGAACTCGATTCCAGAAGTAGGGTTAAAATAAAAGCGACCTGCATGAAGTATAGCTAAATCTTCTCCTGAGGATGAGAAAGCTAAGTATATAAAAAGTTTTGGATTGAATGTTTTATTATCGATAATTTTCTTTACAAAAATTCTTGCACCAGCTATACCCTCCCAGTGACCGGATAATGCTACAAACAATATAGATCTATTAGGCCTATTTTCCCTAAAATATTTCATTAATAGAAGCATTAAACTTATACCAAGAGATTCATCGGCTCCCGGAGATAGTTCGGGTATAATAGAATACGAATCATAGTGTGCAGCTATAATAATACTTTCCTCGGTAATAGTTTTTCCTTTAATATAGCCTATTATATTGAATGCATTTACTAATTTCCATTCACCCTTTCCACATATTTTTCCAATGACTTTTTCTCCTTCATCTAAAGCTATTAAAACATCTTTTATATCATTATATTTCACAAAAAATCTTGGTACATTTATTGGAACTGATATATATTGTCCATCTACATCTTTTCTTGTAAATGGAAGGCTGGAATTACTCTGTGTTTCGCCTTCATATGCTTCAATAAATATAAATGCTTTGGGAACACTTAATGTACATCCATATCTAAGCCAGTTTATCCCTGAATCGAAGTCTATTAAAATAATTTTATCTCCAATGTCCTTATCCTTATACGTATTTATTTCTCCTGTACCAACATATATTATTTCTCCCTCGATCTTACCCTGTACTCCGAGAGAAAATCCGTTAGGAAGTATTGTATAAAGCTTTACATGATATGCTTTGCCATTAACAATGTATGTAAGGTTAAATGATCCTATAGGCATGGCTAATGTAAAGTTTTGAAGATAAACATGATCACTAAAATTTTTCATAAAATTATAGATATATCTATATGATTGATAATATCCATTTGTACCAACTACTCTCGATTTAAGTGAAGATAAAATAGAGGTATAATTTAAAATGGAGTTCAAATTATTGTTTATAAAATTTTTTATAGATGAAGGATTAAGATCTAAGACATGTGAGGAAAAATTATCTAAGATAGAGGAAAATATAATCATTATTAGTAATAGTAAAAAAAATTGTTTTTTATACAATTCCGCCACCTAAGCAGTAAGTGAGGCGATCCATAGCAATAGAAATCCTATAGCTGTTCCCAAAACTATTCCAATAACAAATTTTATGGTTCTATTATATAGTTTTGCTCCCCCTATCTTTATAATGATGTATTTTACTATCCAGGCTGCTAGAAACGATGTCCACCATTGATAGGTGAAAAAGCTACCTCCAAGAACATATCCTACGGGGTTAAGTGGAAATCCAGGTTTTAGTATTCTTATATACATCAATAATATTGTTATAATCATACCTATTAATGTTTGTGGTAGATATGGTGCACTCAACTGAACGTTTGAGGGTCCTACATTAGTGTAATATAGGGTTAAATCTCTTGTAAATGCTTCCGCATAAATATCTCTAATTGAACTATGATATGTATATATTAGATTCTCTATTCCATAGTTATAGAAAGTCCATATAGCTGTTGGAAATGATATAAGAATTGCAATCATAACTGCTATTGTCTGTGATGTAAATAGTCTGCCAATATCAACTTTATATTCGCTACCTATTCTATAAGATTCTAAACCGAGTGCAAGGGGGTTCCAAGCCATGTTATCTCCATTAAGAACTATACCAGCCTGCATAGTTGTAAAACACGACTGAAATGGTGACGGACTAGGTCTTGGATTAAATATCCCAAATGTACTACCTACATCGTAAAGAAAGGCTAAGGTAAATAGCCTATTTGATGCTCCACCAATTACTAATCCATTCAATAGGTTTCCTCCACCCGACGCTCTAATAACGCTCATTCCTATTGAAGATAATATCAATAATATAATCAATACTATAGACAATATTATTGGGATACCTGATATAGATAATAGTAATAATAATATGATTGCTGAGAAAGCAAAGAATATTATGGACATTGATTCAACCCTATTTTCAGAGGATTTAAAAGTATCTTTAAGCCAGTCGACTATGTTACGCCAGTTATATACTATGTAGAATAGCGCCAACCCATACATGCCTCCTATTAAGGTTAATGCTTCGGTTCTCCATACACTGTATGATGGTGAGATACTCATATCCCATGCATATCCTGGACTATTAACATATTCTCTAAATCTTTCGGGATGGATCATATATATATCTATCATCGGGAGAATTATCATTAAAATTATGTAGGTTATCCATTGAGTTAAGAGTACATCTAGAGGTAATAGATACGCGAAGGAAAACATTAGAGGGGTAATTGTTGTATAAAGTACAGAGCCCTTAAATACGTATTTTATTTCTGGAAATATTTGATGCCAATCTATGCTTGTGAGAGCTGAAGGTGATGGAAGAAAATTAGGATTTCTCACAGCTATATTGATTACATCCGGTAATATAAATGAAATGGCTATTAATAATCCTCCAATAAATAGTATATCATTTAAATATTCTCTAATACTTTTTTCATCTTTACCTATAATTGATATAGGTATAGTTGAAATCGGGAAGGTTAGTCTCTCGATATCTACAAAAATTTTTCCAAACAATGGTATCATTGAAATTAGTAGAAAGGCCCATGCAAATGCTATACACATCCAAAATAACATAGATGTTAGCCACGTATTCCAGGGAATAGATAGACCTCCTAAAAACATGCCCTTCAATATCAGTGGGCTTCTAGGAGTCCATATACTGGGAATCCAGTAAAAAACTATTGATTTAAGCCTGGGAATATATGCGAGTCCCGATGCCTGTGCTATCCAAAAGCTTGGAATGACACTCCAACTCAATGAGATAAGAATCATGGAATATATTATGGCCATATTTTCATTAGAAACCTTATTTTGAGAAAATATTTTTATGACAAATATTGTTAGAATAGGCATTAAAATACTTACCGGAAAGTCTGCACCTGATGAAAGTATCCAGAATACGTTATTTATCAAACTAATAGTAATGACTAGAATTATTCCAATTAAAAGTGTCTTTAGGAAACTTTTCTGTTTATTAACTATTTTTTCATTTTTCATATTTACCACCTTTTAAATAAAAAATGAGAGATAGAGTGGAGAGCACTATAAAACCTAGAATGATTATTATAAGATAAGCGTAGAATGGGATTATTGTTTCTGGTATAAAAAGTATCTCTACTATAGCATTACCTTTGGCATCAGATACAGCATATATTGTTAAAGATTTATCGCTATATAGGAAATCATATCCGCTGGCTCCAGTTATTCCATTTATCTTTACAGCGGTTGGTGTTTTTTCAAGATTAACGACTTTACATAATATTAATGTATTTGGTGTTGTTGATAGATTTAATAAAATCTTTTTATCACTATATGTCGGTAATGTGTTAAATGTTCCATTTGAACCTATAGCTATATTATCAATAATGGCTATATTGATTTTAACTGTAATGTTTTCTCCTCCAGGTGATGCTACTAGGTGAAGACTGCCCACACTTAGATTACTCCAATAAATATTTATCATTCTTCTCCCAAGTGTGAGGTTTAAATATGCTATTCCATTAGCGTCCGTAATATTGTTTCTGTCTTCATCACTTATTATAAGTACATCCTTGACAGGTCTTCCACCTATATCAATTACCTTAAATGTATAGATAGCATAAGTAATTCTTCTTACAGTTATCTTTGGAAACTCTGTCTTCAATATTAGAGGCTGCTTCAACATTTTTTCATATAGATAGATTTCTTTATAATTGTCTTTAAGCATTCTTTCAGCATTGTCTATTATAATGAAAAATTTCATAGGATTTTCATATGTTCCTGGACCAAATACCTGTGTCTTTGTATCAGGATTCCTTGTGTTTTTTACATAATCTAGACATCCAATATTATACCAATGTTCTTTTACAAAATCAAATACCGGAGACATAGGTATCACTGCAACGGCGTCTTCTGGATGGTTTTTTGTTACGTCGATTTCCCAAAACGCATTATTGAAATCGACTCCCAATCCTCCCTTATCAACAGTTTTAGTTACTGATCCCTGATATATAGTTCTATCTGACTGAAGTATATAGAAATCATACCAATTGAAACTTGGAACATAAAATTCTATCGATCTAAAGTCATTCGCCTTTATTACAGTTTTCAATGTAGCATTTTGTATCAATATTATTCTTGGAGAATTTGCTGTAAATATCCATGTAGTATGATATTCACATATTCCTCTATCTCTTTTAGCTGTATCAACTATTGGCCCCCAAAATTCTACATGAACCGCTATCGGACCAAGCGCGCATATTCTATATTCAATTTTCTTCGTATTAAACACTTGCGAATACCATATATTTTTATAAAATATGAATACTCCGCCACCAGAGTCTCCATGAGTATATTTTGTTCCACTACCAGCTTTATGTATGAAGTTTGTTATCCATCCTCCTAGAGAAGAGTCCACCGTAACATTATAGAAACTGTTTTCAATACATACTCCACCAGTTTTAGTTTCTCTGTAAATTAAATCGGTCTTATATTCCTTAAGAGGATCATTGACTTTACTTACATCTTTTGCCCCAAAATAAATATGATAAGTATTATGACTATTTTTAGAGATGTTTACTAGAAAATATATGTTAAAGGTAATTGTATTATTCGGATAGAATACTATGTCACCAGTTTGGCTTGGTATTTCTTTTAATGTTTTTCCATCAACTACCCTTAAATCCCTTATGTATGCGACTCCACCATGTTTTGATGATGAGGGGCCACTAATATACTCGATTTTAAATACACTTACATCAATTGGAGGAGATTTAACGATTACAAGCTCATTTGTTCTATCTATTCCAGCAGTCTCAGATAGAGTTACAGTAGCCTTATATTTGTAATTTTCATAGGGATTTTCAGGAGATGTAGAGAAGCCTGAAATAAGATTTATTGAAAATAATGCTATGAATAGTAGTATAAAAAGATAAAAAATTTTATTCATTTTAATCACACATTTTAATACTATTTCTTCTTTATAAACCATGCTACAACAAAACCTATTATTAAACCTATTATAAGTCCAATTACAGTATATGTTGTCTGAGCCTGTTGCAATGCTCCTGGGGTAACTGTATACTTAGATTTGTAATCATTATATTCGCTTTGAAGCGATTTATAATCCGATTCTAACTTATCATAGTCTGATTTAAGGGTATTATATTTTGTCTGAAGACTATCATAGTTAGATTTAAGAGTATTATACTCCGTATCACTATGTGTATGAGTCTTCTTATATTCATTATATTCCCTTGTAATTTTCTCTATGGTCGATTGATAATAGTTACCTATATTCCTTACAAACCATCCTAACGATCTAATCTTATTATAATCGCCTTTTCCAACAACTATTAATACGTAGTTTTCAAATATAGTTCCTTTAGGAAATACCTTTCCAGCAGGATTATCATACCATCTGGAAACTAGTGATGCTACACCCCATACGGCGCCATCCCATACTCCTACAGTAGATCTGTCTCCAATAAACATACTTGGATTAAGCCATACAATTCCCGCAAATATATTTCTGGTAGGATCATACACTGCCATCCAGTTTTCCTTCAATGGTAAGGTTCCCTCACTACCATTGCCAAATACTATGTAAAGCATACTTCCATTTAATGTATGGGTAATAAGATTTCCGAAATAATCTACTGTTACAACTCGGGATCCTTTGCCCGCTATAGTCTTAGGCACATATTCAGCACCTATTCCTGTTATATTTATATCTGAGAGGAGTGTAGCCCTATATCTGACAAGAATTATCTCGCTATCAGTGAAATAGAATATTATTTCAAACTTAATATTATTGTTAAGTGTAGTTACATTTACTTCAAGTAGATTCTCCTTAATTTCTCTATAAGAAACAGATACATTTGAGGGGTCAATGCCCCATCTAGATGAGGTCCATCCGATATCCGGACCAGTTGCCGCCATCTTCACATCGTCACATAGATTGATATCTGGAAAATCATGATGTCTTATATCTATCAGACTTCCTCCCTGCGTTCCTTCGAAATAACAGCTAATATACGTGTTATTTACCCAAAACTCCTTTGCGGTTTGATTAACCCAACTAAAAACAACCTTTTTCTGAGGCTGAGCAGACACAATGTATGCTCCATTAATATACATTCCATTATATGATGCTAATGGCATTAGAAATGCTAGAAGCGTTAAAATTAGAAGTATATTTATTCTATTTTTATTCATAAGGACACCTTTTTTACACTACAATTATATATTTTAACCTTTAAATATTTATTTTTTTCTATTTAATGTAGATTTTCAAAAAAATATATTGTATTTTTATAGTCGAAACGTTGTAAATATTCATTAAAACATAAACATTATATGTGACTTTAGATATATTTTATTGAAAAAATATTTAATGGTTTGAAAATGCTGGATGAAATAGATAAAAGAATACTTATGATATTGATGGAAAATGGTAGAATGTCGTTAACTGATATCGTCGGTAAGTTAAAAGAGTTTGGAATAAATGCTACAGCTACGACTGTAAAGAGGAGAATGGATGCAATGGCCAAGAAAGGTATTATAAAGAAATATACAGTTCAACTTAATGTTAAAAAGGTAAACTATAACTATCTTTCTCTATTAGAGATAAAAATTGATCCAGCTCTGGTATCCAGGGCGGTTAAGAATCTTTCATCAATGTATGAGATAACTGAACTATATATTGTTGAAGATGAATACAATATTTTTGCAAAAGTTAGATGTCAGTCTTTCGACGAACTCGTAAGATTTATGGAGAAGTTATCTAGAATACCATATATAAAGGAGTTAAAATCACATTTAGTTTTACGTCCGATTAAGGAGGAGGATACCTATCTACCTTTAATTAAAGAGGCTAGAGTTAAAGTAACAGACTTTAATGAAGATGGAGTAAATGAAATTATCATGGAGAATAGTAAACTCCTTATATCTATAACGCCAAATAAAGGTGGCAGAATAGATAACTTAATATTAAAAGAAACTGGTATAGGAGAGGTATACGAAGCTTTAGGCATTTTATATGATAATTTTATTGAAGAGGGATGGGGCGTGTATTTTTCTAATAAGAAATATGATGCTAAGATATTGAATAGCTATGGAGATGAAGTTAAAGTATCTCTTACAAAAATTTTGGAGGGAAGAAACGTAGGTAAAATACGACTTAATAAGGTAATTACACTGAAATCTAATTCTTCAGAATTTGAAGTAAAATATGTTATTACAAATCTAAATAAGGTAAGCCAGTCAGTTTCTTTATGGATATGTAACTATCTCAATGTAGGTGGAAGTGTAGGTACAGAGGATTGGCTTTATCTCCCAATAGAGAATGGAACATATGTTGAAAGATTTAAGCCAATATATTCCGGAATTACATGGCCCACCTATTTTCTAAAAAATTTTTCTGGGGAAAGATATAAGGGAGTGTTTAAAAGAGAACATACACAGTTTAGTAAAGATAGAATAACCAATGGATGGGCAGCATATTATAATCATAATACTAAGGAGATTATTGGAGTCTTATGGGACTTAAGAAAAGTAGCTCTGGTTAAAAGATATTTTAGTCCAAGCTATTATTCAATTGAACTAGTATTTAATACTGTGACGCTTAGACCGAATGAATCAAAAGAATTCCAAATAGTATTTATAGCTAGGAGAGGTGACTGGACCGATATCTATAGTAGATGGGTCGAAAGATACGGTGAAACAGCTATTCAATAAAAACTTCTACATAATGTGTTTTTCCATCATTAAATAGAGGGATAATATCCCCTTTAATCTGTTTTCCATCTACAATTATCCTTTCTATACCTCGTGAAAGTCTATGAGGATTATTTATCGAAATTTCATATATACTTCCCCTAAAATATCTTTTAACATTAATCTTCTTCCATTTTCTAGGTATACATGGATTAATCTTTAGTCCATCATATGTAGCCTTTATACCTAAGATATAGTCTAAAACAACTCTTAAACTCCATGCTGCTGAACCAGTTAGCCATGAATTCCATCCTTCTCCAAAAAATTGAGAGTCAGGTCCTGCAATCCATTCAGATACAACATAAGGTTCGGTTTTAGATCTATTAGGGTCTGATCCTCTATATGCTGGACATGTTTTTATGTAAATTTTATAGGCTTTATTAGCTCTACCTAAAATACATTCTGCTATCATCATCCAGGTTACTGCATGCATAAATATTCCTGCATTTTCTTTAGTTCCAGGAGCATATCTAGAAATATATCCAAGCTTTTCATTTGGATTCTTATATGCAGGCAAAAATAACGCTGGACCATATTTAGTATCAAGCATTTTTTCTGCAGATATGATTGCTTTCCTAGCCTTATAACGTGGCGCTATTCCTGAAATAACGGCCCAGCTCTGAGCATTTAAAAATATTTTTCCTTCCTTATTTTTATGACTACCTATGGTTGTATTTTCATCTGTAAACCCCCTTAAATACCATTTTCCATCCCAGCATTTATCATTAAAATTTTTTCTAAGTCTTTTAGCCTTATTTCTATATAGAACTGCCTTTCTATCTTTTCCTATAATTTTACATAAAGTTGAAAATTCATTTAATATAAGGTATAGAAATTCGGCTAGCCAACTGCTTTCAGCCTTTCCTTTAATCCCAACTCCATTAAATCCGTCGTTCCAGTCTCCTGAAAGAAATAGAGGTAACCCCCTCTCACCAAACTTTTTTAAAACTCTTTTTATTGCTAATTCACAATGTGTAAATATAGATGCTTCTCCTTTATCGTAAAATGGTACTATTTCTTCTAGAAATTTATAGTCTCCGGTTTCCTTAATATAATTTATAACCATAAATACTAGCCATAAAGGTGTATCCGAGTGACGTGAAATCATTCCCTGGTCATTATGTTCATGCCACCAATGCATTACACCTCCATCTGAAAACTGATGTTTCGCGTGTTCAATTATTTGACGTTTAGCCCAACCATAATCTACAAGCAATAACGTGAGTGTGTCCTGAAGTTGATCTCTGAAACCATATGCAGCAGCCTGCTGATAATATGCATTTCTAGACAATATTCTTGCACTTATAGTTTGATATTTATACCAGTAATTTACAAGATAATTTACATATTTATCAGGAGTTTCTACAGTGGTCTTACATAGGAGATCTAACCAAAATTTCTTTACTTCTTTAAGTTCCCTAAAGGCGTTCTCGAAATCTATAAATTTTTTAACGATTTTTTTAATTCTATCTTCATTTTCTCCTACTCCTATTAATATTGTAAATCTTTTCTCTTCGCCTGGATTAAGAGTAATAAAATATTTAAAAACTCCGACGGGTTCAAATCCCCTTCCAATTGTTTGATAACATTCACCTTTCTCTACAGTTTCGGGGTTTACTATACTCCTATTTTCTCCAATAAACTTTTCTCTACATCCTTCAAAGCTTATAGCTTTCAATGAACTTGTAAGAAAAGCTATATAGTTCCATGATCTATTCCAGCTTCCATCGAAACCTGTCCAAAAATATTTTGTAACAAACATTATATTATCCTTTACCCATAAATCATAGAAAAGGCCGTGAAACTGCCTATCAATATCATATATTGTTCCAAGCCACCATTCTAAGAACGTATATATTTCAAGATTTCTTTTTCTTTTAGACATATTTTTAAGCCTTACAATCCATATTTCCATGCTTTCTTTCCTTGGAACAAAGTAAGTTATTTCAGTTTCTATTCCCCTATACCTACTTTTTATAACTGTATAGCCTAATCCATGCCTGCATTCATAATAATCTAGCTTCTTCATAACGGGCTTATATGTTGGAGACCAATATTCATTTTTATCGATATCCTTTATATAGAGATACCTGCCATCCATATCTCTGAATACATCCTGATACCACTTAGTTATTCTATTTAAGTTACAATCTATAAGCCAGCTAAACCCTCCACCAGTATGAGACACCAAAAATCCATATCTACCATTAGATAAAATATTTATCCATGGTCTCGGCAAATTATACGTAGTTATGACAAATTCTCTACCATTATCTGTAAAATATCCAAACCTTTTTTTCATTTTATAACCCTATTATGCAGATTATATACATATATTTTTTATTTTTTACCATATTTAAGTTTTTTTGAAACATATATTTGTCATAAAAATTCATTTTCCGTTATATTCAAACAGATATATGTAAAATCTTGGCAACAAAATTAAGGTCGATAATATGTTTAAGATTAAATAAAATAATAAAATTACACATACTTGGATAAAATATTAAATATTTTCGGTCAAAAAATATATTAGGATTAATGGTAAATGATAAAATATAGTTGGGTGTTAATTTTGAAACAAATATTTTTTAACAATATTATCTTACTATTAATATTATTATATTCGTTATCTTTCGCTTTTAGATATAGAGTGATATCATCTCCACCTTCCACTTTTAAAAAATATCTTTTAGAGCTAGCTAGGGATACCTGGAAATGTTTTGTTAAATATACTTGCAATAAGACAGGATTGCCTTATGATAGGAGTACTCCTGGAAATCCTCAAACATCAATAACCAATATAGGATTATATATGGCTTCCATCGCAGCTGCCTATGATTTAGGATTTATAAATAGGTCGGAGGCTTTAAATAGGTTAAAGAAAACTATTGATACTCTATTTAAACTTAAAAAATGGCATGGAATACCATATAATTGGTATGATGCAGAAACATTGTCTCCAATTTGGGGTAATTTTGTTTCTTCAGTTGATGCTGGATGGTATGCTGCAGGTCTAATAGTTGCTAGAAACGCTTTTCCAGAATTATATGAAAATATATCTAAACTTATAGATATGATGGAATGGGATAAGCTTTATGATGCATCTGTAAAAAGACTCTACGTAGGATATGATAGCATTAAAAAACATTATACAAGTGGTCATTACGATTATCTAGCTATAGAGTCACGTATGGCTAGCATTATAGGAATAGGGTCAGGTAAAATACCTTCGGAACATTGGTATGCATTAAAGAGAGATATGGTCTCATATAAAAATATTTCATTTCTATGGGGATGGGGTGCAGGTCTCTTTATCTATTATTTCCCAGGAATATTTTTAGATGAAAGAGGATCATTTATATCTAGGTCGACAATAAATGTCACTATTGCTCAAATAATTTATTCAGAGGATCATGGATATCCGGTATGGGGTTTCTCTCCATGTGATATACCGGGAGGAGGCTATGGCATGAAATTTGATGTTGTTACTCCTCATGCATCAACTTTGGCTATAATATATTTCCCTGAAAAAGTTTATCTAAATTTAAAGATGCTTGAAGAAATGGGTGTAAGAACTAGCCTCGGCTTTAAAGATTCTATTAGCATGGTTTCTGGACGTGTTGACGAAGACTTTCTAGCACTAGATCAGGGAATGATTTTACTATCAATAGCCAATTATCTTAATTCAAGTATATGGAAATACTGCATAAAAGATGTTATTATAGAAAATGCACTAAAATTGATTAATGAATTCAATATTCCAAATGAGGTTCTCAATGCATATAACTTTATTTTCAATAATGTTACTGATGCAGTTTTAAATTTGATTATGGAGGAAAAGTTACCTATCTCAGCTATGGATAAGCTACTTAAAGCAAAACTATTATTTGGATCTGGAAACTATAATTTGGCTCTTAAATATGCTAGAGAATGTTTAACATTAATTGAATCATATAATGTTAGTGAAACAAAATTATTTGTTAAAGATGAGATAGAGAGGGCTGCAAGGAACATAGATAATGCACGCAAAGAAAATAGGTTATCATTTATAGATAAAGCAGAATCTCTATATAATGATGCTAAGAAATTATATGATGAAAATAATTTTGTAAGCGCATATGTAAAGGCTAGAATAGCACGATTCTATGCATCTATATCTAAAGTTACGCCTGTGACGAAGAAAACAAAGATGTTTTTGAGTGTAGTAAATAAAGTAATAAGATATCCGGAGGAAGCCGTTATCAAGGGAAATATAAGTCCACCTATATCTGCAGATATATTGATAGAGCGTAAGGTTAATAACTTATGGAAGGGAGTGAAAATAGTATCTATAAATGGTAATTTCACGTTTACTCTAAAACTTAATCCTGGAAACTATAGTTTTAGAGCTGTTTTCTATGGTTTAGATAAATATCTACCATGTATTTCAAATACTATAAATATAGTTGTTTTAAAGGGTGTAAGAAGTTTAAATATTACTGGCTTTAAGAAAAAGGCTACGGTTGGAGAAAACATAACTTTTAGCGGAGAAATTTCTCCAATGGAAGAAATTGAAAACATTACTATAAAGATAACTGATCCGAGCAAAAAAGTTGCGGAGAAGGTTGTCAAGATAGATGAAAATGGCTTTTTCAAATGTATTTTTAAGGTTAATATAAAAGGTGTTTGGCAGATAGAAGTAGTAGTAAATGAAACAGAAAAATATTCTTCTCTCAAAGAGGTTTATAAGATAAATGTTTCTGAAATAGAGAAACCAGAAACTATTTCATCAAATATCCAAACTTTACTAACCATAATACTCATAGTTATATTAGCTATAGTGATTCTACTTGTCTATAGAAGAAGTAAAATTAGATCTGAAACATTAAATAAGCTATTATATTTCTTAATGATGATTATTTAAATTAGCCAAGAGATTATTTTACAGTACTTATAAAGTAGGTAATTAAGCAAAATAAAATACTTGAAAATACAGTTTATAAAAGTGTAGATTGATCGAGAAACTTAAATTTATTTTAATCTAAATATCATTTTAAAGTAGCATATTATAGCATTTACATTTAGATATAAATGTATTATTGACAATCCTGTAGCTATTATTGAAGATACTGTATGTAAATCGACTATGGAATGTCTGTTTAATCCCGTTCTTCCCTTGGGCATTACTAGAAGCATTATTCCACTCACAGCTGAGATAATTGATATAATTAGTAGAGATAAAGATACTATTGCTCTAATCCATCTAATTTTTACCACTCCTTACAAAGCTTTTAATAATATTTAAATGCTTTTTAATAATATTTAAATAGAGATATCCTATCTCTTCTTCTTCATACAAAAGTTTTAATTTAGGATTTGTACCTTTTTCACCTTTAACTCCGCCGAGAGTAATCATGGTTAAGTCAGCCTTCTTTTTAATAATCCCTATCTCTGTACCATTATATACTATGCTATACTTAATCTCCTTCTCACAGTATTTTTCTTTTAAAACGGATTTTCCCAGAATTTCTAGATTTTTCTCCTGGCTATTATGTATCCATTGCCATCGAGTATTCTTATCATATTCAATTGCTTCTTTCACGTGCTGTGTCCACCAAACATATAGTAATGATGCTGTTTAGAAAATACTTATAAATATAGTTATAATTAATCCTTTCATAGCGATCAAAATTAAATCGAAATTTAGATATATAAGAAAATCGATGAAACCATATGAAAAGTATGGTTCCCTCTTATAATTAAAACATTTTATCTATAAAATTTTATTGTATATAATAATATATGCTATAATATAATAATATATGGATATGAATTCAATATACTTTTGCAGTATTTGTGGTAAATTTATAAGAACAAATATTCATTGTGGAAAACCAGCAATATTTATTATCAATAGTTATGATAGGGTTAGGTTAAGTAAACTTTTAAGCGGAATTCTTAGACACTTTCCGGAAAAATATGACTTAAAGCTTGATGGTGAAGGATTTATAGATATAAATCTACTTATAGATAAGATTAAGGAAAAGAATCCAAGTTTCAATTGGATAAACAAGCAACATATATTAGCTGTTGTAGAAACCTCCAGTAAAAAGCGTTTCGAAATAAGAGATAATAGGATTAGAGCAATATATGGACATAGCATTCCAGTAAAAATAAAATATGTTGAAGAGAAAGATGTGAAATATGCTTATCACGGAACATCTACACTTTTTCTAGACAAAATTTTGTCTGAAGGGATAAAGCCTATGAAGAGACTATATGTTCATTTAACAATAGATTCGAATATAGCTCTTGAAAACGCTAGAAGAAAGAGGGGTAGACCTGCAATACTTTTAGTAAATCTAGATAGAATGAGAAAAATGGGATATAAAATATATCGTGCAAATGAAAAAATACTGCTTACAAAATATGTTCCAGCAAACGTTATAAAAGTATATAGGATTTATCAACTATAAATAGATATAGTCTCTAAAACATATTTTTATTTGATAAATATTTAAATTTTAATATGTATATCATCAATTTATTTAGGAGAGATTAATGATTATAAAAACTATAGATTTGACGAAACATTATATTTTGAGAGGAGATGGTGGAAGGAGAGTTATTGTAGCGAATGATCATATTAATATAGAGGTTTCGAAGGGAGAAATATATGGTATTATAGGACCGAATGGTGCTGGTAAAACAACGCTGATAAACCTTATCTCAGGACTACTTAAACCTACCTATGGCACTGCATATATCTTAGGTTATAATATTAGAAAAGTGGGATATAGAATTAATGAAATTTGCTTGACTTCATTTAGTGGTGAAGATAATTCCTTTACGGGAGGCTTTGGAAGAATTCCGGCGGTCAAAGCATTAAAATATTTAGCTGGAATGCTGGGAGTTGAAGGAAATTTAGAAAGAAGGGCAGAGGATGCTTTAAAGTTGGTTGGATTATATGAATGGAAAAATTATTGGCCTTGTCATCAATACATCTTCCCTATCAAAGTCCGGTGGAATAAAATATCTCCAACTATTTCTCTGAATACTCCTTAAATCCCTTAAATCATTTTTAGAGGCGTATCTTATCTCAACATTCCTATTCCCTTTCAAAGAAATATTTGTAGAAGTATTCCATCCAACTATAATTGAACGCGCATAGGGACTATAACCCAACCTCCTTAAAAGCCTCCAATAAGGCTTCTTCCATTCAGAAATAGTATAAATATCTAATCCACACGACCTAAATATTTCAATAGACTTCTCTAACAAATATTTTAAAACATTAAGACGAATTTTAGACAAATATATATCTTGTATATCTCCTCGTACATTTACACTATATCTCCTCCATTTATCATATATCTTTAATATTCTTGCAACACCTATAATCTTATTGTCTTCAACTACACCTATCAGCTTCAATCTCTCCTCTAAGCCACACCAAAATGTTTTCAAAATACCCATCTCTCTTTTCCAATTCTCATATCTCTTTAGGTCACCCAAATATATTTCATCAACATATTTCTCCATAAACCTATTCTAAGAAATTTCATCTAAAAATCTTATCCATATACATTATAATATTAAAAAACAATATATTTATCTTGATCCATAAAATATCTAAATAAATAACAATTATTTCTATGCGTGCTCAATAATAACTTGATATCTTTATAATAAACCTCATCAATAAATATTATGATGATGAGAACGATTAAGTGATTAGTGAACGACACGTCCTTCGCTGATGTATACAAACTAATAATCTACAAAATTTTGAAACATTTATAACTGCTTTTTATATCTAATCATTTATTAACTCAATTAAACATTTTACTTCGGTCATGTGAGGTAATAATAATCTTTGAAAACAAATTTCCTCTTTAGGAATAGATCTGTGTATACGTCCTATAGCGAATTCACGCTTTCCATTAAGTTTTCTTCAGTCAGTTGGAGGAGGGCTATAGCTTAAAACTACATCTGTATTATCTACCATTTTAATCATAATTCTCTAAAAATTTTACCACTCTTTCTTTCATCAGTGTTACAACAATAGATGCCTATCAATATAACTATTTTTCCATCAAGTTTCTTATTATCCTCCATATTTTTACATATTGGATAAATATCCATAGAATCATCTTAAAATGGAGTTAAATGGATCTAGCTTTACTCTTTTCGGAGGCTCTTCAAACCTCAATACTATAACGGTATCATATGGATCTAAAGGTTCCTCGGGAAGGTTCTTTAAAAATATTTTGTTCTCCTTATATTCAAATTTTATAGACTCCCTTGTAGCGAGAAAATACGCGTCAATAAGTTTTCCATCTACACCTGCAAATGTAATTTCCTTTCCAGGCCATCTAAATACATGCATATATATTGTAGTATCTTTCTGTGTAATGTATCCTAAATGCCATCCTCCATTCAAAGACCTAGGTCTAGTTCCATATATAGACTCACCATTAGCTTTAAGCCATCTACCTATAGCGTAAAGTCTTTCAGTTAAAGGATAAGGTACACTTCCATCAGCCCTTGGACCAATATTTAGGAGAAAGTTTCCACCCTTACCTACAACTTCAACCAAGGTTGTTATCAATCTCTTCACAGACTTATATCTGTTATCCCCCCTCGAATATCCCCAGCTGTCATTTATAGTCATACATGTCTCCCATGGTCTCTCGGAAGTCTTTGATGGAACATATTGTTCAGGTGTATCAAAATCCTCAGGTAAACCAGATCTATTATTTATCAATATATTTGGCTGAAGCCTTCTAACCTCTTCGTTAAGTTCTTTAGATCTCCAATCCTCAGCACTATACGGCCATCCTCCATCATACCATAATATATTGATTTCACCATAGTTTTCCATCAACTCGATAACCTGTGTATGAACATATTCTAAAAACTTATCCCATTCAGCCTTATCTTTAGGCCCCTTCCAGTAGGCAGGCCATCTCCAATCGAGTAGAGAATAATAGAATCCTATTTTTAAACCATATTTTCTACATGCTTTAACGTATTCAGCTATAATATCTCTACCCGCCTTGGAGTTGACTGAATTGAAATCAGAAATCTTTGTATTGAATAGACTGAATCCGTCATGATGACGTGTAGTTAAAACAACATATTTCATTCCAGCTGTCTTTGCAAGATAACACCATTCTTCTACAGCGTCCTCTCTAGGATAAAACTTATCCATAAGCTTTCGATATTCACTTTTAGGAATTCTTTCCTGAAACATAACCCATTCTCCACGTCCAAGAATGGAGTAAAGGCCAAAATGTATAAACATTCCAAACCTTGCATCCAGAAACCAGTCTATCCTCAAAATCCCACCACTAATATTGTAGATATCTAAATTAATAACCGTTTCTATAGATTCCCTTTACCTTTCTCCATTATCATTAATATATTTCCATAGATTTTCCCCAAACTATTTCTAAAACCCATTTAGAGCGAAGCCTTATAGCAATATTTTCTATACT
>Ga0190363_1000305_pt1 | contig 28676 bp, 27 predicted proteins | sample 48721867_MG_FD_161272 | JGI IMG/M metagenome (GOLD analysis project Ga0190363, IMG submission 161272) | Hydrothermal vent microbial mat bacterial communities from Southern Trench, Guaymas Basin, Mexico - 4872-18-6-7_MG | ecosystem: Environmental > Aquatic > Marine > Hydrothermal vents >... | reverse complement strand
TCAGTTTATGGCCATGTTATCTGTTGCAGATGGAACCAGTACCATCAAGGAAGGTATATATCCTGACAGATTTCTGCATGCTTTCGAATTAATAAGATTAGGAGCAGATATTAAGGTAGAAGACGGGACCGCGATAATAAATGGAGTGCCCAGACTCACAGGGGCTCCGGTAATGGCTTCAGATCTGAGAGCCTCTGCTTCACTTGTACTAGCAGGCTTAATCGCTGAAGGGACTACAATTATAGACAGAATATACCATCTGGACAGAGGATACGAGGATTTTGAACACAAATTGAACTCGCTTGGGGCCAAAATAGAACGATTTCATGGGTAAAGACAACTACCGCCAATTATCCCGGGTTGAAATTTTTGGGTTTGAGGCTCTGTTTTATGAGGAATTGCTGACTCCCTTATCCTTGGGTGTATACCCTTTGAGGTTCTTTATGGAGAAAATAGAATGTCCATTGGCTATCCGGTTCCTTCAGTATCCACTGGAGAAAGTATTGAAAAAGGCAGGGTTTCGCGAGATTGGACATAGATTTTATGCGCGTGATATTATCAGGTTTACCAGGGCAACGAAATAAGTGTTTGAAGTTTACGAGATGCATATTAAAATATAAATATGCAGGAGAAGGCTGACAAAAAGGAAAAACTCAAAGAACCTGTAAAAGTAGTTGATATTATACTTTTCACAATTGCCAATCTTGAAACAAAGGCCTGGGCATATCTTGGGCTTGTATCTCACCCGGAGACCGGTGAAAAACTCGTGGACAAAAAACAGGCGAAACTGGCCATCGATAGCCTAGATGCTCTCTACCAACTGGTAAAAGAGGAAATTCCAGCAAATGAGAGAAAGAATATTGAACTTATGCTCACCAATCTCAGGCTGAACTATGTGAAAACTGGATAATCTTGACTGTCTAATGCCTAAGCCTTAAATTATATAAGCTTTCATAAGCTCTTTGATACATTTAAGCTGGCGTAGCTCAGTCGGCAGAGCAGGTGATTTGTAATCACCAGGTCGGGGGTTCAAATCCCTCCGCCAGCTGCTTAGTGGAGGGGTACCCAAGTGGCCAAAGGGGGCAGACTGTAAATCTGCTGGCACAGCCTTCGGGGGTTCGAATCCTCCCCCCTCCACCATTAAGCGGGAGTAGCTCAATTGGTAGAGCATCGGCCTTCCAAGCCGGTGGTTGCGGGTTCGAGTCCCGTCTCCCGCTTTTTTAATTTGTTGACTTTTTAACATTCCCCTATTATAACTTAACCATGGCACAACATAGTGAACTATTATCTTTTCAATTAGCTTATGTTCTTTCTCTGCTTTCAGATCTGAAAGAGAGAGAGGTGCTGGCCCATGGGCACAGAGTGGCTCAATATGCCAGAGAGGTTTTTAAAGCATTTGGTATTGAAGATCAAAATCTTTATTATGTGTCCTTATTTCTAGATATTGGTAAACTTGTAGTACCCGATATAATTCTATATTCTCCCACAAAAATTGTGGAAGAGGAAAGGAAATTGTCAATGCGGCATACCATCGAATCCGAAAAGATTATAGCCAGTATACCGATTCTCAGACGGTATGCAAAATTTGTCAGATGGCATCATGAGAGATATAATGGAAGTGGTTTTCCGGATGGTTTGAAAGGTGATGAGATTCCACTGGAGGCCCAGATACTGGGAATTTGTGACGCTTATGCTGCTCTTACTGAGCCCAAGCCCCAGAGAAAATCGTACACTTCTCAAGAGGCTATTAAAATACTGGAATCGGAGAGGGGTATAAAGTGGAATCCCGAAGTTGCAGATAAAGCACTTAAAATTTTTAAAGAATTTAAAATAAAGGATAAAGTACCTGTTGATATTAATCTATGGGAAGAAATAAAGAGGGATTATCGTCCTTCCACGGGGCGTCTTGTGGCACTGTACAGAATTGCAGATGCCATCGGCCAAATTATGGAGTTTGATGATTTTCTCAACCTTGTTCTGGAAAGTGTTATGGAAGCCATAAGAAAACCAGAAGCACACTATTTTATACTAATTCCCGATGATGAAGGTAAGCTCGTGGTGAGGGCTACCATCGGTGGTAAAGAAGAAATAATAATGGGATTCAGATTGCCCATAGGAAGAGGCCTATCCAGTTATGTTCTTAAAAGTGGTAAAGCTATATTTATAAATGATGTAACAAAAGATAAACGCTTTTATCCTACTCCCGGGGATCAGGTGGGATCTGCTATGGCTGTCCCTCTGGTTTTCAAAAACGAGATACTCGGTGTAGTGGTGATTGAATCTCCAGAGAAGGATGCTTTTTCTGCTGATGATTTTGAATTTATAAAACTTGTTTCTGCTACACTGGCTGGTGCCCTGAAGGTGGCAAAAATGGTTAAAATGATCAAAGATTTAGCTTTTTATGATTATTTGACGAAAGTTCATACTTTTGCCTATTTTGAAGAAAAGTTTCGTGAAATTAAGAAACTTGCAGAAAGAGAAGGGCTCAGATTTTCCATAGTATTTATGGATTTCGATAATTTGAAGCAGATTAATGATGGATTTGGACACTTTGTAGGGGATAGAGCACTGGAGAAGTTTGGGTTGTTTTTGAAAGAAAATCTACGTGAGAGCGATGTGGTGGCACGATATGGCGGTGATGAATTTGTTGCCATGCTTATTGGTGCTTCCGCGACAGAAGCTAAACAGGTAATGGAGCGGCTTAAACACCTGTTTAAGGAAGAGGTTTTGATTGTTAATGGCCATAAGTTAGAGTTAGATTTTTCTTATGGAATCAGTGAATATAAAGTGGATTCATCAGAGCTCCAGGACCTTATTAAAATTGCGGACAGTAGAATGTATATGATGAAAAGAAAATCTAAAGAGTCCTCAGATAATCAATAAGTTTTTCCATGTCTTCGGGTAAGTCCGTCTCAAAGGTGACTTGTGTACCCTTACCGGGGTGATAGAAACTCAGGATTTTTGCATGGAGTGCTTGCCTGTCAATAAGCTCTAAAATATGTTTAACCATTTGGTTGTATTTTGAAGGTACACTCCTAAATATTTTTCTTGTATCTCTACCCGAATAAACAGGATCCCCCACAACAGGGTGGTCAATATACTCCATGTGAACCCTTATCTGGTGTGTTCTTCCTGTCTCTAACTTCACTTCCAGCAAAGTGGCAATCTCCCCATATCTTTCTAAAACCTTATAATGAGTGATCGCTGACCTGGATTTAAAAAATGTTACAGCCATTCTAGTCCTGTCAATTGGATGCCTTCCAATTGGAGCTTCAATTGTGCCTTCGTCATTGGCGATCCTACCCCAAACTATAGCCCAGTAAATCCTGCGGGCTGTTTTCTCTTCCATTTGTCTTCCCAGGCTACGAAGAGCCCTCTCACTTTTTGCTACTACGAGTAAGCCTGTGGTGTCTTTATCCAGTCTGTGTACCACACCAGGTCTCGTTTTATCGGAAGTTTTGGGAAGATCTTTATATCTGGCAAGAAGTGCATTAATTAATGTTCCCGTAATGTTCCCCTTAGCAGGATGTACCACCATCCCTTTAGGTTTATTTATCACAATGATATCATTATCTTCATATATTACTGGGACTGGAAAGTCTTCTGCTATTACAGGGAGTTTTTCTTCTATTTCAAAACGCGCATATATTCTATCTCCTGCTTTAATCTTATAACCGGGCTTGGATGGTTTACCGTTTACGAGTATAACCCCTTCTTTTATTAGTTTCTCCACGCGTGACCGTGATACTCCTATTCCACTTACCACGAGATAGACATCCAGCCGGGTGCCTTCCATTTTCTGGGATACTATTCTCTCGAATACCTTTTCCATTGTAATATTTTAAAGTTTTTTGTTGGCATAAAAAACCGCCGCGACATATGTCGCGGCGGTCCTCCTGTACCTTCTTCCGACTGTTAGCTATTGACCTATAATTCTCAGATTAGCAATAGTCTGGACTTTAACGGTGACGATTGTACATTCCGTCTGGGATACACTTCCCAGCTCAATCGTACCATAATAATAGTCAGTTCCTCTAACTACTTTAAAAGAGTAAGTGCTATTTGTTGTTGCAAAATCATAGTGAGTGGTTGGATCTGAAATAATACCTCCCTGGGGAGCTGTTCTCGTTATGTAATTGACTCTCCATCCAGCGTCGGGTACTGATGTAGGCTTTCCGCTTTCAAATGTTGCATTTACCACCTGATCAGCAGAGGCAAGATACTGGAATGTTCCAGTAGAACCTGAAGAGCCATCTGTGAAATAAAAATCGACATTATCCGGGGCATTGGGATCCGCCATGGGATAGGTGGTTGCCGTCCAGTCCTGGGTGAAACCAAGACCAGAATTTCCCGCAGCATTTAATTCAGCGAGAGTTAATTGTGCAGTAGTGACCTTTGGTTCTGTGGATACCGTGACAGGATCAGACAGTGAATCCCCCAGGAAAGCATATAATTTATATGTTCCAACCTGGCCTTGGGGATTGTGAGTAAAAGTGTTTTCAGAAGGATCAAGGGTATCAAGTAATGTATTTTCAAAATAAAGAATATATCCATCAATGTTATCAACTGGTGCTTCCCAGGTAAGTACAACTGTGATACCTCCACTTCCTGCAGAGGCAGTAAAGTTAGCCGGTGTTATCTCTTTCCCTCCCGTTTCTTCTTCAGTACAGGAGGTAAGGATTAAACCCAATGAAAGCACAAAAATCGGCAAAATTTTCTTCATGATTATACCTCCTACCCTTTCTGAATCAAAAGCTTAACAGCTTTTTCCAGCTCTTTTACTTTCTTTTCCAGTGCAGCATTTTTGGCTTTTAATCTCTTTATATCATTTGCCATTTTTGCCACCCGGGCACGGGAAACTCCCTCCGCAGTGGCTTCACCCATAGCTTTGAGTTCATTTTCAAGAGAATCAACTTTAGCTTCAAGAGTATTAATTTTTTCTTCCATGGTGGATATTTTGGACACTGCTTCTTGGACGTTTTTAGGTGCTTGGCAGCTTGTTACAGTCAATAGGCCCACCATCATTAAAATAGCCCATACATACTTCATATTATACCTCCTCCTTTTAGAGTATTTATAAGGGGGGGCTATCGATTTGTCAAGTTGATTATAAAGTAAATTGACTGTACTTATAAGCCTCCGGATAATTTTAGACGGAGGATTATATGAAAAATTTTGCAGACTTGACATACCGAAAAAGAAATAGAACATCGAATCAAGATTAGAGAAATTTAGATGGGATATGCCTTTGCAGGATTTTTAGTGGGTTTTTTAAATGCCTCACTTGGTATAGGTGGAGGAGTACTTCTTGTACCTATCCTTGCGTATGTTTTACATATGGAATTTAAAAAAGCAATAGGGACATCCCTGGCTACAATTGTCCCAACCTCTCTTGTAGCAGTTATCACACATTATCTTATCAAATCCAGTAATTTAACTGTTATACCAGTGATAACGATTCTTTTTGGTTCTTTAATTGGAGCTTGGATAGGGTCGAAACTTGTGGTAAAATTAAGCTCAGCCCTTTTAAAATTCCTGTTTTCTATGTTGTTAATTTTCGCAGGACTTAAGCTTATAGGGGTGTTTAGTTTGTCTAATGTGCCCCCAATCCTGAAAATTAATCCATACCTTTCCTTGGTAGGGCTTTTTGCAGGTATCTCCTCAGTCCTTCTCGGTATAGGTGGCGGAGTGATAATAGTGCCTTCCCTAAATATTTTCTTTGGATTTAGCATGCATCAAGCAGTTACGACCTCTCTAGCTGTGATTTTCCCTACAACATTGATGGGGGCGCTTTTACACAAAAGGCTGCAGAATATAGAAGGCAGAATAATAAAATATATACTACCTTCAGCAGCTATCGGTGCGGTAGCGGGTGCTTTTTTCTCTAACACCCTACCATCAAGTACACTAAGGATAATCTTTGGTTCATTTTTGATATTGATTTCCATGAGAATTCTCCTTGAATCTATAAGATCCAGGCTTTTAAATTTGTAAACTATGGACACAAATAAAGGCTTTGAATTTCCACTTATCAGAACAGAGATTCCGGGTCCGGAATCCAGAATTTTATCAAAAAAGCTGAAGGAAGTTGAATCTCCCAATATAACGTATGTATCCGGAGATTTTCCTGTTTTTATAAAAAAAACGTACATGATGAATGTGTGGGATGTAGATGATAACCGTTACATCGATATGACGTCTATGTTTGGCGTTAGTGCTGTAGGACATACCAACTCTTTGATTCTGGATATACTAAAAAATGCAGAAATAATAAATGGTATGGGAGATGTGCTTCCGACAGCTTCCAAAGTAAAACTCTTGGGCAAACTTAGGAAGATTATGGGCGGAGGTTATAAGGGAATACTTGGACAGAATGGTGCAGATGCAGTGGAAGCCGCCATGAAGACAGCACTATTATATACTGGTAGGCACAGAATTATTGCTTTTAAGGGCGGATACCATGGCCTCTCCTATGGTGCCCTGAATCTAACCTGGAGTAAAAAATTTAAACTCCCTTTTAAAAAGCAGATGCCTGTGATCACTAAGTTTTTTGAATATCCTCGTGATGATATTGAAGGAGATTTTGTTCTGGAGAAAATAGATGCATATCTTTCTAGATTATCTCCTGAGAAGAGGCCAGGCCTTATCTTTGTAGAGCTCATTCAGGCTCGCGGTGGTGTCAGGGTTGCACCCTATAGATTTATTCAGGGCCTTAAGGAAATTGCTGATAGATATGATATTCTTCTGGGATTTGATGAAATATACACTGGATTGGGTAGAACAGGGAAAATGTTTGCCTTTGAATATTATGGTGTAAAGCCTGACATAATAACATTGGGGAAAGCTCTGAGTTCCTCATTCCCTGTTTCTGTATGTCTTGCTACAGATAAAATTATGGAGGCGTGGCCTGAGTCACAAGGCGAGGCAATACATACCTCTACCTTTTTAGGACACCCATTGATATGTGAAGTTGCTGCCAGTGTTCTGGATCAAATTAAGAAAGATAAACTTTATGAGAGAGCAGAGCGAATTGGACGATTATTGATGGGGGAGCTTAAGGAATTAGAACTTGAATTTCCTGGCGTAATAAAGGAAGTAAGGGGTAAAGGACTGCTTATCGGTATTGAATTTAGAACAAAGGGTATGGGATTTGAATCGATGAAGTATTTGCTCAAAAAAGGTTTCATAACCCTTCCTGCTGGTGAAAATGCGGAGGTTCTAGAAATTACCCCCCCGTTGGTCATAACCGAAGATATTGCTATGTTTTTTATACAACAGCTTAGAAGAGTAATAAAAGATGAACTTACATAGGGAGGTCCTCGAATACATAAAAGATTCTAAAGAGTTTGACCCAGCTCTTGCTGTGAAGATAGTTAATTATCAAATTGAGCACGTAAAGCATCTGCGTGAGTTTTATCAGAAATTCGGCGTTTCAAAAGTAAAGAACATAGATGAGATTATCTTCATTCCTGTGGAGTTTTTTAAAAAATATACATTAACTGCTTTTGAAAAACCTGCAGGCTATTTTGTGTCCAGTGGTACTACTGGGGGACGTTCAAAAGTATATTTTTCAGATCAATCTCTTGAACTTTATATGGCCTCAATGCAACAAACCTTCCCCTTTTTTGACAGAAGGGTTTTCTCACTGATTCCACCTTTTTCTCATGCAAAACATTCTTCACTTGCTTTTATGGTTTCATTTTTTGTTGAAAAAACCAGAGGCCGGCATTTAAACTACAGTTTCGAGCTGGATGAGGAAACAATTCTGTCTCAATTAGACGAACTTGAAGATGATATTCTTCTTTTCATGACTTCTATTCAATTGTTGAAATTATCTCAGTACATGGAGCAAAAAGGTATCAGATTCTACAAGAAATTTATTATAGTGGAAACAGGAGGATACAAGGCCTTGAGAAAACCATACAATAGATTTGGACTTTATGATTATGCATTCCGTTTTTTCCCAAAAAGTGAATTCTATTCAGAATACGGTATGAGTGAGCTTTTTTCTCAGTTTTATTCTACAGGTCCAAATAAACTATATGTGGAATATCCCTTTGCTAAAGTTTTCACAAAAGGCGAGGGCCTATTAAAAGTATTCGATTTTGCCAACCTATATACTGTCTCTGCCCTTTACATACCAGACAGAATTATAAAAAAGGGTCCATATTTTGATGTGCTGGGGAGGATTACGGATGAAGAAAGAGGATGCGCGTTTACTTTTGGCTAAAGCTAGTGAAGTTATTCTTGAACTTGCCAAAAGAGTGAAAAAAGGGGATCGTATAGGGGATATTGAATATCAAAGAGAATTGCTTTACATGGTGTTATTGCATATTGCTGATAGTTACAACGGATTTCCTTTCCCAGAAAAATCTGGGGACGTGAATTCTCTTTTTGTATTTCTTCCAGGGAATGTCCCTGTTGTTCCCCTTCAAGTTCTTCCTATTTCAATTGTTTATAACCTAAAAATCTTTTTTAAACTTCCTCATAATGAACAGCTTTTTTTTCATAATTTTAGGAAATTGCTCAGCAATCAATTTGATTTCATAGATGGGAATTACCTTTCTCATGATGAAGCTCTCCGAAGAGCTGAGGAATATGATTTTGTTTTTATTTTTGGAGGGAAAACTGCATATAGAATTGCAGAAAAACTCAATAAACCAGTGAGAATTTTCGGTCCCAGATTTTCAATTGGTTATATAAATAAGTTGGACTTAACAGAAGAAATCGCAAAAAAAATAGCTTTTGATAATCTTGCTTTTGATACAGCAGGCTGTCTTTCCCTCAGGTTTTTATTCGTCCAAGGGAGGGCGGATATAAGCATATTTAGAGAAGCATTTAAATATATAAGCTCGAGACTGCAACCTCAGTCAAACTTTGACAGGGATATTTTTGAGTATGGGACTTCTGTGATTCTCATGGATTCAGAACAATTCATACGAGGGGCAGATTGGATGGTATCAAAGGTTAAGGATATTCCCACATTCTGGCCACCCAGGACATTGTTTGTAATGGAAGTAAATTCTCCTGAAGATGCACTTGCAATACTGGGTGACCTGAGATATAATTTGCAGGGGGCGGCATTGGGGAAAATGGAATTAAAGAAATATTTTAATGATACGTCTGTATCATATTTCTCCGAGTTCGGAAAACTTCAATTTCCTCCCTCTGGATGGATGTTTGAGAAGGGAGTGAACATAAATAATATTTTAAAAGGAGTGAAAGATGTTTGAAATTAGATGGGAAAGAATGTTTGATTCTGCTCATAGAATCTATGAACATGAGAAGAAATGTAGATATCTGCACGGGCACAGTTATAGAGTTAAGGTATTAATTAGAGGAGAATTAGAAGAGCACGGGATGTTGGTGGATTTCGGTATATTAAAAAGCACTATACACGATTTATTGGATCACAAGGTCATACTCTATGAAAAGGATCCACTTGTCCCTTTGTTAGAGAAAGCCGGCCAGAAATTGGTTGTTCTTGACAGAAATCCCACTGCTGAAAATCTAGCCCTTTTTATCGCGTCTTTGATTATAAGAAATTTCGAAAATGTGAGGGAAGTAGAGGTTGGAGTATTTGAAACTCCTACACAGAGTGGATTTGTTAAAATGACACGGGAAAATTTTGTGGAGGTAAACTATAAAGAAATCATATAAGGAAATCGATTGATGCTTTTAATCAGTGAAATTTTCAGTTCTATTCAAGGAGAAGGACCAAGATCAGGAGTTCCCTCCATCTTTTTGAGATTGGGAGGATGTAATTTAAGGTGCAGGTATTGTGATACTGCTTATAGCTCGTTCCCGGAATATAGAGACCAATGGCTAAAACTAAGTACCCAAAAGGTGGTGGATAAGATTTTAAAAATTAAAAAAAGGGAAAAAAACCTAGTCATTACAGGAGGTGAACCTCTTCTACAGGAAAATGCTCTTTTTCTTATGCTTAAGATTATCCATGCTGAATTTGCAACAATAGAAGTGGAAACTAATGGTACCATTAAACCTTCCAGGTTACTTCATATAGGGAGTAAACTTCACTTTAACGTTTCGCCAAAACTCTCTAACAGTGGCATAAGAGAAAATCTACGATTGAATCCTGACGCTCTCTTTTTTTTCAGCTCAATGCCCGGTACTATTTTTAAATTTGTGGTAAAAAATAGAAAAGATGTTAATGAAGTGGAGGAAATTATAAAAAAATATGGGATCAGAAGAGAAAATGTGTATTTAATGCCTCTCGCAAAAACAAAGATAGCATTGTCGCGTATTGCAAGTCTTATTGCTAATGAGGCAATACGGATAGGTGTAAATTATTCTGACAGACTTCAAATTAGGTTGTGGGAGGGAGAGAGAGGCAAATAAAGCATGTTATTTCTGGCATTGTGGACAAGCATAGGTTATTCTCCCAGCCTGTCTAAAAAATTCAATGGTAGTTCCACATCTTGGACATGGCCTTCCGGCCTTGCGGTAAATTTGAAATTTCTTTTTTCTTCCTGAAGGATAAAAAAACCAGTCAGAAGGGAGTTTTAAAATCCAATATACAAGTTTGTCTAGTTTTCTATCATCGATGTCTTTGATTTTCCTTCTTGGGTGAATTTTAGCATTAAAGAGTATTTCTATTCTCAAGATATTGCCTATCCCGGCAATTATATCCTGTCTAATAAGGGCTTCTCCTATTTCCATTTCAGGGTTTGAAAGTAAATTGGAAAGGAATTTTTCTTTTGAAAAATCAGGTCTCAGTGGATCGGGACCCAGCGTGTTGTATTTACTAGTAATAAATTCCTCCTCATCAAAGACTTTTAATACAGGTGCAGAGAACAATACAATCTCATTATCCTCACAGTGTATAATCATTTTAGCTTTGGAAAGGGGTTTGTCCCAATTTTCTCCTCTTTTATAAAATTTCCAATACCCCCACATCATAAGATGCACTATTACAATCTTTTTGTTAGAAAAATAAAATCTAAATTGTTTCCCAAAAGCCTCAACTCTTATTAAAACTACCTGATGAAAATTTTCGTTGTACCCTTTTAATTTTTTTACAAGAAATTTCACAGTAACTTTTTTGCCTTGAGCAATCCTCTTTATCCTTTCTGTATAACGATGAACAAGCGGCCCTTCAGCCATAATGCTTCAATGCGTATTTAAATACATAAATATTAGCTTCCTCGGGTTTGTCCCAGAAGGAAAAATTATATTGTTTGAAAATATGGATGAAGTCCGTAGACTCTTCGGGAAGTATTATTTCATAGGAACGAAATCCTGCTTTTTCTGAAATCCAGTTTAGTGCCTTTATATATGATTCAATTGCTTCCTTGGAAAAGTGTAAAAGTGTGAAGGTGCTGGTGGTTCTATACTGGTAGAATTTATAAGTACTTATCCTGAACGGAGTAATATGGCCTAGCATCCATTGGAGAGCTTCTTGTGTTTTGTGGAGAAAACGCCATCCCATAGATAGATATTCTTTAAATTCTGTAAGATCCTCCATATAGATTTTAGTAAGAGTAGGCTTCTCCATTTCCGGAGTCTTATTTCTGACGAGTATGTAAAATCTTTTCGTGAGATAAAATCCATCCTTAAGCGCCATTTGAATAGTGCGCTGATTTTTGTAATACGTGGAAAATTCGAGACAATTAATAACCCCTTTTCTTATCAGTGCAATCCCGTACTCACGGGTGAAATCCTGGAGTTTTCTGCCAATTCCTTGCCCTCTATATTGGGGATGCACTCTTAATCCTTCTAGCCAGCCTACCTTGTCTGGAAATATGGTTAATTTCGCTGTGCCAATAACTTTATTTTCTATTTCTGCTACAAAAAAGTGTCCATCTTCCTGCCACTGGTCGAATACTTTGTCGATATAGTCCTGACCTTCCCAGGTAAATCTTGCAATTTCCTGTACATCCTGTTTGTCATTCTTTTGGGCTTCCCTTATGATCATATCTTTCATTTGTTTCCCTCCTCAAAATCCCTGCTATATACAACCAGCTAATACCAGTTATGGCTGCTGTTATAGAACCGGTTACTATACCTATCCACACACCTTGTAATCCTAACTTAAGAGTTTTGGCATAAAAAATAGCAGAAGGGAACGAAACAATAAGAACTCGTAGAAAAGTTAGAATAAGGGCATTTATACCTTTTCCCATACCATTGAAAGAAGAAGATGTAAACATTCCTATGGGTATAAAAATAAAGCTTATACTGGATATTCTTAAGTAGGTTATAATATCTATTCTTAAGGCTTCCATGGAAGGGTCATTGATGAATATTGCTGTAAGAGTTGGAGCAAATATAAATACTATAAGAGCTATGAAGAATTCCATTTTAACCCCGGTCTTCCAGGCATGTATGATTGCTCTTCTCACCATATCCTTTCTTCCCGCCCCCCACCATGCCCCGACTATGGAAATTAGAGCTGCAGAAATCCCGAGAGCAGGAAGAATAGCAAGAGACTTTATTCTATTACCTGTTATGTAAACAGTTACTCCTTGGGGTCCTGCAATATTTAGAATTAAGGAATTGAAAAATAAAATCCCAAGAGACATGGAAAGTTGCGAAAGGGAAGCTGGAAGTCCAACCTTAGCTATCTCTTTTATAATTCGAGTCTTAAATTTGAAGATTTTGAGATTAAGTGAAATAAAAGTGTCCTTCTTCATAAAAATCCAGTATATCACCGGCATGGTGGCAATAAATCTAGAAATAACCGTAGCTATTGCTGCTCCCATGACACCAAGATGTAAAAGGTAGATAAAAATTGGATCAAGAACCATATTTAAAATGGAGCCCCCTGCCATTGCATACATTGCCCTTTTGGTATCACCTTCCGCTCTCAGAATTGCAGTTAAAATAACTGATAGAAATAAGACAGGGGCCCCCCCAAAAATGATCCTGGAATATGCTACAGCATAAGGCTGAGATTTTCCCGCCCCCATGGTTTTAAAGATCCATGGTGCCAAAATTACTAGTGGGATAGCTATTGAAAAGGAAACGATCATTGAGAATACAATTCCATGCTCTCCTGCAAGATCCGCGCCCCTTTTATCTTTCGCACCTATACTTCTGGATATCAAAGAGTTGGTCCCTATGCCAATTCCGTTAGAAAGTGCGATTAGTGCGAAGGCGAACGGCTGTGTGAGACCTATTCCTGCTAAGCCGAAAGCAGCCTGTTTCAATCCTGATACCCAGATGGCATCCACAAAGTTATACAGGGTTTGTATAGCATTCGCTACAATAGTAGGTATTGCAATTTTAAGAAGTGATCTTTCAGGATCCTGGAGAAGGAGTCTAACTCCTCGTGTTGTCTTATACACTCTTCACCTCTTTTTGAAAGTATAAAAAGCGGTAAGTGAACTTTCAAAGATTGTTTACAGTGTAAGCCAAGGGGATTATAATAAATTTAAAGGAGGTGTGTATGTGGGCTCTTATTTTGATGACTTTTTTTGAGGGACTTTCAGTTTCAACAGCCCAAAGGAGTGATGCTATTCTCTCCAATCCTGCTGGGCTTGGCTTCTCTCCCGGTATAGAAGTAACTTACACGGGTGACGCAGATAATAAGCATAATCTCATGCTTGCCATGGGGAATATAGGATTATTTTATTCGGTTCAGAATAATGTAAAAAGATATGGGATTGCTGAAGGGATTAAACTGAGTAGATGGATGTATGGGGGATTTGCCTATCATCTTGATGAGAGTAAAGAGTTGAGTCTCGGGCTTCTTGTAAGACCCTTTGATTTTCTTTCCTTTGGTTATCGATTCAGCAGACTTAAAGAAGAAAGTTTTAATGTTTTTGGCTTGGGTTTGAGGCCACTGGGCGAGTACTTTACTATCTTTGGAGATGTAATGCTTACGAAAGACTCTATAGATAATTTTGTGATAGGAGGATCTATAGAACCTATCAAGGGATTAAAGCTTTACGGTTTTTACAATAAGGATAAAGAATACCACCTAGGAATTGATTTTGCTGTAGATTTTATTAGATGGGGCGCCTCTGGAAACAAAGATACCCAGAATTACAGTTTTTCTGTATCAAGAGAGCCCAGAAGAAGCTTCATACCCCATAAGAAGGTTATTACAGTGAGACTTGAGGGAGGATTCAGTGAAATAAGAGAGTATGGGTTTTTAGGCAAAGTGAAAAAACCTTCCTTTATGGACCTTGTAATCCGCTTAGATTCTTTATCCAGAGAAAAAGACATCAAGGGGTTTGTATTTATTCTTAAACCAGCGTATTTTAGTTTGGCACAGCTGGAAGAATTAAAGAATGTTATCGGTAAAATTCGAGAAAATGGCAAAAAAGTGATTTTTTACGCTGATGTCTATGGAATTGGAGGTTATTTTCTAGCAGCTTCTGCAGATTATATATATTTAAATCCTTCTGGTGATGTGATGCTGTCAGGTCTATCCAGTACTTCTCTGTTTTTTAGGAGAGCTTTGGACAAGATAGGGGTAAAACCGGAGTTTGATAGAATCGGTAGATATAAATCAGCTGTGGAGCCCTTTATTAGCGACACAATGTCAAAATATAATCGGGAACAGATTAAGGTGCTGCTCGAGGACATATATAATGTTATGAAGGGAAGTATTGAAGGTTTGGATTCACTTCTTGAAACTGCTTACTTCAATGCAGAGGAAGCACTCCGATATAATTTGGTTGATGGCCTTATTTATGAATCAGATCTTGACAGTATAATAAAACAGGAATTTCCGGGTAAGGTGAAAAAAGAAAGATTGTTCACACGGACGCCGCCATATGTTAAGGAAAAATGGGGTGCTCCACGCTCCTACATAGCATATCTGGTAGCCGATGGGAGTATTGTTACTGGTAAAAGTGGGGAAAGCCCCATCCCCATTCCATTCCTAGGTGGAAGAAGAGTAGGATCCGAAACTATCGAGAAAATCTTTGAAAAACTGAGGAAAAATAAAAAGGTGAAAGCCGTAGTATTGAGAGTCAATTCTCCAGGAGGTTCTGCATTGGCTTCTGAAATTATGTGGAGAGCAATCAGAAGATGTGCAGAAAAAAAGCCTGTAATTGTGAGTATGGGTGGAGTAGCAGCATCGGGTGGATATTACATCTCATCTGCTGCTACCAAAATCCTTGCAGATAAGACTACAGTAACTGGCTCCGTAGGGATTCTAAATGGTAAATTTGTGATAAAGAACCTCCTTAACAAGTTGGGAATCACATTTGAAACTATAAAGATCGGCCCTCACGCAGATGCTTTGTCATCCTTCCGGGAGATGACTCAGGATGAACGGGAAATGATGAGAAAAGAACTTGAGTGGGGATATAACAAGTTCTTGGACAGAGTTTCCAGAGGAAGAGGATTATCTCCTGACAGTATCAATGTATTGGGTGAGGGAAGGATATGGAGTGGCTTAAAAGCTTCAGAGGTTGGGCTTGTTGATAGTCTTGGAGGTGTTTTGGATGCAATTTCTCTGGCTAAGGAGCTTTCAGGAGCAAAAGATGCAGCTCTTCTTTACATAAAGCCTTTTAAGAAGCCCATCTTCGGCGGTATGCCCATAAGTACATCACTTTTCAAAGAAGAGTATCTTTACTTGGATTTAATTGGAGAAATAAAACTCAGGTGAAGCAAGAAAAAGTTTTAGTGAGCGCATGTCTTCTGGGAATACGTACTCGGTACGATGGTTCTGCTTCTGTTTCTCAGAAAGTGCTAAAGTTATGTAAGACAAAATGCTGTATTCCGGTTTGTCCTGAACAACTTGCAGGTTTTTCAACACCAAGACCCCCAATGGAGTTCAGAGGTGGTGATGCAGAGTGTGTATTGAAAGGCTGCGGAAAAATCGTGAGAGTGGAATCAGGAGAGGACGTGACACTAAAAATGTTGAAGGGAGCTAAGGAAGCCCTTAAGTTGTTGGAGATAACCGGAGGGGTAGCATTTGCAATCCTAAAAGAACGCAGTCCATCCTGTGGTGTAAATAAAGTTTATGTGGACGGCGAAATAGTTGACGGAACGGGAATTTTTGCTTATCTTCTTAAAAAAGAAGGAGTTAAGGTATATTCAGAAGAGGAGTTGTCATGAAAGAAAGGATAATAGTTGATACAAGTGTGTTTACAAATCCGGATACACGAGTAGTTTTTGGAAAAAGTACCAGAGATGCATTCTGTAAATTCCTTGAGCTTGTGAGAAAGAACAAGGAGAAGATTGATTTTTATATGCCCCCTTCAATATTTGAAGAACTTTCTCACTTTCTTGATGAGACAGAACTACCCGGTGATACTGAGCTTGTGCTTAAACTTAAAGCTCCTAAAAGATTTAATGTTCAGGTCCCAGGTTTTTTGCTATACGAACTTATAGAAGAGATAAGAGCTCGAATTAATAGGGGCCTCAGGGTTGCTGAAGAGGCCTTGAGAGGTGTTGAGTCTGAAGGTAAAGAAAAAAGTATTAATAGATTGAGAAACAAGTATAGAGAGGCACTGAGAAGTGGTATTATAGATTCAAAAGAGGATGTGGATCTTATTCTTTTGGCCCTTGAATTGGATGGAGCGATAGTCACTTCTGATGAAGGTGTAAAAAGATGGGCAGAAAAGCTCGGAATCAGATTGATTCAACCTAAGGCTCTGAAATCCATAATGGAAGGTTAATCGTAGAGAACATTACCTCTTGTAATACGTTTCAATTTACTTGTGGAATCCAAAAATACTTTTTCCAATTTTACCTTGTACTTATTTCCTGATCTTTCAATGGATTTTAATTCAATTTTTACGTGAGTGGATGCCTTTTTCTCGAGTTTGAGAAATTCATAGATATTATCCAGGGAATTAAAATAAAGGGTATATTCTCTTGTTACCTTTCCCTTCACATAAAACTTTTTTACACATTTCTTGAATTCATCAATGAATGCTCTTCCAATTCTCAGTTTAATCTCTTCACCTACAGGGATGTTTAGCTCGGTTACTGAAAGTATAAAGCGCAGTATTCTCTGTGTAAAAAATTGACCAGGTAAATCGAGTAATAGTTCTGCATCTGCTTCTATGTCTTTTATGTTTATAAGAGGTGTAGAGTATTTGTAAGCCTTTCGTGGTTTAGTACTTGATTTAAAAACAACGCCTTCTATTTCTTTTTGATTGAGTCCCAGAATTAAGTCTTTAACAGCTTCGATCATATCTGGACCGAAACTTCCATAGACATTAACCGAAGGAATGCCTGTTTCTTTAAATATCTGATATTTATCTTCCGGCAGGAGAAATCTTTCTTCCTGAAGATCGAATATATCAAAGGCAAGAAAGGCTATATCTTCTTTAACATAAGGAGGATAGAGTTCCATATATGGGTTGTTTGGCCCCACTACCTCACCACATATTACATAAGATGGGTATTGCTCAAAAAAACTGTTGAAGTCTGCAAGGTCTCTAAGTCTATCAGTTGTAAAGGGGCATATAAAACCTCCTCTCGTTATGCCATATATTTCTCCTTTATTTTTTACAACACGGACGTTATATCCATCTGCTTTTTCTTCTATAAAAAATGATTCTCTGAAATGCCTTTTTATCCCTTCTTCCAGAACAAATATCCTGGCAATTTTAGGATACGATGGTATGATTATGTTCCCTTCTAGGACTACAGTTCCTCTTTTATATTTTTTATAATCATCTTTAAAACGCAGATAGGGAAAATCAAAGTAATACTCTTCAACGATTATATTTCGCTGAAGCAATTCTTCGATTAATTTACTCTTTGAGTCCACTTCTGGAATAACTCTCTATGATTTGCCTCTGGGCAATGAAAAATAGAATAACCAGGGGAAGTATGGCAATGGTTGATGCTGCCATTAAAGCAGGATAATTTGTACTTTCTCCCTGTGAAAAATAGGCAAGTCCAACCTGAATAGGCCTCATTTTATCGCTATTTGTTACCATCAGAGGCCACATGAATGAATTCCAACTAGAGATTATGTTGAATATAGATATGGTTATTACAGCAGGTTTTATGAGCGGGAGTATAATGCTGAATAGAAACCTTAAACGTGAACAACCATCAATTCTTGCTGCATCAAACAGATCCTTTGGAATAGTTCTCATATGTTGTCTTAAAAGGAATATGCCAAAAACGCTCGCTGTCCAGGGAATTATAAGCGCCTGGAATGTATCTATCCATCCCAATCTCTGAACAAGTATGAATAGTGGAACCACATACACAGGTATGGGTACTATCATAAGAGACAGGATTCCAATAAATAGTGTATCACGTCCTTTAAAATTGAACCACGAGAAGGCATAGGCGGCAAGCAGCGATGTGATAAGCACGCCTATCAAGACAGCGATGGAGACTATAATAGAAACCATTATATAGCGAGGAAAAGCTATCTTAGTCCAGACGGTAATATATGGTTGAACAGTAAAAATTTTAGGAAACCATGTTGGAGGAAATTGTATAGATTCTGCAGGTGTTTTAAACGAAGTGGATAACATCCATAAAAAGGGCATAAGAGACCACACAGCACCAATGGAAAGAATAATATAAATTATCCCCTTTAGAATACGGCCTTTAAACTTCATAGTAAACTCTCTTTTCCAGCACGGTCTTTTGTATAACAGTTATTGTGAGGATAAGAATAAAGAATACAAATGCAATGGCAGAACCGTACCCTACTTGGTATTCTTCATATCCCTTCTGAAAGAGATAATATACTATAACAGATGTGGTTCCCAAAGGTCCTCCTGGAGGAGGGCCTGTCATTAACCAGACAGGAGCAAATACCTGAAAAGATGTTATCGTGGTCATAATAGCCACGTAAAAAGTTGTGGGTGAAAGGAGAGGTAGTGTCACGTTAAAGAGCGTTGAAATAGGTCCGGCACCATCAATTTTGGCTGCCTCATAGTACACATTTGGTATGTTTTTAAGTCCAGCCAGAAAAATTACTATGTTGTATCCTAAAGATTTCCATACACTCAGGAGGACCAGTGAAAATAGAGCCAGAGATGGACCTTTAAGAAGCATAGGAAGTGAGTGCCCTGTAAGAAGTTCGAAAATCCCTCTTGGCTCTTCAAGCCATTTTAGAGGGCTCATCCCCAAAAGGGTTAATAAATAGTTAAAAAGTCCTCTCTGAGGGTTGTACAACCATTTCCAGACTACAGATACAGCTACTATGGAGGTTATAACAGGTAGAAAATAAGCAGTTCTGAAAAACCCTAACCCTCTGATTCCACGGTTAAGAAGAGAGGCAATTATAAGAGAAATGATTATGCCCATGGGAACCGCAAAGAGAGCATACATAAAGGTATTCCAGAGAGATTGCCAGAAAAATGGATCTTTAAAAAGATATACGTAGTTAAGAAATCCCACAAATCCTCTTTCTCCTGCAATGCCCCAATCATAAAAACTTAAGCGGAAGGCATATATAATAGGGAATACTTTAAATATGAGAAGTATTGCAAGAGCAGGAGAAAGAAGTATAAGTGGATATATAAACTCCTTAAATTTTCTCACATAAAAATTTTATGGGGTGCTTAAAAATTTATCAAGCGAAGGTTATCTTTAAAAGTGACTTATAGTTAGAAAGTGAACCTATGACAAGGATAGATTTAAAAGGACTCAAAGGCTTTGATGATCATCCATATTCCAGCAAATAAGAGTATAAATATAAATGCTCTTCTGAGTTTTCTAATATCAACCAGCGTAGAAAAGTGTGCTCCCAGAATAGCTCCTAGAGCTACACTCAAAGCAGCAGGTAATACAAAATTCCAGTCAACTCCGGTTTTGAGACCGTGTCCCAGAAAGCCCAGTGTAGATGAAAACAGAACCATTACTGAGTTTGTTGCAAAGGCTATGCGAAGGGGCACTCCGCCCAAAATTACTAATAAAGGTACTATTAATCCACCACCGGAGATTCCGACCATACCCGCTACAAAGCCTATAACAAAGATTAAAGGGAACACAAGAATTGGTATCTCGTAACTTTCGCTACAGCAATTCTGCTTTATCCTTGGTCCCAGCTCCATTTTATGAAACTCCTTAATGGGATTGGCTACCAAATATGCTGAGATAAACAGCAATAGCCCAAAAACCATCTTTAAATATAGGGAAGGAATACTGCTGGATATAAATCCGCCTATAAAAGAGCCAATACCTGCCGCTCCTATCGTTAAAAATCCAAGTTTCCAATCTAAAAGTGCTTTTCTATGAAACACAGTCATCATAGAAAGTCCAGAGACCATAAGAATGAAAAGTGAAGTTGTTGCGGCTTTTTGAAAGGGAATGGAGAAGGAAAGAAAGATTGGAACGTAAAATTCACCCCCACCTTTCCCAAACATAGCCAAAATAAAGGCTATAATAAACAACAGAACGTAAATAATGAGATTCATTCTCAAATTATAATAGTGAATATTTGAAATTTCTAATATTTGAGGCTTAATTGGCTGATTAGGTAGTTAGCAGATTACAAAGCGTCTTCAGTTTGAAGTAGCTGAACCGTTTGGTCAATACTTTTCTGGACTGTATCTGGAATACCTGGTATTTTTATGCTCAAGAACCCCTTGACTATCAGCGAGGTTGCCTCATTGGGCGATAACCCCCTTGTCATGAGGTAAAAAAGTTCTTCATCAGATATTCTACCCACTGCAGCTTCATGTGTAAGAGATGCATCCTGTACATGACTGATGAGTTCGGGTACTGCTCTTATCTTGCCGTGTTCTTTTAGCATCAGACCATCGCATGAGAGATGCCCTTTAACTCCCGGAGAAAGGGCTTCCAACACTCCTCTTGCTACTCCAATGCCTCCCTCAGAAACGGATCTTGACTGGATTTCTGCCGCAGTTTCTGGTGCTCTGAGCTTGACTTCTGCACCTACATCATAATAGGCCCCCTTAGGTGCATAGACTACTGAATTAAATTGTACTTTAGCTCCTTTTCCATCGAGATATGCCACAGGAGAAGTCTGCACAAGATGGGCTTTTCTCAGGGAGATATAATTGGAAATAAAAATACCATTCTCTTCTACTTTCACGCCTGTTCTAGGCCTTACTTCAATTCCTTCTGCCCAGTTATGTATCATTGTGTATGTAAGATAACCACCTTTTCTTACATAAATTTCTGTTATACCCAGATGTGCTCCATTGTCCAGGTAAGAAGCTACCGCACACCCGTTGGTTACATGAAGTGAAGCTCCTTCATCTACCACTATTAGATTATGTACAGATTGTCTGAATCCTCCCAATTTGATAAAGAAACATGCCTGGACGGGCATTTCAAGCTTTACCCCCTTTGGGACATAGATAAAATATCCGTCAGCATCATTTTCATAAGCTTCTTTTGTTATCTCATCTTTATCTTTGGGCACGAGTTTCCATTCAAGCTCATGTACCCAATCATATTTTTCTCTAGCCTTGTGTAGAGTTAGAAGTACAAGTCCTTCCTGCGTGGTATTCTTGATTTCAGTAACTTTATCATTGATTAATGCAAAAGTAGGGGAATCAGCATCAAGATCCACACCTGCATGAAGAACCTGTCTTTTATCTTCCTTGGATAAATTATATTGACTATTGTCCTTGTTTTGCATTCTGTAACTCCTTTTTCCAGCATTCTGTACATGGGAGGAATCCATGTTCCCTTATGGTAATTAAAATATCGTAGGGATTACCTGTACAAACTATTCTCCCATCCAGCATCACATGACCCACATCAGCAGTGATATAATCCAGTACATAGCCTGTATGGGTAATAATTAAACCAGAAACAAGCCGTTCTTTTACCGGATATCTCTTTAGTAGCTTTTCAAGGATCTTGCCAACTAAAGCCATGTTTTCAAGGTCAACTCCTGATTCAGGCTCATCCAGTAAAATTAATGAAGGGGACTGAACCATCAATTGAAGCAGTTCTAATCTCTTGGCTTCTCCTCCCGAAAAACCAACATTTACATCTCTTTCCAGATGCTCTTTTAATTTCAGTTCTTCTGCCAATTCCTCTATATGGTTATTGTTATTGTTTATGTATTCCAGAAGTTTTCTTAGTTTCACCCCCTTCACCTGAGGTGGATGCTGTAATGCTAAGCCAATGCCGAGCTTTGCTCTTTCATGCGTTGGAAATTCCGTGATATCTTTTCCATTAAAGTAGATTTTTCCATGGGTTACTTGATATTTGGGAGAGCCCATTATAGTAAGTAGAAGAGATGATTTTCCTGAGCCATTGGGACCAAAAAGTACATGTACTTCACCATCTTTAATCTGGAGATTAATACCTTTTAGTATTTCCTTACCATCAGCTTCTACAAATAAATCTTCTATAAGGAGTTTTATACCAGATTGATTCATAGCTATATTATAATGCCTAAATGAAACAAAAGCAATTTATTTAGTGATAAATAAAAACTTGACATTCTTTTTATTTTATGGTATACATTTGTATACCATGATGGAAAAACTACACGAAAGGGTTTCTGTTAGAGTGTTTTTCGATGGGAGAGGGAAAATTATACCTTTAAGTATTTATTGGATGGGAAGAAATTTAAAATTGTTGAAGCCTGATGCTATCTGGAGGGAGAAAATAGGTAATTCTTTGAGATCCTACTTCTCTGTATCTGATGGTGTAAACAGGTTCATATTGTCCTTTAACCATGAAACTTTAGAGTGGAGAATAGAGGAGGTTTACAGTGCAGGATAGAAAATTCCTCATAGTGGATATGGATGCCTTTTTTGTGTCCTGTGAGACTGCTGCATTTCCAGAACTTAAAGGTAAACCTGTAGCAGTATGTACAGGTAGACAGAGAGGTGGTGTTGTGGCTTCAGCTTCATATGAGGCTAGAAAATACGGCATAAAGACCGGTATGCCAAGTTACATGGCTAAAAAACTATGCCCTGCTCTTATACAAATACCAGCTGATATTACCAAATACGCGTATATTTCTGAGAAAATAATGACATTTTTAAGGTCCCTTGTTCCCCTTGTGGAGGTTTTCTCGGTGGATGAGGCCTTTTTGGATGTCAGCAGCGTGGAAGATGCCATTAGTTTTGGGAGAATGATAAAAAAAGAGATCAGAAAAAGGTTTAGCATTTCAGCAACAGTGGGGATAGGACCGTCACGCGTAATAGCCAAGATTGCCTGTGAGATATCTAAACCTGATGGCCTTAGAGAGATTAAAAAGAGTGAGATAGAGCAGGTTATAGGTTCACTGGAAATTGAACATATTCCAGGTATAGGAGAAAGAAATGCAGAGAGATTAAAATCCATGGGTATAAGAACAGTGAGGGATCTTCTGCTTTATCCCGAAGAATTGCTATGTCGAAGGTTTGGAGTGAGAGGACTCTGGTACAAAAATCTTGCCAGAGGAGAGGATGCAGGTTTTTTTACTCTTCTGGAGGACGGCCCTCAGATAAAAAGTATAGGACATTCTGAAACATTTCCCCGGGATATATTTGATATCGAGGATATCAAAAAGTATACATTATACCTTTCTGAAAAGGTCGCCAGGCGGTTAAGATGTAAAAATCTGGCTGCCAAAGGTGTTTCTATATATGTAAGGTATTTTGATTTTTCCGGTTATTCCATTTCCAAGACTTATTCTTATCCTTTACATACATCCGGGGACATTTATAAAAGAGCTCTTTCCATGATATTTGGTGTAAATCACAGTAAGCCTATAAGACTTATAGGCATCAGTGTGTTTAATTTAGTTCCTTATATAAAACAACTCTCTTTCTATGTAGAGGATGAAAGAGAGGAACTATTAGCCAGGGTAGTGGATGAGATAAACGATCGTTATGGCGATTTTACCGTAAGAAGGGCCAGATTAGTTTCTTCCATTTTTAAACACAATGTAATTCCTCCCCGAGGTATACCACGCTGATTCCGGTTCATTGACCCCAATGATTTTTTATCGTATTATTGATTACTACACAAGGGGGGCACCATAATAGGAGATATCAAGCGTGCTTTAGAAGAATATAGTACACCTTTAGAAATAAAGGATGAAAATTTTGAAGATTTCTGTCAAAAAATTGAACAATTGATTTATTATTTCAGAGATCCCAATCGGGACCCCGTTGAAGATGTAGTAGATATAGGAAGAAAGCTACGGTCACTGGGTGCTCCAATGGAAGCGTATAAAATTCTTAAGGCGGAAGCAGAAGTTCTCAAGAATAATAAAATGTACAGAGAATACTGGCATCGGCGATATTTCTCATTTGCTTTTGCAGCACTTGGATATCCAACAGATGCTATTGAACTGGAACTCCGACAAGATATTGAAGAATTAAAGATTCATCGGGAGTTTTTTCCCTACTTACCTTTGTTCTTGAATATTCTCGGCAGTATTTTACATGTTTATAGAAGGAAATACAGGGAAGCTAATGAGATATATGAAGAGGCGTTAGCTTCTATCCTTTCAATGCAGGAGGACGAATTTGAAAATGTTACAATAGATAGAAAATATCACTGGGCAGTCAGGCTGATAATTAATAATTACATAGATAGTTTATTCCATATAGAAGATAGAACAGAAGAAGAGGAAAACAGGCTATTGGGCCTCTTTGAGTTACTTGAAACTCAGGGAGAAGGTACTTCCTATGCAGTGACACTCTCCCAGCTAAATTTGGCAGAATATTACGCCTATAAAGGTGACAAAAGATACAAGGATGTTTTGAAAAAGTTGCATCATATAAAAGACAGGGAGCTTGTCCGCCATATTGTGCCTGCTTCCATTCGTATTAAAGCTATATATTACTCTCGTGTGGGAAATTTTAAAAAAAGTCTTGTTCTAATTCTGGAATCCCTGAAAAAGTCCAAATATTATGGTAATACCTTGGAAGAAACTATAGTGATGGAGAGTGCCATGGATATTTTTAAAAGGGTCACGGCTCAATTCAGCGCGGTTCAGAAAAGAGAATTCTTCACACATACCCCTATTTTCAAATATTTGCTCAAAGTACAGGCGGCTAAGGATACATATCTCGGTAAAGAACATGCCAAAAATGTTTCCATCCTGGCACGTAGACTCGGGGAAATACTGGGGCTTGATGGAGAGGAATTGGAGATACTGGAATTTGCTGGACTTCTTCATGATGTGGGAAAGCTCTATATTCCCTGGTTCACACTCAATAAAGTTACCCCGTTAGATGATGAAGATTGGGAAATAATTAAGATCCATCCTGTAAAAGGTGCTGAAATGCTTGAAAATTTGGGAATGTGGCGTGAGGCTGAAGCAGTGAGAAATCATCATGAGAGAGTGGATGGCTCAGGCTATCCCCTTGGGAAAAGTGAGCTTAATATCTTGGACGAGATTGTAGGGATTAGTGACCTTTTTGATGCTGCAGTCTCACCCAGCAGGAGATATAAGGCTCATAAGAGCAAAGATGAACTTATAAGGGACCTCCTGAAGGGAGAACCTTTCAAATTCAGTGCAGTGGTATTGAATGCACTCAGGCAGGCTGTTGACAGGGGACTTGCATGATAAGAGTATCGGGTGTAAAATTGCTTCATGAGAGTTCGAGGTAGACCTATATTATTAGTTCCTCGCGAAATCGTAGAGAATTTCTACAAGTATATCCCAAGAGTTGTAACCAAAAGTTATGTTTTTCATAATTATCTTTTACTCTCAAGAGTTGAGGATGTCTTTAATCGCAGTTTCCGTATATACAATGAACACGGTTTGCTGGTGGGGTATGACTCTCTGATGATCAAGGATTTTTTGATACATAAAGATATCTTATATTTACTGCAGGGTAGAGGTGTACAGATCATAAAAAATATTACAGGGATAATAAAAAAATTTTCTTATCATGTTGCGGATTATGCTGGTGAGACATCTGAACACCTTGAAGAAATACTGGACGATTTACTTCAACGCAGAAAAGAAAATGTGGCCAGTTTTGACAGTATACCAACCACCATATTTTTTAATTCTGAAGAGGGTTATTTCTACATAGGCACATCAAGAGGTGAGATTTACAAAATGGGAGATTATCCTATTTTTGATAAGGAGAAAATTCCTCTTGATCTGCCGGATAAACCTATTACTGAAATCATTAAGGACAGGAAAAATATGCTTATTCTTCAAGGTGAAAAGGTGGAGCTAAATGAACCTTCCCTAAGTCCATATGTTCTCTCTAAAAGCAACTTTTACTTTACCGGACCCAACAAGGAAACAATTAAAATTGATAATGGCGGGAAGACCATAAAAAAGGCATTTTTAAAGAAAAACAACATTTTTGTACTATATGATGACGAAAGTTTTGGATTTTATAAGATATTGAGGGCAAAAGAGATACAGCGTGACAGTAAGGCTCTCAAAGATGTTTATAAAATAAAAGATGCAATTTTAGTAGAAGGTCGGCTATACGTGGCTGGTCAATATACGAACGGTGAGAACTTCGTTGGATTTTTGAGTCTATACAACAAAAAAATTCACAATGTGCTTAAAACCAAGAGAATATATTTTGATTCTCTGGGTGTAGATCCTGATTATCTTTTCGTGGGCTTTTCTACATCGAGTTTTGGTATTGCTTTAATTCCTATGGAACTGGTAAATATGGCCCCAAAGATAGACGAACCTTACAATGAGCTTGAAGAATTTCAATATTCCTTGTACAATTTACCCATGAAGGTGCAGGAAATACATCCTGGATTCAATGTTATTTATATTTTTGGTGGCGATTATCATAACAAATTATTGATAATATCAGGTGAGTTTTCCAAATTAAGAACCTCTTCGGATGAAGATTTACAGATGAAATTACCGGAAGAATTAGATTATGAGGAGGGATACTAAATGTTGGAGTTTTTAAAGGAGGTAAAATTGGATGAACCTCTTTTTTTAAGGAATGTGACCCTTTATCCCCTCACAGGGGAAATTGGGTCTAACGGTTTCACAACCTTAGATGAGGCACTTGAAAGAAAGGAAGCTTCTTTCAAGGATGTTTTAGATGTAAATAGTGTTGAACTCGATTACAGAGGTGGGGCTCCACTCTTCATAATGGACGGTGAAGAAATCATCGGCGCTAGGCAAGATAGAGTAGTGAATACCGCTATTTTTGCTGAACCCAATACCAGGGCTGTTATTCCTGTTTCATGCATTGAAGAAGGAAGATGGTCCGGAGGAGAGGAGTTCAAGCCGGGCTATTTTTCAGTTACTCCTTCATTAAGGAGTATACTTGCATCTACTGTAACAGATTCCTTGAAAAACAGTGGAAAATTTATGAGTAATCAAAGCCTCATATGGAAAACAGTGCGTGATACATTAAAAGTTACAGGTGTTCAATCAATTACCGGTTCATTCCACGATATGGTGAGAAGTCTCGGAGAGGAAATAGAAGAGTATGTGGAGGAATATGAGACATCAGAAGATATTTCCGGCTTCATTGCATATGTAAATAATAGTTTTGTGGGTATGGATCTTTTCGCAACACGCGACCTCTATAAAAAACTGGAGAACAAACTCCTGAAAAGTTACGCACTGGAAGGAGTGATAAGACAGAGAGTAAAAAAGAAAAGTCTCGAGATTGAACCCCACGAACTTATAAGATATCTTGTTAATAGTGAATTTGAAGCTTTCAAGTCTGTTATTAAGGGTACTGAGTGGAGACTCAAGCAAGGAAATCTTGTTGCCCGGGCTCTTACTGTGGAAGAGAATCCTGTACATGTAGCCGTTTTTTCTGTATAACATGCATTCCAATAAATCCAAAGGGAAACTCCGTAAGGAGCTTGGACTTATAGATGTTTTTGCAATCGCTGCTGGTTCAATGATCAGCTCCGGTCTTTTTATACTGCCTTCTATTGTATACCGAGAGGCAGGCCCCTCCATTGTTTTGGCATACCTTCTGGCAGGGTTGTTTATGATTCCGAGCATTATGAGTAAAGCAGAACTTTCGACCGCAATGCCAAAGGCTGGAGGGACATATTTTTATGTCGAGAGGATTCTTGGTGGCTTCTGGGGCACTTTAGGAGGATTCGCAAACTGGTTCTCCATCGCCTTAAAAAGTGCATTTGCTCTTATAGGAATTGGTGTATTTCTTGATATAATATTTCCAGGATTTGATTATCGAGTAGTAAAACTGATAGCAGTGATATTTTGTATAGTCTTTACTATAGTAAATTTGAGAAGTGTAAAGACTTCAGGAAGAACTCAGGTGATTCTGGTGGCAGGTTTAATCCTCTCCTTGGGAATTTATGTCCTTTTGGGGTGGATTCATGCGGAACCACATCGATTTACTCCTTTTATGACAGGGGGGCTAAAGGCGCTTTTCGCAACCGCCGGTATGGTCTTCATTTCGTATGGTGGAGTTACCAAGATAGCTAGTATAGCCGAAGAGACAAAGAATCCCAAACGCACTATTCCCTATGGGATGTTTCTGGCTTTCTTTGTAGTTAATATACTGTACGTTAGCGTGGTTGCCGTCACTATTGGAGTCCTTGATATTAAAGAACTCACCACATCCCTGACTCCAATATCCCATTCAGCCTTAAAATTTATGGGAAGAGGAGGAGAGGTTCTTATGGCTGTAGCTGGTCTTGCTGCATTTATTACAACAGCAAACGCTGGGATTCTATCCGCATCGAGAGTTCCTCTGGCTATGAGCAGAGATAATTTGATTCCCGATATATTCAGTTCATTGCATGATAAGTATAAAACCCCCAAAAATTCTATACTCGCAACAAGTCTGTTTATGATACTTCTAATAGTGGCGTTAGATTTAAAAACTCTGGTGAAAGTGGCTTCTACGTTCATGCTCATA
>Ga0190363_1000304_pt1 | contig 28694 bp, 31 predicted proteins | sample 48721867_MG_FD_161272 | JGI IMG/M metagenome (GOLD analysis project Ga0190363, IMG submission 161272) | Hydrothermal vent microbial mat bacterial communities from Southern Trench, Guaymas Basin, Mexico - 4872-18-6-7_MG | ecosystem: Environmental > Aquatic > Marine > Hydrothermal vents >... | reverse complement strand
GAAAGAGAATATTATTAGGAGAGTTAATGCTAATGCTGAAATCCTTAAGCTTATGGTAGCAGCTCTAATAGCAGCATACATGCTTAACGGTCCTTCAGGAGAAAGTAGCCAAGTGAAGAAGAATAAAAGAGAAACAGGCAGAATTATAGCTTGCAATGATTCAAAAAGGACCCTGGCTTTTCTAGTAAGACATGTTAAAATTATTGGGTAACTAAGTAAAATAAGTGCATCGGTGAGGTCTCTAACAGTAATCGCAATTGCAAAGAAAATTATTGTAGAGACTATTTTGAAAACTATATGGGCATTGCTTATGATATTTTTCTCTTTACTAAAGGTTAATGCTATTCTTATTTTATCTATTATCCACAATATCACTTTACCATCGCCTTTTCAAACTCCTCTATAGTTAAAGGCCCATATTTAATGTTCTTGAAGAATTTCTTTGAAAGCTTAATAACTAATGGTTCTTCGATACCTAAATCTTTAATATTTTCCGAATAAACCAGTTTCCTCGTTTCCCCGTATGCTATAATTGATCCGTTAGCTAGCAACGCTATTTTATTGCATAGTTTAACTATCAGGTCTAAATCTTGTGAAGCTATTATTAGCGTAGTATTTTTCTTAATTCTTTCCAATGTCTTTATTAGTTTTCTCTTAGACCTGTAATCCAGGTATGTGGTTGGTTCATCAAGTATTAGAAGCCTAGGTTTACCTACTATAGCTGTTGCTATTGAAAGTCTTCTTCTAAGCCCATAGCTTAACTTCAACACTTTATAATCACGGTACTCGGTTAAACCCATAGTTTTAAGCACTTTTTCAGCAGACCCAGCAGCGTTAGGCACATTTAATCTCTTTGCTACATTGTATACTTCGCTGAAAACTGTAGGCGAAGTAAATGTGAGAGTTGGGTTTTGCGGAACATAGCCTATCTTACCTGCTACCTTGCTTCTACTCTTAAATGGTTTTACACCTAAAACTCTGATTGAGCCGTGAGTAGGTTTTAATATACCTACCATCATTTTGATTAATGTTGATTTTCCGCTTCCATTAGGTCCAAGAATCCCTATAGAATCTCCTAGGCTTATTTTCAAATTAATGTTCTTAATAGCGTATGTGAGGGTTCTGGGATATTTAAACCAAACATTCTCCATTTCTACAATGGTATCCCTAGGATTTTCATTATGTATTTCCGTTTCACAATGTTCCTTAAAAAACCTTAGATTCATTGTTTTAGGTGAAATGTATTCTACAATCTCATGTAGTTTTACTATACTTTCTTTAAGAACATGTTCATTCATATTTCTTAACCGCTTTACTAGATCTATGAGTTCAAGCTGAGGCATAGGAAGCATTTGCATCATATCTACTGTTAAGTCCTCCGGTTTGCCTTGCCAGATTATTTCGCCTTCATCTAGAACTATGAGTTTATCAGCGTACTCTATGACCTTGTTTAAATCATGTTCAACAGCTAATATGGTAACGTGTTCATTTACAGCCAGGTCTTTCAATATTGTGTAAAGCTCACTTACAGTTTTAGCTTCAAGAAAAACTGATGGTTCATCTAAAACCAATACTTTAGGTTTTAAGGAAAGTATTGAAGCTAAAACTACTTTCTGCATTTCACCTAAACTTAATTCGAAATTGCTTCGTTCTTCTAAAATCTTTCCTCTAACTACTTCTAATGCCCATTTAACTCTTTTCTCAATTTCATCTTTATTTAAGCCTAAATTGCTTGGCCCGAAGGATACTTCATCCCTTACAGTAGTAGTTACCAACTGTACTTCAGGGTCTTCAAACAAGAACCCAGCAACTTTAAATACTTCCTCCGGTTTCCTTAGAACATTAATATTGCCCACAATAACGTTACCTTTAATTTCTCCATGGTAAAACTTAGGTACTAACCCTGCTAATATCCTAATAAGAGTTGATTTTCCGCTTCCATTAGGTCCAACAATTACTACAAATTCTCCTCTATTTACTCTAAAGTTTATGTTTTTAAGAATCCATTTTCTGCCTTCACTATATTTAAACCATAAATTTTCTATTCTTATCAAGTTAAAGTTCTAGCCCCCATAGCTTTGACTGTTCTCGTTAACGGTAAAGCAACTAAAAGACCTATAGTTGCTTGCCCTAAGTTGACAGGTATTTCTAAAGCAGCAACTGAAGGTATATAACCCAATACCATAACCTGATATGTAAAATATCCTAGCACCATTTCCAAACCGCCGACAATAATAGCTATTACTTCTCCTCCAACCTTAGGATCTACTTTAAAGCCTAGATATATGACAGCTAATGCGAAAAGAAGTCCTAAAACTATCCATAATGTAGCCGGTATGCTAAGTGTAAACTCCATGCTAGCAAAGTAAAGATGCGTTTCACCATGATAGTAGTTATATCCTAATCCCGTTATAAGCATTAGACCTAGCATAGCTGCAATTAACGTAAACAGTCTCCATTGCTTTATATTCAGCTGTTTAAGTTTTAAGGCTAAAAAACCCACTATAAGTCCCTCTAGCCCCTTTATGATTAAGGTACCTGGTGCGTAGTGGGGATATCCTAAATACATATCTGCTAATGCGGATCCTAATCCTCCTGCGACCATGCCTACATAGTATCCTCCAAGTAAAGCAGCAGTATATACCATAGTTTCTCCTAGATTAAAGAAACCCTTAGTTGCTGGCGTTTCTACAACGATAGCTGAGGTTGCTACGAAAACCAATGCAGTAAATGTTGCTAAGAAACCTACAGTTAATGAAAGCTTTGCTCTATCACTCATAACACATCATCTAGGTTTTTAAAGAAACAACTTGTATTAAAGTTTTTCCTTTAAAAACCATTTAATTATAAACATTTATAGGCCATAGTGTGCTTATAGGGTTTTTGAAGAATAGGTGATATTAGTTGTTTATAATACTTCTTGCTCCTATAATTCTTTTAGGCTTAGTTCTAATATCTATTGTTCTATCTAGTTTACCTTTATGGTTTGCCTCCAAACTTCTTGGATTAAAGAAGTCAGGTCTTATACATGCTGTTGCTGCTACTCTTGTTGGAGGGTTATTGGCATCAATTGTTTCAGTAATTATTGTTGTCATATTTCCTATACCGTTTCTAGCGGTTACCTTGGGTTTCCTAAGCTACATATGGGTGATTAAAGAGATTTATAATGTAGGATGGGGTAGAGCCATTATGCTCTGGCTTGTCTCAGTTATTACAGCTATTATATTGATTTTAATACTAGGTTTCATTATTGCCCTATTCTTCCCTGCCGCCTATATGCATGGTGTACCGCATCACTGGTTGTGAGTGTTGATGGTTAAAAAGTTTAATGTAAAAATTTATTCTCAAAGAGGAACATGGTATATTACTAATGTTACTGGTGAAACATATGAAGACGCTATTAGAGCAGTATTCTCTGTTTTAGGTTTAAAAGAAGCAGATGTAGAAGTTAAAATGGTTTTTGACGGTGAGAAGGCGGTGAATGGAGAAACTATTAGGCTACACTATGTTTTAGAGTGGCCTAAAGATGTTGTAGATTTCTATAAGAGATTACTTAGCAGAGATAGGTAGCTGTTTAGGTTTTGGAGATTTAATTGTAAGGCTTATCACAAGTTCTGAAATATCCATGCTATAATAGGCTATTCTCTTGAAGCTTTCAAGTATAGTTCTTAAAGCCAAAGCTTTTCTTGCAACAATGCTTTCAGTTGACAATATTAGCTTTAAGACTTCGTCTTCAAGGTTCTTTACTTCAACAGATTTATCAATAACGTCATGAGCTGTTATAGTGTCTTGCTTAAACAACGCTTTAATTGATGAAATAAATAATTCTAGTGCATTACTTCCAAAATCATATATAGCATTTATAATTTCTTTGTTTATTACTACGTTTTCCTCAATAAGTCTGGCTAGAACTGTAGCTATTTGGGCTGCATGGTCTGCTACTCTTTCTATAGCTTTTGAAAGCATAACGTATTCTACTGCTTCACCGACGCTGTTTATACCTACGTCTTGAGGTAAAATAATTCCGGAAGCTACAAGGTTCATTTGTCTCATAATATATAAGTAGAACTTATCAACTTCATCGTCTCTTCTAATGATATCATAGAGTGTTTCTAAATCAGGTTCTTTAATATTTTTTAGAACATCATTTATCATATAATAGGTTGTTGTAGCTTCTCTTCTTAAAGCTGTTTTTAAAGGTAATTCTGAATGACCTGCTAAACACTGAACTATCATAGAATTCTCTGTTTCTTCAACAACCTCGACACCTATAAGGGATCTAGCCATGTATTCTTTAATTGCATTTCTCTGCCTCCTTGTCCTCTCACCTAAATATACTTTGATTTTATTAAACCCTAAGATATATCTTGAAACAAATTCTCTTACAGCTGCTGTTGAACTCATGTTTTCATACACTTTAAACGATGTTTCTGAAGGTCTTTCTGTTTCTCTAGCTAGGCTTATCTTTAATGAGTTATCAGGTTGGGATATAATTTCAACATAGTCTCCGGGTTTTAAGTTAACTGTTTTGACCCATTCTTTTGGAAGGGAAACTATTAGTGTAGCTCCTCCAGTTAACTGTACTTTTCTTAGTGTTTTTGAAGTTTTCATATCAACTCACTTTTCAGAGTCTGTCTTTCCCATCTATATAGTTATTTTTAGATATTAGATAAGTATATTTAAACTCTATAGGTTATCACGCTTGGTTTTAGGAAAACATAGTATGTAGGCGGGAACATGAACACGCTTGATAAAATACCTGTAGTGCTTTATGGTTTTGGTTTTATCGGGAGAATGTTAGCTAGAGCTCTTTTAAAACTTAAACAATACGATATTGTCGGTGTAATAGATATCAATCCTAAAATAGTTGGCCATGACATGGGGGATATTCTCAGAATAGGTAAGACAGGTGTTATTGTTTCTAATGAACCTGAAAAGGTTTTAAGAAATAGTAAACCTAGAGTCGTTTTACATGCAACAACATCTTTCTTAAACCAAGTCTTCCCGCAAATAAAAACAGCTATAGAGCATGGAGCTAACATAATATCGTCATGTGAAACGTTAGCTTATCCATGGTATAGATATCCTGAGTTAGCTAAAGAACTTGATAAACTTGCTAAGAAACATGAAGTTACAGTTTTAAGCGCTGGTGTGAATCCTGGTTTTATATTTGATACATTACCCTTAATCATTTCAGGTTCATGCCTATTCGTAAAAAGGATAAAAGTTATAAGAAAAATAAATGCTTTGAAGAGAAGACTTAGTTTTCAAAGAAAAATAGGATTAGGAATACCAGCATATATGTTTGATAAACTTTTAAACGAAGGTAAAATCACAGGCCATGTAGGCTATGCAGAGTCCGCAATGATTATAGCTAAAGTGTTAGGATTTAAACTAAGTAAAATAGTTGAAAAACAAGAGCCAATAATTTTTAATAATAAAGTAATTGGAATTAAAGGGTACGCAGCAGGATATAGCGGTAAGAGAAAAAGAATATATTTAGAATTTATAGCTTCTGCAAATCTTAAAGACCAAGACATTGTAGTTCTTGAGTGTGAAAACTACAAGATAAGATGGGTTAGTGGTGGAACACCAGGAGATCAAGCGACAATATCTGTAATGCTTAGCTTTATTCCTACCATTTTAAAATCTGAGTCGGGATTAAAAACAGTAGCTGATTTTATACCATTCAGAACACCTGTCTATAGTTGATGCTCTATGAGTATGAATGTAGAGAAAATATTAAGAGAACTGCTGGCACGAAAAACACCTAATGGTTACTATTTAATACCATCATTTAAAAAGGCACTACGCTTTATAGACCTTAAGGACCTTGAAGTGGAGGAATATAATGCAGAAATAGTCTTTCTAAAGACTAGATCTAGGAATAAGGCTAAACAGTTAATTGAGTACTTGATAAAGTGCAGGCTGTTAGCGGAAATATAGGTTAGTTATGTCTTAGAAATATGAGTTATTATTAAATATAAGAAGTATGTTGTTTTTGCATTGGCAATAACATATTCTTTTAACGCATTTTCTAAACCTGCACTATAACCTCTTCTTAATGATTTACTATATTCTTCTCTTAGCTTTTTGAAACCTACCATTCTATTAACATTAATTCCTAATTCTTCTTCAGCTCTTTCTAATGGAGCATATTCTACTCCTATTTTCCTCTTAAATTCCTCATAAACGTCTACAATGTTATTTTCTTCTGCAAATTTTTCTAGAACAAGTTTAATAAGAGTCGATAAGCTTCTTAAATCTAAAAACTCTCTATCTCTCCCGTAATGTATAAGTGTGAAATTATCTTTCAGATATTCTGAAAGCTTATCTGCTAAAATAGCTAATTCTGAAGGTTTTCTTAAAAATTCTCTTGACAAAGAGAATGAATACGCGTCTATGTTTTCTCCATCGTATAGCGCTATAGCGTATATGTTTTTATCGCCTAATTCTGCTTTAGTTATGTCTACTGATAGTATTTTATACTTTCTGCTCGGTTTAGGTACTTTAACTTCTCCAATACCTTTAATTTTAATTTTAACCTTCTCTTCAATATACTCTAAAGCTTTTTCAGCATAGTATTTCACTTCTTCCCATGACATATCTCTTAAAATCATTGCTTGAACGGCTGTGTAGTCTACTGCCCACATTAGGACTTCGGTTAAATTATCTGGTTCATATGTTTCCATAAATTCTTCAACATATTTCCAGTCTATCGACTTAATGATTCCTGCTGGTTCTGGTTCCCAAAGCGCCATAACCTTTACTGGATGCTCTATAGGTGAAACATAGTACAATATGCTTCTAAGAGGTAGTCTATACTTTGATAACCTTAAAATTACCATTAAAAACGCTAATCCCACTTTTAAAGATTCAGTATCCTCTTTAGGGTCTAGTTCGTAAAGATAACCATAAGTGTAATCCACATATTTTCCATAAGGCTTAGTTTCGAGACGTACTTTTTCAACATCATATACTAACCTGTATTTGCCGCGAGATCTTACTACTTTAGGATTACGTGACTCAATAACCCAGTATATGGTTTCAGGTATTTCGATTAACTTACCAAAACCCTTAGACGGTGTTATTACGTTTAATTCTACTTGTGATGAAAGTTTACCTGAAATATAGTCGCTTTTTAAATCCGGTTTTTCCATCCATTTAGCAGATTTAATGTAGTAGTATTCTTCATAAGCATCTCTTATAGCCTTATCCTCCTCTAAGGCTACGGATAAATCTTTTTCAAGAATTACTCTCCTACCTTTTATGCTCGTGACAACACTATCGCTTGTAGGATCTATGCACCCTGGTTGAAGTTTCTCAATAAAGTCTCTACGTGAAACTTCTTCTAGTAATCTTTGTTGACCCGATTTTTCGATGAGAACTCTCTTAACACCGTATGGTGGTCCATATTCGTAAAAACCTAAATTATTCCACACTTTAAGGCCTTCACTGCTCAGAACGTAGCGCTCTCCAAAAAGTGTTTTCTCCTTCTCTATGAGCCTTAATTTTCTTAAAAGCTTAAGTTCTATATCTGACGGTGTTATGTTTAATTTAACCTTAAATAGACCTTTAAACATTAAAACATAGTTGTTTTTGGGATTAAAGAATACGTTTTCTAAAGGCAGATCTAACCATTTTCTAAACGTATGAATTCCTGCCTCTATAAGTTTTCTATCCCATGTAGATACAGGTATTATTATTGTTTCCGTGAAAGGAAGGTATATTCTTCTTCCTTTTCTTCCTTCTCTCTGTCTAAACTCTCTAACATCGGCAGGTAATCCATAATGAACTATTCGTATGACTGTTCCTATATCTATTCCTTGAGTTAATGTTCTAGGTGAAACAACAATCCTTATAAGGCCTTCTCTAGCAAGTTTTTCTATTTCTTTTCTTTCCTCCTTAGATATTAGATGGTGATGGGTTTTTACGAGGTCCTGCTTAACTATAGGCAGTTTTGTTTTCAAGGTTTTGGCTAGTTTTTCAGCAGATCTGATGCTTCTAGTAAAAACTAATGTTACCCCGCCAGTTTCGTTTTCAATATATTTGATGAGTATTTCAGAAATGTCAGGTGTAGGCAATGGAACATATATTCCGATTGTTCTTAAGGCTTCGATAACTTTGAATGCGTATCTTCTAAATACGCTATAATCCTCTATGAACTGTAGTAATTCAGGGTTCCTTTCCTCTATTTCACGTTTAAATCTAAGTATATAATTCCATATTTTTTCAAGGTTCTTACCTAGGATTAAGAAAACTCTGTTTTCAACTTTAAACGGTTTCCCTTTAATTATTACGGTTTCTTTACCGTTAATCTTAGTTAGATAGTTCGCTAATTCCTTAGGATTTCCTAAGGTTGCTGTTAAGACAACTATTTGAGGAGCTTTTTTAGAAACATAGTTTACTATAAGCTCAAGGATCCCTATAATTAATGACGCTCCTTTAGAACCGTAAAAATCTAGTTCATCAATAACTATTAGCCCTAAATTTTTAAGGTGCTCTACAAGGTATGTTTTAGAGCTCCTAGAAGCTATTCTTTTAAGTTCCTGCATTAGAAATGCTGGGTTAGATATTATTAAAACGCTTTCTCCAGCTAATTGTCTAACCTTTCTCTCACCTAATTTTGAAATCATTATGTTAAGAGCTAATCTATCTATTTCTAAAACCTTTCTTCTTAAGCCAGTAACATCAAAGTAGTTTTCAAGCCTGCCTATTTGGTCAGCTGAAAGGGCTAATGTAGGGTATAGTACTAGGGCTTTAATTTTCCTTTTTAGAACGTATAACGCCCATGCTTCAGTTTTACCGCTACCAGTACCTGAAATAAGAATTACGTTTTTCCCTTCCAGCAAAGCTTTGTATGCTTCTTCCTGATGCTTATAGAGTTTACACTTAGAAAGCTCTTTAGCTTTACCGTAGCCTTTACTGAATTCCGGTATTATATCTGAAAATGTTAGTTGAGAGAATTTGGGCATAGACTTTTCTTCAACATAAACTTCATAATCGTAACCTAAATCTTCAAGTACGGTTTTTGAATCAGATACTTTAATCATAAACATCTCTTCCAAGATAAACTTATACACTAAAGCTTACTAGATAAAGTTCCCCTCTTTTGGTTCAACATTAAGCTACTCAGCACTTTTTCTAGCCGTTTTTGAAACTTTTACATTCTTCTAAAGGCCTTTACTGAAATTTATAACTTACATGCCTAATGAATCTACGATTGGGTTGAATCTAAAAGACCTTACTTATCGCTAATAATTCTCAGTAAACCTATAAATCACTATGCAATTTAACATTGAGACCTTGACCTAGCCGCTGATATTACATTAGAAATCATTATATATTTCTAGGTTCTTACATGTAAAGACCATGTTTTTAAGGAACATCTTAGATTCGCGTTTAATCAGGAAGATCTATGGTTTAGCATGGCCTGTTATCATAGAGTACTTCATGACAAGCCTTTATACCTTAATCGATACCTTCTTTGTTGCTAAGTTAGGTGTTGCTGACGTCGCTGGTTTAGGTGGTGGAGGATATATTGCTTGGATGTTTTGGGTTCCGGGTTTTATGCTTACAACAGGTGTTATGGTTCTTATAGCTCAAAGTTTAGGCGCAGGTAGGAGAGAGCTTGCTAGAAGAGTTTATGGTGAATCTATTATCTTAGCGTTAGCGATAAGCTTGCCTGTAGTGTTTTTGGGTGTACATGTTGCTGAAGATGTTGTGAGAATTGTTGTTGCTGATCCTGAAGTTACAGTTAAAGGTACACAGTATCTTGTAGCTAGACTTTTAGGATTACCTGCAATGTACATTTTCTTTACTGTAGGTGCTGCTTTAAGAGGAGCTAAGGATACAAAAACGCCTATGGCTGTTAGTATTTTAGGCAATATTTTCAACATAATATTAGATCCTATTTTGATCTTTGGTCTTCTAGGACTGCCAAAGCTAGGTGTTTTCGGTGCTGGTTTAGCATCAAGTCTGTCGTTCTACTTTATGCTTATGTTTTATACAGTACTGGGTGTTAAAGGGCGATTGGTTATTGTGCCAAGGATAAAAACATTAACTGTAGAAACGTTGAGAAAAATATTATACTTAGGGTTACCCATTTCTGTAGAGCGTATTTTAATGAGCAGTTTAATGCTAATTTACGTTTCTATGATAGCTAGGTTTGGTAGTGTTTCATTAGCGGCGCATCAGATAGGGTTAAGAATAGAAAGCTTAGTCTTTATGCCGGGCATAGCTTTTAGGATAGCTACAGCTACCCTTGTAGGCCATGAAATTGGAGGTAAAAATATAGATAAAGCTAAAGAGATAATCAATATGGCCACTAAGCTTTCACTAATGTTCATGTCTATTACAGGTTTCAGCTTAGTTATTCTTTCATGGTATATACCGGTGCTTTTCATAGACAATGTTGAAGTACATAAACTTTCAACAATATATCTCATTCTAGCAGGTTCAAGCGAACCAGGACTTGGTGTAGCATTTGCAATGATTGGTGCTTTCCATGGAGCCGGAAACACTTTAATCCCTGTTATTGTGAGTGCAATTTCAAACGCTACAGTTAGATTAGGGCTAGGATGGTCTTTAGGAAAATACTATGGTTTAGGCGCTATAGGACTATGGACCGGTATGTTCTTAGATGTTTATGTTAGAGGAATTGTACTCTATGTTTTGTACAGAAAAAGATTTGAAAGGTTTATTAAAATATTAGTTTAATCTATGTCGTCGATTATTTTCTTAAACCATACCTTTCCTTTATCGGTAACACAAATTAATCCATTTTTCCTTATTTCATAATGTATAATATTCATTTTACTTAACTTAACCATTAGGTCGCGAATGCTTTCAAACGATATGTTCATTAGAAGAAGGTTTTCTGGAACATGAATTTTACCAGCAAATGCCAAGCTTTTAACGATGGGCTTCAGTTTTTTGCTGTTTCTTAGTAAATGTGAAATAGCTTTTTCCTCATTTGAATTACGATAAACATAGCGTCTATTTAGTAGCTTTATTGTTGAAACGAAACCTGCTCTCTCCAATATAAAAAGATGCCATTCAAGAGTTGCTCTAGGCATTTTAAGTATTCTTCTAAGATCATTTAGGCTTATAGCAGACCTCAGCTCTGTTGTATCATATATCTTCCTTCTTGTTTCATTTTCAAATACGTTTTCACTAGATATTTTAGAGAATAAAGGAATAGTAAAAATAATACATAGCGATGTAAAGAATATGTCTAGATTCAGATTAAATATTAAGAGCAAATATAAAGCAAACATTAATATGTAAACATATTTTAATATATGTTCTAGGTTTAGTTTTTTATTAAACTGCATTTTTCTCCCATACACTAACGTAGCTAACTGTTAATAGAATACTTTAAATCTTTTGGTTCCAAATAATCAGCGCTAATAATAAATGAGTGCTAAGTAATTAATGTGTTATTAAGGTTTATCAGAAAAACAGTTTTAACATAACACGTGATCTAAGGTAAAAAATATTATATAGTTCCTGCTTCTAGCGTAAACAAAAGGTATAGTTTAACCTTGGTATTAACCGATATGTTAGCTTAAGGTGTTAAAGCTTTGGCTATAGCTGTAGAAATCTACGATTTAATAAAGTTCTATGGTAAAGTTAAAGCCCTAGATAGATTAACATTTAAGGTTAATGAAGGAGAAATTTTTGGCCTCGTAGGACCTAATGGTGCAGGTAAGACGACAACTTTAAGAATTATAGCTACCCTGCTAAAGCCATCCTCAGGTATTGTAAGAGTTTTTGGATATGATATTGTTGAAAAACCGGATGAAGTTAGAAAATTCATAAGCTATCTACCTGAGGAGGCTGGAGCGTACCGTTTCTTAACAGGTAAAGAATACCTTGAGTTTATGGGTAAAATATATAATATACCTATGGACTTTATCGAAGAAGGTATTGAAATTGCTAGTTTAGGTGACGCCATAAATAGGCAAATTAGAACCTACAGTAAGGGTATGAAGAGAAGGCTTCTCGTAGCAAGAGCTTTAATGGTTAAACCTAAATTAGCTATCCTGGATGAGCCAACTTCAGGTCTTGATGTTGCACATGCATTATATGTTAGAAACGCTATTAGAAAATATGCTAAAGAATACAGTGTAACAGTTATTTTATCAAGCCATAACATGTTAGAAGTAGAATACCTGTGTGATAGAGTAGCCCTAATAAACAAAGGTAAAATAGTTGACATAGGGACAACTGAAGAACTCATAGGAAGATATAGTGTTAGAAACTTAGAAGAAGTTTTCATTAAGGCTATAGGAGGTGTAGCCTAAACCATGATTAAAGAGCTTGTAATTAAAGAGCTAAAGAATACCTTAAGAGATAAAAGAATGCTCTTATCGCTAATTATAGTTCCATTATTAATGTTTATAATCATGGGAGGAATTATGAGGTTTGCTATGTCGGCAACTTTTAAAGAAGCTTTAGAAAAACGCACAATATACGTTGTAAACAATGACTTAAATAAATACTCTGAGATAGCTATAAATTACATTAAGGAAAAAGGGTTTGAAGTCAAAGTTTTCGAAAATGCTGATGCTAAAGAAGTACTATCTGAAGTAGAAGAAGCCGATGTTATTATAGAATTTCCTGAAGGATTTTCATACAATTTAAGTAACGAGTTAAAAGCGAGAATTCTAACCTACGCTTCAATTAAAGGATTAAGTATAGGCGGGTACGCTGTTCTAGGTAAAGTTTCAGGGTTAATTAATGAAATAAGCGCTTACCTAAGTAAAGTTCTTGTAAAGGAGGTAGCTGGTAATGTTAATCCAGAGTTCATATTAGACCCTATAGCTTCAGAGCCTCACATGTTTGTTAGCGGCAAAGAAGTACCAGAAACATTCATAGGCATGCTTGGTTTCTTTAGCGCAGGCATTATCGTAGCTCCTCTAGTGTTGGTTGCAACAACTATTGGTGTTTCTTCATCTATGATTGCTGTAGAAAATGAGGAAAGAACATTAGAAGTCCTACTTACGCTTCCAATATCAAGGTTTAAAATATTATTAAGTAAGTTAATTGGAGTCGTTATCTTAGTGCTCATAGCTACACTAAGCTTTATAGTAGGTTTCACGTTTTACATAACAGCGCCTATGATGGCTTTTGAAGAATTGCCAGGAAGTGAAGGGGGGCCATCATTTGAGCCATCGCCCATACTAACACTTTTTGATATTCAAACAATAGTATTAACAGGCATAGCTGTGTTCTTTACCTTAATTGCTGTTGGTGCTTTAGGACTGTTACTGGGTTCTATAGCACCTGATGTTAGAACAGCGCAAACATACATAGGTCCATTATCATTTATAGTTTTCATACCTGGAATGATGCTTATGTTCTTAGATTTAAGTAAGTTTACTATACTAGCTCAAATAGTGTTGATAGCAATATCGCCTTTCATATCGCCAATTCTTGTCTTTAAATCTTTATTTGAGGGGATGCCGTGGATAGCGTATGCTTCTCTAACCTGGACTATAGCGTTTACTCTCATAATGGTAGCTATAGCTGCTAAATTCATGGAAACAGAGAAAATATTAACCTTACAGTTTGCGTTAAGAATGAGAGGTCTAAGAAAAAAGGCTAAATAAAAATACTTATAATAGCCATCGTAGAAGCTTTAAAAATGTGTGAAGCTTAAACTTTAGTGGTGAGAAGTTCTTTTGGCAAGAATGGTTAAAACTGCCGACCCTTATAAAGCAATTAAGTATTGGAGAAGTATAGCTTTACGTGAGAAAAACAATAACAATATTAAGAGAGAGAAAAAGCTTAGCAAACCGCAAATGTATATTATGGTGAACACTACTAGACCGTTTTTTTCTAGGATAGATAAGAATGATTCCAAATATATTAGGACATATAGAATGATAATCTACGGTATGCTAAACTATAGTAAGTCTTTAAAAACAATAACGCTGAGAGCCTCAGGCTATAACTTAGGTAAACACTTAGCTGAAAGAGGCCTTATAAGAAGTATAGATGATTTACCTCAAGTATTCATTAATCAGCGAATAGGCTTACTAGATATTGTTGATGAGTCTTTCAATAACATGAAAATACACATTTATGAATGCATGAGCTGCTATGGTATTCCAAACATTGGAATGCCTATGTGTGATTTTGAAGCAGGAGTAATACAAGGAGCTTTAGAGTCTCTTATAGGCAAGAACATTACGAAAGAAAAATATTGTTGGGGGCTTGGATATTCATTCTGTGGTTTTGAAGTATATTTCGAATAGTCTTAGAGATGAAAAGCATGGTTTGGAAAACACTAATAGTGAGAGTAACTGATTCTTGTGATGGAAATTGTTACGGGTGCTTATGGAGAAAGAGTAAAGTAAGCGGCTTTATGCTACCTATAACCGTTGTTAACAATGTTGTTCTATGTTTAAAAGATTTCACATTTGATGAAGCCGTAATTTTATGTCCTGACCCTCTAAATAACCCTAAGATACTGGATATTATTTTGCTCCTTAAGAAAGTTACGAAGAAAACGTACCTATTTATACCAATGCATTCCATAAGTAAAATACGTAATAAAAGAATTTTAGAGAACATCGATGAGCTCGTATTGGTAACTACAACACCTGAAGATTTTAAAGTAAATGAGGAAAACTTAAAAATTATTCTAAGTCAGGGTTTCTCCAATATTGTACTATATGTTGCTATAGGTTCTCATATTATAAACATGAATAATATATTATCGCTTGTAAATATGGGTAAAGAGTATGGTTTAAAAATTAGGATAGGTGAAATTCCGTACTCAACGACTTTAACATTAGACCTTAAACCTATGTTCGCAAAGAAAGGGTATACTGTTGGATTTAGTTATGGAATACTTTATGGATATATAGCTTCTACAGCATTTATAGGAAACTATCCTGCAGTAATATTAGCTAAACCTCTTAGTGGCGAATGTAGAAAACTTTTCATCGACCCTTACGGTAAAGTTAGTAAATGTCCTTTACAAGATTTTCAAGTCAAAGTAGAGGATATTAACCCTAGTACGTTACGCAGCCTTATATTTTCAGAATGCCCTATTAGATGTAGAAGGTTTGAGCTCATTCCTAAAATTGAAATATCGCTAGTTACTCCTGATGGTAAAGAAATACCATCTGAAATTCTTAGCCTTCTAGAAGTTATTTCTCACGTAAATTCGCTTAGAGCTGCATGTTCAATAATGGGGTTCCCACCATCAACATATCTTGAGAAGGTAAGAAAAATTGAAAAAGACCTTGGTATAAAACTTTTAGTCTCTAAGAAGGGAGGTAGAGAGAAAGGCATTACTGTTCTTACGGATGAAGCTAGAAGAATACTTAGAATGTATAGGGAAATAAGAGATATGGTTTCAGAAAGTTTATACAGCGAAAAAGGTATTATGAGATTTAAACTAGGATAAACACGATAATACAGAGGATTCGAATGTGGAACACGACATTTAACTCTGAATTCTATGCTTCGAACCCGGTCACTTTATTATAAATAAGAAGCTTAAATTATTATCGTAAGCAAAGTGTAGAGGTGTTCTATGATAGCTACCGAAGCCGTAAAAGTAAAAATACCTCCGGAGGAGCTTGAGAAAACTGTTATCTTCATAGATCCTGAAAAATGCATGGGATGTAGAAGCTGCGAAATAGCTTGTGCGGTGGAGCATTCACTTAGTAAAGAAGTCTATAGAGCACCTATGGAAAAACCGCTACCTAAGCCTAGGATTAGAATTTTAGTTGCAGACCTGTTTAATGTTCCTATGAGATGCCAACACTGCAAAGACGCACCATGTATTAATGTTTGCCCAACTAAGGCTTTAAGTAAAACGGATGAAGGATTCGTTATTTTGACTCCTGAAAAATGTATAGGATGTATTATGTGTGCTTTAGCATGTCCTTTCGGACATCCAAGGTACAATATTGAAACTAAAACCATTGACAAATGCGATTTCTGTATTGACAGGGTTAGAGCAGGTAAACTACCAGCATGCGTTGAAGCATGCCCTACTGGAGCATTGAAATATGGCAGATTAGAGGAACTTCTTGAGGAAGTTGCTGTTGAAAAGGCCAAGCAAATGATTAGCGGCATGGCTGTTCCAGGCATAGTTTATGTGAAACCCGTTATTCCAGCGAAAGCTGTGCCTACACCCAAACCTTTAGACATCTATGCTAAATATTCTCCCGTTTCATGGAGGTGAACTCCCTCATGTCTAAAAGATATGAGTATTTAAGGTTTAAATTACCTGCAAAACAAGTTTCAATAACACCAGGTGTAAGTGAACTTATAGAAAAAGCCGAGGAAGAAGACATTAAACTAGCTTGGCATAGATGGCTTGAGCAACAACCTCAATGTGGTTTTGGACTATTAGGTGTTTGCTGTAGAAACTGTAACATGGGTCCATGCCGCATTGATCCATTTGGATACGGACCTTCAAAAGGTACATGTGGTGCTACAGCAGATACTATTGTTGCTAGAAATATTTTAAGAATGATAGCTGCTGGTGCAGCAGCACACAGTGATCATGCTAGAGATATTGTTAGGGTTTTAAGGCTTGTTGCTGAAGGTAAGGCTCCAGCATATAAAGTAACGGACTCTGAGAAATTGAAAACAGTAGCTCAAGCACTTGGAATACATGTTAAGGAGAGATCAGATTTAGAAATAGCTAAAGACCTTGTAGCTGTTCTTGAAAGTGAATTCGGTAAACAAGATGAAGAACCGTTGCACCTTGTTAAAGCGTTAGCTCCAAAGAAGAGAATGAGAGTTTGGGAGAAAATAGGTGTTGTACCTAGGAACATTGACAGGGAAATATGTGAATGTATGCATAGAACCCATATAGGCGTTGATGCAGACTATGTAAGCTTATTATTACACGGTGTTAGAACAGCACTAGCTGATGGTTGGAGCGGCTCAATGATGGCAACTTTACTGAGTGACATCTTGTTCGGAACACCTAAACCGTTAAAGGCTGTAGCTAATCTCGGAGTTTTGAAAGAAAATATGGTAAACATTATTGTTCACGGACATAACCCAGTATTATCGATGAAAATAGTTGAAGCGGCTTTATCCGATGAAATGCAGGAATATGCAAAGAAGTTCGGTGCTGAAGGAGTTAATGTTGCTGGAATGTGCTGTACAGGAAACGAAGTTCTAATGAGACTTGGAGTTCCAATAGCTGGAAATATGCTAATGCAGGAGTTAGCAATAACAACAGGCGCTGTTGAAGCAATGATAGTAGATTATCAGTGTGTAATGCCCGCTCTAGCCGATGTTGCAGGCTGTTATCATACGAAACTAATAACGACCGAACCTAAAATGCACATACCCGGAGCACTACACATAGAGTTTGAACCTGAAAAAGCAGATGAAATAGCTAAGAAAATAGTTAAAGTAGCAATAGAGAATTATCCGAATAGACCTAAAGAAAGAGTACATATACCTAAATATAAGATGGAATTAATGGCTGGCTTTAGCGTAGAAGCTATTTTAGAAGCTTTAGGTGGAACATTAGATCCTCTAATAAATGCTCTAAAAGATGGAACAATTAAGGGCATTGCTGGAGTTGTTGGATGCGTTAATCCTAAGGTTAAACATAACTTCAGCCATGTAACAATAACTAAGAAATTAATAGAAAACGACATATTAGTTGTAGGTACCGGATGCTGGGCAATAGCTGCTGGAATGCATGGACTACTATCGCCTGAAGCAGCTAAATATGCAGGACCTGGATTAAGAAAGATTTGTGAAGCACTAAAGATACCCCCATGCCTCCACATGGGCAGCTGTGTTGACTGTTCAAGAATATTATTAGCATTAAAAGCAATCTCAGAAGCACTAAACGTAGACATACCCGACCTACCTGTAGCAGGTTCAGCACCTGAATGGATGAGCGAGAAAGCTGTAAGCATAGGAACATACTTTGTAGCTTCAGGAGTATTTACACATCTAGGTACAATACCGCCTGTTTTAGGAAGCTTAAAAGTAACCAAGCTATTAACAGAAGATGTTGAAGATGTTTTAGGAGGAAAGTTCTACGTAGAACCAGATCCAGAGAAAGCAGCGGAAACAATAATTTCAGTAATAATGGAGAAGAGAAAGAAACTACACTGGCCAACGTAGCGACGGTGGAAAATAGGGTTGAGGCTATTTTTAAATGAAAATTTTAGTGGCCGGGAAGGGAGGTGTAGGTAAAACAACAATAGCAGCCCTACTTTCACATATTTTTTCTAATCACGAATACAAGGTATTAGCTTTAGACACAGATTCTGTACCAAATCTTGCCCAAAGCCTTGGAATACCATTAGATGAAGCTTTTAAAATAGTTCCATTAACGAAAAACATGAAGCTTATTGAGGAGAAAACTGGAGCTAGACCTGGGGAAGGATGGGGGGTTCTTTTCTCGTTAACACCTAAAGTCGATGATATTGTTGAAAGATATAGTGTAAAAGTAAAAGATAATTTAAATTTAGTTGTTGTAGGAAGCATAGACGTTAGTAAGGAAGGATGCTTATGTCCAGCAATAGCTTTAGCAAAAGCATTTTTAAGACATGTGTTTTTGAAAAGAAAAGAGATAATTATAGTTGATGCAGAAGCTGGAGCTGAAGTTTTCGGCAGAGGATTAGCAGAAAAATTTGATCTATTCCTATGCATAACAGAACCTACAATAAAGTCGTTAATAATATCTAAAAAACTAATAAAAATGGCTAAAGAATTGGGAATTAAGAAAACAATTTTAGTAATAAATAAGGTTAGAGATTCTTTAGAAGCAGCTAAAAGCTATTCAAGAATTTTTCCTGAAAAGAACGTACCTTACCACATAGTTCACTATGATAATAATCTTCAAGAAGCAGAAATGAAAGGATTAGGGGTAACAAGCCTTCCTGAAAATAGTATTATAGTTCATGATGTTTTATTACTTTACAATAAAATATCTAAGTTTACAAAGTAATTTTAAACACGGTGTGTGGTAATGTGTGAATCTAAAGCAGTATTAATTGTAAATGGTCGTGAAGAAAAAATAATGGACGATGTAGCATTATTAGAAATAGGGGATGGAAAAATAATATTAAAGAATATTATGGGAGATGTTTTAGAGATAAACTATGCGCTTTTAAAAATAGATTTCTTAAACCATAAAATAGTGTTCGCGAAAAGATAGTATGTTAAAAGGCGTAAATTATGGCAGAATATGCTATATTAGCGCCTATAGTATTGTTTGTTTTAGGTGCAGTAATCTCCAGCATGTTTAGAGGTAAGCTTGGAAACTATATTTCATCATTTTTCTCTCTTATTTCATCGCTCATAATATGTTACTTGTCCTTAAGTGTTCTATTTTACAATAAAGTTTTAGAGTTACAGTTAAGACTTATTCCCGAAACAACTAAACTACCTTTACCAATAAACTTGAATGTAATATATATTAAGATTGATTTTCTCTCAGCATTTTTTGCTCTTATTTTAGGTATTGTGGGTTTTGCTTCATCTATTTACGGAATAAGTTATATTAATAGATATTTACATAAGCAGCATTTAGGATTTTATGGGTTAAATTATGCTTTATTCTTATGCCTTATGTATTTAGTGTTTGTAATTCACGATATTTTCTGGTTTATTGTTTTTTGGGAGCTTATGACAGTTGCATCACAATTCCTAGTATCGTATGAGAAAGAGAAAATAGTTGCTAGGAAGGCTGCTTACAAATATTTCTGTATGACAAAAGCGGGATCCGAAGTTATAATAGTTTCCGCCTTAATAATTCTAATCATCCTTTCTGAAATGCAGACCTCATTTGATATCGTAAAGAACTATACTGAGAAGCTAATTGTTGAAAACACTATTTTAGCTAATGTACTATTGGCTATGCTCTTTATAGGGTTTAGTGTTAAGGCAAGCCTTGTGCCTTTCCATACATGGCTTCCAGACGCTCACCCTGAAGCTCCAAGTAATGTTTCTGCATTACTTAGTGGTGTTATGATAAAAACAGCTGTTTATATGTTCTTTAGAATATTCTACTTTTTCTTTAAACCAACAATATATTGGGGGTACATAGTTGCAACCATAGGGACAATTACTCTCTTTGTAGGTACAATGTATGCTATACTGCAAACGGACTCTAAAAGGCTTTTAGCATTCCATAGTATTGGGCAAATGGGATACATAGTTCTTGCATTAGGAGCCTCAATGGTTCTTTACTCTATGGGAGGAGAGAGCTACGCTATCTTAGCTTCAGCTGCTTTCGCAGCATCACTATACCATGCTTTAAACCATGCTATGTTTAAGTCTCTTCTCTTCTTAACCGCAGGATCGGTAATTTACAGAACTGGTTCAAGAAATCTTAATGTTTTAGGGGGCTTAGCGAAATTTATGCCAGTAACAGCTATTTTGGCTCTGATTGCTTCTCTCTCAATATCTGGTATTCCCCCGTTCAATGGTTTTGTAAGTAAATGGCTAATATATTCTTCAACAATACCTTCCTTTACTCCATTAACAATATATGGGGTTGTAGCTTTGTTTATAAGTGCTGTAACTGCTGCTTCATTTGTAAAATATTTTACCACAATATTTACAAAGCCTTCAGCTTTAGAGTTTAAAGATATAAAAGAAGTTCCTACAGTAATGTTGTTTTCTCAAGTATTCTTAGCTGTAATATGTACTATCTTAGGTATATATCCAGTTTTGCCATTAACAATAATATCCCCTATATCTAAACTTCTTTTTCCACTAGGAGATATTTTATCTTATGTTAAAATATTACCAGGTATTGCTTTACTGAAGGTAGGGTTTATTTCAATAAATTCTCCATTGATAATTGCTGTTTCTTTAACACTAATTTCCTCAGTAACTGCTGCTCTCTTACCGCATAGAGTTAAAAAATTCAGTGTGTGGAGTTGTGGTGTTTCATTTAGAAAATATTTAATGAACATGCCTGCTGACTCGTATTTTAAATCGTTTGAGGAAAGTTTCAAGGAATTATACTTTACAGGAAAGCTCTTACATAAGATACTTGTTGAAGATTTTATTAGAAACTACCTGTTTTCATCAAGGATTCTAGCTAAAATTACTGAGAACTTCGCAGCTATGCTAACCTTATTTGTATTAATAATTGTATTAATGCTACTACTGCATCTTGGGTGATCAAATATGGAATACATGGCAATTGTTCTCGCTAATATTGTAGCAATACTCATTATAGCGCCCATCATAGACGGTATAGAAAGAAAGATTAAAGCTAAGCTTCAATGTAGAAAAGGACCCCCAATATTGCAGACATGGTATGATTTAGTTAAGCTTTTTAGAAGGCCAAGTATAGTTACTGAAGAATATTCTCTAGTATATGTTATTTCACCGTATATAATATTTGCTAATATGATATTGGCCTTAGCCCTAGTGCCTTCATTTACCCGTATTTCGCTAAGCTTTTTCGGAGACATCATAGTTTTAGTCTATCTTATAGCTTCTTCATCAATATTTTTAGCCATAGGTAGTATTTCTTCAGGTAATGTTTTCGCAACAATAGGTGCTAATAGGGAAATTAGCTTAGCAACACTATCTAAGCTTCTAATGGCTCTCGTTCTTGCTACATTTGCAACTTTAAAAAGAGCCCTCACGTTAGGGTCAATATTTCCAATAATACCTCCCTACACCCTATCAGCTATTATATCTATAATCTTGTTTGCAATTATAGCATATATTGACTGCTATAAACTACCTTTCGACATTCCTGAAGCAGAACCCGAGATAATTGATGGAATACTTGTAGAATATAGCGGTAAAAGTTTAGGAGTATTAAAGTATTCTACATATCTTAAGAGAATACTTTTATTCACAATAATAATAGATCTCATATTACCTAAGAATATACCTACCTTACTCTTGCCGATATCGTATTTTATTTTCCTTTTAGCTCTTTCAATAACCTATGTTTGCATCGAAACATATTTTGGAAGATTACGTATAGACCAAGCGTTAAAGTTCATGAAAACAATGGTACCTATATTATTGGTGGTGTGGTTTATTGCTTACCTCCATTACTGAAATATTGAACCTACTAAAGAAGTATGGCAAAGTAGAAGAAATACATAAAGATACTTATATTGTTGAGATAAGCCCGGGTAAGGTTAGAGAACTATGTGAAACACTTCACTGGAAATTAAATGGCCACTTTTCGGTAACTGTGGGATCTGATGAAAGACCTGTAAATGGATATTTTGGAGTGTACCATGTATTTTTGCTAGATAAACAAAAGTTATCAGTAATAGTTCATGTTAAAGTAAACCCTGTAACGCTTAAAATACCATCAATAACCTCCGTAATACCTGGAGCTAATTGGCACGAAAGAGAAGCCCACGACTTTTTCGGCATATTTTTTGAAGAACATCCTAACTTAGAAAGACTTATACTACCATATGATTGGCCTGAAGGAATACATCCTTTAAGAAAGGATGTTGATGTAAGGGAGTTAAGATATAAGCTACTAAAGAAAGAGACCGGATTAGTTGCAGAAAAGAAAGCTGAGGAAGAATACATAGTACCTATTGGGCCTTATCACCCTGCACTACATGAACCTGAATATTTTGAACTCTATGTTGAAGGAGAAAAAATAGTAGATGCAAGGTATAAAGGATTTCATGTTCACAGAGGTATAGAGAAAGTTGCTGAAGAACGGTTAACAATAAACCAAGTGCCTTTCATTGCAGAAAGGATATGTGGTATTTGCGGATACACTCATAATGTAGCTTATTGTCAGGCAGTAGAAAATGCTGCCAAAATAGATGTACCCTTGAGGGCAAAGTATATTAGAAGTATTCTTTTGGAAATAGAAAGAGTACATAGTCATCTTCTATGGTTTGGTGTACTTTTCCATTTACTTGGATTTGATACCGGTTTTATGATGACATGGCTTATTAGAGAAAAGATAATGGACCTTGCAGAAATACTTACTGGGAATAGGAAAAACTATGGTCTAAACCTTGTAGGGGGTGTTAGAAGGGATATAGATTCAAAGAAAATTGATTTTTGCTTAAAGACTCTAGACTATGTTGATAATAAACTTAGAAGAATTTTAAATAAGATGTTAGGGCTTAAAGAAATTGTTTCTAGAACTAAAGGTATAGGCTTTTTAAGCCATGATGAAGCAAGGAAGCTTTCTGTTGTTGGACCTGTAGCTAGAGCTTCAGGAGTAGAAACTGATGTTAGAAAATATCATCCATACGCGGCTTATGGAGAAATAGAGTTTAAAGTTCCTGTATATGATGAAGGAGATGTTTATTCTAGAGCTTTAGTAAGATATGATGAAGTTTTTGAATCAATAGGTATGCTTAAGCAATTATTGAAGAATATTCCTAAAGGAAATATAATGGCGGATAATGTTGAAATACCTGAGTATAGGAAAGGACTGGGTTTAACTGAAGCTCCTAGAGGAGAGAATGTACACCTAGTTATTACAGGTAGAGACAATAAGATTTATCGTTGGAGACCTCGAGCTCCTTCATATAATAATATACCTTCAACATTAGTTATGCTTAAAGGAGAGAATCTAGCTGATGCTCCAGCTATAATTGCCAGTATAGATCCCTGTTTCTCGTGCACTGACCATTTGGTCGTAATTGATGTTGAAAGGAATATTAAGCGTAAAGTTCGTTTAAAAGAACTGGTTAAGAGGGGGGTAATGTACGAGTAAAAGGTTCCATATTTTTAAAGAAGCATTAAAAACAGGCGTTGTTACGAAAAAATACCCCTTCGAACCAGTAGAGGTTCCTGAAGGGTTTAGAGGAAAACCTAGCATAGACGTAGAGAAATGTATAGGGTGTGGTGCCTGTGTAAATGTTTGCCCTCCTAACGCTTTAAGCGCTGAAGTTGATTTAGAGAAAGGTGTAAAGAAAATAATATTGTTTCTTGGTAAATGTATTTTCTGTGGAAGATGTCAAGATGTTTGTCCAACGGAAGCAATAAAGTTAACAAGGGAATTTGAGTTATCAACACTTACTATTGACGATTTATACCAGGTTGTCGAATTAAAAATGGCTAAATGTGAAATATGTGGTAAACCCTATGCTACAGTAAGGCAGGTATTGTTTACAGCAAGAAATATTCCTAAGGATCAAAGACCGTTAATTCTGCTTTGTGATGAATGTAGGAGTAAGGTTTCAGCAAAATACATTTCATATGCGAGGTGGTAAATTTGGGTCTTAAATTGTTTAGAAAGAGTTTATGGGTGTTTCATTTAAACAGCGGTAGCTGTAATGGATGCGATATCGAAGTTTTAAATGTATTTACACCTTACCATGATGTTGAAAGGTTAGGTATAAAACTAGTAGCATCACCCAGGCATGCTGACGTTATCGTGTTTACTGGACCTATAACTAGAGAAACATTACCCAAAGCTATTAGGGCGTTTTTCGCAGTACCTGAGCCCAAAGCTGTAGTAGCTGTTGGTTCATGCGCATGCGGGGGAGGAATATGGTATGATTCATATGCGGTTATTGGCGGATTAGACATCTTTTATAAAGTTATAGAGAAATACTATGGTGTTAAACCTCCTCCAACAGTATATGTTCCTGGGTGCCCGCCTAAACCAGAAGCAATAATATACGGTATTGCTGTCTTAAGAGGCACTTTAAAGCAGAAGCAGAGAAAAGAGTACTTCATAGAAGAGGAAGTACCTACTCTAACAAGAGACTTCATTGTCAACTTAGAAAAATATATGAAATAGGCAAGAGGGAGATTTTATGAAAGATAAGAGTAAGAAAAAAGTAGAGATAATGGTAGGAGCTTACAGGCATTTTCTAGCACCAATAATTATAATTAAAACTGACAGGGAATTCAAGGAAAATAAAAATAACTAATACAAGGTGACTTTGCTTAATGCTAATACTAATTAAGCTACAATACATAAAAGATATTAAAGAAGCATTTCTTAACTTGCAAATAGAATATTCATTGCCATTGAGGTATTAGCGAATGCCTCAGCAAGCCTTGGTTGTCGCTCCTATAGTATTCTTAATTGTAGCATTAATTCTGTCTATTGTGCTTAAGGGTAGGAAATGCAATATTATTGTCTCACTTCTTTCAGCTATGGCATCACTATTAATGATATGGATAGGTTTAAGCGTTTTCTTAACCGATAAGCCTCTATCATATAGTGTTATTCTGTATAGGGTTGAGGGATTAACGTTAGGGTTAAATAGGCTTATTTTTGTTGTTGATCACTTGTCTGCTTTGTTTAGTATAGCTCTTGGAATACTTGGATTTACAGTTTCAATTTATGCTATAAAATACATGGACCTTTATGTAGGGCATGAGAGTCTAAGATTTTTCGGAGTAAATTACTCCAGCTTTCTGCTTATGATGTACCTTGTTATTACAGCGTACGATATTGTGTGGTTTATTGTATTTTGGGAGCTTATGACAGTGACTTCTCAGTTTCTAGTTTCATTTGAAAAGGAGAGAGCTGTAGCTAGAGCCGCAGGTTATAAGTACTTCTTTATGGCTAAGGCTGGTTCAGAACTCATAGTAGTGTTTATTCTTATGGTGATCATATATCTTACACGGTTTAACACTAGCTTTGACGCAATAAGATATACGCTTTCATTGCTTGCACGAGTATATCCTGGTGTTACAGCTCTTCTTTTCGTGATTTTGTTTATTGGGTTAGGGGTTAAGGCTGCGATATATCCTTTACATTCATGGCTTCCGGATGCTCATTCTGAAGCTCCAAGTAATATTTCAGCTTTGCTTAGCGGTATAATGGTTAAAATGGCGATATACATGATGGCACGTAGTTTTTACTGGTTTGCTCCATCTCTAGTTTACGTAGCACTTATTAAACCTATATTAGAGGTGTTGTAAGCAGTGGATACAACTTACGTGCTCGACATTTACCTGCCAATAATATTTGCTGTGTTTTTAGCAGCTTTCACACTTTACATTATTAGAATAGTTAAGGGGCCGTCAGTAGTAGATATGGCCTTAGCCGTAGACTGTTTAGCTTTCGATTTAGCAGTATTTATAGGATTACTTACATTGTATTTTAACACACCATTCCTAATTATAGGTGCAATTGCTTTAGCTCTATGGGCTTACATATTGGATATTTACATTGCAAAATACTTTGTTAGAAGGGAGGTTGGTGAGTGATGTTCGAAGTTATTGAATGGTTTGTTTTCATCATAGGACTCATATTGATAACAATAGGTGCAATATGCGATTTAGCTGGAGCCTTAGGTTTAGTTAGGTTTCCTAATTTCTTTGTTAGGCTTCATGCTGCAACAGTAGGAACAATAGGAGGAGCTGTAATTCCATTATTCGGCATAGCTTTAGTTTCAGCTGTTTCATCCCAACTAGGACCCTTTAGATGGACTGTTGCAGGGGGAGCAGTTATAGCGGCGTTTCTAATAATGATTATTGCTCCTGCCGGTTCACATGCACTAGCTTATGCAGCTCATAAAGCTAAAGTTGTTCCTGTAGAACCTAAAGTGTGTGATTTACTTGAAGAACACGAGAAAAGAAAAGCGAAGGGGGCTGAGAAGAAATGATAACTTTAGGGCTGGTTTTATTAGCTTACCTATTTTCAATAGCTATGCTGTTCACATATAAAGCTATCACCGAGAAGGATTTGATTAAGGCAGTAATATTTTCTGCAAGTCAATCTGTAGCTTACGCTATTGCCTATGCTGTTCTTTTAGCCCCAGACATTATGCTTGCATACATAGCTATAGGCATAGGCGTTTACTCAATAATCTTACTCTACGTTATTTCAAAAACAGAGAGATATGAGAGTGGATAAATATGAGAGGAGTAAAAGCACTATTCATACCTCTAATGGGTTTGGTTGTAATATTAATAGTGCTTATCCTAAGTTATGGTACGCTAGGATATTCACCAGCAGAGTACATTAGAAGTTTAGGAGAATTTCTTTTAAGACAAAGCTTTAATGTTTTTGAAAAAGAATGGTGGGCTGGAAGCCCAGAGATAATTACTGCAACTCTCTGGGATTATAGAGGACTAGACACAGTATATGAGACAACAGTTTTCTACTTAGCAGTAATAGGCTGTATTTCTGTTTTTAGGCTTTTACAGCCCAAACTTGCAGAAATAACTAAAGAAAAAGAAGAATATGCATTAACTGTTATAGTTAGAGTAGCTACGAAAATAGTTTTAGCAGTAATAATTCTTATATCGATAAACATAGCTCTCCATGGTCATATAACTCCTGGAGGAGGCTTCCAGGCAGGTTCAGCTTTTGCAGTAGCACCATTATTGGCTATAGCTGCTTTTTCAAGGTATTTTGTCGAAAAAATGGGTTTAAAAATAAACTTATCCCATGCACTAAGATCACTAGGTTTAATCATAATAGCTTTAGTGGCTTTGCTGCCCCTATTTTACTTCGGATATCTCCTACAAAACCAGGCTAAACCATGGTCTCCATTCCCGGGATACCCTATAGAAGTAAGTTTCCTTGAGTTAAGCGGCTCACTATTCCACTTTGACATAGGCGAATACCTTAACGTAGCTATGGGATTTTTAGCTATATTCCTTCTCCTATCATTACCTGAACGTGTCTTTAAAAAAGACATGGAGGTTGTGAAAAGTGAATCCTGAACATGTAGTAGTCCTATACTTATATGCTGCATTATTTGTAGTATTTGGTATTTCAGTTTACGGTATTGTTATTAAACCTCATATAGTTAAGAAGCTAATTGCATTATCGATACTTGGAGATACAGCTAACACCTTAATAATACTTTTAGGCTATAGAACACTACCTAAACCTTGGCCGCCAGTTTTCCCTGAACTGGAACCAAGTTTAGAGCTAATTGAAGAATTCACTAAACTATCTGTAGATCCCCTACCACAAGTGCTAGTTATAACGGCGATAGTCATTAACATGGCAGTTACAGCGCTTCTAGCGTTCCTGGCAATTCAAGTTTACAGGCTTTATGGCACTTTAGACTTTAGAAAAGTATTAAAGCTGAGGGGATGGTAACTATGGGGAAGCTTGTTAAAATAATATTACTTTCAATACCGTTATACATACTATACTTAGTGTTTGCAGGTGTAGTTACACTTACAGATATTGTTTTAGGATATATTGCCGCATTAATTACCGCAGCTATAACTTCCGAGCTTCTCATTAAAGAAAAAGAAAAGCTTACACAGTTAAGAAGATTAGCTCACTTGATTAAGTATTTCCTACTGTACATAACAATAATAGAATATAGAGCTCACTCCGATGTAATTAGAAGAATCTTTCATCCTAAAATGCCTATTAACCCCGGCATTATTAGAATACCTTACCATGTTAAATCAGACTATGCCCTAGTTACAATTGCAAATTCAATAACAAACACTCCTGGAACTGTAACTGTTGATATAGATAAAGAGGAAAAGAAGCTTTTCGTACACTGGATTGATGTTAAAGGCGTTGAAGAAGAATTCTGTTACAAAACAATATCTAAAACATTTGAAGAATATGCTAAGAAAATTTTTGATTAAGGTGATATGTGATGGTTGAATACATTATTCAAAACTACGACATAGTAACCGCATCCCTACCCGGGCTTGCAGTTTTAATTTCAGCTACAGGAGCATTTACACTACCACTACTACAGCTTATAACGAAAAATAGAAGAGCATGGGAAGTCTATACAGCGTTATTCACATTCCTAGTAATGTGTCTAACATAT
>Ga0190363_1000303_pt1 | contig 28757 bp, 26 predicted proteins | sample 48721867_MG_FD_161272 | JGI IMG/M metagenome (GOLD analysis project Ga0190363, IMG submission 161272) | Hydrothermal vent microbial mat bacterial communities from Southern Trench, Guaymas Basin, Mexico - 4872-18-6-7_MG | ecosystem: Environmental > Aquatic > Marine > Hydrothermal vents >... | reverse complement strand
TAAGAGACTAGGAGAATTTGCTTTCGGAACAAACTACAATATCAGAAGATTTACGAGACAAATACTTTTCGACGAGAAAATAGGTGGTACAATACATTTAGCAATAGGTATGGGCTTTCCCGAAGCAGGAGGTAAGAACTTCTCAGTAATTCACGTAGACATGATCAAGGATATGAGGGAAGGAAAAGTTTATGCGGATGGCGAATTAATTTATGAAAAAGGAAAATTCCTAATTTAGTTTTTCAAGATAAATGTTTTCACCTATTTTTTCAGCTGAACCGCTTGGTTTTCCGAAAGCTACTTCTTTAACCCTATGTAGATCTGCTATGTCATCAGCTAATGGCTTAAGTTCCTCCGGAAGATAAAGTCTAGCGTTAAGCTCAGCTCCTAACGATAAGTTATGTTGCTTCTTGTATTTCCAAACTGCACTGTTTACTTCAATAAACGGTGTTAGTAGCTTTCCATAACCTCTATTCCATGCCTCATTGGGTTTCGGAAATTCCTCTAAATGGATGCTTCTACTAGAATACATTTTCCTCCAAATATAGTCTGTTATGTAGGGCATTATTGGCGCTAAAAGCTTAAGAGATGTCTTAAATACTTTATGTAGAGTGTACCATGCAGCCTCTTGTTCTTCGGTACTGTATTTTCCATCCTTATTGTACGCTCTTCTCTTAACAGCTTCAATATAGTGTGATGCGAAAATGTTCCATACGAACTGGTATATTCTATTTATTGGCTCGTAAACGTCAAGTTCACTATAGCCTCTATCGCAATCTTCAATTACTTTATTGAGTTCTTCAAGAATCATCAAATCTATGGGCTTAAGCTTAGGTTCGCTCTGAGGTTCAGGGAATGCAGAAATAAATCTTCCAATATTCCATAGTTTTGTTGCGAAGAGACTTCCCGTTTTAAGTACTTGCTCTGAAAACCTATAGTCACTTCCAAGCTTACCCGCAGCCGCTGCCCAAAATCTGAAAGCGTCTGCACCGTACTTTTCAACGTAAGGGTCAGGGTCTATAACGTTCCCTTTACTTTTATGCATAGCCTCTCCTTTCTCATCAAGCCCCATACCTGTGAGCCTAACCCATCTGAAGGCTGGTTTCCCCGTTAGCTGGTACACCCTAAGTATTGAGTAGTAAAGCCATGTACCTACAATGTCTATTCCCTGAGGTCTCAGAATATTACCGAAAGCTCTCTTGAAGAATTCTTCGTCTCTCATGTATCCGCTAACATAGAGTGCTGAAATTGAGGAATCAAACCATGTGTCGAAAACTTTCTTTTCACCCTCAAGAAATTCCTTAGGCGCTCCACAGTGAGTGCATTTTTCAAAAGGTGGCTCTTGCTTCCATGGAATATAGTACTTGCCCGGTTCAGGAACTAGTTTAGCACCACATTTTCTACAGTGCCATAGTGGTATTTCTGTACCATAGAATCTACTTCTAGAAATAGGCCAGTCCGTTGATATTGAGTCTATCCAGTCGAGAAGTTTTCTCCTATGGAATTCCGGATAGAAGCTCATTTTCATAGTTATTTTCTTAAGTGCTTCTTTGAATTCGAGCTGTTTAAGGAAGTACTCTTTAACACTAATGAACTCTACTGGTGTTTTACATCTCCAGCAAACAGGTACTGTATGCTCTATTTCCTCTGTTTTAACCAGTAACCCTAGTCTATCTAGTTCCTCAGCTATCCTTTTTCTAGCATCCCTAACCTTAAGTCCCTTAAGAAAACCGGCCTTATCGTTCATGCAGCCATCCTTAGTTATTAGGATTACTGGTTTAAGCCCTAGCTCCTTAAACAATCTGATATCTCTTTGGTCACCGTAACTACATATCATAACTAATCCTGTACCGAATTCCGGCTTAGCTTCAGGATGCTCGATTATTTTAACCTCCTTATCATAGATAGGCACTATTGCGTGCTTACCTTTGAGATGCTTGTATCTTTCATCTTTAGGATTATATATTACCGCATTACATGCTGCAAGTAATTCAGGCCTTGTTGTTGCAACAATGATTTCCTCGTTTGTTTCTTTAATTTTAAACTTAATGTAGTAAAGTAGTGTTTTCTCCTCCCTATGTTCGAGTTCAGCGTCACTCAATGTTGTTCTGCATCGTGGACACCAGTTTACGGGTCTTTCAGCTTCGTAAATAAGCCCCCTTCCCCATAGCTCAATGAATGTTGCTTGAGTCATTCTCCTATATGTTGGGCTGTCCGTACCATCCCTTATATAGTAAAAGCTACATCCAAGCCTTCTCCAGACACTTACAAGTTCGCTTTCAACCTTATCTAGAAATTCCCTACATAGGTCAAGGAATTTCTGTCTTCCCTCAGGGGTCTTAGCTAGCTCATGTGGATTAACATTTTTTGTTTTTTCAACTTGGACTTCCACGGGTAATCCGTTTCTATCAGCGTAGAATGGTAGGAAAACATTGTACCCCTTCATTCTAAAGTATCTTGCAACCATATCTATTTGGGCATAATGCGCTGCCCCGCCAACATGCCATTTACCAGAAGGGTATGGTGGTGGAGTATCTATTACTATTATGGGCCTTTTATCTTCAAGTGAAAATTTGAAATCATATATTCCCTCTTTATCCCAAAGCTCTCTTAATTCCATCTCTTTGTTCTTATTCCATCTTTTCTCTTTCAATTTTGGTGTAAACCTTAATTCACCAATAGGCAATCCCTCATCAAGCTATTAGGCTTAGCAGTAATTCGACATTAAAGTGATAACTTCGAGGTAAGTATTTATATTTTTCACTTAAAACGTGAACATAAGGGAAGAACATGGTCGTTAAGTATGAGAAAGAACTCGTCGAAGTGTTTATGAAAACCTTACGTAAATACTTAGAAAAGCATGGGAAGAAAATAGCTTCCATGATTAAAGCTACAGGTCAGAAAAAGATAAAAATAGCGTTAAGAGGTCTCTTCTGGTTTTATGAAGCTGAAATTCCAGAATATCCTAAATTAACAATGCTTGTCGAAGAAATTATGAGAAGACCTGAACTCCTTGAAGCTCTTGAGAAAAACGGTTTTAAGATAATTACTTATGAAAATGAATACTATATTGAAGCACCTGCTGAAAAGGTACTTAGACTTATAGGTGATGAAGAAGAATAGGCCGCTCCAAGACACCGGCCTTCAATCACCTATCAGTCTCGGGTTCGAATGTCATAGCGGCTTCATATAATATCATATAATATTATTCCTAAGAACCTCTAAATATTATTTCTTTTAACCATAAGGTGCCACCATGAGAAGAGAGTACATTAGTATAAATGATCCTATAGCATCAATACCGCTGGTTATTAAAGGTATTGTAACGTTATCGGGATCCAGACCTTTCTTAAAGCTCATTATTGAAATAAAATAAACCATGAAAAGAACTACTATGAATAACAGCGTACCAGCTATTAAAATCGACATAACAATTGTTCCCAATGAAGGTATAGATAGTCTAAGTATTTTAGCTATGCCATAACTATAAATCCCTAACATAGGATATATTAAGAGAGCAACTATAAGTACTTTAACAAATTCTTTAGTAACTTCTACTGAGGGAAGCAGTTTAGGCTCTATATCTCCTAAGTGGAGTTTTGTTGAAAGTCTTGCAGCAAGAATTCCACCTAAAGCACCACTATTTTCTAGAAAACCCGGTATTATAGTTAGTATTCCAGCTTGCTCAAGTATTCTTTCAACATTTATTGTTAATGCTGAACCAGCAAACATTTCCAAAAGCCCGCAAATCATCAGAATAGGCGTTGATTCGAGAACTATTTTTTTAAGATAGCTTCTCTTGGAAAGAGCAACGTATCCTATTAAAAACATTGTTAATACTATACTTAACATGACTCCAACGACTTTTAAACTAAGGTAAATCTTTAGAACAACATATGTTGAAATGAACAATATGGGGAGAGAAATAGCATCTCCGGCCAAGGTTATTATGGGAGCTGAAAAGTTGTCTGGATCTAAGCCTTTAGAAAAAGTAATAAAGGTTATAGCAAATGTTATCGCTAACATTATAGGTAATGCCATAAATGTTGTAAGAAAACCTATTAAAACTAAGTCCATTACGTCGAAAACTCCTGAAATATAGAAGTACGCTAACGAAGCAATAATTCCAATGTACGCTGTAAGTGATGTTTTCAAAGTTAAAACTCCAAGTATGTTCTCAATCAGTAGCTTGTTTTTGCTTATTTTAGGTTCAATATATCCTAAATGTAAAAGTGAGCTTAAACGTGAACCTAATGAGGAATAAACGTTTCCTCTCATACCCATACTTGCAGGTGCAAGCATTAGTACAGAGCTTTTCATAGCAACAATGATGTTTCCCATGCCAAAAATCATCCCTGTAATTCCGCTTCCCAAAGTAGTTATTGTTAATGCTACAAGCTCCTCCCACACATCCTTGAGTTCCCTTCGGTACTTCGCAATAAAACCCATAGTATCGCCGCATCATTTGTCACAGCACTTGACAATAGTTTAAGCATAGTAATATCTAATTATTAATTTCGGTTTCTCGCATATTGATTAATGAAAATTACTTAGCTATTTAGTTAATTAGTGAATATATAAACTACGTTTATATGACAAAGCGTAAGCGACGGTTAATTGGTTCTTTTAAGCATTGTAAGCTAATACGTTATAGCTAAGGATACGAGAATATTTCAGCATCCTATACTAGAGTTTAAGCAGGGACTTAAAGGTAAAGGGATTTTCAAAGGAAGAGAAATAAGGGCTATGGCATTATAGGCCGATAAAGGTTTTCTTAGGATGAAGGGATTTAAGACATACTCAGGTAAAGCGCTTATACGTTACCGCTGGAACTATAGCTGAAAACACCGTTTTAACGAGGTTTTTGTCAATAAAGATTCCATGTAGGCATAATTTGCATTATGAATATCAAGAATAAAGATATAATATTGTTAAAACTACTCACATCAGAAGGGACAAGCTTACCGCTTATACTTAACCAGCTATATCCTTCACCTACCACTACCTTAAGATCAGTAATGTAAACGGTGTGTATGGTGTATAAAGCTTACTTTTCGACATATCTATTTAAACGGCGATTAAATTATATAGGTGTGAAGATTACTTTTAGAAGTAAAGCAAATAAGTAAGATAAGGGTTTGAGGTAGTGATTAAAATGGCTCTCAAAATAAGTTTTAGAAGAATTGAAATGTTTAAGAAAATTGAAACGGGAAAAATCTACGATGTTATAATAGTGGGTGGAGGTCCTGCTGGAGTAGTAGCTGGAATTTATGCTGCAAGATACGCGTTAGACACAGTGTTGATAACAAAGGATAAAGGAGGGCAAATGAGTGAAGCAGGCTATGTAGAAAATTATCCGGGATTTAAAAGGATTCTAGGTCCTGACCTCGTAAATAAATTCTATGATCATTTAAGTGAGTATAAGGTGCCTGTTGTCCTAGATGAAGTGGTAAATATTAATAGATCATCATCTGATCTATTCGTTGTTGAAACCGCTTCTGGCAACCAATTTAAGACGAAAACAGTGATTTTAGCCTTAGGAGTTATTAGAAGAAAACTTGGCGTTCCTGGAGAAAAAGAGTTTTCCGGAAGGGGAGTTTCATATTGTGCACCTTGCGATGCTCCACTTTATAAAGGCAAAGTGGTTGCTGTAGTAGGTGGCGGGGATAGTGCAACTAGTGCTGCATTGCTTTTAGCTGATTACGTTAAGAAAGTATATCTTATACATAGGAGAAATAGGTTAAGAGCTCAACCATTTTATGTAAGGAAACTTACAATGCACCCTAAAATACAACTCGTTTTGAACAGTAATGTAGAGGAAATTGGTGGAACAAAAACTGTTGAGTGGGTTAAGATTAAGGAAACGGGAGAGAAAATACGTGTAGATGGAGTCTTCATAGAGATAGGAAGTGATCCTCCAAAAGAATTTTTTAAGAAAATAGGTGTTGAAACAGACAAGGAAGGATATGTCATTGTAGGGCCTGATCAATCAACAAATATACCCGGAATTTTTGCAGCAGGTGATTGCACAACAGCATGTAATAGGTTTAAACAAATATTAACCGCTGCTGCGCAAGGTGCTGTAGCTGCTGATTCTGCATACAAATATGTTATTGAAAAGTTCGGTGAAAAATAGTTACACTATTTCAACAAGAATTTTACTTGCAACACCTCTACCTAACGCTATAGTTACACCTCTTACATTTAAAAGTAAAGGTCCAACATCATTCTTTAAAATTCTCAATTCAGCACCGTTAGTTAGTCCAAGCTCCATTAATCTTTGTGTTAAACCTCTACCCGCATATATTTTAACGATTTTAACTGTTGAGCCTGGTGGAGCCATAGATAATGGCACAATATATTTCTTGTTAGCTATTATTTTGCACCTCCACTTAGCTTAGCCTAACATTGTTTGCCTAGTGTAACTAGGTCTATTTGGTTCTAATTAGGAAATTTTTATTTAGAGTTTTCTCCTTTAACTAAACGACCCATTAATCTACAGTGCAAATAGGGGGCAAGCATTTAATGTCTACTCTTTCAGAAATAGAGGCAATAGAGAGGGAAGCTGAAAAGCTAATTGAGGAAGCTAGGAGAAAAGCGGAGGAGCTTAGGAAAACTGCGGAGGAGAAAGCAAGAGAAATTCTTGAAACACCGCTTGACCTATCAGAAGCTAAGAAGAAAGCTGAAGAAATAATCGCAGAAGCTGAAGAACAAGCTAGAAGAATTGAGAGAGAAGGTAAAAATAAGGTGCAAGAGATTTTAAAGAAAGCTGAGTTGAAAAGTGAGAAAATAGCTTCAACAGTTCTCAAACACGTTACGGGGTTAGCATAAGAATGTCTGCTCTCCCCTTCCTCCTCAGCCAGCCTGAACCTATGCTTAAAGCTAAGATAATAACCGTTAAAGACGAAGTAAGCAAAGTGTTAACAGCTCTTCACGCGTCACAAGCAATCCATGTTAAAGAAGCTAAGGAGCTTAAACCCTTAGAAAGGGAGCTTATTGAGAGGAGGAGGGGGGAGTTAGAGAACCTATTGAGAATTATTGATAGGTTCCTGATGAATGTTAGTAAGGAATATACTGTTGAAATAGAGGAGAAAATAGAACCATACACTATTCCCGAGCTTTTAGAGAAATATGAGAAACCTGTTATGGAAATTTACGCTAAAATGCAAACATTAGCAAACAAAATATCCGGTGTTCAGCAGAAGCTTTCTGAAACTGAAGCTAAAGTAAAATATTTAGAAGCACTATCTAAGGTAAGACCTAGCCTAAGAATTGTAGATTTAGACTTTAAGGGAAAAGTTATTTTTTCTAAGACAATTGTTGTGCCTAAAGAGAGAGAGGAAGATTTTGAAGGAAAAATTAAAGAAGTAGCCGATATTGTAGCGAAAGCGGAGCTCACCGAACCCCCAGAAATAGTTTATGTTGTAGCAGGCTTACTTAGAAAGTATGACCTCATAATTAGGTTGGTTAGAGAATTAGGCCTCACCATTCTTCCCTACGAAAGAGAAGCAATGTACATATCAGATTATGTGAAAAAGTTACGTGAAGAAATTGTCTCTCTAAAAAACGAGCTCGATAAGCTAAGCAGGGAATTTGCAAAACTTATTGAAGACAATTTAAAACAAGTCCTCATTCTTAAAATGCTATTAGAGAATGAAATGCTAAAGCTAAATGTTCTTGAAAAAGCTGCTGGAGCAAAATACATTACATTAATAGAGGGGTGGGTTCCTGAATCCTTAAGGAAGAAGCTTCTTTACGAACTACATAGTAATGTAAAATTCTTCTATGTTAGCTTTGAAAGAGCTAAACCTGAGGAAAATCCTCCAACGAAAATGAAGAACCTAAACGTACTGAAATATTTTGAACCCTTAGTTAAATTCTATGGAGTTCCTAGATATACTGAATGGGATCCAACCCCGCTTGTAGCTTATTCTTTCTCAATATTCTTCGGACTAATGCTTGGTGATGTAATTTACGGTATACTTATGCTCTTAGTTGTGAGATACATTCTCGATAAGCTTGTTGAAAACCCTGAATCTGAAAACTACTTAACCTTTAAGAAAATGCTTTATGTTTCAGGGTTTGCATCCATAATTGCAGGTTTCCTTTACGGCTCATATCTTGGCGATACATTTAAACTTTTAGGAATAAACATACCTCCCCTTATTCCACAATTTACAGACCCGCTATCCTTAATTCTCTTAGCTATGGGCATAGGCTTAGTTCATGTTAATATAGCACATTTCCTAGGCTTAATCAAAGCGCTACATGAAAGAGATAAAGTAACTATAGCTAGTAAAATAGGCTTATTCATAACGGAAATTTTCGGGATACCATATGTTCTACTTAAAATGGCTAATTTCAAAGTATTTCCGATGCCTGATAGCTTCTATGATATGTTAATATATGGTGTTATAGTGGGCATTGCTTTCCTAGCTTATTCGCAAATAATGTCTATGAGGTTCTTTGGAACGTTCATGTGGATATTTGACATTACCGGCTTACTTGGAGATGTAATGTCTTACACTAGGATCGCTGGTGTAGCCTTTGCGACAATATATCTTGCTTCAAGCTTTAACCTAATGACAAGAATGATTATTACAGGTTTCCAAGGGATTCTTCCGGGAATTATTGGGTTAGCTTTAGGTTCACTCTTTGGAGCAATAGTATTCTTCTTAGGACACCTACTTAACTTGGCACTAAGCATTATTGGACCATTTATTCACTCATTACGACTCTGCTTTGTAGAATTTCTTCCAAAATTCTATGAAGGAGGAGGTATAGAATACAGTCCATTAAAGCTCATACTTAGGAGGAGAATAATAGTTAAACCATCCTAATTACGGTCACATAAACTATAAGCCTCTATAATGTAAAAAATTAAAAACCCATACATGGAAAAAGGAAAGGGGGTAAATAAACATGGAAATAGGTATCGGCCCGGCACTCGCAATAATAGGTGGAACATTAGCTTTAGCTGGGGGGCTAGCAGGTTCATCTATAGGAATAGGTGTTGCTGGTTCGGCAGGTGCAGCGGCTGTTTCCGAAGATCCTAAGCAGTTCAGAAACGTATTATTACTTGCATCATTGCCCATGACGCAAACATTCTATGGCCTAATAATACTACTCTACATAATAACCCAGATATTACCAGGAATTCAAGCACTACCTATAGATGAAGCATTACAGAAAGGATTAATGGTGTTTGGAATAGGCCTTATAGCCGCTTTTGCTGAAGGATTCTCAGCAGCATACCAAGGAGTAATATGTTCCTCAGGTATAGCATTGCTACCTAAAACTAAAGGACAAATTTTAGGTTCATCAATTATCTTAGCAGTTTATGCGGAGCTCTTCGGAGTCCTTGGAATGGTCTTCGCGATACTAACTCTAACCCTCGTAATATAAAACCAGTAAAACTACAAAAGGGAGATAAGAGTTGAGTGCTGAAGAAACAGCATTTGAGAGAGTAAGCAAGGCAATACTCGACAAAGCACGTGCTGAAGCAGAGGAGATTCTTAATAAAGCCCGGAAAGAAGCAGAAGAAATAATTAATAAAGCAAAGCTTAGGAGAAGACAGGAACAGAAGAAAGAAGAAGCAAAGATAATTAATGATGCTAAAAGAAAGGCTAAAGCGGTAATAGTTAAGGCATTGCTTAAAGTTAGAAGAGAACAAACCGAAGTCAAAAAGAAGATCGTAGATAACATAGTAAATAGGGTTAGAGAAAATCTTGAAAAAAGAAACTTTGACGTTTCCGAATCCTTAAGAAAGCTTTTAAGTGAAGCATTACGAACACTACCGCAATCGGACTTAATAATTTATGTTAGTAAAGCAGATATCGACACTATTAAGAAGATAGTTAAAGAAATGAAACTAGAGGCTCGCGTTAAAGACGTAAGAGAAGCAAACATCATTGGTGGGATCATCGTGGAAACCGTTGATGGCAAATTCCGTGTAGATAATAGCTATGAAACCAGGCTTGAAATGGTTCTTTCAAGGCTTCTACCAGAAATTTCTAAGGAACTCTTCGGTGAATAATCTTGTTTAGCGAGGAAACAATAACGTATCTAATGGTTTTTCTAACACCTGTAATATTCCTCTTCATACTAGCTTATTTTACAAGTTTAAGTACTAGAAGATATGGAGCATATGGTTTCCTAGCTTCGCTACTTAAAGGGAAAGAGGCAAAATGCATTACCGAGCATCATGTCAAAGATGCATTGAGAAAGAAAAGCTTAGAGGAAGCTCTTGAATCATTCAGTGGAACAGAACTTGGCACATATATTTCTGAGAGATCAGCCGCCATAAAAACTTATGATGATGTCGAAAACTTAGCATATGAGCATCTTTCAAAGGATTATTCCTTCGTAAAAACATATCTTCCCAAAGATAGCTTAGCATTTTACAACATATATGTTGAAAAGTATGATTTATTCAATATTAAACAAGTTATTAGAAGATTAGTGTTGAAATCTTTACATAAAGTAAACTTCATACCTTTAGGTAAAATTTACGAAAGCGGCTTATTAGGCAAGCTTGAAGAAGCTTCATCTATAGATGATGTAGTAAACGTCGTTAGACAAGCAGGATTATATGATTACTCCGTAATTATTGAAGAAGCTCAGCCGAAGCTTTCATCGGAACGTGAAGCTTATAGGACAAGGGTTCTTTTAGAGAAAAGACTTGATGAAGAATACCTATCTAAACTTATGAAAATATCTCTTAAGCTTAGAGGTAGGGAACAGCTATTGCCAGCAATAGGTTCGTTAATAGACTTAAACATTGTTAATATTGTTGTTAGATCAATTGCTTCTAAGAGCCAAAAAGATGTAGGTGAACTTATACCTGAGGTATTCTACGTTTTAACTAAAGAAGGTGTTAAAAGCTTACTTGATGCAAGAAATTTTGAGGAACTCTCTGAAAAATTAGAACATACACCCTACTCTGAAATCGGAAAGAAAATTATCGATATATACAAGACAACAGGAGATGTACTACTTGTTGAAAAAGAAATTTTAGATTATGCTCTTGGTAAAATTAAAGAGAACGTTTCTACAGCACTCCATACGCCAGCTGTTTTATTACATTACTTCCTTACTAAGGAAAGAGAAATTAAGCTTACACTTCTCTTCTTCAGATTATTTTTCCAAAAAATACCATATGAAAAATATTTACCCTACCTTAAAGTAGGTGTTTCATGAATTGAGTATTAAAGGTAAAATAAAAGAGTACGGAATAGCAGTAGTTGGTGATGAAAACTTGGTGTTAGGATTCAGACTTGCCGGAATCTCAAAAGTTTATGAAGTATCTGGGTCTGAAGACGAAGTAAGGAAAAAGGTTAGGAAATACGTTTCGGAGCTTTTAGAAGACCCTGAAGTGGGAGTTATAATTTTACAGGATACTTTAGAAAAACATGTTGAAGACATACTTGAAACTTATATGGGGAAATCCGTTCCAGTTGTTGTTTCAGTCCCCGGAATTGAGGGTCCAACACATCCTGATGTTAAAGAGTACTATAAACAATATGTTAAAAGAATTATAGGTTTTGCAGTTGAATTTTAGGGTGATAGAAAATGGTAGTAGGTAGGATTTGGAGAATTTCGGGACCTCTAGTAATAGCTGAGGGTATGAAGGGTTCGCTAGTTTACGAAGTAGTAGAAGTTGGCGAGGAAGCATTAATAGGTGAAATAATAGGTTTAGAAGGAGATAAAGCAATAATACAGGTTTACGAAGACACTTCAGGATTAACTGTTGGAGAAAAAGTCGTAGGTACAGGTAAGCCCTTAGTTGCCGAGTTAGGTCCGGGAATAGTAGGCGTAGTTTACGATGGTCTTCAGAGGCCATTAAGCGTTTTAGAAACATTTGTCGGACCCTTCATTAGAAGAGGTGTTAGAGCACATGCTCTACCTAGGGATAAGAAGTGGCACTTTAAACCGCTAATTAAACCCGGAACCAAAGTTTATGGTGGAGAAATAATAGGAACAACACCTGAAACTCCAATAATAGAGCATAAGATTATGATACCTCCTAATACCAGAGGAGTCGTTAAAGAGGTTGCTCCAGAAGGAGACTACACAATAGAGGAACCCGTGGTAATTCTTGAACATAACGGTCAGAAAATTGAAGTTAAAATGTACCATAAATGGCCTGTTAGAAAGCCTAGACCTTATAGGAGAAAGCTTGATCCAGAAGAACCTTTAATCACAGGTACGAGAGTTATCGACTACATGTTCCCGCTAGCTAAGGGAGGTAAAGCAGCAATACCAGGAGGCTTCGGAACAGGAAAATGTGTTATGCCAGGTACACCTGTTCTACTATCTGATGGAAGCATCAAAATAATAGACAAGATATTTGAAAAGGCTAAAGGAGGAAAACCAGATAATAGATTTGCCGAAGAAATATATAAGCTAAATGAGCCACTAGAGCTTTTAGGTTTTGACGGTGAAAAAATAAAGCCTGTAAAAGCAACATATGTTTATCGAGGATTCACTAACAAAATAGTTGAAATAGAGACTGCAAGCGGAAGAAAAATAAGAGTTACTCCAGAACATAAGCTAGTAATTTTCAATCCTGAAAATGGCTTCGAAGAGATTGAAGCCAGAAATATGCAAGCTGGAATGTTCCTAGTCATTCCAAGGAAAATAAGGATATTGGCGGAGAAGGTAAAGCTACCTATAGAGAGCTTAGCGAAATACGATGACGTAGTAAGCAGGGATGAAGCATTTAATAAGGAGCTAAGGAGCCTACTGCTAGCAACAATGAAACTAGGGAAGTTAAATGAGCTTCTAAAGAAAACAGGTCTTTCTAAGAAAATCATTAGGACTTTAGCCTATAAAAGAGACTCTGCAATACCGTTAAAGCTTATTGTTGCCCTTAAGAACATTTATGGTTCAATGGATTATCCAAAAGTTTTTGGGCTGAGAAGAAGTAAGCTTACAATAAAAATGCCAAACGTGATAACAGAGGAATTAGCTGAATTGCTAGGGCTAATAATTTCTGATGGCTTAATTACAAAGAGAAGCGTGAGATTCTTCAATAACGATAAGATATTACGTGAAAGATTCAAGCATCTTATGAAGAACCTTTTCGGCATTGATGCTAAAGAGAAATTATTCGGAACAGTATATGGGGTTGAAGTGCATTCAGCATTAATAGCTAGATTAATGAGAGAGCTAGGTGTTCCTGAAAAGAAGAAATCACGTAATGCTAAAGTTCCTAAAGAAATATTGAAATCCCCTGATAACATTGTAGCTGCATTCCTAAGAGGTCTATTTCTTGGAGATGGTAGTTTTAGCGGAAACACTATAGAATACGTAACGGTTTCTACAGAACTTGCTACAGGTATAACATATCTTTTAAGCAGACTCGGAATACTGTACTCGGCTAAGATAAGCGAAAAAAGAAGCAGAATATATATTACGGGAATTCAAGAGCTCAGAAGGTTTTATAAGCTAATATTAAAGAGCGCACCTAAGATAGATAAGGTTGTTAAATTAGAGAACTACATCAAAAGGAAACGAGAAACTAGGTTAGCAAGAGAAGCAATCCCCATATCCCCAAGAATTCTCAAAGAGATCTATAAGATACTCTCTAAGAGAGAGCTTGAGAAAAGAGGTATTCACATAAGCAACCAACTATATCTTGGAGAAAACATTAGCAAACAAGGCTTAGAAAAAATACTTACCATAACCATTAGGCGTAAGAGCAATTTGCAACTATTGAACTTCATAGAACATGTATTGAAAGCTATGGAGAGCGTGGCTTTAGACAAAGTAGTTAATGTTATAATCCGTGACTATCCTACCGTAGTTTATGATTTAACAGTTGAAGAAACTCATAATTTCATAGGCGGTGAAGTCCCAACAATATTCCATAATACAGTTACATTACAGCAACTTACCAAGTGGTCCTATAGCCAACTAAACATCTACGTTGGTTGTGGAGAAAGAGGAAACGAAATGGCGGATGCACTCTACGGATTCCTCAAACTAAAAGATCCAAGAACAGGGAGGCCGCTTAGAGAGAAGGCAGTTTTCATAGCGAATACCTCAAATATGCCTGTAGCTGCGAGAGAAACCAGTGTTTTCCTAGGAATAACTATTGGGGAATACTTCAGAGACATGGGATACGATGTTCTCTTAGTAGCAGACTCAACTTCCAGATGGGCTGAAGCTATGAGAGAAATTTCTGGAAGACTAGAGGAAATGCCTGGTGAAGAAGGATTCCCAGCATATCTTGGCTCAAGATTAGCAGAATTCTATGAGAGAGCAGGTAGAGTAGAGGTTGCTGGAGAACCTCCAAGAATAGGCTCAGTCACGGTAGTTGGAGCTGTAAGTCCGCCAGGAGCAGACTTTAGTGAACCAGTAACGCAGAACACTCTAAGAATAATTAAAGCCCTTTTCGCATTAGATGTAGCATTAGCTAATAGAAGACACTTCCCAGCAGTGAACTGGCTAATGAGCTATAGCCTATACGTTGAAACCGTAGAGAAATGGTGGAGGAAAATAGATCCGGAATGGAGGAAAATAAGAGATACAGCAATGAAGCTTCTGCAGGAAGAAGCAGAACTTGAAGAAATAGTTAGACTAGTAGGTCCTGAAGCACTACCTGAGAAAGACAAGTTAACGCTTGAAGTTGCGAGAATGATTAGAGAAGACTTTCTAATGCAGAGTGCATTCCACGAAATAGACACTTTCTCACCACCGGAGAAAACTCATTTAATGATGAAAACCATCATAAGATTCTATGAGAAAGCAAAGAGCGTATTGGAAATGGGAATAACGGTTGATGAAATAAGGAAACTACCTGTAAAGTACAGGATAGCTAGAATGAAAGAAATACCCTACGATAAGGTTGAAGAAGAAATAAAGAAAATCTGGCTTGAAATGGACAAAGAATTCAAAGATCTAGTTGAAAAAAGAATGGGGTGAAATAGGTTATGGCAGAAGCTAAAGCTCCATTCTATGTTAAAGAGGTAACCTCACTATATAGTGCAAGAGGATCACTACTTGTTGTAGAAAGTATTCCAGGAATAAAGTTTGGAGAAATAGTTGAAGTAAAAACTCCTTCAGGAGAGCTAAGACTAGGACAAGTAGTTGATGTAAGCAAAGACGCCACAGTAATCCAGGTATTCGGAGGAGTAAGAGAAGTAGACCTCAAAAAGAGCATTGTAAGGTTTAAGGGAGAAACATTCAAAATGCCGCTATCGCTCGACATGCTAGGTAGAGCATTCGACGGACTAGGAAGACCCATAGACGGAGGACCACCAATAATACCTGAAGAATACGCTGACATAAACGGTGCACCAATAAATCCCGCTTCAAGACAGCCTCCTTCAGAATTCATTGAAACAGGTATTTCAGCAATAGATGGGCTTAACTCCCTAGTTAGAGGACAGAAACTGCCAATATTTAGTGGATCAGGATTACCTCACAATAGAATTGCAGCGCAAATAGTTAGACAAGCAACAGTAAAGGGTAAGGAAGAAAGCTTCGCAATAGTTTTCGCAGCAATAGGTGTAACATTTGATGATGCGAGGTTCTTCATTAGAAACTTCGAGGAAACAGGTGCTTTAGAAAGAACTGTTGTTTTCATAAATACAGCATCAGACCCAACAGTAGAGAGAATAGCTGCACCGAGAGTCGCACTTACAACAGCAGAGTTCCTGGCATGGAAACATGACATGCACGTACTTGTTATCTTAACAGATATGACAAACTACTGCTTCCACAGAGATACCGAAATCATACTATCTGATGGTTCAATAATTAAAATCGGCGACTTAGTTGATGAAGCTTTAGAAAACTCGAGAACACCAATTAACCTTAACAGATACAATAACTTAGTTCAGATAGTTTTAGGTAAAATAGGGAAAACAAGAATAGCTTCCTGGAACACTTTAGACCAAACTACAGGTGAAATAGTAGCTGTAGAAAAAATTAAAGCGCCAAAAACACTAGTTAAGATATTAACAAGGTCTGGAGCGGAACTACTAATCACTAAAGACCATAAGCTATTAGTTGATACTGAAAAGGGACCTCAACTGGTTCAAGCATCTGAGATAAAACCCGGTATGGAGCTATACTCTATTAGGAAACTCAGGATAGAGGAAACGAAAGTACCATACATACTAGAGCTATTGTTACCATATTCAGAGGAAGTGTTTATTCATGTAAAACCAGGTGTTTTTGAAAAGAAACTGTCCAAGAAATACGGTAGCCTAAGAAACTCCTGTAAAATACTAGGCATAGATTACAATCTCTTCAGGAACAGTAGGAGTAAAAGATATTATCGTTTACATGAATTCTTAAAGATAGTTTTAGACCTAGGTTTAGATTTTGAAGAAGCAAATAAGTACATAGACTACATAACAGCAGGTGGTAAGGAGAAAACCAAGTTTAAGAGTATTAAAGTGAGTCCATTAATGCTTAAGATTTTAGGATGGATTTCCTCAGATGGAACAATATATGAAGATAAATCTAAAGGAGTATACTATATAAGCTTTAGCAGTAAAAACGAGGAACTCTTTAAAGAATTCATAAATGCTGTTAAGAAATTGTTCGGTGGAGTTAATATTAAGATATTAAGAAACGATAATGGAACATTGATTGCCAGAATAAATAGCAAACTCCTAGTAATGCTCTTTAAAACGTTAAAAGGTTATGGCAGTAACGAGCTAGCAAGCCTTATAAAAATGCCCGAGGAGCATATATCAGCTTTTATTTCGGGATATATTGACGGAGATGGGTGTATTAGCGATAATAAGGGCTTAATACAAATATCTACAGTTAATAAGGTTAAAGCTAAAAGAATACAGTTGTTACTTAAAAGACTGGGTGTTCAAAGCAGACTTACTAAGAGAATAACAGGTTTTAGAGGTAGCGTAATCTATGATGTAATCATATCGGACAAATACGATATACTTAAGCTTTCAAAAATATTATCTCTAAGCCATAAAGGTAAAAGAGAGAAGCTTAGGAAATTAGTAGAGAAGAAAAAAGCTTGCAAGAGAGCATGTAGTTTCTATTTAGCACCGAAAATTGTAAGCAAACTGTTTAAGGAGTTAAGAATAAGAAACAATGTGAAAGCGCCCTTACTAGGAAAGGCTAATACAGTGTGGGAGTTTGAAAATGGGAAGCGCAGAGTTAGTAGGTTTACTTTACTTAAATGGTTAAGGAAAATGTCTAAATATGTTAGCGACGATCCTGAACTCTTTAGTCTAATAAGTTTCGTTAAAGGAAACTATGTTTTAGATAAAGTGGTGAAAGTCGAGTATGTTAAATGCGAAGAAGAATACGTATATGATGTAACAGTAACTCCGACACATATGCTAATAGTAGATAATGGGATTATATCGTCAAACTGTGAAGCTTTAAGAGAACTTTCAGCAGCGAGAGAGGAAGTTCCGGGTAGAAGAGGATACCCAGGATACATGTACACCGACCTAGCAACAATGTATGAGAGAGCTGGGAGAATATGGGGTAAGAAAGGTTCAGTAACTATCATGCCCATACTAACAATGCCTGATGACGACATAACGCATCCCATACCTGACCTTACGGGATACATTACTGAAGGACAAATAGTTTTATCAAGAGGATTGCATAGAAAAGGAATTTACCCGCCAATAGATGTCTTCTTATCACTATCGAGACTCATGAAAGAAGGTATAGGTCCAGGTAAGACAAGGGAAGACCATAGAGACGTTTTCATGCAACTATACGCAGCATACGCTGAAGGGCAGCATCTAAGAGAACTCTCAGTCATCGTAGGTACTGAAGCGCTAAGCGAAAGAGACAAGAAATACCTTAAATTCGCAGATGAGTTTGAAGCAAGATTCATTAAACAAAGAGAGTACGAAAGAAGAACAATTGAGGAAACGCTAGATATAGCATGGGATTTACTATCAATAATACCTGAGGAAGAACTTAAGCTCGTTAGAGAGGAATTCATTAAGAAATATCATCCGAAATATAGGAAGAAAGGGGCAACATAAAACATCTTATTTAAATGAACTACAACAATCTTTGACCTTGCATAATAGCGAGAGTGAATCTAATGAGTTCAGTGAAAGTGTTAAAGGTAAGGCCAACTAAGATAGAGCTAATAAGGCTTAAGCGGAGACTAGTACTAGCCAGGAGAATCCATAGGATACTTAGGGAAAGACTAACAATTCTTGTAGCTGAGTTCTTAGACATAGCACGTAAAACAGTAAAGCTAAGAGAGGAACTGCATAGGAAAGCTGAAGAAGCATATTTTGCATTAACATTAGCTTACGGATATCATGGGAGAAAAGGTCTTGAAAAGGAAGCATTAGCTGTTGAAAGAAAAGTTAGTGCGGTTTTCGGAATAAACAACATTATGGGCGTGAAAGTACCTCTTATAGAAACTGAGAAATTAGAGAGAACATTAGCTGAGAGAGGATATTCTTTAGCTAACACTACACTATACATTGATGAGGCGGCTAAAAGATTTGAAGAACTACTAAGGCTTTCAATAGAGCTTGGGGAAGCAGAAAAAACCTTAGAAAAACTTGGAATGGAAATTAAGAAAATGAGAAGAAGAGTCAATGTTCTAGAGCACATACTCATACCGAGAATAGAGGCTACAATAAAATACTTATCTATGAAGTTCGAAGAAAGGGAAAGAGAGGAAAGAGCAAGACTGAAAAGAGTAAAGGTTATCTTATCTAGAAGGCGCGGAGAATGATGGATTACGAAAAAGCCCTTGAAGAATTACTTAAAGAAGAACTCCTTAGATTAGCAAATAAGCATCTTCCTTACAAGAAGAAATCTCTTAAAGAAGTCCTAAATGAAAAGTATCCTCACGTTACTACAAGAGATGGATCCATACATATGTTCAAGAGAGATGAGCTCGAACTTCTAAAAACGCTTATAAGCGAAGATAAATGGGACAAACTGAAACTCCCAATAATAATAGAGCTTAATCCTGACTATGGAGAAGGAGCAGCAATTATAAGGGGTAAGGTAGAGGTAGAAGTAATTTCCAAAATATTAGGGGTGAAACCTAAGAGAGAAGATGAAATAGTAATTTATAGACCCCAAATATCTATTTTAAGAAGACACCTTAGAACGACAACACAAATAGCTTTTTCACTTAGAAGCATTATAGGTTAAATTTAGGTGTTAAATATTGAGTGTAAAAGATAAGATCAGAGAAGCTATTGAAAACATAGAATACGCTGTAGATGTTTTAAGAGAAGTTCAAGAAGAAAACGAGCAAATAGCTGATGACATTGAAAAAATAGTTGATATACTTGAAGAAGCTATGGATAGGTTAGAAAGCTTAATTTAGCGTTTCCATAAAGGATTTCATGAACCTTTATTAATTAGATTGACTTAGAGAATAGTCTACGGTAACCTATGTTTAGAAGGGATAGGATAAGCTATGAGCAACAAAGTAGAAGATGTAATTGTGAAAAAAGTTTATGAAACATATTTCCCAGTTGTAGGTAGGTCTGAACCTGTTAGATCAGTTAACTTAATGGTTAGGCTTCTTCGTGAAAAATTTAAACTTATTGTTTCTGAGAGAATTGTTGCAATAACTATTTCCGCATTTCTAAGTAGTAGACCTGTACTTTACGAAGGACCTCCGGGAACAGGTAAAACGGAAGTTGGATATGCGATATTAACGTTGTGGTCCGGGAAAAACGCATTCATTCTTCCATGTAGCGAAAACTACGACGAATACAGGGTCATAGGAGATTTCCACCCACTAATGGCGATGAAAATGGGGTTTACGGAGGAAAGCTTCATACCTAGACCTCTTTTAGCAGCACTAATTCTCGATGCTGGAGTGTTAGTTGACGAAATAAGGAGGAGTAGTGAAGAATTTCAAAACATGCTCTTAGATATCGTTGATAAACGTAGAATAGTCGTTCCAGAACTTAAGAGAATATTTAAAGCAAAAGGCGATGGTTTCCAAGTAATATTTACAAGCAACCCCGAGGACATAGCTCAAAACGAATTAAGCGACGCTTTCTTAAGAAGAGTTGTTAGAATAAAATTCACCTATCCCGACGAAGATGTCGAAAGGGAAATATTAAAGATAAGGTTGGGCGAGAACTATTGGAAATTAGGTGAAGAAAACATAGCTAAAATGATTGCTTCAGTAAATGAATTAAGAGAAAGAGCAACACATAAGCCCGGTCCAGCAGATACTGTCGCATGGGCGCAAATAGCTGTTGAATTAGCGAATTTAAGAGAAAAAGCGAAGGTAACATCTAAGGAAATGTATGATGCTGGGTTCTCTGTTCTTTTAAAGAGAATAGAAGACGAGGATGTAGTTGAAGACGTTTTAACAAAATACTTTGGTGGGAAAAGGTAGAAAATGAAGATTGTTAAGGGAGAAGTAGTTTTTACAAGGGAAGACCTTTTAAACTTCTTAGTCAAATTAGCTAAAAATTTAAGAACTGAAGGTTTAGCTGTAGGCACAAGCGAGCTTGAAACAGCAATTAGACTTGTTGAAAACTATTGTGCGTTATTAGGTAAAACACATAGTGGGAAATACGAGTTCATACTCGAATATAATGAGCTAGTGGACCTACTCAAAGCATCGCTTCTTAAACATGACAGATTCGAAAATGTTTTCGAAGAAATAGTTAAGGAAAATCTTACACCATATCATACTGTGAAAATAAGGGTTTTAAGGGAAATAGAAAATTACCTTAAAGACCTAGGATTAAGGTTTGGCGAAAAAGTATCTTTTGCAAAAATAAAAAAGATTATTCGTAAAAGGAGTGGTAGGGAAAAGGCTTTCGAAACTCTCTTTAAAATAGGTGTTATAGTTAAGAATAGGAAATATGGTTTCTATGAGATATTGGATGAAGAATCTGTTGAAAAACTCCTTAACAAAAATGTAAGCCTTCTTAGAAACGTCAAAAATATTGAGGAATTAGCTAATACTTTAGCGTATAGGAAGCTTGAGAAAACATCGATAAGCAAAATTTACGATGAAAAAGACTTTTACTTAAACACCATTGAAACAGCAATTAACCATAGCGTCGACTTATCAAATATTTCAACAAATAAGTTAGTAAACCTTTCAAAAATAGCTTACTTGAAAAGAAGAAAGTCTCTTCTAAAGAAAATATCGAAAATAATTGCGGAACGCATTGTTAAAAACACCGGGGAATTAAAGGACGTTGATGAGGAAATACTAGTCGATGTCTTAGAGAAAACTAATACTCTAACACCAGAAGTAATTGAGGCCATAGTTAAAGGTAAGCCTAAGGCTGCTGAAAAACTTCTAAAGAAACATAGAAAAACAGTTATAGCTTCAATAGCTCACATCGAAGATATTGAAACGCAAAAAGCAATAGCTTCTAAAGCCCTAAAGCTAAAGTTAAAAAGAGAAGATATTGAAACATTAATTGAAGGTTTAAAGCCTGAAGCATTAACTATTCTTGAAAAATGCAAATGCGAAGATTTAAGTAAAAGTGAAACATTACTCATAAAAGCTATTTCTAAATTAGCTAAAGCATTTGAATACTTCAGAAGAGCCCATATTGAAGATAACAAGGGATACTTAGATATGGCTTATGGTATGCTTTCAGATCACAATCGATTAATGAATGAGTACGCTAAACTCCCTGAAAAAGGTAAGTCAAGAATAGAGGAAAAGATTTTTAAAAAAGCTGAAGTATTAAAGACACTTATTACCGTAGTTACATCCGATAAACCAATGCTACCTTCTAAAATCGTTGCTTCACCTACAATAGAGACACTTTACATTTTGAAAGAACTTTATGATGCTTCATTAAATCCTAAAGTTAAGGAGAAAATATTAAGTGTTGCTTCGAAAGTTGCTCAGAAACTTAGATCAAGAATAAGGTCAACAATACTCTCTAGAAAGTATATTAAAACAACTTTAAGATCTTCAAACATAACTGTAAGAGACAGTATATATAATATTCTGAGAAGAAAAAGTAGCCCAATAGTTTATCGTAGAAGAAGAAAGGAAAGGAAAATAGTGTTAATTATTGACGTTAGCGGTAGTATGAAAGCGTACGCTGAAAGCGCTATACTGTTAGCTTCAGCATTCATAAAAGTTGTAGATAACATTCTTGTATTTAGAGAGTATGTGGCTAAATTAGATAGGTCGACTGTAAGATCACCTGAGAGAATGGTTAGATTTCTATTCAATCTAAAATTTGGTGGTTGGACAAACATTTCTAAAGCGCTTAGTGAAGCTAAAAAGCTTAGGAGTAAAACCTTAGTTCTAATTTCCGATCTTAAGCAAACAGTTCTTACGGAGAATCCATTAGATAAAGCTAGGGAGCTACTTAAAAGTGGAATTGAATTGATAGTAGTAACACCTCCTGTCTACGATAAAGCATTAGCTAGGAAGTTAGAGTTTCTCGGAGCTAAAATCATACATGTGAAAGAGGCACATGATCTAGTTAAAGCATTAGGGTTCATTCTATAATAAACGTAAAGCTTTAATTACCTATAGATTTTTAACGTGATAAAGGTATGAAGTGAGAAATGTATGGTGCCTATGATAAATGGCTTAAAATCTACACTTTAGGTAACGTGTTTTACACTTTAGCTTGGAGTCTTTACTTTACAGCATCAAGAATATATGTTAAGGAAGTTCTCGGCGGAACATTTACTGACATAGCATTACTTACATCGTTAGAATATTTACCCGCCCTTTTCTCAACAGTTTGGGGCTATTTAGGCGATATTTTAGGTAGAAGAAGAATGATTCTTATCGGTTTTTTAAGTGCACCAGCATTTATGCTAATAGGTTTTACGGGATTACCTTGGGTTCTAATTTTAGCTTTTATAGCAAGTTTGGCTTCAACAGTAGCTTGGCCTTCGGTTGTAGCTACTGTAGTTTTAGACATTGAAGAATATGGTACTAGAAAGTATAGCATATACGCTATGGGAGGATCTATTGGATGGGGTATGGGAAGTATTCTTATGGGGTTTCTCTACAGTTTGGGGGGAATAAAGCTCGTAACTATAACTGTAGCTGTGTTCATGATCTTAGCTACGACACTATTTTACTCTGTTTATCCTAAAATTTATCGACAAGATGTAAACGTTACTGTAGGGGAAAAGCAAACACTAAAGAGAATTTTAGAAAACCATTTTTTAATGTTCTTTCTTTTAGCAGTAGCTATAAGCTACTTTGGCTTAGAGTTCTCGTACAATATACTGTCGATTAAGCTATACAATGAACTAGGTAGAAATGAAATATATTACGGGATAGTATTTGGCGGGGTAACAGCATTCCTCGGAGCATTCTTTAGACCTATTGCTGGAAGAATAGTGGATCTTATAGGAGAAATAAGATCGTTTGCAATAACTCTCATAAGCTATACTCTATTACTTTACGGATTAGCTATAGCTAAGGGTTGGTTTATGACGTTACTATGGATAATACCAGTGTATCCACTTTACGATACATCTGCAATAACAATTGCTTCAAAAGCGCTTCCCCCCGGTTTAAGAGCAACAGCTATAGGAACGTACGGTACAGCTTTAAGTATTGCTGGGAGTCTCGTAGTTATTGCAGGACCCTTAGCTGACATCTTAGGTGTTGATAAAGCTACAATGTTTTCATCGATTCTTCAACTATTAGCTCTGATAATGATGTTTCTTTATTACGGACTAAGACATGTTCTAGGAAAAAGTAATAGTAATTAATTTTAGATAAGCCGGAGCCAGCTACCTTTTCCTTAAAGTCTTCCTACCTACTTTAACGGAATAACTCCATAAATCAACCATAATGTCTATGTAACTTTTGATTCTAGGTTCTCCTTCGATTTCAGCTAATTTCTTAAGAAGCTTAGTTGCTTCCCTAAAGTACTTTAGCGATTGAGCAAGAGCCTTAGTGTATTTCTCCTTATCCTCCTCTGAAGGTTTTGGCGCACCCAGTAGATATACGGCTTTTAATCCAGCTAGCTGGCTCTTGTTCGTATATATACATGAGAGTATATCCGTAAGTGCCGCTCTGTACAAGGGATCATCTATTTCCGAAAGAGCTTTAGCTATAACTATTGCTTCCTTATCTAGGAGCTTATCAACTTCATGTAGTATTTCTTTAACACTTAAGAATTTCTCAGACACTAAAACTCACCATGTATTAATTTCGTTTTTGAAGATTATTTAGGTTTCTAAATAGTGTCGCCATTAGGAATATTTTAATTTAGTTGCCTTTTTAGTTTTCAGCGTAAGTAGTAATTGATCCCTACCCGGGGATTAAATGAAATGTTAACGCGCGATGATGCCCTAAAACTTGTTAGAGAATGGATATCTAATGAGAAAATTAGAAAGCACGTCTTAGCTGTAGAAGCTATAATGAGAGGTCTTGCCAGGTTTTTTGGCGAAGACGAAGAATTATGGGGTCTTGTAGGTTTACTTCATGATTTAGATTACGATAAGGTAAGGGATAATATGGAAATGCATGCTAGGTTAACTGCAGAATTCCTCAGGGACAAACTTCCTAGCAAAGCAATTAAAGCCATTCTTTCCCATAATGAACATACTGGAGTAAAGCCTTCCTCAAAGCTAGCATATGCTCTTATAGCTGCAGATCAAATATCCGGCCTAATTATTGCTACAGCATTAGTTATGCCCTCTAGAAAACTTGAGGAAGTTAAGGTTAAAAGTGTTCGTAAGAAGTTTAAGCAGAAGGACTTTGCTAGAGGGGTAAGAAGAGATAGGATACTTGAAGCTCTAAAGCATTTAGGAATAGATTTAAACAAACTTATTGAAATCTCTCTTGAGTCGTTAAAACCTATACATAAAGAATTGGGAATATAGTGTTGGAGAGGTGCAAATTAAATCGTGAAACACGATATACCTAGAGCTTTAACGATAGCGGGTAGTGATTCGGGCGGTGGCGCGGGAATAGAAGCTGATCTCAAAACATTTGCCGCACTTGGAGTTTACGGTATGGCGGCTATAACTTCAGTAACTGCTCAGAACACTTTGGAAGTAAGGGCGATACATGATATTCCAGCAGAAATTGTAGTTAAGCAAATAGAAGCAGTAGCTGACGACATAGGTGTTGATGCTGCTAAAACAGGTATGCTAAGTAATTCCTCAATAATAAAAGCAGTAGCTAAAACCGTTAGAAAATATGGATTCCCCTTAGTTGTTGACCCAGTAATGGTAGCTAAAAGTGGTGCACCACTACTTAGACCGGAAGCAATGAAGGCGCTAATAAAATACATGATTCCATTAGCAACGGTTATTACTCCCAATAAGTTTGAAGCTGAAAAAATTACTAGAATAAAAATTATAAGCATTGAAGATGCAAAAAAGGCAGCGAAATATATTGTTGAAGAGCTTGGAGCTAAAGCGGCAGTAGTTAAAGGAGGTCATTTGGAAGGTAAACTAAGTGTCGATATAGTATATTATAATGGTAGCTATAGGGAGTTTTCGGCGCCTAGAATAGAGAAAGCATGCACGCACGGTACTGGATGTAGCTTTTCAGCAGCTATTGCAGCTGAGCTTGCTAAAGGAAGAAATATACTTGAAGCAATTAAGGTTGCTAAGGAATTTATAACGTTAGCAATAACTTACGGGTTAAAAGTAGGTCATGGCCATTGCCCGGTTAATCCCTCGGCTTGGGTTGATATTCCGGCTGAAAAATTCCATGTAATTGAAAATCTACGAGAGGCTTTGAAAATACTTGTAAACAATGGTAAATACGTTGCTTATTTAGTACCTGAAGTTCAAATGAACCTAGTTATGGCTTTGCCTTCACATTATGCTAAGTCTATAAATGATGTTGCCGGAATCTTGGGAAGAATAGTTAGGTACGGTGAAACCATTAAGCCTAGCGGGCCTCCAACATTCGGAGCTTCAAAACATATGGCTAAGGCAGTACTTATGGCAATGAAGTATGACCCATCGATAAGGGCAGCAGCCAACATTAAATTTGATGAGAGAATAATAGAGGTAGCAAAGAAGTTAGGAATGACGATATCATCCTATGATAGAAGATTTGAACCATTAGAGATTAAGAGCAAAGAGGGAGCTTCAATACCATGGGGCATTGAGTACGCGATTACGAAGACCTCGGGGAAGGTCCCTGACATAATTTATCATACTGGAGACTGGGGTAAAGAACCTATGATAAACGTTTTCGGAAAAACAGCCATCGAAGTCGCTAACAAGATTGTCGCATTAGCTAAAGCGCTTCATAATGAAAAGCTTTAAAAGCTAAGTTTAGATACTAACTTTAGTGCATATAGTTAAGAGCGCAAGCCTAATGGTTGATAAAATGGCGACAATTACGGAAATGCCTCCGGAATGGCAGAAGTTCAGATATAGAGGTAAGACTCTCGAAGAATTATTGAACATGCCTCTTGATGAACTAATAAAACTCTTACCTGCAAGAGCCAGAAGAAGCCTTTTAAGGGGAATTAAGCCTAAGCAAAGAATTCTTCTCGAGAAAATAAGGAAATATAAGAAGTTAGGCATTAAGAAGCCCATAAAAACCCATGTAAGAGACATGATAATTCTCCCAGAAATGGTTGGAATAACAGTAGCTGTGTATAATGGGAAAGAGTTCATACCAGTACAGATAACACCATGGATGATAGGTCATTATTTAGGTGAGTTCTCGCCAACAACGAAAATAGTTAAACATGGAGAACCTGGACTTAGAGCAACAAGAAGTAGCATGTTTGTTCCATTAAAGTAAGTATTTATGTTCCCATTTTACACATGTAATAAAGATTTCTAACTCTATCATCTATAGAAGGATATATACCTAGCTTTTTAAGTATTAAAACAGCAACCAATGCTGGGTTCTTATACATTTTAATTTTCATTTTTTCCTGTTTTAACGCTAATTTCGAGTATACGCTAAGAACCCTCTCGTAACCTACTAGTGAAGCAGCGTACTCGTCAGCCTTAAACTCCTCGTACCTGTAAAGCAACAGCAATAATATTACTAACACTAGGAAAACAGCTAAACTAACTATTTCGCTAATGTAGCTAACATAGAATGTAAATGCTATGAGGAATGTCGAGAATAGGAAAAGCTTTAGTTGTGACTTCCTCCTTATATGACCTAGCTCATGAGCTAAAAACACTTTTGCTGTTTCAACATTCTCCATAAGAACTTTTCCATCGAAAACTATTACGGGATTTAAGGGTGGCATGTAAAATGCTGCCATAATCATTACGTTGTTATCCGATATTTTCCATATTCTATACTCAACATCTTCTCCATTACATACGTTTCTAACTATTTCCCTAAGGGTTGTAGGAATGTGTATCTCCGGAACTTTATATGTTCTTAAAGCTACTGCTAAATATTGCACCATAAAGGCCAAATAAAGTGAAAGAGTGGCTAAAATCATTTCCAAAAACATTATTTCTCACTTGAACGTGACATTTCAATGAGAAACCTGTACACTGTACCCCAAATGTACCTGTCTTTTCTAAGTTTGTTTTCGAAATTGTTTATCATAACCCAGTCTGTAAATGCTTTTTCCGTTGCTTCATCCCATATACCAGTAATTTCACCTTTGTAAAAGCCTAGTTTCTTAAGAACCTTCTGAACTTCAGTAGCTACTTCATCTTTAGATACTATGTCATCAGGTTTTTCACGTGTAAGAAGCGTTAACTCCCAAATCTTAAATAACCTCTTAAGTTCAAGAACAGGTTCTTTATGGTCGTCAACTCTTAAATCAACGTATTTATCAGTATAGCCGCCGTATCCTCCTTTCTCCCTTACTACAAGAATGGCTGCAGACTGCTTACCTCTCCTATCTCCTCCAACTCTATCTCCAGCTTCAAGAGCTGCAAGAAGCTTATCTACAAGTTCACCTTGCGTTGTTTCAAAAGCTTTAGCCATTTCCTCGAGAACTTCGGGTCCAGCAAGTATGTTTCCTTGAACAGCATATCCGTTGCCAACAATGTGTCCTGCGTATTCAAAACACTTCTTTCCTGTAAATGCTGCTGCTTCACCTTTCGAATCAACAATACCTACTTGTCTTTCATCTCTTAATGGATCTTCGGAAACAAGTATTTCAACAACTTTTCTAGCACTATAGCCCTTAGAGAGTAACTCTAATCCTCTAGGACCGTACGAAACATTGGCTAATGCTTGTGTAGCTATTGCGCCAACATTAGCTCTAGCCCATGGAACAATTGCTCCAACAGCTATAATTTTTGAAGCAACAGCGACACCTAAATCCTTAGTTTCAGAATCAAAACCTACGATTGAAAATGTTGTTAAAACCTTTTTTCTCATATGCTTGCACCTAGTCTTCTCTACTATACAAAATTACTTTTTAACTTTCCTAATCAAAATAAATGCCATTAAGGAAAACAATATAAAAATCGCTAAGAAAACCCATGTTACAAGCTTTATTGAAAACTCTAACTGATAAAGGCCGACATTAAAATGAATCTCTAATAAGCCTTTTTTAAAGTACTTTTCAAGTATAACCAATGCTAAGAAATCTAGGAGCACTATGGTTATAATGATTTTAAGAAAAAGCCTTACACTCATAGTTGGAAGGCACCAGCAACAGTTTAGAATCCACAAGTTTAAATATATAATTTACTGTATTTGGGTTTAAAATAGAGACATTTAGTTTCACGCTTTGTTGGAAAGGTGCTATGATAAATGTACTATAGTATTTCACCATATTACGGTAGACGGGTTTCAGTATTATATAATGGTGAATTTAAACAATTACTTATTTCAGCATTGGTTATAGCTGTAGCTTTCTCTATAAGGGATATATTGTCACTAAATTACT
>Ga0190363_1000302_pt1 | contig 28809 bp, 44 predicted proteins | sample 48721867_MG_FD_161272 | JGI IMG/M metagenome (GOLD analysis project Ga0190363, IMG submission 161272) | Hydrothermal vent microbial mat bacterial communities from Southern Trench, Guaymas Basin, Mexico - 4872-18-6-7_MG | ecosystem: Environmental > Aquatic > Marine > Hydrothermal vents >... | reverse complement strand
TACCAAAAACATAAGGGTAGCCTGACAAGTATTGTATTCCATATTTGGTTTTTCTTCTGATGTATGGTTTCCGCTTGGCTGGTTTCCCTCCTAGAAACTTGAAGTAGTCCACTAGAACATACATTCTGGCGAATCTGACGTGAGGTTCAGTTGTATTTATCCATTCCTTGAAGTTTTCTACTGTAGGCTCTTCCAATTATTCACCCCGAAAAAGAGAGTTGGGTTACATAGTAGAGTTAGGTTATGTAGTGTTCGTTATTGTTGTTGCAGTCTTTTGGTGCTTCTTCTTTCTTCCAATTTCCCATCACTATATTCCCATATTTCTTTACATATTCGGATAGCTGAGTCTCTAGGCTGTCTTTTAGAACTACTGCTCCTTGAGGGCTAATCACTACATAGTTGGTTTCTATGTGTCCGTCTGGAGCTTCAAATCTAAATGTTAGAACAACGGCTTCTCGGCTGTGGCTTACCTCGAATGAGTTACAGTAGATAACTTTCGACATTTCACACCCCAAAATTTACAAGAAAATGTTAAAACTGACCAAAACTTTCACGAAGGCACAACATTTTGAGTTGAGTCGCAGTTTTTGATTTATATAGGGCTGATTTGCTTCCTTTACATTTGTAAATGTGTTTTTTACAATAAAATGGGGAGTGGGGAATGGAGATGTTCATCATATATGTATAGCATGGTTGTATAACAGGTATGTATAACATCGTATTCTTGAAGGAACTTCCATAGTATTGCCAGGAAGCCCATGCAGAAGGCTAAGACCACTAGGACTACGAATCCGCCGAGTAGTAATAGTCCTAAGAGGATTCTTAGTCGGAATAGTGCTACTATCCCTGCTATTAGGCATAGGACAGCCAATAGTAGTAGAGCTACGATTAGCAACAGCTCTAGCATTTTTCACCCCAAAAAAGAGGGTTAGGCGATGATTTTCTCGTATTTCTGGTCTGCACTCTTTATTGCTTCGTATATGTCCTTGATTTTCTCGGCTGTAAATGAGCCTCTTGAAACTCCAACTCTGACCGTTCCGTCTTTCACGCTTACTTGGGGATATTTGCCTCGTATTTCTTTGATGAGTATGTCTCTATAAAGCGGGTTTTCTGTCGGTATTTTTATGAAAAACCACTCTCTGGTTGGAACGATTGATAATCCGCCTCTTAGCCTTATTTCTACATCTCCATACTTGTCTATTTCAGTTGCGTCATAGTTTGGTATTAACGCATATAGTATCCATCTAATCTTCTCCATAGCTGACTCGAAGGCTCTGACCTTAGTGTCTAATCTGCTAATTTTATCCGCTTGATTTTCTGATACTTCTTGGTAATACTTCATATCTTCAAGTGTGCTTCTGTGCTTGTCGAAGTATATTTTTTCAAACTCGAAGAAGCCCTCTTTGTCTATTGGGAGCATTAGTCCTGTTGCGATTATATGGCTGAAGTTTGGCTCTTCTCTGATTTTTTGCAGTTTATCTTGAAGTTCATAATGGTCTCTGACCTCAATAGTCTTGCATACTATTTCTTGCCTTCCAAGAATGCCTTTCTTTACGGAATAAACCACTACTATTTTACTCACAGGTTTACACCCCAAAAAAGGGTTTATGGTTGAGGTTTAAAGGGTATGAAGCCTACATTTGCACATACATACCAATTCCCTCTGGAATCTCTTACCAAGTCGCCTACTGACATACTCGTATGACTTAGACCTAACCTCTTAATGTATTCGTTTGCCTCTCCTCTTGGACTCCAATTGCAACCTTGCATCTTCGCATAAACTTCTTCTAGGCTAGTAGCCCACACATCAGCTACCTTAACATAGTTGCTTAGAATCTCACCTAGCGTTCTCGGAGTGTGTTCCGTGAAAGTCGGATTAATTGCATAGAAAACCTCATAGCGTTCAAGTTGCCTTCTCCTAAAGAATTTTCTAAGCCAATTCATAAGCCTAACCTCTACGGCTTGTTTTCCTTGAGAATTTCAGCTAATTCATCGCATAGGTTGTCCCAAGCCGTATTAAAGTCGGTTTCTTCGTCATAGAAGCCTCTACCATCTGCATCTTCGAATCTCTCTAGCATTACATCAAGCAACCATAACTGAATGTTGTGAATCATACCTGATTTATCATTAATCTTCGCACCTTCCGATTCTAATCTCTCCATTTTCTCAATTATTTCCTCTGGTTTCAATTTATACACCCCAAAAAAGTGAGGTTATAGACCGAAAATGTCCTTTACTTCGAGCTTGTCGTTGATAAGTATGAAGTTGGCGTTCAAGAATAGGACTATGGTTATGTTCTCGACTATTGGAACTTCATATTCCCATGATGGAATGCCCTCTTCTTCGCACATTTTTTCGAGGTTTGGCAGAAACTTCTCTCTGAACTGCTGTTCGTTCACGCAACCGTAATCACTCATGAAAACTATCCTTATTTTCCCCATCACACACCCCAAAAAAGAATTAGGAGCATTTGACGGTTTCTTCTCCTTTTAGGAATGCTAATGCAGAGGCGTTATCTGTGAACAGCTTTTTTCCGCATATTGGACATTTATAGTATTCATCTTCCTCATCAAGGACATCTGTTTGCTCCCAAATAGGTGTTTTATCTCCATCTTTTGGGAAATAGACAATATATTCTGTTATTTCTTTCCGTATGTTGACAAGCTCATTAATTTCTTGATGACATTTAGGGCATTTAGGCATCTTTCACCCCAAAAAAGGCTTAGGAACTTCTTTTCTCGTATTCTGCGTCTAACCATACTTCCAGCATTTACTTTCTGTTAAGCTCTATGTAGCCTAACTGCTTTCTTCCCATTCTTCTCTCTCCTTCTTCAGCTCTTTTTCTCTTTCCTCGTGAAACTTCAGAAACTCCTCAAATAACCCCTTCTGTTTAAGGAACTTCTCTGCGTCAGCTCTCCATCTATCACAAGCACACATAGACAGCTTAGTTACCTCTCCTGTTCTGCAATCGAAGTCAACTAAGTATTCCTCTCCGCAAACGATACATACCTTAGTTTCTTGAACAGAAACCATCTTTTCACCCCACAATAAAATGGGGAATTAGAGAGTTGGTAAAAGTTCAACTCGGTAAAGATACATCGGTAAGGTCTTACACATTTTCTTGGCTACTCTGAACCATTCTTCGGCTGTCTGGAATCCTGACAGCTTAACATAAGGCTGTAAATCCTCTGGTTGCCAAACCTCTCTTACAAACTTTATTCTTACACGCCCAATCCTTTCATGATGATACCAACTTCCCTTAACTGCTATGTCTGTCCCTGTTCTACGCCTATGTTTCCTAAGGGTAAAGACTATTCTGTGGGTTTCTAGACAGTCTCTAGCCTCTTGGACATTAAAGAAAATCACCTTCGGCTATCACCCCAAAAAAGTTTAGCGGATTAGCGAGTTAACAGTTTTGATGAATGATTCTAGGCTCATAGCGTTTATGCTTAGATGCTCGACATAGCTGTCAGGCTGGTTAACATCATAGACGAAACAGCCGTATTGCATATCGTTGAAGAATAAGAGGTTTCTGTATTTGTAAACTCCTTCATAGTTTTTTAGGTCGTGAAAGAGCTTAACTAAATCCGTGTATTCGGTTGGCTCTCTCTCGAATTTCTCCGATTGGTTTACCAGAGCCATTAGGTCGCCTTCTCGATAGTCGGCTAATCCGCTAAGCCACTCATTAGAATCTACAATTTTCTTAACTAGCTCTAACAACTTAGCACCCCAAATAGAAAAAAGGGGAAATTTTAGATGTGGAATATTATTCTAGCTTTTATCTTAGCCCATTTCAAGGCTTCAAGGCATCTGATGGCATCGAATGGCTCTGAAAATCGGTAAACTATGCTATGTGAATGTTCTACTGCTAAAGGTCTAATCTGGAATCTTCTAAGTGTGTGGTCTGCTGTTCGCTGGTCGCCCTTGACAACTAGAACACCATACAACCTTTACACCCCAAAAAAGGAGAGGTTAAGCGAATACGGTTAGTTTCCTAGTCTGTTTATTCTCTACTATCTTCTGAATTGCCTTTCTCATCTCTCTGACTTTACCCTTGTATGAGTGCGTTAGCACCCACTCAAACCATCGTCTGTCATTCTGGTATAGGTCTATCATGTAGTCTATGCTTCTCTTTATTTCTGTCAAGGTGTTTATGGTCTTTCGATAATTCGCTATGTAATAGTCTTTAGAGGCAACTCCAAACATTCGCCTAGCTATCATCTTCATAAACTCTTGAATCGGCATATTCTTTAGTTCTATGATTCGCCTTTCTAGGTCTGCAATTTCCTTGTCTATCGCTTCAATTATCTTGTCATACTCATAGTTTCCCTTCTGTATGAAAACCAGCACTAGCCTAGCCCTTTCAGTATAAGGGTTCTCTTTACGCATACGCACCCCAAAAAAGAGGGAAATTAAACGAGCCTAACTTGAACTATGCATTCATACCTTCTCTCATTCATGTCATCATAGTAGGTATATAGATGGTTGATAAGCCCCGTTTCCTTCAATATGTCCCATACTCTTCTCTTGACTTCTTCAATTTGCCTAGCACACTCTTGACATCTCCAATCTCCATTACATTCGTGATTCTTAGGCTGAGTAATGGTAATATCTACCCACCCGTAAGCTGTGCCTCTGCCCCCTCTGACTCTAACATTTTCTCTACCGAAAACCCTTGATAACGCCTTTTTTATTGCTCGGTTTCTTTCGGCTACTCTCAAAACTGCACCCCAAAAAGGAAGGGGAGCTAATCTTTTATCTCATCAAGATAGAAGTCATCTGGCTTTCTCACTATTCCTGCGAGAATCATTTTAGCCTCTTCCTCTGAGTCTGCATCAACTAAGACATCAACTTGATAGCTCACACATTTATAGACATAGATTGGCATACTTCACCCCAAAAGAAAAAAAGAGAGGGAATTTAAGGGCTGAAGAGCCTAGTCAACTTCTATTCGTGGAGCTAGATAGACGGTTATACCGCTAAAGTGGTCGTGTAGCCTCATCGGTTGGTCTGTGCCAAACTTGATATTCCACTCATCACGGAAAGCCTTGAGGTAATGGATTGAATAAGAAGCCTTAGCCTCGCCCTCGCCCTGTCCGAGTCTAACCCTCAGAAATTCAAATTCTCCTCTGAAACTAGCGACTAGCTCAAGGTTGTTGCATTCAAACCTTACATGGTCAACCTCTGAGTCTTTGCTGAATATTTTGGTAAGTTTCCAGAGCTTTGAAAAGTCAACCCTACCAGACGCTTGAAGGTTTAGGTTTTCAAGGTTCTTCTCCATCTGCTCGATGTCTATATCTTCATCTGGCTCTAAAACGCTTGTTTCATAGCGTTTCGGCGTAACAGTTACAGTTTTACCGTCGGGATAAACTATGTCCTTATCCTCTATGATTAGTTTGTTGCCTTCAACCCTCATGTGTGGATTATCGAAAATCTTTAGAACCCTTAGAATCGGCTTAACCTTCACCTTAAACGCTACATCTTGACTAGCCTCTAGACCTACCGTGAAATTAGCGGAAACTAGGCAAACCCTAGCGGAGTCCATTTCAAAAATTCGGAGATTTCCGCCCATGAACCTAAAGGTTACCTCATCATACTTGAGTCTGTCAAGAAGCTCCAGACAATCCTTTAGATAGCTCGGAGGCTTACCTATGTTTAGGTGTATGTCAAGCTCTGCAACTTTAGGCTTTTCCTCGACAACTTCAACGGGTTCAACATCTATAACCTCTTGAGTTTCGACCTCTTCTTTTGATGCGTCTGTTATTGGTGTGGCTGTCATCTCTGGCTCTGCTTGAGGCTCTTCAGCCTTGACCTCAACAACTTCAATATTGGTTTTTTCCTCTGATTCCATAGGGCTTTAACACCCCAAACAGAAAAAGAGGGAAATTTTAAGCGTATTCCTCTAAGACCTTAACCCACCCGTGTTTAGGTATATACTGCCAATCTTTAGGTTTCCGTGTGCTAACCCTCAGAATCTTGAACCTTACGAAATTCCTTAAGAGATAATTGAGAATTTCGAAAACCGTATCGTAATCGCCTTGAATTAATGCGTATTTCCGCCCGTATATAGTGGCGTGTTGCTTGAACTTACTTAGGTAAATCCTCACATTACTGAAAACCCTGTATGGGAATTGAATCCAGCACTTAACAATTAACAACGGAATCCCTAAAGCCTCTTCTGGAATAGAGCCATAGAAGTCAGCGACATCTAGGCTTTTCTCCCAATCCTCATAAGCCTTAGCGTAAAGCTCCGCTAATTCCTCAACCTCTTGAGGGACTAGACGCTTTAGAGCCTTTAGATTCTCCTCATAACTCAGCGAATCATCAATTAGCTCAGTATCTAAACCGTGTTCTCTGCAAAACCTCTCTAAAGCCCTTCTCTGGAAATGGTGAAGTGGCAAAAACTAGCACCCCAAACCTAGCCTAGTGCCTCGTGAAACGCTAGGCTTATCCGCCCCGTTTCCTGACCTAGCTAGTCGCCTAGCTAGGCTGACCGCACCTAGCCCTGTCCCTCAGAGGGACAACCCTAGAGAAGATTAATTGGGGGTGGTTCTCTAGGGCATAAGGCTAGGCGTAACGAGGCTTCTGTTTTGTGTTTTACGGTCTATCATCTCGGCTTCGTTTCCCCGCCAATCACTCATAAGCCGAGATGTCCAGCTCACGACCTAGCCGAGTCGCCTCTAACTAGGTCGAGCTGGTGCTAATCGGTTAACTGAGGCTGGACTTCATCGGGGTGTCGCCTAGCCCCCTAGCTAGGCGTGGCGGTCATTCCAGCCTCAGACCTTTGGCTTCATCGCCTAGCGTTTCCCATGACCGTGATGAAACTCGCTGAGTCTATACTGTGGGCTGTTGGTTCGGGTAGCCCCTAACCCGTTGCCCATCTCGGCTGACCGACTCATACGGGAGAGCCTACACTCTCCGCTTTGAGTCGGCTTAAGTGGGATTCGGGCGAAAACGCCCTACTTACGCCCACCGCCTCATTAGTCGCCGTGCAAAAGCACGGCGACCAAATACACATATAGCAAACAAATATATAAACATTTCGGTTAATTTATGTTAAACGAAATAGGACAAACTACGGTCTTTGTTCATTTTTTTAAAATTTTTGTTTTTAAAAATTTTGAGAGTTTTCCAACCTCAAAACTACTCACTCTTAGGCGGTCTCCCAACGGGTAGAGGGGGAATCTTCAATACTCTACGCCGATACCTTCTCCTTCCAAGTTTAACCTTATCTCCATAAAGTGCAGCTTGAGGATTAGACGGCCACATCCTCTCATCTTCTTTCCCTGGAACAATTCTGTATAGTTGTCTAGGTTTTCCTGACTTTCCTTTTATGGGCTTGCCTACAGGCTCTATCAGTCCAAGTTTCTTCAAGACATACCAATACTTCTTAAAGGATTCATATTTTGGAGGCTTCATGTTGTGAACTTCAATCAGCTCTTCACAGAAAAGTTGCCATACATGATAACAGTAGTCGCCACCAGTAGTAAGAAGTCTAGTTCTAATGAATCTCCAAGTTGAGGCACGGTCTGGTCGTCTCGGCTTTAGAGCAACTTCCATTGACATCAAATTTTATTAGGACAAACTACCTATAAAAGATTGACCTAAAATGGAAAGCAAAGAACATAAAGAATTGAAACAGCTTGCAATCAGCATTCTCAGAAAGCAAGGATATGAAGTGGAAACCGAGGTTCCTTTTGTTGTAAGTGCTAGTATAATGACTAAAAAAAGAACTAAGCCAAAAGAAAGGCGTTTCAGAATTGATGTGGTCGGAATAAAAGATGGTAAGATAATAGCTGTAGAATGTGGTCATGCAAACAAAGAGAAGTGTATGCTTATGGAATACTTCTTTGATGATGTCTATATCCTCGATTGGGAAGAAAAACTCCACATGATTTCTAGAAATCCGATTCTGGTTTAAACTCATCGAAAATTATTCTAGATTTTAGGTCTATATTTATGTTTCACAAGTCTTATCTTGCAAGTCATCTTTATTGTTCATCATGAGCTGTGAAGGCTGTGTCTTCTCTTGGGTTCAAAATCCAAAAGAGCCAAGTGATAGCCAATACTGTCAAGCATGCAAAAGAAACCCCAAAAGAAACCATGAGTTCGAAAAGAAAGTAGCGGAGGAATACAAGCTGAAGCCCCCATTAGACCTCTACTTAACCCTAGACTCACTAAACATAATACTAGAGAAAATGCACAGAAAGTCTTTTAAAGAAAAATCATAATTTCATCTTGCCCTCTCGGCGGAGAGCGATTGGCTCAACCTTTCTATTCTCGATAAAACAGAAAAAGAGGGGGAATGAAGGTTCAACTTACTGGATTGGTGTTCCTTCTACCCAGACATCAGCATAGTAAGTGCCAAGTTCGTGGAATGTTACCGTTACATCGATGACATTCTCGTGTCCGATGTCGGCTTCCCATGGACCTAAACTTCCTTCAAGCGTATAGTCATCACCTTGAGTTAGCGTTATGGTTGTTGTCCAGTCTGGCTTACCTGGTTCATCTACATAATGCACAGTTATTGTAATTTCGACATCCTCGGGCGTTATTGGATTGGTGGTGCATATTATTTTGAAATATGTCGTGCAGGTATAAGCATAGTTGGGGTCAACGTTTGTTTCTCTGAAGCTAACAGTATATGGTGTGTCAATTACGACTGTGCTGGGCAAATCATCGATTTTCTCCAGCACTATCGGCTGCTCCATGGGTGGTGGAGGTGGCGGAGGCACAACTTCTGTCTCGTAATGTAGTATGTTTGAAATGACGGCGACGGTGGCGGAAACAACAGTTACGACGAGCACCGCAACGATGAACCACAGCGGAATCGACTTTCCGAACACCTTTACTCTTTTCATTTTCTCCCTCATGTTAATAATGTGTTCAATAAGACTTATAAGTTTAATGCTTTGTATTATTATTTTGTGATGGAGATATGGGCAGGACTACAGTTTCCGTTAGTGAAGAAACTTTGAAGAGGCTGAATAAAGTTAAGGGAATGTTGATGGCTCAGAACGGAAAAAGCAGGTCTTTGGAAGAAGTGATAAATGAACTAATTGATTACTATCTTAAAACTAAAAACATCACAGAGGGGTAGTCCCATCATAAAAACCTCTTTGGAGTCAAGTATACTTCATATTGGACGTATAAGGCTCTCCATCCGTCTCTAGTCCGCGAATGATAGACTCTTAATTGTTCTGGAAGTTTGTGTCCCATCCAAAATTCGACTACATCGCGGTCTGCACCAGCATCACCTAGTATTGTGCGGAAGGCTGCTCTTAGCGTGTGCGGTCTGCATGGGTTTCGTCCTTGATATTCTCCATAGAACTTTTTTGAGGCTTTCTGGAAATGGTGTTCTACTAGCCGTTTGGTTGATTCTCCGCCTGGAAAGATTGGGTCTGAAAGGTCTAGCTCTCTATCTTTCAAGTATTCTTTTAGTGTGTTTACTCCCCATCTTCCGATAAATGTCATGTATGGAACATCTGTCTTTATCCTAGCTAGGTCGAAGCATAGAGGCGTAATTCCATGTTCAAACTCGTATTTTATGTCTCCATAGGTTAATGCTAGTAAATCGCTTATGCTTATTCCACTCTGAAAGAGGCATACTGCAATTGTTCTTACCATAGGATTCGAGATTAACTGTATGAACTCGGCTACCTTCTCGGTTGTCCACGGAAACTTTTTGCTTATCGGCTGACTGCTTGGAAGCCCAATAAATCTACTGCTAATATTGATGTCAAAGTATCTCGCGAAGGATTGAACTGCACCAACATAGGCTCGGATAGTTTTTGGGGCTAAACCCTTCTTCTGAAGAAACTTAACGAATCCCTTCAAGGCGTTTCGTGCAACTCTTTTACGTTCTCTTCTAGGAAGCCTAAGGTCAGCTTCAACCTCATCAAGAAACTCGCTAACAGACCTACCATAATACTCCTCGAAAAGCGTCAACCCTGCAGAATAAACCTTCCGTGTCCCACCATCAAAAGAATCCAAAAACTCAGCTAACTCACTCAACGGTTATCACCTTCTTTATTGAAAAAACACCCTTTACATTCTGATGTCTTCGGCTCGTAGCAGACAGTAGCCCCGTCATTGACCTTAACCATTTTATGCTTGTGTGGACAATACATATTCTTCAATGGCTTTCACCTAGTCCTTCACAGATAGAATCAACAGCTCTCTTTTGCTGTGCATCCAACAAGTCGTAAGCTATCTTAACATTTTCATGCCAGTCTTTAGAGAAAAGTGTGAAGGTTTTCCCGCAGTGCCTACACAAATAATACCCAAGGGTTAATAAAGTGAAGTCTTTGCAATGCCAAGCTGTGCCGACATGATTGCAGTATGGACACTGCAGTATTGCTTCTTCCTGTTCAACTGGTTCTTCAGGGTGAAAACGAAAGCCGATTATTTTCCCTTGTTTAAATTTATCTGGACTGAAACCTTCACTCAATGTTATCTCTCCTTTTAGTCATCGGCTCTAGGATAGCGGGCCTGCCCCACGCCTGAAAACTTCACCACACTGAAATTACTCTAATATATCGTTTATCGCTGTGTTACCTTGCTCAGCTCTGGGGATGGGCGTGTTTGAAGCCCGCATACTTTCCCGCCTCAACTAGGATTATCCGTTTTATCATATTAAGGTTTTCGGTTAAAAATGACTAAACGAATAGACTAAATCTAGCAGAGGATAGATATGTCTATTTTCTATCTTCTTTATTTTTCTGTTTTCTATCTCTTTTCTCGAACTCTTTTTCGAACTCGACTTAGACAGCCCACAATTTACATAAAAATGTCAAAAAGTCGAAATTTCCTTTCTAAGTCTTTCTTTTCCATATCTTCTCCTCAAATATTGAAGCTGAGTTTCCCCTGTAATTTCGTAGAACTCCATGTTATGTATGGCTCTAGTCTTTCCTGTTAAGGCAAAAGCCCTAGTTGAAGCTGCAATCTCCATTCTTCTAACGGCTTCTTTCAGAACCTCTCTAGGTGTAGTAACGGGTATTCCTCTAATGAGCTGTGAAATTGCAGACTGAGGGTTAATAGCACGTAAATAGTGGGAAAACTCATGTGCGAGAGTCCATTCAAGATAATTCCACAATACATCTAATTTTCCACGCTTAACCGCATTATCATACAAGTATTCAAGATAGCCCTTAGGAAAAACAATTGCTGGACCGTAAATACCTGAGTGTTTCACACCTGGCGTAATAAAGAATGCGACATACTCTTTAGGGTCTAACAGCTCATCGTCAACAACATAGACTTTCGGCCACTCTGTAAGATTATACAGCCTAGCCCATTCCTCAACCTTCTTGTTAGCCCAAGATAGAAACGATTCATTAAAGTTTTCCATTCCTAAATGATATATTCGATTTCTTATTAAAATTATTTCATGGAATCTCATATTTCAGAGAGAATATGGAATAGAATAAAATGGGGCAGAAATTATGGAGTATCCTCTTGATTGGGATGAGGCTGAACGATTAAAGAAGTATTACGAAAGCAGAGGAAAAAGGGTTGAGCTTGTATGGATGAGTCCAGACGAGTTTTTGGCTAGAGTCCCGCATAGAGCTACAACTGCAATATCTCAGCTTGCAGATTTGAGAGCTAAATGGTTCGATAAAACCTCGCTAGGCTATCTTAGAAAAGCCTTCTTACAGCAAATAAAACTTCAACCCTTACTCCTAGACTATTCTAGAATGTGGTTTGGATGGCCAACACACGAAGGAAGACACAGAGCTTACCTAGCTAAAATGTATGGAATAGAAAAAATCCCAGTCTTAGTTGTTGAAGCTCCAAAGCCTATTATGTAATTGACCCTCTGCCTTTTGATGACAGCAGTTTTGTCCTTAACGCCCTCAATTGTTCAAGCCTAAACTTCAGCATTGCGGTTTCCTTCTCCTTTTGCGGAGAAACATAAGTTGTTAAGGGGGTTCGAGCCAGCCTATGTTCTAATGCTCTAATCTGACCTGTGCATACTGCAATTAGATGGTCTAATTCTTCTTCTGTCAAAACTATTAAATACTTCATTCTCATCACCCCTTACTATACGCTTTTGGGGGCGTGGGCTGATTCGCATTCAGGCTAGGAGTAGATAAACTACGGAGGGAGTTTCTTGCCTCTTCCTAGCCCTCAAGTTCATTCTGCTCAGCCCTTCCGCCTTTCCCAGTTATGTTAGTTTTTTACGGCATTTTTCACAAGCCATAATTTTTACCATTCCTCTGGAAGTGAGAATTATGAAAGGTTTCACATCTCCTAGTTTCCCGCATAATTCACATGGTGTGTTTTGTCGCTTATAGATTTCGCAGTTCCGGCAGTTTTCATAACTTTTGTAGCATTTGACGCATTCGGGATTTATTTTAGGCATATTACTTCCCAGATGGAAGCTCTAATAATGATTGTTTGTTCTGAGGATAGTTTAAGGACAACATTTCCGTAGCCACCGTGCATACTTGTATCAATTGCTAGCAGAATCCCAGATATTTTCTCTTCGTTCTTTAGTTTCACTTCGACTTTCCTCCCGATGAATTTCTCTTTCATCGAGAACCTCTTTCCATAATCCAAACTGTTTATAGGTTTTCACATAGGATATTCTTTTATCTTTTGTTAAGCCTAGTTCAACCGCATTTTCCAAGATAGCCATTGGTCTTTCAACTGTTTTTCCTTCTTCTTTTCTAGGAACAAATTTCAGCTTGACCCTATCAGCCTTAATACAAATTGAATCTGAAAGCTGAATGCCTTCCTTTACCATTTTTGTTAACCTCACCTCATCCTCACTTAGCAGACTTTCAGGCGAGCCTAACTCGATACCGCTTGGAAGCTTCAGCCATCCAACTGCAACCCTTAAATTATAAGCATACTTTCTGACTATTTCAATTGGATTTTTCACGGGTTCAATAGTGAACATTCCGCCTTCCTTAAGCTCTTCAGAAAGCATTTCCTTGACCTCTTCAGTCAAGCTAGACTTGAAAACCAAGTATGCTGGTTGCTCTATTATTCCGCCCTTAAGCCAAACAACATCTCCGTTATGATTCCGTAGAAAATTCCTTATTGTGTAAAGATAAAAAGGGAGGGTTTCGATTCGCCTTTCTGGGTCTTTACCCAAATATCTGAAGCGGATAGCCTTAATCTGGCTTAACCCATCTTCCTTTCTGCTCAATCCAATCAACCACTAGCTTCCATCCGCAACCGCAAGGACACTCAAAGGTTTCCATTACGGGTTTTTCAGGAGCCATCTCTAATGCTCGTTCAAGCTCCTCTTCCGTCTTTACAACTTCAGCGAAAGCCTCAATAGCCTCAGCAGGCTTCTCCAAAATCTCCTTTCTCTTCTCCGGTGGGGCCTTCTTGAACACCTCAACAAGCTTTTTGGCGTGTTTAGGCTTCAGCTTAGGAACGGTTTCAAGAACCTTTTCCTTCTCCTCTTCGGTTTCTGCTACTTTAACAGCCTCAACAAGGGCTTCAGTTGTTGTTGATGGTAGCTTATGCTTAACAACTTTCTTCAAGACTTCCTTTTGTTCCTTATCTGGTAATTGAACCATACTTCTTGCATGTCTAGGCTTTACTACCATGGTAGTAAGTGCCCTTTGAAGTTCTGGAGTAGCTCTCTCAACGAGGCTAAGCCTTTGGCTGACCCACTGTTGACTCCGCCTAAACTTTTGAGCTACTTGAGCTTCAGTATATCCGAATTTCTCCATCATTCTCTTGATGTGCATAGCCTCTTCAACAGGGTTCAATCGTTTCCCATGCATCTGATTAATCCTCATTGCTAAGAACCAAGCTTCCTCATCAGTTAGCTTTCGAACCTCAGCTCTAATCAAGAACCATCCAAGCTTCTTTGCAGCCCTAACGCGATACTCACCATCAATAACTTGGTAGCGGTTAGGCTTCTCTGGATGCGGTCTGGTGATAATGGGCTTTTGTTGTCCATTCGCTTTCATGTCCTCTGCAAGCTCATCGACATACTTCCAGTCCACGCTAAGCCTAGGCGAAAAAACCCCCAGCTCTAACTCCTCAATTCTCAAATTCGTAGCCAATATCTCCTTCAAAATCAACCCCCCTTAAGCGGAACTTCCCAATATCTGTCATACTTTCTCCACTTCCCCCCAACACTTTTAACAGCTTTCTGTATAATTTCCCACTTTGGAATATACTCTTTAGGCTTAACGATGACAATAGGCTTACCTTTCACCTTGAAAAACTCCACATACTTGCTCGAATCCTCACCAAGCCTCTCATCGAGAAGACGCTTAACTTCACCAAGAGACCTCATTTCGTCTTCCTTCTACTAATAAATAGCTTCTTATCTTCTTTAGGTCCACTAAATGTGAATACAAGGTTTCCAAGCTTGAACTTGTTCTTCGGAGCCTTCTCAATCGCCTTAGCCAAATCAGCAACAATCTTCTGATGCTCCTCAGAATGCTTAGAAGGGTCAGCCCAAATCCAACCTGCCTCGTCTGGCTCAGTGCATGGCTGATGAGTCTTATAACTAATCCAAGGAAGCTTCCCTAAATCTTCAAGGTCAACCTTAGGAATATAGCCAACCTCTGGAGCATGAAGCCACTCGTCTATAATTTGCTCCGCCCTAGCCAAAGCCTCTCTAAAACCTTCCTCAGTCACTTTCTCAGGAAGCCTAATCTCCAGCTCAAGATACTTTTTCACCCACTCCTCTTCTTCGCTAGGTCGAGAAGTTTTACCCTTACCCACCCTGAAAGAAACTATCTTCGACATCACCCTTCCCTCAAGTCGATAATCTCTTCAATTTTAAACTTCTGAACTTTGAACTCTGGACCAACAACCTTCTCAAGAAGCTTTAGATAACGCTCAAGACATTCATCACAGCTATTGAATTTTTCGCAGTGAATCTTAATCCAGCTTTTAGTTTCAGGGTCAAACTCTTCCTTCTCCAGCTCCTCCGGATTACAAGTTAAAACCAGACTAATCTTCATAAGCCTCATTCTCGCACCTCGCTAATTTCAATATATCTTTCATCCCATCCGTCCGCAGTAAGCTCATAGCGTTTGCCATCAACCTCTAAAGTAATACTGTCAACCTCAAACATATCCGAGAACGGATTAGCTCTAGGCTTTATATCCACAATTCTAGCCTCACCAAACATCTGCAATAGTTTCTCTCTCCTTTCTCGCCTAACCTTTTTAGACCAACAAGCATGGCATAACCCTTCTTTTTCACTCTCTGTACGAAGCCCCGGTAGCTTCCGAACTATATCGCCACAATCCTTGCACTTGTACGCCTTCCCTTCCTTAACCAGCAACTCCAGCTTACGCTTCTCCAATTCCTGGATTTCACTCTCTATTTTTTTAATTTCCTTATCTATTTCCTCAACTGTTGACATCCAACCCTCTCCATAACCAGCTTTTTTAAGCTCCGCCAAGGCCTTGCTCGTTTTCTTGTCTGTCTTACGTATATGTCCATATAGATGCGCCACTAGAGCTGGGTAGTTGTCAAAACCTTTTCCGCAGATTTCGCATTTAACCCACATTTCTTCACTCAACGGTATTCACCCCCACCGCTCTGCAAAAACTTATATAGATGTTTAAGATATAAACTTTTCGAGAGGTGAACAGTTATTGAGTAAATTCCCGAGATTCATTCTTGAAAGAGCCATAAACCTTAGAGACTCTCTACGAGTGGTTTACCTCGCACTTTACGAAATCGGTAAACCCGCAACTGCAAGCGATGTAGCCGAGAAAATAGGAGAAGCCAGAGCCTATGTTCACCTACGCCTAAACCAGCTAGCAGACATGGGCTACGTCAAAAGAACAAAACAAGGCAAAAAAATACTCTTCGAGGTGAAACAAAACGAAGAAACCTAGCAGAATGTTTAGGTTCGTAACTGAGACAGTCAACATCCTTGTGGGATGTACGCATGGCTGCATTTACTGTTGGGCTAGGAGACAAGCTAGAAGGAACAAGAATAACTGTCCAAGGTGTGCATGGTTTTATCCTCATATTCATAAAGAAAGACTAAACCATAAATTTAAGCCTGGAACCATAGTTTTCGTTTCCGACCTAGGAGACCTTTTCTGCGGGGCAACTTCTTCATCTGACATTATGCTGATTCTAAAGGTAATCAGAGAGAACCCAGAAACAACATTCTTCTTAGAAACTAAGAACCCAATTAGAATGTGTCTTTTCAAGGATGAAATACCAGAAAATGTCGTATTGTCAACAACTATAGAAACAGACAAAGAGTTCGGAGAACTCCCCAAAATCGGAGGCTGGAGGTATGAGGAAATCTCAAAAGCCCCATCTCCCGGACAACGTAAATATTGGTTCAGCCATCCACTACTCCGCGACTTTAAAAAACACGTTAGCATTGAGCCAATTCTAGACTTCAACCTAGAAACATTCACAAAGTGGATAATCGACATCAATCCAACATTCGGAATATCAATCGGCTACGACAACTACAAAAACTACCTACCAGAACCGCCACTAGAAAAAACCCAACTACTAATCGACACCCTACAAAGTTTCGGATACAAAATAGAAAAGAAAACAATCAGAAAAGCGTGGTGGCAAGATTAAGGTGAAAAGCCTTGGGTGAAATTAGAGAGAAATGTCCTCACGCTCCTTATAAGATGGTTCGTGTATGTAACATTTGCGATGCCGAAACCGTCTATGTTAATGTTTTACGAATGCTAGAATGGATAGATGCTCAATTGAGGGCTAACCCCCAACTGAACGACCATTTTAGAGGATATAGGGAGGCACTCCTAGAGGTGAAAGCTAAACTGGAGGATTTATTAAATGAGTGAGAACTCTGTCCTACTAGGGTTTGAAATTGGAACTGGGAAGCCTGTCTATATCCCTATGCATCACCTAGCCGTTTTCGGAATGACTCAGCTAAGCGGAAAAACAACAACTCTAGAAGCCTTAATCAGCAGAGCAAACTACCGAGCCATAGCCTTCATAGTCAAACGTGGAGAAACCGGATTTACAAACTACAAGCTAATTCCACCATACTACAAGCCAAGAGCAGACTGGCAATTCGTAGAAGGCTTAGTCAACGTAGCACTAGGAGAAAAAGTCAAATATGAACCAGGTATGCGATACGGAATCATCAAAGTATGCAAGGGAAGAACCAACCTAAGAGAAATACAACAAGCAGCACGGCAAATGGCTAGTAAAACAAAAAGCCGATTCATGCAAAGCGTCTATGAAAAACTAGCAGAATACCTAGACCTCGTAATTCCCGAACTCGAAAAATGGACATTCAGCGACAAACTTGAGCTACATGAAGGAGTAAACGTGATGGACTTAAGCGAAATGCCAATGGAAATACAGCACCTAGTAATCTCCTCAACAATAGAATATGCATTCAGAAACCTCGACCATGTAATAGTCATCATCCCAGAGGCTTGGGAAACTCTTCCACAAGGAAAAATGACAGCAGTAAAATGGGTAGCCCAACAATTCATACGTAAAGGTGCTGCAATCGGAAACTACCTATGGCTTGACTCTCAAGACATAGGGGGAATTGACAAGACCCCCCTAAGACAATGCGACATCTGGCTTATGGGAAGAATGAAAGAGGCACACGAAGTCGAAAGAGTCATCAAACAGCTTTTAGGGGCAAAAATCAAAAGGGAAGAAATCCAGACACTACCACTTGGACACTTCTACGCAGTATTCGGAAACAAAGTTAAGAAAGTCTATGTTCTCCCAAGCGGAGTCCCAGAAGAAATAGGAGTTAAAGTAGCTAAAGGCGAACTCTCACCCGAATATGTAAGAGACCACTTTCTTAAGCCACGATTAGAGGAGGTTGATACAGATTTGGTTTATAAAGAAAAATGGGAAGAAGAAAAACGCAAAAGAGAAGAATTAGAGAAAAGAGTTAAGGAAATAGAGAGGATAAATAAGGGTCTTAGCGAAAGAATTGAAGAGCTAGAGAAGATTAACAAAAGTCTCGCGGAAAAAGCGAATAAGAGGTTAGAGAAATACAAGAAAGACCACGAATTAGTCGAAAATCTCCGTAACATTCTATCCAGATTGGTTTCTCCAATAGGAATTGAAACAAAAGTTACTCAAAGAGCTGAAGTTCCAAGCGAGGTTAAAGTGGTTACTGAGCAACCGACCCTAACAGTAGAGATTCGGAGAAAACCATTAACATTATCCTCTGATGACCTAGTGGGGAGAGTAGCCATCATCTATGCAGACGGCTTCTTTGATGAACAAGAAAAAACAGTAAGCCAAGTTCAAAAGGAAATGATTAGGAGAGGCTGGTCAAAAGACCCAAGGCTCGCAAACGCACTAAACCAGCTATGTCTATGGGGATACCTACGCAAAAGAAGAACCGACCGCTGGCTCTACAAAGCAGTAATTCTATCAACAGAAGCAAAATCAAAAGGACTACTAAAAATCGAAGAAAAACTAGACTCTAGTGTATAAACCAGCTTCTTCAAGCATAGTTCTAATCAAACCCATAACCATTCTGCCAATACCCATACCAATAGCCCAAGAAGCCGTTTCCAACAAAAGATTCCTAAGAATAATCCTTCGCCTTTCAGAAGGCATACCTAAAACATGCCTTATCAATCCTTTTTCTACTAACGCCTTAATAATCGGAAACTCCAACCTTTCAGCCATTTTACCTCACTCTAACATAATGTTCAGCTCTACCACTATACTTTTCATGCAGAAGCTTAAACTCTTCACAGCCATGACATTTAACATATTCAACAGGCCCAAAAAGCAGATTTCCAAGAATACCTCTACCGAACATCTCATACTTTCTGATTAGAATCTTACCAAGAACCGTAGCCCCCAACTCTCCAAACCCCAAACTATGAAGAGTCTCATGCAGAACCGTCTCATCAGTAGCTTGAGGAGTCAAAACAATAACATCACTTCTAAACTTAGGCTGAAGCCCCCTAAAATACAAGTAACCATCAACCTGCTCACGAACAGGCTCTCTTACAATAATGACATGCTGAGGCTTCGGAATTAACGGATACGCCCCAAGAATCTCCGCAACCTCATAGATTTCCAAACCAACCACCAATAACCCTATGCACAAATTACAATTTAAAACTTAAGAAAGGAGTATTGGTGCCTCTCGGCGTCTTGGAAACGTGAGGGGTTGCCCCCGTGGGGTCTAATGCTGAGTTCCCGTGTGCAGCCCTTCTTTTGTAAGTAAGGGACTCTGCCGAGACGGTATGACCCTCCGTCACTTGGGGGCAGGCGTTATTCCAATTTGCTATCCGCTTTTCCCCCACCGAGAGGCAATAACCCTTTATAACAATTCAATTTTAAATAATTTACGGTAGGTAATAATGGAGCATTTCTCCTATAAAATGGTTAAAAAAACCTATGCAGAAGGATGCGACCGAGAAAACGCTGTTCATTATTGCTTCCAATGTGGAAAGCCCTTCAAAATAAACGAGGCAGAATACTGTGAAAAATGTAATTGGTGGAAAGCTCCATGCGGACATTGCGGATGCACACTAGACCCAATTAGCAGAATAGAAATAGAACTAGCATTCCAGAAAATATGCGGAGGAAAATGCAAATTAAATCCCAAAAAACGGAAAAAAAGTAGCAACATCATAAAAAACCTACCGAAAGAAAGCTTCCTCAAATGGGTTGAAAAATTCTATCCTGACCTATACTCAGAATACACGCAAGGTCGCCTAGCATGGGAAGACCTAGTAAGACAAGTAGAAATAAGAAGCGGACTAATCTTCATATGGACTAGCTAACCTCTGAAAACCCTTCTCCTAACAAGCCTCTGAATGTCATGAACCAAGCCAATAACCGGATGCTCCTCTCGTATAGGCGGTAGTACACCAGGAGTTCTAGCTCTAATAGTCTCTCTCAAAGAAGTTACAATTGGAAAATCCCATAACCTACCAGCCAACTTTCTCACCACATTAAAAAGTGAATAATCACAAAATAAATTTAACTCAAAAAATAAGAGGGAATGAAATAGTCGGCTACTCAGACATCTTCGCTTTCCAGTTGGTCTTCCATTTGTCCCAGTCAGTGCGGTGCTTTGCAGCCCTTACAGCTCTCGCGTGAGCAGCCTTCCTTGTCGGACCGAATGGGAGCTTAGCATAGTTGCTTATGCATCTCTCTTTTGCTGCTTCCCATGCCTTTTTAATCAAGTCGTCTTTCGCGGTAGCTTTTCTGTATCCTTTTTCTGCCATTTCGTCAAGTGTTCTAGCAGCCATTTTTCATTTCACCAAGTCGAGGCTTAAGATTTCCGATATATAAATTAATCGTTAGTTTTGCACAAAAAATATAGGGGGAGAGGGGGTTCAGCAAGTTTTAATTATCTAAAATCTAAGATTTAATTGGTGAATATGAGCCAAGTAATTGACCAAGAAGTCTATAATTCAGTTCTAACTTTGCTTTCGCACGATTCAGAGGGGAAATACAAGCGTTTGCTAGAAACCATAATAGAGTGGGAAAAGAATCATCCGCCGAAAGACCAATATGACGGCTTCGCATGGTATGATGTTTTTGCAGACGCTAGAACCCTAAACAGCCTAGTAACCCGTAGAATTTTGAAGATAGTTTTCAAATCAAACAAGTATTGTGCATACAGAGCCTTAGATGTTAAAGCAATAGAAAAAGCAATAGCTGACTACGAAGGTTCATTCACCCAAGAGCCTCTACCAGAAAAAATACCTCAAGACCTTTTCAAGTCAATAGTTGGACATGAAGATAAAAAGGAAATCATAGCAAGAAGCTTGAACGCTGAAAAACCCGTTCATTGCTTACTATACGGAACTGTCGCTTCAGCCAAAACACTATTCTTAGAAGAACTGTCAAGACTTCCACACAGCAGATTCATCCTAGGCTCAAGCCTAACAAAAGCTGGAATATTCGATGTCTTGTTTAATGAACGCCCAAAATATCTAATCATAGATGAGCTTGACAAAATAGATGACGCTGAAAACCTCAGTGCATTACTAAGCCTCATGCACAGAGGATATGTTACAGAAACCAAATATCGAAGACATCGAACAATAAGACTTAAAACATGGGTTTTCGCCTCTGCAAACGACATTTCACGCATACCAAGGGAACTACTCAGCAGATTCACACTACTCAAATTCAGAGACTACACACCAGACGAATACCGCGAAGTAGTCGTGAACGTTCTGAAAGACCAAGAAGGAGTAAATGAGAATCTAGGAGTCTATATAGCAGAGCAAGTCCTAAACAAACTAAACAGCAGAGACGTAAGAGACGCCATAAAAATCGCAAGACTACTCAAAAAGAAAACAAAAGAAGAAGTCGATAAAATAATCGAAATCCTAAGGAGGCAAAAATAACCTTGAAATGGAAACTAATATTTACGGACGGCTCAACCGAAACGGTTGATATTCCGGGAGGAAAATGGCTCGCATGGTTTGTCGGAAGAGTCAAAGCTCGCGAGAAGAAGACATACCTATTAAGAGTCGAACCCGCTGAATAACTTCCCTAAATAAATTTCTCTATTTCCGCTTTTATTCTCTGCAAGTTCTCTTTATGCCTAGCCTCGTCCTTAGATAAAACATCAAGTGTAGCAGTAACCCCCAAAGGAAAACCCAGCCTCTCCGACTCAACCGCAAGCTCCCGGTACTTCTTAGAATCCTTCTCCTCTTCCTTAATAGACTCCTCAATTCTGTCAAGAAATCTAAGCCTAGCAAGCGGAAGAGGTAACCTCTCAGCTTGACCCCTTACTCTAGACGTAAGCCTTTCAATAAACTTACCCGGATACCAGCTCAATCCAATCCACTACTCCGACATGGCTTTAAGCCACTTTTCCGCAACTTCTAACGCTTTCGGATATGAAGCCTTAATAATTTCTTGTCTTATGTCCATTCTTCCAGGCGGAGCAAAAGCCTCAGCCATCTCACTAACCCAACGGTCAGCCAGAAGTAGTGCCTTCTCAACTAAGCCTTCAGGATACCCCTTCGCAAGCCACTCTCTCTTCTTAGCCTCACGCATACTTTCAAGAACCTTGTCTGTAGGCGGATAAATCGCTGTCTTCTCTCCCTCGAAAAGCTTCTTTCTAGGAAGTATAGGCTTCCACTCTCTGAGGAACCTTCTAAGCGGACCCTCTTCCAGTATTCTCCTAGACTCGGAATAAACAGACCTTCTAAGCTTAACCGGAGGCTCAATTTCTATTCCCATTTTAATCGAAATATTTTATTGTAAACTACTCACATAAATTTTATTATGTCATTTCTATTTCAAGCAAGCCCTGAAGCCTACGAAGAAAGACCGGATTTAGATGAAGCCTTACGTTTTCACGGCTTAACAAGAGAAAGAATGACAGCAGAAATGATACGGTGGCTAGAAAGCATAAGGCTGGAAAGCCCAGAAGCCTACAATTTCTTCGTGTCAGACCCCCCGCTAATAGCACAACGAATAATCCAATGGGATTTTGTTTTTTCGACTGGCATGACAACAGAATATCCGAGGAGGAGAAACTGGAATCATTGGATGGCACTAAGGGAATTTATCCAAAACGCCTTAGACATAGAAGAAAAAATTTATGGATACGAAAACATTTCAATCAGAGTTTTTTCAGACGCGCTCGGAATCCACATAATTGACAGGGGACCAGGAATAACACTAGAAGCCTTTAGGCTCGGCGGTTCAGACAAGGCATGTCATGAAAGAGGATACTTCGGTGAAGGATTAAAGGTTGCAGGTGCACATTTCGTAGGTAGCGGAGTCCAAGTTTATGTTTTTAATCGTAAGGGACAAGCGTTCAAGATGTGTGTTTCACCCGGAACCGACCTTGTAGTCGTTGTGCTGGGAAGAACAAGCCTTCCACCCGCAGGAACAGAGGTAATCCTTGTAGGAGCAAGAATGGCTGAAGGCTTACTTGAACAGACGGTATTCCAAGAATGGCTAAAGAAACATCCCGAAGCTCATGTGCTATGCAGAGTTATGATGGACATATCCGAATGCCCAACTCCAAAACCGAACTTCATTATTGCTAGTGCGGAGAACATCGACTTATTGTGGGTTAGAGACATATTCGTAAACTCAATAAAGAACATAACCGGGAAAGAAGCCATTTACGGATACAATTTATGGTGGATTCCCCTTGAACCTAACAGAGTTAGCGTCTCAAATCTATCCGAGTTATATAAGCAAGTTGCCAGAGTTTTCACCCCTGAAGTAATCGAAGACCTCCTTGAACGAGTGGTTGACAAAAAAGAAAGAAGAATAACTGGAGGCTACTTCGAAACAGACCAAGTTGACTGGTGGTATGCATCTGATGATTTAAAGGACAAAGTTGCAGAATGGGTGGAAAACCACAGATGGGGCATAGTAGATGAAGAAAAAGAAGTTGACTGGTTCATGTACATGGGTATCAGACCCCTATATGTTCCCACACATATATCAATACGCAATCTATTCACCCGTGCAAAAACAGCAGATGAAATCGCAGTAGAATTAGGCATAGAAAGACTCGAAAAAGCCCAAAAAACATCAGTGCCAGAAGAAATGCTCACGCTAAAAGAGCTTAGATATATTGGAGCAACCAGAGCAATACTAGCATTTGTTCATCATGAAGTGTTCTGGACAGACCCTATGCCTGAAATAACCGTAGCCCTAGAACTTCCAAGAGCAGGTGGCACGCAAGTAGGAGATAAACTATACATCCGCAGAGACAAACTCTCAGCACTCGATTCAACCTTTAAAGTGTTACTCCATGAATATGCTCATTACTATGCAGAGAGAAGATACGGCGAATATAAAGACCTAAGCGAGGGATTCGAGAGAGCCTTAACAGACATCTACGGATACATTTCATTTGCACTAAGAGATGAAAAAACTATTGGATGCTACCGTAGAGCTTTAACTGGAGCATGGAGAGCACAACCATACAAATGGGAAAAAGGCGAGGTTGTAGTTAAAAAACCCTTACTAGAGGAAATAATGGATACAGTTCATGAAGAAACAGCCGCAACATTTGCATTAGGTGAACCTTGGTTCAGCCTAGAAAGACATATTGACGAAACAGCACCAGCCGTAATATCCATCGATTTAAGCTACACACCATACAGACCGAAAGACTTTCACCCATCATATGAAAGAGTAACCCACATTATTCCAGATACTGTCCCGCCAAACAGAGAATTATACTTCCGCGAAGTAAGAAAGATTGCAGAAAGACTTGCTGAAGACTTGACTCGTGGAATTGTCCTTATATATGACCCTTGGCAAGATACTTATGTGCTATACCGAAAGGTGGGCTTACCATGACAGATGTAATCCTTGAAACCAAAGACGGAAAACGATTCCACTACCTAATTGATGACAACTACCCAGCAATAGTCTATGTCCGCGAAGGGGCAACACTAAGAGTAAAATCATCAAAAATAACAGATGAACAGATAACTGCGTTACTCAGCCAAGCATAGTTCTATTTACCAGCTACTCTATGCTCCCATCGAGTCCCAACAACTGGTCTAACAGCATCGAGATACTCTATAAGTAAGGCTCTCCTCAAAGGCTGAACCTTCAAAATATAATCAATAGGATTCCTCGAAAACTCTCTTATCTGACTTTTTATCTCCTCTATGCGCCCTTTAGCATACTCAAGAATTACTCCCATTAAATCACCTTCTTCTTCGCCTAGTGGGCACTACGGCGGTTGGAGGGGGCCAAGACAAACCTAGAACCCTAGCTGCAACCTTATGACTCACATTATAAACGCATTGTTCAAACTCTCTAGTTCCAGGTGAGAATCCAGCGTATTTAGGTCCACAAACCCCCTCAGCAAGTTTTCTAGCCCAATCAGACCTAGCAACAACTTCTATTGCCTCTTCAGGTGTAATCCCAGGAGGAAGTTCAACTTGCCCCTCGAATAATCCAGACTCAAACATGGCTATCAAGGGTTTTTCGAGAATAACTGTCGGTCGGTTTTTCAGCCATGAACGAATTGGCTTACGTTCTAAAATCTCGGACATTTTTCTTACCAATTAGAGACTCTATGTTTACTACTTAAAAGTTTTTACCATTATTAAATGAGCTTTCTAAGAAGTGAAGGTTTCCTTACTAATAAGTGGAAAACTGCACGTCTTAATTCCTTTCCAAGGGAGAATGTTTTGGGCTTAAATTTCTTCATAACGCGAATTATTTCGTTGAGGTCATTATCATTTAACCTGAACAAAGCATTCTTTAGCCTATACCGCCTGTTATTCTGCTTTCTTAACCAACTAATATACCTGTCATAATTCTCCAACCTTCTCTCCACAATAGCCCTTCCAGCAGCCTTTCCAGAAGCAATAGCTTGACAAATTCCTCCGCCAGTAAGCGGGTCTGTGGCTGGAAGAGCATCTCCGACAAGCAATACTTTTCCGTAAACTCCAGTTTTTGGCATTTTAGCCGTAGGAATCAGCTTACCTATCAATTCACCATCAGACTCAACTTGTCTTTCAATAAATGCTTCAAGAAGCTCCTTAGCTCTGACCCTTTCACTTAATGGAACGCCCAAGCCAATTCTGACATATCCTTTACCACACGGAAAAATCCACGCATACCCCTTCGGAGCAACTTTCTCTCCAAAATAAAGCTCAATAATATTACGCGCGTAATAATCCATCAAAATTGTCTTTTGAACACCAACATGAACATCACTTGGAGAATAATAGTCTAATCCTATCCATTGTCGAACAACCGAGCATGGACCGTCAGCTCCAACAATAACATCATACTCGTCTTTCCACTCATTTAAATCATCGAAATCCACCCGATAATCTGTAATAATTAACCCGCCTAATTTCTCCACCTTCTCAGCCAAACCCTTCTCGAAAACTTCTCGATTCAAGACGTAACCGTAATCTTCATCCCCCATAAACTCCCAACAATCTCCATTAGGAGCATAAATTCTAACACCCTGAATCCTAGCCACAATAGACTCCTCTGGAATCTTAACGCCAACCCTTTCAACCATAAAAAGACTTACTCCACCTGCACATTTAGGATTCACACCTATATCGGATTTTGCCTCAACAACTGTAACTTCAAATGAAGGGTCTCTCTCAAGGATTTCAATTGCTGTTGAAAGCCCCGCAGGTCCCGCACCAACAACTAGGACTTTCATAAAAGGCTTATATATAACAAGTTTGATATTACCTTTTTGGCTGTTAAAATCAAGGAGAATCAAGTTATGAGTGAGCAAGAACTTGAACCAGAAGAAGCTGTTCCTAAACCTGAACAAGTCCCACCGCCACCAAAACAGAGAAAAAAGAAAGAAAAAGAGTATTATTGTAAATATTGCGGAGCAGGACCATTCCCTAACATACAGTTACTTGGAGTCCACACCAGAAAGTGCCCTGAAAGACTTAAGAAACTTGAAGAGGAAAAGCGGAAGGGGGAGCCCCCACCCTATAAAGAAGCAGAGGTTGACAGCATAAAAATTCTCGATGAAATCCTAAGTAAGCATCCAGACATTACTCCTAAGATAAAAGAAGAGGTTTTAGATTGGGCTAGGCTTAAGAACGGGCTTCAACCAATGGAGCTACAGCAGATACTTCAAAGCATGAGAGGAATAACATCGACAACCGCAGCCATTATAGCTTCAAAGTATAGTTTCGCACTCATGAAGGCACAGCAAGAAGGGAAACTTTTGCTTCCACCACCTTTCATGGCTCCGACGCTTCAACAGCAACCGCAGTTTCCATTTATGTATCCTACAATACCTATGCCTCAATCTCAGCAAACAGTAACTATGCCTCAACAGCAACAAATTAGACCGCCCACAACTCAGCCTCAACAACAACCCTATCCAACATGGGTTTTCCAGCCACCAACATACATTCAACCTCCATATCAGTATCCTCAAAGACAGCTCACACCTCAGAGACAGCTCACACCAGAAGAAATTAAGTCTATAATAAGAGAGGAAATCTCCAACTTTCAACGAACACTTGAACAAGGAAGAGAAAAAGAACTATATGTTGATATTGAGGAGCCAGTAAGAACGCCGGACGGAAAAATAATTATTGACGAGCATAACCGACCTGTCGTTAGACGGCTAAAAGTTCCAGTAAGCCAGGCACATCTACTTATGAGACAGCCTGAAGACACAGAAGAGAAACTCCTAAAGAAATTAGAGCTTTTCCAAAAAGTTTTCGGAAAGAGTGAACTGACTGAAGATAGGATAAGAGAAATAATTAGAACTGAACTGTCAACAACTAAGACTAAACCAGAGGAAGAACTCACAAAGGAAGATATTATGAAAATTGCAGGCGAGGCTGCCGGAAAAGCCGTAAAAACCTATATTGAAACCCGACAGAAAGAGGAGAAAGAAGAGAAGAGACATAGAGAGTTACTAGAGGCAATTCAGAGGGCTGTATCCGCTAGGACGGCTGAAGGCTATAAGGAAGATGCCTATAGAGTTCTTGGGCAAGGATTGACGGAAGCAGCTTCCGCTTTCCGAGAGGTAGTCCGTGATAGAAAACCACTTGAAACTGCAGCAAGAGAAATAGTTCCGGTAATTATTGGAGGACAAGCACCTAAGCAAGTTGAAACTGGTGCAGCAGAAGGATTATTGAGTAAAGTTAGTCCAAAATGGATTTCGGAGCAGTGATTGAATGCGTTACGTCTTAGTCCTAAGCGGTAAGGGTGGAACTGGAAAGACTCTAACTGCAATAAACTTAGCGTATGAAATTGCTAAGATTAAGGGAAAAGTAGCTCTCATAGATGCTGACTTAAGCAACCCAAACGCAGCAGAGCTTCTAGGCGTAAAAGAGCAGATACAAGTGGACTCAGAATCCTTCACGCCAATAATCGTTGATGGAATCGAGTTTTTCTCTATGGTTACGATAAGCGGAGACAAACCTGTTAGCATGGACGCAAGCGAATATGCCCAAATACTTCGAGATGTATTAAGGCATACGAAATGGACGGCTGACTTGGCTATAATAGACATGCCTGCTGGAGTTCATAATGAGTTTCTTGAGATAATAACCAACTTCGGCAAAGACCTACTCGGCTCAGTAATTGTTGTTCAACCAGCCCATGTAGAGTCAGCTCGAAAAATGCTCAAACTTCATAAAAGCGAGGGCATTCCTGTTCTAGGCGTAATCGAAAACATGGCATACTTCAAATGTAAATGCGGACAAGTGTATGAAATATTCGGCTCAGTTGACCTTGAGGCTCTATGTAAAGAGTTTGATGTTGAACCTCTAGGTGCAATTCCGCTATCAATGGAAATTCGTAAAAGAGTGGAAAAAGGAAAACCACTAATCCCAAAGAAGTTGAACGAGCCTATACTGAAGTGTGTTGACAGAATACTCAAAGCTAAGCCTGTAGGAGAAAGCTTCGTTGAGAGAATAAAGCAGAAACTTAAGGGCATAGCACGAGATACTTTGATAGACATTATGGCTGCAATCATCGAAATAGCCAATACTGAAATACCAATAAGGAATCTTCAAGAAACCTACGGTTTTCCAGGAGGGCGAACAATAGAATTTGACATAACAGATGAAACTCTGCAAAACGTGAAGGTTCAAGCATTCTTCAGAGTTGAGAATGGAGCATTAAAGCTGGTCAAAAACCCAAGAAAAGTTGATGATGAAATAAGAGTTTGGGAAAGAGCATTAATCTGGTGCTTCTTAGGCAGGAGACCAGATACAAATGTTCCTTGGGACCTTGTTGACGCTTGGTTACAAGGTAAAGTTAGATTCTATTCGACACAAGGAGGGACTCCAAGAGCACTTCAATTTATACGTTCTGTATGGGCTGAGATTAAAAACTCTCCATCATTCCAGAGAGTTAAGCCTTTACTTGAAAAACTCGCATAGGTGAACAGAATGGCAGGCATTATAGGGA
>Ga0190363_1000301_pt1 | contig 28833 bp, 30 predicted proteins | sample 48721867_MG_FD_161272 | JGI IMG/M metagenome (GOLD analysis project Ga0190363, IMG submission 161272) | Hydrothermal vent microbial mat bacterial communities from Southern Trench, Guaymas Basin, Mexico - 4872-18-6-7_MG | ecosystem: Environmental > Aquatic > Marine > Hydrothermal vents >... | reverse complement strand
GTAATTCAGGTTTTATCTCGCCGCACAAAAAATAATCCTGTATTAATTGGTGAACCAGGAGTGGGAAAGACAGCGATTGTGGAAGGATTAGCACAAAGAATTGCTTTAGGAGATGTTCCTGAAGGGTTAAAAGAGAAAAGAATAATTGCTTTAGATTTGGGGAGTTTGGTGGCAGGGACAAAATTTAGAGGAGAATTTGAGGAAAGACTTAAAGCAGTTCTTAAGGAGATAGAGGCACGTCAAGGCCAGATTATTCTTTTTATTGATGAATTGCATACTTTAGTAGGAGCAGGAGCTGCTGAAGGTGCAATTGATGCTTCTAATATGCTTAAGCCGGCTCTGGCAAGAGGAATTCTGCGTTGTATTGGGGCAACAACCTTGGATGAATACAGAAAACATATTGAGAAAGATGCTGCATTGGAGAGAAGATTTCAGCCTATTATAGTTAGTGAGCCTACCGTAGAGCAGACAATTGCTATTTTGCGTGGATTAAAAGAAAAATATGAAGTTCATCATGGGGTGCGTCTTAAAGATTCTGCTTTAATTGCGGCAGCAGTTTTATCTCATCGTTATATTACAGAAAGATTTTTACCTGATAAAGCAATTGATTTGATTGACGAGGCTGCTTCTAAATTACGTATTGAGATTGACTCTAAACCTGAAGAGATTGATAAATTGGAGAGGAAAAAGATGGAGCTTGAGATTCAACGCGAGGCATTAAAGAAAGAAAGAGATACTGCTTCTCAGGAGAAATTGGACAAATTAGAGAAAGAGATAAAGTCTATTGAAGAGGAGCTGGCTCGACTTAATGAACACTGGCAGAAGGAAAAAAGATTGATTACCCGAATAAGAGAGATAAAAGAGACTATAGAGAAATTAAAAATTGAGGCAATTGATTATCAAAAACAGGCGCAATTAGATAAAGTGGCTGAAATCAGATATGGAAAAATTCCTCAACTTACAAAGGAACTGGAGACTCTTAATAAAGAATTGAGCGAGATTGAAAAAGACAGAAAAATGCTTAAAGAAGAAGTAGATGAGGAAGATATTGCAGAAATTGTTTCTCGCTGGACACATATTCCTGTCTCCAAACTTATGGAGGGGGAGATATCTAAATTATTGAGGATGGAGGAAGAATTAAAAAAACGAGTTGTAGGGCAAGATGAAGCGATAAAACTTATCTCTGATTGTATCCGACGTGCACGTTCAGGATTAGCTGATCCTAATCGTCCTTTGGGCTCCTTTTTATTTTTAGGCCCTACAGGTGTGGGAAAGACAGAGTTGGCAAAGACTTTAGCTTGGTTTTTATTTGATAGTGAAAGAAATCTTATAAGAATTGATATGAGTGAATATATGGAGAAATTTTCTGTTTCCCGTCTAATTGGTGCACCACCTGGATATGTAGGGTATGAGGAAGGAGGCCAACTTACTGAAAAGGTAAGAAGGCAACCTTATTCAGTAGTTTTGTTTGATGAGATTGAGAAGGCACATCCTGAGGTTTTCAATCTGCTTCTTCAGGTTCTTGATGAAGGACATCTTACAGATTCTCAGGGAAGATTGATTAATTTTAAAAATACAGTGATAATTATGACTTCCAATATTGGCAGTGAATATTTCTCTGATATTACCGCAACAAAAAAAGCAATTGAGGAAAAAATAAAGATGGAGTTAAGGAGACACTTTCGTCCTGAATTTTTGAATCGTTTGGATGAAATTATTGTTTTTAACCACTTAACTATGGAGAATATTAAAGAGATTGTTCAAATTCAGTTTAATTTTTTAAAAGGAAGACTTGAAGGGAAAAAGATTGAGATTGAGTTAACTGAAGAAGCAAAAGAGTTTCTGGCTGAACGTGGTTTTAGCCCTGAATATGGAGCGCGTCCTCTTAAGCGCACAATTCAAAAATTAGTAATTGACCCTTTAAGTATAAAAATATTAAATGGAGAATTTAAAGAGGGAGACAAAATTGTGGTGAAATTAAAAGAAAGAAAGATAGTTTTTGAAAAAGAAAGGAGTTAGATGCGGGTAGATGTTTCTTTTAAAAATTTTAAGAATTCAGAGTTACTTTCTCAAATCATTGATAAAAATATTCAGAAGATAGAAAGAAGGATTAAGCTTTTTAAGAAAGAAGTACCTATTCATCTTTCTTTACATATAGAGAAAAATCCTCATAAGGAGGAGTATTACTCCTGGGCAAATCTTTATCTTCCTTTTAAAGTATTATGTGCTCATGAGAAAGCAAGAGTATCTACTTCTTCAATAAATAAAGTAGTTAAAAATTTAATTAAACAAATAGATAGATTTAAATATAAGTTAGAAAAGCATTTAAGAAAGAAGAGAAAGTAGCAACTTGACAAAAAGAATGCTTATGTTACTATATTAGCACTCTTCAATTTGGAGTGCTAAAATGAGATACGTAGATACACAAAAAAGAGAAGAGGAAATTTTAGAATTGGTGGTAGAAAGTTATATTAAAGAATCAAAACCTATAAGTTCAGGTTATCTTTGTGAGAAATTTAAACTATCTTACTCTTCAGCAACAATAAGAAATATTATGGAGAGTTTAGAAAAAAGAGGTTTGCTTTCTCATATTTATACTTCTTCCGGTAGAGTTCCTACGAAGGAAGGATTTAAAAAATATGTGAAGATGCTTAGAAAAAGAAGGTTTAAAGAGAAGAAGTTAAATATAAATCTATCTACCTCCAATGTAGAAGAGTTCATTCTTAAAGCAGTGGATATTCTTGCTAATTTAAGCGGGTATCTTTCTTTGGGAGCAATCTCTTTTCATAAAAAGAGGGTACTTTTTCGTGGCACACGCTTTATTTTTGAACAACCAGAATTTGAAGATATTAAAAAAGTGAAAGATTTATTTTATCTTTTAGAGGTGAGAATAAATATTTTATATAAACTACTTTTTTCTTATTTGGATAAACATATTAATATTCTTATTGGAGATGAGATTGGCGCTAAAGAAATAGCCGATTGTTCTTTAGTGATTTCAGGTCTTCAGGCAAAAAATATGGGAGCTTCTTTAGCGATTTTAGGCCCTATAAGAATGAATTATGCTAAGGCGATTAGTTTGCTTTCTGCTGTGAGAAAGAAATTGGAAGAATTTATAGGAGGGAAAGATGAATAAAGAAAAAGAAAGGAATAAAGAGAATCAGATAAATCAGGAAGTCAAAAAAACAGAAGAGTCAGAAAAAATAGATATGAAGAAATTTGAAGAGATTAAAAAGAAAGCCCAAGAATATGATTCTTTATGGGATAAATATTTAAGGGTATGTGCAGAATTAGACAATGCACGCAAACGTTGGGAGAGAGAAAAAGAAGAAATTATTAAATTTGCCAATTTCAAATTAATGAAAGAGATATTATCTTTTTTAGATAATTTAGAAAAGACTATTGAAGGGATGAAATTAACTTATAAGAATTTTTTAAATCTTTTATCTCAATTTGGTTTAAAAAAAATTGAGGCAAAAGGCAAAAAATTTGATCCTTATTATCATGAAATTGTAGGGCAGAAAGAAGTAGATGGGGGTAAAGAGCATATAGTTCTTGAAGAGGTTCAGCCAGGTTATCTTTTAGAGGATAAAGTATTAAGGACATCTAAGGTAATTGTGGGAGTAAGAAAGAATGAAAAAGACGATTCTACAGGAGGTGATAGAAATGGCTAAAGTAATAGGAATTGATTTGGGAACTTCTAACTCTGCCTGTGCAGTTATGGAGGCAGGAAAACCTACAATTATTCCTGCCGCTGAAGGAACAACAGTAGGAGGGGGGAAAGCCTTTCCTTCATATGTTGCTTTTACAAAAGAGGGACAGCTTCTTGTAGGAGAACCCGCCCGTCGGCAGGCAGCGATTAATCCTCAAGGAACAGTTACCGGGTTTAAGAGAAAAATGGGAACAACTTTTAAATATAAAATATTTGATAAAGAATTCACTCCTCAGCAACTTTCTGCTTTTGTTTTACAGAAGATAAAAAGAGACGCAGAGGCTTATTTAGGAGAACCCGTTAATGAGGCAGTGATAACTTGTCCGGCTTATTTTAATGATAATCAGAGACAGGCTACAAAGGATGCCGGTGAAATTGCTGGGTTTAAAGTATTAAGAATAATAAATGAACCTACCGCAGCCTGCCTTGCTTATGGATTAGGAAAAGAGAAAGATAAAGAGTATAAAATTATGGTTTTTGATTTTGGAGGAGGAACCTTAGATGTGACAATAATGGAGATGGCCTCAGGTGTATTTGAGGTTAAAGCAACTTCTGGTGATACACAGTTAGGTGGTCGGGATATGGATGAGGCATTGATGAGTTATATTGTTGAGGAGTTTAAAAAGGATACAGGAATTGATTTAAGGAACGACCCTATGGCGATGCAGAGATTAAGAGAGGCAGCAGAGAAGGCAAAAATAGAGTTATCCTCAACAATAACAACAGAGATAAATCTTCCTTTTATTACTGCTGATTCTTCCGGTCCCAAACACTTAGTTATGACAATAACAAGAGCTAAGCTTGAAGAGTTAGTTATGCCGATTGTGGAAAAGACAAAATATTCTATGGAGCGCGCGTTAGAAGATGCAAAGCTTAAGCCTTCCGATATTGATAAGATAATTATGGTGGGAGGTCCGACTCGCATGCCCTGTGTACAAAGGTTTGTGGAGGATTTTGTTGGTAAAAAGATTGAGCGAGGCATAGATCCTATGGAATGTGTGGCAATGGGAGCAGCAATTCAAGCAGCGATAATAAAAGGAGAGGTGAAAGATATTTTACTTTTGGATGTTATTCCTCTCTCTTTAGGAATTGAGACTTTGGGAGGAGTATTTACCAAACTTATTGAGAGAAATACAACTATTCCTACAAAAAGATCGCAAGTTTTTACTACTGCTGAAGATAACCAGACTGCTGTAACAATAAGAGTTCTTCAGGGAGAGCGTCCTATGGCTAATGATAATGTTGAGCTGGGAAGGTTTGACCTTGTAGGTATTCCTCCTGCTCCGCGTGGAGTTCCTAAGATTGAGGTTACTTTTGATGTTGATGCTAATGGAATTCTTCATGTTTCTGCAAAAGACTTAGGAACGGGCAAAGAACAGTCAATAAGAATAACTGCTCCTCAAAAATTATCCAAGGAAGAGATTGATCGGATGGTAAAAGAAGCGGAAATGTATGCAGAGGAAGATAAGAAGAGAAGAGAACTAGCTGAATTGAGAAATAAAGCAGATAATTTAGTTTATACTACAGAAAAATCACTTAAAGATTTTGGAGGAAAAATTTCAGAAACGGAACGTAAAAATATTGAGGAAAAACTTAATAATTTAAAAGAAATTTTAAAAAGAAGTGATGCTAAAAATGAAGAGATTCAGAAAGCTATGGATGAGTTAACGCAAGCTTCTTATAAATTAGCTGAAGAGGTTTATAAAGCAAGCACAGAGAAACGTTCTCAAGCAAGTAGTGGACCACAGGAGAAAAAGGAAGAGAAGACAAAAGAGGGAGAAGTAATTGATGCTGATTATAAAGAAGAAAATAATAAATAATAATGATGGGCACAAAAAAAGATTATTATGAAATTTTAGGGGTTTCACGGAACGCTTCTTTAGAAGAGATAAAAAGAGTGTATCGGGAGCTTGCTTTAAAGTATCATCCTGATAGAGTTCCGCCAGAAAAAAAGAAAGAAGCAGAAGAAAAATTTAAAGAGATTTCTGAGGCTTATGCGGTATTATCTGATCCCCAGAAACGTAAACTTTATGATATGTATGGACATGCAGGAATTGATTCTCGTTACACTACTGAGGATATTTTTAAAGGAGCTGACTTTTCCTCAGTATTTGAAGATTTAGCTAATTTTGGATTTGAAAGTATCTTTGAAGATTTGTTTTCTGATTTTGGATTTGATTTTTTTGGGAAAAGAAAAAAAAGGAGAAGGCGAGGAGAAGATATTCATCTTGAGATAGAACTTAACCTGGAAGAGGTAGTAAGAGGAGTGGAAAGAGAAATTAAATTCTTTCGCTGGCAAGCCTGTAAACTCTGTGGAGGAAGTGGTGCTCAGCCAGGCTCTAAAGAAATTATTTGTCCTTCTTGTCGAGGAAGGGGTGTGGTAAGCAGTGGTTTGGGATTTATTTCTTTTACCCAGACCTGTCCTCAATGTCAGGGAGAGGGAAAAATTGTAGAGAAAGTTTGTCCTTCTTGTCGGGGAAAAAAGGTAGTAAGAGAGGAGAGAAGAATAAAGGTAAAAATCCCTCAGGGTGTAGATACAGGTTCTGTAGTAAGAGTAAGAGGTGAAGGTAATTTTGGTGAGGCAGGGTTTGGAGATTTATATCTTCATATTAGTGTTAGGAAACATCCTATTTTTGAACGGGAAGCAAATAATATTAAGTGTAAAGTAAGGATAAGTCTTATAAAAGCAATTTTGGGAGGAGATATTGAGATCCCTACTCTTAATGGTAAAGCAAAGATGAGAATTCCTCAAGGAACACAACCAAATACTATTTTTCGTTTGAAAGGAAAAGGGTTACCTGATTGGAGAACAAAAAGATTAGGGGATGAATTTGTAGAGGTAATTGTTGAGATTCCTACACATTTATCGGCACGAGAAAAAGAGTTAGTTGAGGAATGGGCAAAACTGCGGGGAGAACTATAAAAGGGAGGGGTTATGCCTACTTATGAGTATGAATGTTTAGATTGTAAAAAAAGATTTGAGGTATTTCAGAAAATTTCAGAAGAGAAGAAAGAGATTTGTCCCTATTGTGGAGGTAGAGTCAGACGACTCATTGGTGCAGGAATTGGCTTAATTTTTAAAGGTTCTGGTTTCTATATTACGGATTACAAAAGAAAAGAGTCATCTCAAACTAAAGAGAAAAAGGAAGAAAAGAAAGATAGTAAAAAAGATAATAAATGAATATAATTCGGCCTTTTCAGGGATGTTTCTATAATTCTAATTATCTTAAAGATTTAAAAAATTTAATTTGCCCCCCTTATGATGTGATAGATGAAGAAAGGCGAAAGTTTTTCAGAAAAAAGTCAGTTTACAATTTCTGTCATCTTCTTTTTGCTGAAAGGAATAAAAATTATAGGAAAATAAAAGAAAGATTTAAAAAATGGTTTGAAGATAATATCTTTTCTCAAGATAAAGAGGATTTTTTTTATCTTTATAAGCAATTTTTTTTCTGGAAAGGAAAAGGATTTACTCGCACAGGTTTTTTTGCTTTATTGGATTTGGAAAAAAACAGAGTTTTTCCTCATGAATCTACATTAGATTCTCCTAAAAAAGATAGATTTAATGTCTTAAAAGAAGTTAGAGCGAATCTTGACCCTGTTTTTTTAATCAGTCAGAACAAAATAAATGTTTTAGAAGAGATTAAAAGGGTTTATCAGAGAAAACCTCCTTTTATAAATTTCCGGGATGAAGAAGGAGTTTCTCATCGCCTGTGGCGAATAAAAGAGGATATTTTTAAGGAGAGATTAATTAAAGAGGTAAATTCAAAAAAATTTTTTATTGCCGATGGTCATCATCGCTTTGCAGTAGCCTGTCAGTTTTATCACCAATACAAAAATAAGATAAAAGGAGCTCGTTTCTTTTTATGCTATTTTACCTATCCTCAAAAAGGATTAGTTATTCTTCCTACACATCGCATAGTGAAGATAACTGAGAAAATTTCTTCTTTCTTACAAGGTCTTTGTGAAATTTTTTATATTAAGCCAGTAAAAAAAGATTTTTTTGAAAAGAAAAAATTTAACCTTAATGGTATTTGCTTAGGAATGTATAAAAAAGGAAGATTTTATCTGCTTAAATTGAAAAAAGAGGATACTTTAGATAAAATTTTTAAAAAGAGAAGGGAAAATATTCTTTATAAAAGGGTAGATTCATATCTTTTGGATTTGCTTGTATTAGAAAGAACTAAATTTGAGAAGATAGAATATGTGCATAAAATAGAGGAGTTGAAAAGAATTGTGGATAAAGATAAGAGGAAAATAGGTTTTATTTTAAAAAAGCCATCCTTAGATGTTATCTTTCTGCTTGCGGGAAAAAAGTTACTTCTTCCTCAGAAATCAACTTATTTTTATCCCAAACTTCCCAGTGGTTTGATTTTAAGAAGGTTTGAAGATGAGAATATTTAAAAAACCTCTTAAATACACTATTGTAAAAGCAAAAAAAAGGGCAATTCCTGATGGTTTATGGACAAAATGCCCAAAGTGCAATCAGTTTATCTATACAAAAATTTTAAATGAGAATTTAAAAGTATGTCCTAAATGCCAGTATCACTTTCCTTTAAGTTGTCAGGAACGAATCAAGCTTTTAACGAATAATTTTAAAGAACTATATGCTGATTTAGAATCAGTTGACCCTTTAGAGTTCAAGGGACCTAAATCTTATAAAGAAAAATTAGAAGAAGAAAAGAAAAAAACATCTCTTAAAGAAGCAGCAGTTGTAGGAGAGGCAGAAATAGGAAAGAAAAGAATTGCTTTTGGGGTGACAGATTCAAGGTTTATTATGGGATCAATGGGTTCGGTTGTGGGAGAAAAAATTACCCGTATTATTGAGTATGCACGGGATAAAAAAATTCCACTTGTAATTGTCTCTGGCTCTGGGGGAGGAGCAAGGATGTATGAAGGGATGCTTTCTTTAATGCAGATGGCAAAGACAAGTGCAGCTTTAGAAAGATTAAATGAAGAAAAAATTCCTTACATTTCTGTTCTTACTCATCCTACCATGGCAGGAGTTATGGCTTCTTTTGCTGGATTAGGAGATATAATCATTGCTGAGCCTCAAGCCTTAATTGGATTTACCGGCCCCCGCGTTATAAAGCAGACGATAAAGCAAGAGTTACCAGAGGGTTTTCAGACATCAGAATTTAATTTAACTCACGGTCTTATCGATATGATCATTCCTCGAAAAGAGCTAAAAGATACTCTTATCAAAATATTGGAATATGTCTCTTAAATTCTGATATAATATTTAACCTAATGGTTTCTAAACTTTTTTCCTTAGGATATTTGGGGTTGGGAGTATTTCCGGTGGAGGTTGAAGTGGATATTTCTCGAGGGCTTCCTTCCGTCTCTTTAATTGGACTTTTAGACACGTCTGCAAAGGAAAGTAAAGAAAGAGTTCGTTCAGGAATAAAAAATAGTGGCTATGAGTTTCCTTCTTCAAGAATAACTGTAAATTTAGCTCCCGCCAATATTAAGAAAGAAGGAACACATTTTGATTTAGCTATTGCTTTAGGGATTTTAAACTCTACTTATCAGCTTAATTGTGATTTTTCTTCCTTTTTTATATTAGGAGAGCTTTCTTTAGAAGGAAAGGTAAGGGGTATAAAAGGAGTATTTCCTATGGCACTTAAAGCAAAAGAATTAAATAAGAAATTAATTTTACCTAAGGAGAATGCTTATGAGGCAGGTTTGGTTAAAGATATAGAGATTTATCCTGTAGAATTTTTAAAAGAGGCAGTAGCTTTCTTGACAGGCACAATAGAGAAAAAACCTTTAAAGATAGATATGGAGAAAGTTTTAGAAGAAAAACCAAATTATTCGGTTGATTTCAGTGAGGTTAAAGGACAAGTTTTTGCAAGAAGAGCGATTGAGGTGGCAGTAAGTGGGATGCATAATATTTTAATGATTGGACCTCCGGGAGTAGGTAAAACTATGCTTGCGCAACGCATTCCCACAATTCTTCCTGATATGGAGTTTGAGGAGATTTTAGAGGTAACAAAGATTTACAGTATCGCTGGACTTTTAAATAAAGAAAATCCTCTTATAAAAACAAGACCTTTTCGCAATCCCCACCACACTTCCTCCAGTGTAGCTTTAGTAGGAGGAGGAACAAATATTCGCCCAGGAGAGATAAGTTTAGCGCATAACGGAGTATTGTTTTTGGATGAATTGCCTGAATTTTCTCGTGATAGCCTGGAGGCTTTAAGACAACCCTTAGAGGATGGATGGGTGGTGATTTCCCGTGCTACCCGCCATGTAAAATTTCCTTCCCGTTTTTTATTAGTTGCCGCAATGAACCCTTGCCCTTGTGGGTATTTTGGTTCAAAGACAAAAAGTTGCCATTGTACAGGTCTGCAGATTCAGAGATATCGTAGGAAAATTTCCGGTCCTTTATTAGATAGAATTGATATCCATATTGAACTTCAAGATGTAAAATGGGAGGTTTTACTATCTCAAGATATGAAGTTTGAATCTTCCCAAGAGATTAAAAAAAGAGTGGAGAAAGCAAGAAAGATTCAAAAAGAGCGTTTCCGTAACGAAGAGATATTTTTTAATTCCCAGATGAAGAGTAAACAGATAAAAAAATATTGTATAATTACCCAAGAGGCTGAAGACTTACTTAAAGAAGCAATCAATCAGTTTGGGTTAAGTGTGCGTGCTTATGATAAAATTTTAAAGGTTTCAAGAACGATTGCGGATTTAGCAGAAAAAGAAAAGATAGATGTAGAGTGTATTTCTGAAGCAATTCATTATCGTGGTTTAGATAAAAATCTTTGGCTTTGATTTTTCCTAAAGTAATCTTATAATAAAATAATGAGTGAATTTTTAGAAATATTTAGAAATAAACCTTTATGGCTTACCCTTTTGAGTTGGGCAATAGCTCAGGGAATTAAAGTAGTAATAGGATTGATTAAAGAAAAAAAGTTTAATTTTTATTGGATTTTAAGAACAGGAGGGATGCCTTCTGCACATAGCGCCGCCGTATGCAGTTTATCAGTCTCCATAGGAAAAGAAACAGGATTTTCCTCCCCTTTATTTGCTTTGGTGGCTTTGTTTGCTTTAATTACTATGTTTGATGCACAAACTTGGCGTCGTTCTATTGGAGTGCAAGCAAGAATATTAAATCGGATTATGGAAGATATTCACAAAAGAGGTAAAATAGAGGAGGAAAGATTAAAAGAATTGGTGGGGCATACTCCTTTTGAAGTATTTGTGGGAGCTTTAATTGGAATTTTAATTACCTTTATTTTTTATGCGTAGATATATCTTTTTTGCGTTAATTGCCCTTATAGCAGTCATTTCCAGTTTGAGTTTGGCGATTTATTTTTCTAAGGGTAAGTATTCTTCTGAAGGTAAAAAGACCATAGATGAGGAAAATTTATTATTTAAACAAGCTGAAAAAGCATATGCAAGTGGAGATTTTCTTAAAGCACGCAATTTACTTAAAGAAGCAGAGGAAAAAGCTATCACAACCCAAGAGATTCTTAAGATAAGAAAATTCAAAGAAAAGGTTAATATGAGTTTACTTTTTTCTCCTGTTTTAGATGAGTGTAGTGTTGAATATGTAGTCAAAAAAGGAGATAGTTTAAGTAAAATAGCAAAAAAATATAATACCACAGTAGCTTTAATTAAAAGAGCAAATAAGCTGGGTTCAGATATAATTTATCCTAAGCAGAAATTGAAAGTGAATACTTGTAAATTTTCTATTGTTGTAGATAAATCACAAAATTTGCTTTTTCTTAAAAGAAATGATGAAATTTTTAAAATATACCCGGTAGCTACAGGAAAAAACAATTCTACTCCTACAGGAAAGTTTAAAATTATTAACAAGATCAAAAATCCTACCTGGTTTAAAACAGGAGCAGTTATCCCTCCTGATAGCCCCCAAAATGTATTAGGTACCCGCTGGATGGGACTTAATATTAAAGGGTATGGGATTCATGGAACAAAAGATGGGGATAGTATCGGGAAGCAGGCTACCTTAGGCTGCATACGAATGAGGAAAAAGGATGTTGAAGAGCTGTTTGATATTGTTCCTCGAGGGACAGAGGTTATCATTGTTGATTAATACGGATGGAATACTGGGATTTTGAAAAGCCTATTATAGAGTTAGAAAATAAGATAAAGGAATTGCAAGAATTTTCTCAAAAGAAACAGGTAGATTTATCCTTAGAGATAAAAAATTTAGAAAAAAAATTAACTCAATTAAAAAAAGAGATTTATTCTAATCTAACTGCCTGGCAAAAGGTTCAAATCGCACGTCATCCTCAAAGACCTACAACCTTAGATTACATACGTCTGATTATGAAAGATTTTATAGAACTGCATGGAGACAGATTATTTGGAGATGATAAAGCAGTAATTGCTGGCTTTGCTAAGTTAGATAATTTTAAAGTAGTTGTTATAGGACATCAGAAAGGAAAAGATACAAAGGAAAATATTGAGAGAAATTTTGGATGTGCACATCCAGAAGGTTACAGAAAAGCAAAAAGAATGATGAAGCTGGCAGAAAAATTCTCTCTACCTTTGCTTTCTTTTATTGATACTCCCGGAGCCTATCCTGGAGTAGGAGCAGAGGAGAGAGGGCAGGCTTTAGCAATTGCGGAAAATATTAGAGAGATGTTTGGCTTAAAAATTCCCATTATTATTGTTGTTATTGGTGAGGGAGGAAGCGGAGGGGCTTTAGGAATTGGGGTAGGAGATTGTATCTTAATTATGGAATATGCTTATTATTCTGTGATTTCTCCTGAAGGATGTGCGGCAATTTTATGGAAAGATGCAAAAAAAGCACCTGAGGCTGCAGAAGCTCTTAAATTAACTGCACAGGATCTTTTAAAATTGGGGATTGTGGATGAAATTATTCCTGAGCCAGAAGGAGGGGCACATCGCAATTATGAGGAAGCAGCAAAAAATTTGAAAGAAGCAATTGTGAATAATCTTAAGATAATAAATAAACTTTCTTGGCAGGAGCGTTTAATCTTACGTTATGAAAAATTTAGAAAAATGGGAATATTTAAAGAAGAATGATTCAGAAACTAATTATTCTGGGAGTATTAAAGAAAAAACCTTCCTCAGGTTATGATATTAAAAAGTTTATTCAGAAAGAATTAGGAATATTTTCTCAACCGGAGTCAAAATCAATTTATTATCCTTTAAAAAAGATGGAGAAAGAAGGATTAATAGAAAAAAAAGAAGAAAAAGAGAATCATCTTAAAAAATATATTTATCATATTACACCACAAGGAGAAAAAGAATTCTTTCGATTGTGTAAAGAGACTCTTCTTTCTCAAAAAAGACCCTTTCTTGAGTGGGATATAGCTCTTTATTTTTTACCATTTTTAGATAAGAAAGGAATTCTCCCTCTTCTGCGCCTACGTCTTCTTTTTTTAGAAAAAGTGAAAAAATGGCTTGAAGAAAAATTAGAAGAGTTTAAAGAAGCTCCTGTAAATTTCTCCTTGTTAGTAAATCATCATCTTCAATTAGTACTGGCAGAGAAAAATTTTTTAAGGAGTCTAATTGAGGCAATAAAGTAATGAGGAAATCTTTAGGTTTTACTCTTTTAGAAATTTGTTTAGCTACTTTAGTTTTTATTATTGCTCTTATAGGAATTCTTCTTTTTTATCTTAATGCACAGGAATTTAATGAATTAGCTTCCTCATTCAGTACGGCATTAAATGAAGCTGAAAAAATGATGGAGATAATAAAAAGCACTCAGTTTAGTGATATTTATGCCACCTATAACAATTACCGCTTTGATCCGGAAGGTTTTTCTTCCGGTTTAGCAAAAGGAGTTGTATATATTGATAAAGAAACAGGACGGGATGATCTTTTAAGAGTAAATGTAGTTATCTGTTTTCGTGTAGGGAGAAGGATAATTGGTGAAGATTTAGATTTGGATGGTATATTAGATACTGGAGAAGATAAAAATGGTAATGGTCGTCTAGATTCTCCTGCAGAGTTAACTACTTTAGTAACTTCACGCTATTGATGAAGAGAAGTTTTACCTTAGCAGAGATTATAGTTTGTATAGGAATTATTTTTGTAATTATAGGAGCAATTTTTTATATTTTTAAAGCAGGTAGAGAGTTTATCTCTACTGCCTCTTTAAGATTAGAACTTTTAAGTGATGCCAGAAATGCTTTAAGATTTATGGAAAGAGAAATAATTGCTTCCCGAGTATCTTTTTTAAGTATTCCTGCGGATGATAATTTTTATAATTCCCTTACATTTAAAGTTCCTCAAAGTATTGATGAGAATGGAGATATAACTTGGTCGGAAGATATAACCTATTCTTTAAATGGAGGAAATCTTATTCGTACCCAACAAGATAATACACAGATAATAATGAGTGATGTTACTGATTTAAGATTTAGAATTAGGAGTACTTTACCTCAAGTTTTGGAGATATATATAACTGCTTCACAAACTACTGCTTGGACAAGGACAGTTACCGTTAACTTAAGCACAAAAATTAGATTAAGAAATTGAGATAATTTCTTGATTTTTTTGTTTATTTGAGGTTATATTAAAGTAGGAGATGTGTAGAAGAAGAAAAGGAATTTTTCTTATTATTGTATATGGGGCAGTTGCTGTCTTGATAATTCTTACTGCTTCTTTAGCTTTAAAGGTTAGCTCTCAGAAAAGATTATTAGATATTACTAAATGTAGTCTGCAAGCTTTCTATCTTGCTGAGGCCGGGTTAGATAGGGGATTGGTGTGGTTAAGGGATCAGCCCTCTTATCCTTCAGGAACCAGCCCCATTACTCCTTCTGAATTGCAGAATGTAGAATTAGGAGAGGGCAGTTTCTCAGTAACTATTGATCCTTATGATAATAATCCTTCTGTTTATCGTAAGCGCTATCGTATAATATCTTCAGGAATTTGCTCAGGAATTCAGCAAACATTAAGTTTAGATGTAGCGGTAGATACATTTGCTCGCTATGCTTACTTTACTGATGATGAACATTTCTGGATAGGGTGGTGGAAGGTTCCTGTCTGGTTTAAGGGAGGCGATCATATTCAAGGGCCACTTCATACTAATTCGCATCTTCATATTTCAGAAGATCCTATATTTGATGGTATGGTAAAGACTGTGGACAACTATATTGTTTATCTTCATGGAGGCCCACCCTTAGATAATCCTCAATTTAATGGAGGAATTCAATTAGGAGCAGAGCCTATTTATATGCCTTCTAAAGCTACCAATTTAAAAAATGCTGCGTTATCGGGAGGATTGTACCTTAGTGGAGATACAACTATTGTATTAAAAGATGATGGAACAATTGAGGTGACTAATGATGCAAGAGGTTGGAAAAATCAAGTCTTGCCTTTGCCTTCCAACGGAGCAATATTTGTCAGTGAAGGAGATGTATATGTAGAGGGAACTTTAAAAGGAAGATTAACAATCGGCACAGATAAAGATTTAATTATAAAAAACAATATTCTTTATGCTGATAATCCAGAGGAAAATCCATCTTCCCAAGATATGCTTGGGCTTATTGCTGAAGGTGATGTTGTTGTAAGCAAAAGCGCTCCCTATAATTTGGAGATTGATGCCTCTATTATGGCTTTGGGAGACTCATTTTTAGTAGAAGAGTGGTGGAAGGGACCTCCGAAAGGAACACTTAAAGTGGTGGGAGGAATTATTCAGAAAGAGAGGGGGCCTGTAGGAACTTTTAATGGAGCTACAGGAGAGAAATTGAGTGGATATAGTAAAAATTATGTTTATGATGAAAGATTAAAAAATCAAAGTCCTCCTTATTATCCTACGACAGGAGATTATATTGTAGTTTTATGGAGAAAAAGCAGTTAGTAATTTTTTCATTATTGTTATTTATCTTTATTATCTTTTCCTTTTATTTTTTTTCTGAGAAGAAGATAAAGAAAGTAATTCCGAAAGAAAAAAAGATAGAAAAAAAAGTAAAAAAGAAAAGATACAAACCTATATTAAATGTAGAAATAGAGAAGGTTTTACCAAGAGAAGAGAAGAAGGAGAAGGAAGAAGAGAAAGAAAATGTTGGATTGGAAAAGATAAAGATGGAAAAGTTAACTTTAGAGGAAAAAGAAAAAATAGATAATGAGATAAAGAAAAAGAGCAAGAAGTTTCATCTTCAACCCACACTTAAGGAATTGGAAGAATTAAAAAAGAAAAGGATAATTCTTTATTAATGAGAAAAAAAGTTCTTATTGCTGAGGATGAGAAAGAAGTGGTAGAATTTTTAAAAAGGATTCTTGAAAAAGAAGGATTTGGAGTTATCACTGCTTTTGATGGAGAAGAAGCAAAAAGAAAAATAGTAGAGGAAAATCCAGATATATTGATTTTAGATATTGTTATGCCTAAATTAGATGGATGGCAACTTTTAGAGTGGTTAAGAAAAGAAAAAGCATCTACACTTCCTATAATAATTGTTTCTGCTAAGAATGAGATGGATGATGTTAAAAAAGGATATAAACTGGAGGCAGACTATTATATGGTTAAGCCTTTAGAGGCGAGAAGTTTAATTAAAGCAATAAGGACGATTTTAACTTTTAAATCTTATGAAGAAGGACTCTCTAAGTAAGATAAATCTAAAAAAACGTCTATGGGTTGCTTTCTCTTTTGCTACTTTTGCTCCTTTAGCTATTCTTGTTTATTATTTGGTTAATTTCAAAACTCTCTCTTGGTTTGCCATTTTGGTTGTTGGTTTTGTTATTTTTGTAGGATGGTGGTTTATTTTTAATGTGTTTTCTTCTATTTTAAAGATTCAAAATAAATCTTTTAAAACTTTGGAGAGTATTGGTGGTTCTTTGAAATTTAAAGAGATAGAGATAGAGAATGAAGTAGAGCGTTTAGATATGGTTTTTAATATTCTTTCTTCAAAAGTAAAAGAGAGTGTTGAGGAACTTAAAAAGGTAAGTTTTAAAACAGAGGAATTAAATAAAGCTATTACACAAAAAGTAAATATTTTCTCTGCTATTTTGCAAGCGCATGCGCTTTTTTCTCAAGGAACTTCAGCCCAGGATATTCTACAGTTTTTGGTAGATAGACTGAGAGAGATAATTAATATGAAGACAATAGTTGCTTTTTTCAAGAAAAAGAGTGATGTTTTTGATTATTTTTTGTGTGGAATAAATCCTGCAAGAGTAGATATTTTGTTGAATAAAGAAGATTTTAAGACGATTCTTAAAGAAAGAAAAGAAGAGATAATTGATAAGGCTCATTCTAAAGAGAGATTTACTTTTCATAAAGATATTTTAGGTCTTAAGAATATTTTAATGTTTCCTATAAAATCTTCTAAGGAGAATGTAGGGGTAATACTTGCCGGAAATAGTAAAGAGGATTTTTCTTTTTCTTCAGAGGATTGTGAAATTGTTGAACTTTTCACTCATTACATGGGAATTCTTTGGGAACATAATCTTTTATCAGAAAGAATACAAGATTTAGAGATTTATGATTCTTTAACCGGGGTATATAATGAGAAATTTCTTTTAGAGCGCTTAGATGAAGAAATAAAAAGAGCAGTTACTTATCGTCGCCCCTGTGGATTTATTCTTTTTCGTATAGATAATTATTATAGTCTTCAAAAAGATTTAGGCTTAGTTGAAACAGAGAAAGTATTTAAGAAGATAGTTAATGAGATAAAAAGTAATATGCGACCTATTGATATCATAGGAAGGATTGGGGAGGATAAAATTGGTATCATCCTTATTGAGAAGAATAAAAGGCAGTCTAAGGAAATTGCCTCTTTTTTAAAAGAAAAAATTTCTTCTTTGAAAGAGAATAAATTAAATATTTCTTTTATTGTTGTAGAGACTCCCTTAGATGGAGAATCTGCTTTTCAACTTTTTAATTGTGCCCAGAAAAAATTAGGTACCTCCTCTTCTTCATAATGAAACCAGAGAAAAAAGAAAAGTTAATTGGTGAAATTTTGGTAGAAAGGGAAATAATTACTCCTCATCAACTTGAAAGAGCATTAGAGGTACAGCAGAAAGAGGGAGGACTTATCGGAGAGATTATTGTAAGATTAGGCTTTGCTACCGAGGAAAAAATTGCTCAATGCTTATCTTTTCAGTATGGGTTTCCCTATCTTCCTTTAGAAAATTATGAAATATCAGAGGAGGTATTAAAACTTGTTCCTGTCAATGTCTGCCAACATTATTGTCTTATTCCTTTAGATAAGATTGGAAATACTTTAACTGTGGCGATATGTGATCCTCTCAATAAAGAAGCAATAGAGGATTTAGAGGAATTAACTTCTTTAAATATCCAAGTCTTTGTAAGTACTTCTTCTGATATTCGTAAAGCGATAGAAAAATATTATAAGCAGAATGAGTAGTTTAAGGAAAGATTTCATCAATCTTTTGGTAGAAAAAGGCTTAATTACTAAGGAACAACTTGAGGAAGTTAAAAGATTACATAAAGAAAAAAAAGGGTCTCTAAGTCAGTTGCTTATAAATTTAGGTTATGTGGATGAGAAGGAATTGGCAATGTTTATCTCTACTTATCTTTCTATTCCTCCAGTTAAACTTTCCAATCTTAAAATACCTAAGGAAATTCTGAAGCTTGTTCCTAAGGAGGTAGCAAAAAAATATTTAGTTATTCCTTTAAGCAAGATTGGAAATACTCTCAGTTTAGCAATGGCTGAGCCTTTAAATATATTGATTTTAGAGGATTTAGAAAAAATAACGGGATGTCAGATAAATCCTGTCATCAGTTTTCGTTCAGAGATTTTAGAAGCTCTCAATGTTTATTATCCAGAAACAGTGACTACTACAATTGAGGAGATAATTAAAAAAGAAGAGATAGGAAATATAGAAGTAATAAGAGAAGAGAAGGAGGAAGTAAAAGATGAGGAGATTGTTCGTTCTTTAGAAGACGCCCCCGTAATTAAGTTGACTAATTATATTCTTAAAAAGGCGGTAGAGATGAGAGCTTCTGATATTTTCATAGAACCTTTGATAAATAATATGCGTATACGTTTTCGTATAGATGGGGTTTTGCAAGAAATAGAAAATTTTCCCAAAAAGATGCATAATTTGGTTATTTCTCGAATAAAAGTTATGGCAAATTTAGATATTACTGAACACCGACTCCCTCAGGAAGGCAGATTCATAACTAAAATTTTAGATCGTAAAATAGACTTTCGTGTATCTATTCTACCTTCTACTTTGGGCGAGAAAGCTGCTTTAAGGGTGCTGGATAAATCCAATTTACTTTTAGATTTGGATTATTTAGGATTTAGTAAAGAATTGGTTAATATTTTAAAAAAAGATGCTGTTTCTTCTTATGGAATGATAATTGTCTGTGGTCCTACTGGTTGTGGAAAAACTACCACTTTATATTCCCTTTTAAGATATATTTATACTCCTCAAAAAAATATCATTACTGTAGAAGATCCTATTGAATATCAACTGGAGGGGGTAAATCAGGTTAATGTGAATTATGAGGTGGGTTTAACTTTTTCTTCTGCTTTACGCTCTATTTTAAGACAAGATCCAGATGTAATTATGGTTGGTGAGATTCGTGATTTTGATACTGCTGATATTGCTATTAAGGCGGCATTAACCGGGCATTTAGTTTTATCTACTTTACATGCTACTACCTCTACAGGAGTAATTACCCGTTTAATAAATATGGGGATAGAACCGTTTCTTCTATCCTCCACATTAATTGGAGTATTAGCCCAAAGATTGGTAAGGAAATTATGCAATAAGTGTAAACAGGAAAGTTTTTTAGAAGAGGAAATGAAAGAACACTATGGAATAAAAAAAGAAGCGGTTATCTATAAACCTAAAGGATGTCCTGCCTGCAGTTTCCAGGGATACAAAGGAAGATTGGCAATAGCAGAATATTTACATTTAGATGAGGATGTAAAAAAGTTAGTTAATCAAAACTTGTCAGAATCTGTGATAAGGAAAGAAATAAAGTTAAAGGGCTTTTTAACTTTAAGGGAGGATGGAATAAGAAAAGTAGAAGAAGGAATAACCAGTTTGGAGGAAGTAATTAAGGTGACTTCTGAGCAATGAGAGAGTCATTAAAAGATAAGATAAAGAAAAGGATAATTGCCTCTGAAGAAGTCAAAGAAAAGATAGAGAAGATTGATAAAGAATCGCATAGTTTTTATGAGTTTAAAGAAAAAATTATAAAAGAAAAGATTATTAGTGAAGAAGAATTACTTTTAATTCTTTCTCAAGAGTATAGATTACCTTACTTAGATTTAGATAAATATAAAGTTCCTAAGGAAAATAAAGACCTTCTTCCTCAAGAGTTAGCTTTTCGCTACAGAGTAGTGCCTATCTCTAAAATTGGTGAAGTTTTAACCTTAGCAACAAGTAATCCCTTAGATATTGTAGCTTTGGATGATTTAAGACTTTCTACTTCTTTTAAAAAGATTGATCTTGTATTAGCAGAGGGGAAAAAGATATTGAAGACTTTAAATTATCTTTATTCTTCTCATCCCTTGCCTCAGTTTTTATCTGAAGAGGAAGTTTCTTTAGAAAGCTCTTCAGCCTCCAATATAGATCTAGAAACCCTTGTGAAGGAAAGTAAGTTGCCTCCTATTGTAAGAGTAGTAGATTTAATCATTTATGAAGGTTTAAGAAGAAGAGCTTCCGATATTCATATTGAACCTACCGAAAGTGATCTTACCATAAGATACCGTATTGATGGAATTTTACATCATTTCTTAAGTCTTCCTAAGAAAAATCAAAATGCAATAATTGCTCGCTTGAAAGTTATGTCATCTTTAAATATTACTGAGTTTCGTATTCCCCAAGATGGTCGATTTAAAGTAAAATTTGAAGGGAAAGAGATTGATTTTCGTGTATCTTCTCTTCCTACTCAATTTGGCGAAAAAATCGTTTTGCGTGTTTTGGATAAACAAAGCCTTTCTTATGGTTTAAAAAATTTAGGTTTTTCTCAAGCTCCTCTTAAACTTTTTGAGGAAGCACTTTCTGCTCCCTTTGGAATAATTCTTGTAACTGGTCCAACAGGTAGTGGAAAATCTACAACGCTTTATTCTATTATTAATCAATTAAATAAACCAGATAAAAATATAATTACAATTGAGAACCCAGTTGAGTATCAGCTTGAAGGAATTACTCAAATTCAAGTAAACCCCCAGATAGGTTTAGATTTTGCTGCTTGTTTAAGAAGTGTCTTGCGTCAATCTCCAGATATAATTATGGTGGGAGAGATAAGAGATAAAGAGACTGCTGATATTGCTATTAAAGCTTCCTTAACCGGAGAATTTATATTTTCTACTCTTCATACTAATAACTCTGTGGGAGCAATAACTCGTCTTATAGATATGGGAATAGAGCCTTTTCTTATTGCTTCTTCTTTGGTAGCTACAACTGCGCAAAGATTGGTAAGAAAGCTTTGTTCTTATTGTAAAGTTAAATACGAAGCGCCTTCTTTTTTATTAGAAAGATTGGGATTTAAATCAAAAAATATAAGATTTTTTAAATCTCAAGGATGCAAAAGTTGCCATCAGACAGGTTATTATGGAAGGATAGCTCTTCTTGAGGTGTTATTAATTGATGATAAAATTAGAGAGATGATTGTGAAGAGAGCTTCAGAGAGTGAAATTATCAAATATGCAAGAGAAGTTAAAGAATTCAAATCTCTTAGAGAGGATGGATTAAAAAAATGTGAGGAAGGAATTACAAGCTTAGAGGAGGTTTTAAGAGTAGCTTGAAATGGCTTTTTTTTATTATGTTGTTAAAGACAAAGAGGGCATAATCGTTAAAGGAAGTATAGAAGCATCTTCTTACAAAAAAGCTTTAGAATTTCTTCATTCTCAGGGAAATATTGTTCTTCAGCTTAAAGAAAAAAAGGCAAAATCTTCTCTTTTTGCAAAGAAGGAAAAAGTTAAAATTGATGAGTTAGTAGTATTTTCTCGTCAGCTTACTACTTTGATTGAAAGTGGCATTCCCATTGTAGGAGCTTTAGAGGTATTAGCGCAGCAGACAATCAATCCTTCATTCAAAAAGGTGTTAAGTTCGGTAGTGATGGATTTAAAAGAAGGTATGTCTTTAGCAAATAGTTTAAGCAAACATCATCATGTTTTTTCTGAGTTATATGTAAGTATGGTAGAGGCTGCTGAGACTTCTGGAAATCTTCCTCAAATTTTAGATAGACTCTCTATATATTTAGAGAAAATGAATGCTTTAAGAAAAAAAATTTATTCAAGTCTTGCATATCCTGTGGTAGTAGTAACTATGGCGATAGCGATTACATCTTTTTTAATCTTTAAGGTAGTTCCCACATTTAAAGAGATTTATGCTACTTTAGAAGCAGAGCTACCCCTTCCCACTCGTATCCTTATTGGTTTTGCTGATTTCTTAAAACACAATATTATTTTTATTCTGATAAGTTTAGGGATTCTTTTTTTTGGATTAAGAAGATATATTAATACCCCCCAGGGGAAAAAGCGCTATCATCGTTTTCTTCTTAATCTTCCTGTAATAGGTGAGATTATAAGAAAAGTTGCTATTGCAAAATTTTCCCGCACTTTTGCTACTTTGGTAAGAAGTGGAGTGCCGATTACTAATTCCTTAGAGATTGTGGGAAAAACAAGTGGCAACAAAATTATTGAAGAAGCGGTTGTGAAGGCAAAAAAATTAGTTCAGGAAGGAGTTCCTATCTCTAAACCTTTGGAAGAAAGTGAAGTTTTTCCTCCTATGGTGATAAAGATGATTGCAGTAGGAGAGAAAAGTGGAAAATTGGAAGAGATGCTTTCTAAGATTGCTCAGTTTTATGAAGAAGAATCAGATAGTGCGATTGCAGGATTAAGTAGTTTAATAGAACCTTTAATTATTGCTTTTTTGGGGATTGTAATTGGAGCGATTGTGATCGCTTTATTTTTGCCCATTATAAAAGTATCTCAGTTAATTGCCCACTAACCCTCTTTCTTGCTTTTTTAAGGAGAGAGAATATAATATTGGTGAGGATGAATAACGAAAAAGATAAAAAAAGAGTGAATGAGTTTAAATTTATGAAGAATTTCTTTTTCTGGTTATTTCTTTTTTTAGTTTTTATGTGGATTATGGGGATAGTTTCTACTTATGTTACTGGAAGGATAGAAAAATTAAGTTATAGTGAATTCTATTCTCTTTTGGGGAACAATTTAAAAAATCCTACCATTCGCTGGGTGAAACTCACAGGAGATTTAGTTCAAGGACAATTTAATGAAAAAAGAGGAAATAAAAGATTTTTTGTTTATGTCCCTCCTCAAGATGAAAAGTTAATTACTTTACTTACTAAAAATGTAAAAAATTTTGAGATTGAGCCTCCTAAAACTATCTGGGCAAATCTATTTTATTCATTAGGCCCGATGATTTTATTTATTCTTTTTTTATGGTTTTTAGCATCACGAGGAACACAGGTAGGTTCAAAACTTTGGTCTTTTGGTAAGGCTAAGGCTTATTTGATTGAAAAAGGTAAAACTCCTAAGGTTACTTTTTCTGATGTAGCTGGGATTGAGGAGGCAAAAGAAGAGTTAAAGGAAGTAATTGAGTTTTTAAAAGATCCTAAAAAATTCCAGAGACTGGGAGGAAGAATTCCCAAGGGAGTTCTTTTAGTAGGTCCTCCTGGATGTGGAAAAACTCTTTTAGCAAAAGCAGTAGCCGGTGAGGCAGATGTCCCTTTTTTCAGTATCAGTGGTTCAGATTTTGTAGAGTTATTTGTGGGAGTGGGAGCTTCACGTGTTCGAGATTTATTTGATCAGGCAAAAAAAGCAGCCAAAACTGGTGGTAGAGGAGCGATAATTTTTATTGATGAGATAGATGCGGTAGGAAGGCAACGTTTTGCCGGAATTGGAGGAGGGCATGATGAGAGAGAGCAGACTTTAAACCAGCTACTTGTGGAGATGGATGGTTTTCAAACAGAAGAGGGAATAATTGTTCTGGCAGCAACTAATCGTCCTGATGTGTTAGATCCGGCTTTGCTTCGTCCTGGAAGATTTGACAGACACATTGTGATTGATGCTCCGGATATGAAAGGAAGAGGAGAGATTTTAAAAGTTCATACAAGAAAGATAAAGTTAGCAAAGGATGTAGATTTAGATGTGATTGCTAAACAAACTCCTGGTTTTTCTGGTGCAGATTTAGAGAATTTATGTAATGAAGCAGCGCTTCTGGCAGCAAGAAAAAATAAAGAGGTAGTAGAGATGGAAGAGTTACAGGAGGCAATTGAAAGAGTAATTGCCGGGCCTCAGCGAAGAAGTAAAGTGATTTCAAAAAAGGAGAAGGAGATTATTGCTTATCATGAGGCAGGTCATGCTTTTTTATCTTTATATCTACCTGGGGTTGATCCTCTACATAAAGTTTCTATTGTGCCCAGAGGAATATCTGCTTTAGGCTACACGATGCAACTTCCTTTACAAGATAGATATATTTTAACTAAGTCTGAACTTTTAGACAGGTTATGTGTGCTTTTAGGAGGAAGGGCTGCGGAAGAATTGGTTTTGAAAGATATAACCAGTGGAGCACAAAATGATTTGGAACAGGCGACTAAACTCGCTCGTCGGATGGTTACAGAATTGGGAATGAGTGAAGTTTTGGGAAATCTTACTTTGGAAAGAAAAGAAGGTCCTGTATTTTTGGGAAGAGATTTAGTAGAACACAAAGATTATTCTGATTCTACTGCTCAGTTAATTGATGAGGAAGTAAAAAGATTAGTTGATGAGGCTTATGATAAGGCAAAGAAAATTTTAAAGGAGAATTTAGAGAAGTTGAAAATTTTAGCAAATAAACTTTTGGAAAGAGAAGTATTAACTTCAGAAGAAGTAAAAGAGATTTTAGGATTTAAAAAGGAAGATGATAAGGATATATCCTCTTGAGGCAGAAAAAGAAAAAATAAAAGAATATATGGAGAGAATTGGTGTAGATAAAAAGGGTATAAAAATTATGCTTCCTAAGGCAGATTTTAAAATTTTCAAGATAGACGACTTAAACTCTTATGCTGCCAATATACTGAAACAGGAAGCACTTGCTTTAGGAGCTGAGGTAGCTATAAAAAGAGAAACACTGATTAGAAAAACAAAGACCGATGTTTTAATTTTTACTACTGCTGTTCAACTGAAAAAACTAATTGAGAAGTTAAATAAACAACCCTTTGGTTTAAAAGAAGTTTCTTCTGAATTGAAAAAATTTTTAAAAGAAAGAAAAAAAGTTTTATTTTTGCGAGGAAGAGTTTTAAATTTATCTCAACCTTGTATATGTGGAATTATAAATTTAACTTTTGACTCTTTCTCCCAAGATGGAATATTAATGCAGGCTCAGAGAGAAAGAAGAAAACCAGAAGAGATAGCTTTAAGGAAAGCAGAGGAGATGATAAAAGAGGGAGCAAAAATAATTGATTTAGGCGCAGAATCTAGCCGTCCTTTCTCAAAACCTATAAGTGAAGAGGAAGAATTAAGAAGGCTTATATCTCCTCTTAAAGCAATACGGAAGGAATTTAAAGATATTTTTATCTCTGTAGATACTTATAAATATAAAGTAGCTAAAGAAGCAGCAGAGGAAGGTGCTGATATTATTAATGATATTACTGCTTTAAGAAAGTCCCCGCAAATTGTTTCTTTAATTAAAAAATACAATTTAGGTTGTGTTCTTATGCATATGAAAGGAACTCCCCAAACTATGCAAATTAATCCTACTTATAAAGATGTGATAAAAGAAATTTCCAAGTTTTTGGAGAAAAGAGTAAGTTTTTGTTTAAAAGAAGGAATAAAAAGAGAGCAGTTAATGATTGATCCGGGAGTTGGTTTTGGCAAAAGAGTAGAGGATAATTTAAAAATAATTAATCATTTAGAGGAGTTTAAATTTTTAAATCTTCCTATTTTTTTAGGAGTCTCCAGAAAATCATTTATTGGCAAAGTATTGAATGTAGAAGTAGATAAGAGATTAGTAGGAACTTTGGCTACAGTTATAGTGGCGATTCTGAAAGGAGTAGATATTTTAAGAGTTCATGATGTAAAAGAAGTGAATCAGGCAATTAAAACAATAAAAGCAATAAGGAAATTTCAATGATAGAAATTTTAGTTAGTCTTTTAAATGTAAGAGCAATAATTGAAGTTTTAATTTTATGGTATGTTATCTATCACATTTTTCTTTTTTTAAAAGGGACAAAGGCAGTTTATCTTTTAAGAGGATTAATTATTCTTATTATTTCTTTTTTTGTTTTCCAAAAATTAAATCTTTATGTATTAAGCTGGCTTTTGACAAAATTTTTTGCTTTTTTTTTGATTTTGATTGTGATAATATTTCAGCCAGAGTTGCGAGAAGGTTTAATTAGATTAGGTAAACCCCATCTTTTTTCTGTGCCTTTAAAAAAAGAAGAGGTAGAGAAAACGATTAAAGAAATTGTCACTGCTTGTGTAAATATGTCCAAGAAAAAAATTGGTGCCCTTATTGCTATAAAAAGAGATTTTGGTCTTAAAAATATTATTGATACTGGTATAATTTTAAATGCTCAATTAAGTAGCCAGCTTTTGGAGAATATCTTTTTCCCTTCGGCTCCTTTACATGATGGAGGAGTTATAATTGATGGGAAAACAATTGTAAGTTGTGCGTGCCTTTTCCCTTTAAGTGATAATCCTAATTTGGAAAAAACATTAGGCATGCGTCATAGGGCTGCTGTAGGATTATCAGAGCAAACTGATGCGGTTGTAATAATGATATCGGAGGAGACAGGAAATATATCTTTAGCAGTATCAGGTCAACTTACACGTAATCTTTCTGGGGAAGATTTATTTACTATTCTTAAAGGGCTTCTGCGAAAGGAGGCATAATGAAGATTTTTAAAAGAAAGTTTTCAGTAAGTGATTTAAAATATATATTTTTTAATAATTTCTGGCTTAAACTTATCTCTTTGATTATTGCTATAATTGTCTGGCTTTATGTTAATGGAGAGTTAACCGAAGGAATAAGATTATGAGGTTAGGAGTAAATGTTGACCATGTGGCTACATTAAGAGAGGCAAGAAAGACTTTTTATCCAGATCCGGTTATCGCTGCTTTATTATGTGAATATGCAAAAGCAGATTCTATCGTTGCACATTTGAGAGAAGATCGACGACATATAAAAGAAAAAGATATCTTGCTTATTAAAGAATTAATTAAAATTCATTTTAATTTAGAGATGTCCACAAATAAGGATATTGTAGATTTTGCTTTAAATTTGAAACCTTATAAAGTTACTTTAGTTCCGGAAAGAAGGCAGGAATTAACTACTGAGGGAGGCCTTAATCTTCAGGATGAAAAGATTTATAAAAAAGTTGAGAAAGTAATAAAAAGATTAAAAGAAGAAAAGATTAGAGTAAGCTTATTTGTAAATCCGATAATTCCCATAATAAAAAAAGCGAAAAAATTAGAAGTTGAGGAGATAGAGATAAATACAGGAAGATATTCTGAAGCAAAAAAAGCCTCTTCGTTAAAAAAAGAATTGGAAAAGATTAAAAAAGCTTCTTTATATGCTAAAAAATTAGGTTTAGGAGTTGCTGCCGGACATGGATTAAATTATGATAATGTGAAAGAGATAGTTAAGATAAAAGAAATAGAGGAGTTAAATATCGGTCATGCAATAATTTCTCATGCCGTATTTGTAGGGATTCCTAAGGCAGTGAAAGAGATGCTTAAATTGATTAAAAGAAGATGATTGTTGGGGTAGGGGTGGATATTGTAAGTATTAAAAAGATGGAGAAGGCAGTAAAGAGACGGGAGAAGTTTTTTTTAGATAAAATTTTTAATAAAGAAGAATTAGAAAAAATACCTCAGGGAAAGCTTTATTATCAGAAATTGGCTGCTCGTTTTGCAGCAAAAGAAGCAGTTATTAAAGCGACGTCAAATTTTTGTTTTTTAACTATGAAAGATATTATTATCCTTAATAAAAAAAATGGTGCCCCTTTCTGTAAAATTAAAAAAAATGTTGATTTAGATATTCTTATCTCTCTTACCCATATTCCTGAATATGCTGTTGCCACCGCAGTTGCACAAAAGAAAGCCTGATACTCACAAAGGAGATTACGGACATCTTCTTATTCTGGGAGGCTCACCGGGTTTAACCGGAGCGGTTAGTTTGGCAGCTCAGGCAGCGTTAAGAGCAGGGTGTGGTCTTGTAACAGTAGGGATACCTAAATCTTTAAACTTTATTTTTGAGATAAAACTTACGGAAGTGATGAGTCTTCCTCTTCCTGAGACAAAAAAGAACACTCTTTCTCAAAAAGCATTTGAAGGATTAGTTGAGTTTCTGCCCAAGATAGATGGGATAGCTTTAGGATGTGGAGGATCAAGGAATTCTTCCACACAGAAATTTTTTTTGAAAGTTATTGAGGAAATAGATAAACCTTTAGTTATAGATGCTGATGGTATAAATGCTTTAGCCTCTAATCTTAAGATATTGAAAAGACGAAAAACAAAGATATTAATTTTAACTCCTCATTTAGGAGAATTTTCTCGTTTAATTAAAAGAGATATAAACTATATAAAAAAAAGGAAGAAAGAACTTGCTAAAGAATTTGCTTTTAAGTATAATTTAATTCTCATATTAAAAGGACATAAAACTATAATTACTGATGGAGAAAAGCTCTTTGAGAATGAAACAGGAAACCCGGGACTGGCTACTGCAGGAAGTGGTGATGTTTTAACAGGGATAGTAGCTGGGTTCTTGGTGCAAAAGATTACCCCTTTTTTATCAGCAAAAATAGCAGTTTACCTTCATGGATTAGCAGCAGATTTAGCAGTAGAAGATAAGACACAAGCTTCTTTAATTGCCTCCGATATAATTGAATATTTACCCAAGGCGATGAAAAGATTAAAATAAATCGAGCCCAGGTAGCTCAACGGTAGAGCGCCTCACTTGTAATGAGGGGGTTGGAGGTTCAAATCCTCTCCTGGGCTTATTGGGCAGGTGGCGGAGTGGACAATCGCACCAGACTGTAAATCTGGCGGGCTTTGCCCTTCGGAGGTTCGAATCCTCCCCTGCCCACCAAAGCGGGCGTAGTTCAATGGTAGAACACAGGCCTTCCAAGCCTGATATGGCGGTTCGATTCCGCTCGCCCGCTCGCAGGCTTTTAGTTTACCTTGAATATTTTATTTACGAATAAAGGTTTATTTCTTATTTCAATAGTAATGCGGGCAAAACTGGAT
>Ga0190363_1000300_pt1 | contig 28874 bp, 34 predicted proteins | sample 48721867_MG_FD_161272 | JGI IMG/M metagenome (GOLD analysis project Ga0190363, IMG submission 161272) | Hydrothermal vent microbial mat bacterial communities from Southern Trench, Guaymas Basin, Mexico - 4872-18-6-7_MG | ecosystem: Environmental > Aquatic > Marine > Hydrothermal vents >... | reverse complement strand
GTTTTGATCAAACTTTTCTTAAAAGTTTGTGGGGGAGATCAAGAACCCAGTAAGTGCTATCGAGCTTACGAAGATAGCACATGTTTTGATCAAACTTTTCTTAAAAGTTTGTGGGGGAGATCAAGAACCCAGTAAGTGCTATCGAGCTTACGAAGATAGCACATGTTTTGATCAAACTTTTCTTAAAAGTTTGTGGGGGAGATCAAGAACCCAGTAAGTGCTATCGAGCTTACGAAGATAGCACATGTTTTGATCAAACTTTTCTTAAAAGTTTGTGGGCAGTCGATGCGTTGAGGTACGAGTAAAGAAAACAGACGGGAATTTAAGTGCTATCGAGCCTGCGAAGATGGCACCCGTTTTGATCAAACTTTTCTTAAAAGTTTGAGTTGATCAAACTTTTCTTAAAAGTTGTGGGGGAGAAAGTTAACTTGCCTCATTAACAAAAACCGTCTGGGTTGGATAAGCAAACTCAATACCCTCCGTTTCAAAGCGTTCTTTTATGGCAAGATTTATCTCCTGCCGGATATCCATATACGTACCATAATCACTGGAATTCACATAATAAACTATCTCAAAATTCAAACTGAAATCGCCAAACTCTTTAAAGTGAACCCTGTCAATATCCGCTAATTCGATCTTATCTACGACCTCTTTTATAATATCCGGGATTTTTCTAAGTTTCTCTGTTGGGGTGTCGTATGTTACTCCGAGAGTAAAAACCACCCTCCTCCTTTCCATCTTCTTGTAGTTATGTACCCTTGACTCCGTCAGTTCTCTATTTGAGATCACAAGTTCTTCACCGTGCAGGGTTTGAATCCTGGTCGTTTTAATCCCGATCCTTTTCACGACCCCGCAATCATCTCCGACTATTATGAAATCCCCCGTCCTGAAGGGTTTGTCGAAATAGATAGAGAAAGAGGCAAATACATCCCCCAGGATATTTTGTACGGCCAGGGCAATAGCTACTCCCCCTATCCCCAATCCCGCAATTAATGTAGAGACCTCATATCCCAGATTTGACAGGATAATAATTATTACCACGACCCACAGGATGGCCTTTAAAACCTTGCTTAATAGATCAACGGCCGAGGTATCAACCTTTTTACCTCCTTGTCTTTCAATTATTCTTCTCGTGCCATAATCAATCAAATTCTGCAGGGCTATAATGACATAATAGGCAACGATGACGAAGGTTGCATAATACACAACCATTCCTATAAATTTTGGAATTTTAATAAACTGCAGGGATACATACAGTGATAAAGATAGGTAGAAGGGCCAGCCAATACCATCAATAATCGTTATCATAAGGTCGTCGAGCCCCGTCCTGGTTTTAACAGCTATCTTCCTTAGTTTATTGATTGTTGCAAGTTTGAGGACCCTCAGGGCAATGATCGTTAGTATAAAAATTAATAGAGCCAACAAATATTCTTCTATGGAATTGCCCCAGAACTTCTGAGTTAAGAGCTCTCTGAGATTAAATGCCATAATACAATATTTAATTTCTAGATTATTTATATATCTGTTGAAAGGCACATTTTATATTATCAAATTCATATAAGACTACTGGAGATTTAGATAGAATAATGAATAGAATAATGAAAATCAAAAATTGCTACGGATGCGGTGGCTGTGTGGCGGTATGCCCCTCCGGGGCGATAACTCTCAGGGATGAAGTCGAGATAATAAGCGAGAAGTGCATTAAATGCAGGAGGTGTGAATTTGTTTGTCCGGCGGGCTTGATTACGATAGAAAAATCAACAACTTCACCTTGAAGGGTGGAGTTAAACTTAAACGCGATAATATGTCAAAAAACAAAAAAGGAGGTGCAAGCGCAATTAAGGAGATACTACGTAAATTGTAAAGCAATTTACTGTATCCTTGCGTGTTTGTAATGAAAGATGATTTGTTTGATCTGACAGGAAAAGTAGCAATAGTTACGGGAGCAAGCAGGGGTTTGGGAGAGGCCATGGCAGTGGGCTTAGCTAAAGCGGGAGCAAATGTCGTTGTCACAGACATTTTAGACACAAAAGAAATCGTTGATGAGATAAAGAAATTGGGAAGAGAATCTATTGGAATAAAAGTGGACGTAAGCAAGAAAGAGGATGTTAAAACACTGGTCCAAGAGACAATGGAAAAATTCGGCAGGATAGATATTCTGGTGAATAACGCGGGCATCTTTAGAATGGTACCAGCGGAAACTATGGGAGAGGAAGACTGGGACAAGATTATAGCTGTAAATCTTAAAGGAGAGTTCCTATGCGCTCAGGAAGTTGGTAAACAGATGATAAAACAGAAATCAGGAAAAATAATTAACATAGCAAGTGTCGCTGGTAAATTCGCTTTTGCACAATCTGCGGCTTACAATGCAAGTAAGGCGGGAGTAATTTTACTAACAAAAACTCTTGCCGTAGAATGGGGTAAATATAATATTCAGGTCAATGCCATCTGCCCCGGGGTATTTGCTACAGCAATGACAGAGGATTTCCTTAAAGATGGGAATTTTCTTCAAATGATAAAGACGAGAGTACCATTAGCAAGATACGGTAATCCGGAGGAGTTGGTTGGGACAGTAGTTTATCTTGCCTCTAAAGCTTCAGACTACACGACAGGTCATGCAATAGTAGTGGATGGGGGATGGACAGCAGGATTGTAACAATTAAAGATATATTGAAATAAAAAATGAAAGACGAATACGATGTAATTGTTATTGGTGCCGGTCCGGCTGGCTCTATCGCGGCGAAATTTGCGGCAGAAAAGGCAAGGGTCTTAGTTGTGGATAAGCACCGCGAGATAGGTTCTCCAAAGAGATGTGGCGAGGGTTTGGGGTCAAGGGCATTTGAGGAATTTGAAATTCCTGTGGATAATAGATTTATCAATAGAGGGATATACGGCGCAGTGATCTATGCCCCGGATGGCAGTAAAGTGGAGATAAGGTACGATGAGGTTTCGGGGTATATAATTGAGAGAAAGATCTTTGATAAATTTCTCGCCACAGAGGCATCAAGAAATGGGGCCAAGATTCTTGCCGATGCAGAGGCTTCTCTGTTAAGAGAGAACGGAGAGATCGCCGGTGTTAAGATAGTACATCGGGGAGAGGAGAAAGAGATTAGAGCGAAGATCATTGTAGCCGCGGATGGTGTTGAATCTCAGATAGCTAAACAGGCTGGTATTGACACAACTATAAACCCCGTGGATATATGCTCTTGCTTTGAGTACGAGATGTCGGGGATAGAGATCGAAAACCCGGAGATGATTCACATGTTCATGGGAAATAAATTAGCACCAAGGGGGTATGTATGGATATTCCCAAAGGACGATGATAGAGCAAATATAGGTATTGGAATCTCCGGGACAGAGAAAAGAACGGCAAAATATTATCTGGATAGATTCATTAAATCGAGACCCGGGTTAGAGAGGGGAAGTATTTTAGAGGTTAATGTCGGTTGCGTCCCCGTTGGCGGTTTTTTACGAGAATTGGTCAGGGATAACCTGATGGTGGTCGGCGATGCCGCGAGGCAGGTAAATCCAATTCACGGTGGTGGGATACAGGAGGCCATGCTCGCCGGAAAGTTGGCGGGGATCAAGGCACAGAAAGCCATAGATTCCGGGAATCTGGATATACTTAAAGAATACGAGAGGGAATGGTGGTTCACCAGAGGAAAAAAACTGGAGAAGATCCTGAGGGCAAGACATTTTGCCGAAAAACTTGGGGATGACGACATGAACTATCTTGCTAAGGTCTGGAACGGCGATGACCTGGTTAGAATATCAGAGGGAGAGTACAGTGTAGCATTTAAAAAGATAATCAAACACCCGAGACTTCTAAAATTGCTTAAGAGCTTTGTATAGGGAGCCCGGACAGGAGATCTGTTCACGAATATCCCTCTATCAAAGATATATTTCTATTTCAGATATATAATAATTGATTTCCAATATATTAATCCGGGAAAAATAAGGTGACAAAATGAATAGGTATCTAGAAATCTTATTGGGTTTGATCTTAACCGGATTTGGGGCCTATGGAATGTGGTTCTTTAGAGATCAGGTAATGGTCGTGATCGAGGGGTGTGTTGGAATATGTGTACTTCTGATCGGTCTGATTTTCCTATTAATCGGGGTGTATGAGATATGAAGCTCAGGGAAACGGAGAGCCTGTGCCCGAAATGCATGAAGAGGATTCCCGCAGAATTGATAGAGGAGAATGGCGCGGTGAAGATTAAAAAGACCTGTCCGGAGCACGGTGAATTTGAGGACGTTTACTGGAGCAACATAGAACACTATAAATGGGTAATGAAATTCCAGAATGATGGCGATGGGATAGAGAACCCGAGGACGAGAAGGACAGAGAGGGGCTGTCCATATGATTGCGGTCTATGCGAAGAACATAAAAGCCATACCGTTCTGGGGATAGTCGATGTAACAAATCGTTGTAATCTTCGTTGCCCGGTCTGCTTTGCGAATGCTGCCTCTACCGGTTATGTCTACGAGCCGACAAAAGAGCAGGTAAAAGAGATGCTACAGAATCTGAGGAATAATAAACCGGTTCCATGCTACGCATTCCAGTTCTCCGGTGGTGAGCCAACGGTAAGGAATGACCTGCCAGAGTTGGTGAAAATTGGCAAGGAACTCGGATTTTTGTTCATTATGGTCGATACAAATGGCATTAGAATTGCAGAGGATAGAAAGTATCTGAAGGCATTAAAGGATGCCGGCTTAGACTCCTTTTATCTCCAATTTGATGGTCTGGATGATAAGATTTATAAAGAATTGCGTGGAAGGAAACTCCTGAAGACAAAGATTCGGGCAATAGAGAACTGCCGCAGGATCGGTCTTAAAAATGTTGTACTGGTAGTTACACTGGTTAAGGGCATAAATGATGACCAGTTAGGTGGCATAATAAAATTCGCCGTGGAGAATTCGGATGTAGTAACGTGTGTGAATGTTCAGCCGATCTCGTTTGCTGGAAGGGTAAGTGATGTAGAAAGGGAAAAAGGAAGAATAACAACATATGACTTCATCAACCTGGTGGAAAAACAAACTCATGGAAGGATAAAGGCAAGATACTTCTATCCAGTACCTAGTATGGTTCCAATCTCCAGATTTATCGAAACAGAAACCAGTGAACCAACCACCAAGTTCAGTACTCACCCATGCTGTGGTGTCGGTACCTATATAATCATCAATGAAGATAAGAGTTATACCCCGATAAATGAGCTCGTGAACATTGATAAATTCCTGAGCATACTCCAGAAGGGCTACTCTAAAACTACAAGGCTTGAGATCAGTGCCAACCTGCTCGGGGATGCAATAAAGAATATTCGGGACCCGAGACACAGGGAAGTGATACGGAAACTCCTAAAGGAGGGGACATTCGAATCTGCAGCTGCCTTCCATAAAAATGCGATAATGATCGGCTGTATGCACTTTCAGGATTTATGGAATTTCGATCTGGAAAGGGTTCAGAGATGTGTAATCCATTATTCTTTACCCGATGGCAGATTGATTTCGTTCTGTTCCTATAACAATCTGCATAGAGAGGCCCTGGAGAAAAAATTCTCGATTTCATTGAATGAATGGAGAAAAAATCATGGAAATCTGCCGATTTCGGCGTATTGTTAGATGAAATCGAGAGATAAAATGGGCACAGTAACAGAACGCGAGGTCGGATATTTAAGTATCATCCTGGGTCTTGCCATAGTCCTTTACATCATGTGGCAGGCAGGTTTTGGGAATATCTACAGGATATTAACACACCTCACCCTCGGTTATATCCTTATGGCTTTAGTTATAGATCAGATCATAGTTGGATTGGGAGCAGTTAGATGGATGAACTTCATCAAATCTGCCAATGTCCGGGTTAAATTCAAGGATATCTATCTGATCCACCTGATTGGCTTGGCCGTGAATAATATAACCCCAGTTGCCAGACTTGGAGGAGAGCCAGTCAAATTATACCTTTTGAATAAATATGCAAAAATCAGGAATTCCACAGGATCCGCAACCATAATTGCAAGTGGCTTTTTCGATCTGGGGAGCTTCCTTCTCCTGAATATTATCGCAATCCTGCTGGTTTATTTTACCCTTCAATTACCATTAGCCTTTGCTTATCCCCTGTTCTTCTTTGTCATCATCTTCTCTGCTTTATTTCTGTCGTTAGTGCATATCTCAGTTAACAAGAAGGCATCATTGTTCATTACTCACTGGTTTATATCCTGGCTTGAAAGAATCAGTCTATTGCAAGAAAGATTGGAAAAATGGAGGGGAAGGATAGACGATGGAGTTAGGCGCTATGTCACTACCGTAAGGATGAGTCTCGGTTCTACATTACTCCTAAATCTATTTATTACCGCCATACTCAGGGTTTTAGATGTTTTAAGGATTTATATGATCGTCCTGGCGGTTAATGCGCATATAAATCTCGTGTGGATCATAGTAGTGTTAGCATTTTTAATTGCGGTTGGTTTGATACCCTCACCACCGGGAGGATTCGGTGTAGTTGAGCCGGCGATGACCGCAATATTCCTGTTAGGAGGATTAGCCCTGAGTTCGGCGATAACCATCGTTTTGATCGATAGACTACTCACCGTGGGAGTTACCTCACTCATGGGCTTTGGATGCATTCATTTTTTGGGTGTGGGACAGGAGATAAAATATTAAATTGATCAACAGGTAACAAAATGGAAGATTATGATGTCATTGTGATAGGCGCGGGAATCAGCGGTTTGCTGTCTGGATTGGTACTGTCAAAGGAGGGGAAAAGGGTTTTAATTCTGGAGAAAGAGGATTATGTTGGCGGTGTCTGCCGATCCTATCCTGTGGAGGGTTATCTGGTAGATACTGGACCGCACGCGATAACGAGACTTGAAAGTGGACCCTTAAGGGAGCTAATGAAAAGATATTTTGATGTTGTTCCAAAATTTATTCCCTTCGGAAGGTATTATGTGCGGGTTGATGAAAGAATCAAACCATTTCCGTGGAACATCAAAGACTGGCTCATGTTCGATCTAATCCCTATGAAGGATAGATTGCTGTTAATGAAATCGCTATTTGATACATTGTATATGCTGAATACAGGCAGGGATCTATCGACTGTTTCAATGAACGACATAATTCCAAGTGATATCTCAATTACAACCCGGAGGTTTTTAGACTGGCTCTCTTACTTCATGGTTGGCACCTCTATGGAGAATGCCCCCATATCCAGATTCATAGATAATAAAAGTCACAGACCAAGCTCGATACCCTATGTTGGAAAATTATATAACCTACTTATCACGGAGGGCGCTACGGATCAGGGATACCCTAAGGGTGGTCTTCAATCCATAGTTGATTCCGTCCTGAGTTCTTTTCCCAAAAACGGGGTTGAAATCAGAACGAACGAGGAGGTATTAAAGCTCCAAGGTAATGAGAAAATAGAGGGGGTAGTTACCAGAGAAGACAGTTATGATTGCAATGCAGTAATCTATTCTGGATTTGCCTCGGATCTGCCCAATCTGATTGACAATCTACCGGAGAAATATGTTAAAAAATTAAAATCCATCAGGAGGGTTAATTCCCTGACGATCTGGCTCGGCTTAACTAAAGGGATCTTTAAGAATCACGGCTCTGAGATGTGGATTAACTCAGAGCCCTATGCCTGGGTTGTTCCAACGTCCAACTACGATTCAGCATTGGCTCCCAAGGGAAAGCAGTTGGTGGGTTTCGGGTTCATATTACCTGGAGAATACAATTTAGGGGAAATGAGGAAAAAGGCTTTGAGTGCAATCTTTGACACAATTCCTGATATTGAAGAATACATCGATATGATTCACTATCAAGAGCTAATCCCGGAGAAGGCATCTTGGAGTATCAACTCCGGCTTCGGGGATGTGAAAACGCCGATAAAAAATCTATACTGTGTTGGGACGGATGCAGAGAAGAGAAGTGCCGGCGTGAGCAGGGCAGCATATTCTGTCTTAAGGTGTTTGGAGATTATGAAATCTGATAGATTTTTACAATAGAGGGGTTATAATTATCTAAAGAGGTCAAATTGAAGAAAAGGAAAACAAATGAAAAGATTGAAGAAGAGATAAAAATCTCAGAGAGGTGGATCAGGAGTTTCACAGAGTTATATGCCTTATTATTCTTCAAGGCAAATCCAGATTCATCGGGCTATGACATCTGCAAGTTCGTTGAATCAGAATACGGTTTTAAGATCTCTTATTCCAGGATATACCCCCTACTGAATGAACTCGAAAGAAAGGGGATTATATCCGTAAAAGAGGATACCAGTAAATACCCCCCGAAGAGGGTGTACAGGCTCACCTCCAGGGGAATCAAGAAGATCAATCAGTACAGGGACGTTTTCCTGAGATTTCTGGAGGAAATTTAAGAGATAGAAACTTCTCGCATAGAATTTAATTTGTATCTTCTTATCAAAGCACCCTAAGGTCCACGCATATCCTGAAGATTCCGGGCGAGTGGGAGCCGCATTTTACGGCCTTTAGAATTTCAATTTCATAGCCCAGCTCTCTGCATATCTTCTTTACCTTCTCTATGGACTCCCGTTCATTGTGAGCGAAGTCATAGAAGTGAATGACCCCATTTTTTTTCAATGCGGGCAATGCGACATTCAAAAAATTGCCTGCATCCTTTGGCAGTGGCATTACGATGCGATCAAATCTCCCAAGCTTCTTCGTTTCCTCCCTCACATCCCCTCTAACTGCAGTGACATCTACCCTATTCAGGGCAATATTCTCCTTTAAGTATCTAAATGCCTCTGGATTTAGCTCTATCGCGTAGACCTCCTTGGGTCTTGATTTCTTTGATATAAGTATGGGGTAGGGACCAACGCCGGAGAACATCACCAGAATCCTCTCATTGTCTTTAACCTGAGATGCAATTCTCATTCTCTCCGTCCCAAGCCTCGGTGAGAAATAGACGGTTTCTACATTTAGTTTGTATAAACAGTCGTACTCCCTGTGTATGGTCTCCTTCCTCTTCTCTCCGGAGATGATCTCCAGAGCCCTGGTCCTGAATTCTGTCTCAATCCTGGTTTTTTTATTCGCAACTACCTTGATGTTATTGAATGTTTTTAGAAGTGCATCTCCGATGATAGATTTTTTATTTTCCAGTTCTTCTGGAATCTCGAGAATTGCGATATCCCCGATTATATCAAATGATCTCGGAACCAGTTTCAATTCCTCCGGGTTTAATCTGTTTTTCAGTGCCTCCCTTAAAGATCTATGCTTTCTCGGGACCCTCTCTCCCTCGATCTCCACGAGCTCTGTATCGGGAATCTCTATCTCCTTAAGTACTGGAATGAAGAGAAAGTCTTTATCGGATAGGATCCTCCTGTTGATGTCTAAGAGGTTAAGCCCCATGAGCTTTTTCCTCACATCCTCGCCCTTCTCCTTTTTTACCTTGAGATGCATTCTTAATTCTTGAAATTATCTCCCTGGTGCTGTGCAGTCCCCTGTCCCAGTATTTCTTGATCCTAACGACTCTTGTCTTCAGGCCCCTTTTCTCGAGCTCTTTTTTTAGCTCTCTTTCATCAAAATCCTGGTCATTTCCCAGGGCTATTACATCCGGCTTTATCTCCGTGATGGGCTTAAATATATCTTTCTCGTCTCCCAGAACCGCGCGATCAACCATCTTCAGTGCCCTGACAACCTCGAGCCTCTGTTCCTCTGGAATAAATTTATTGAGCTTTCTCCTCTCCACCATTCTGTCTCTGGCAACTATCACGATCAGTTCATCCCCCAGCTTTCTTGCTTCCCGCAGGTACAGGATGTGTCCCGGATGGAGTATGGTAAAGGCACCAGTTGCAACTACCCTGGTCATCTTGGGTTATTAATTTAAAAATTTAATCTAAAATCTATATATTGAATCTAAAGTAAAAACAAGATGAGGATCGATCTGAGGTATACCGAGATAGGGGCAAGGAGATTTGGTGAAGCCAAGGGCCGGATTAATATTAACAATAATAGTACCATTACATCCGTGGATCTGATAGATGATAAGGTATCCATAGAATTCCTATTTACGAGTAGCTATGAACCAAATGTGGGGGAGATCAGAATCAAGGGGAATATACTGGTATCGGATTCAAAGGAGAATATAGAAAGAACGATAAAGGAGTGGGGGAGGAGTGGTCAAAAGAATCTACCGGCAGATATAGCAGAGGATATTCACAATGCGATAATATCCAACTGCATCATAGAGACCGTGATACTGGCGAGAGAGATTCAGCTACCTTCTCCCGTGCCGGTACCGAGGGTCTCTATGAAGGACAGGGAAAGATCAAGAGAGGGGACGGAGAGCTATATACGATAAAAATGGAGAAGATTTATACGATACCCTTAAGGGATGCATTCAAGGCACCAAGAACCAAGAGGGCAAACAAGGCAGTCAAAATTGTTAAGAAATTTTTAGCGGAGAAATTAAGGTTGGGGGATGTTAAACTGGACTCATCGGTAAATAATGCACTGTGGAATAGGGGTATTGGAAAACCGCCACGCAGAATAAAGGTCGGGGTTACAAGGGAGGGGGATAGTGCGATCGTGAAATTGGCCGAATGACTTCTAAAATGCATGTACAGCAGGTGTCTGTTCAGGGCGAGGATTTTATAGGGCTCCTGGGAACCGCAACCGATGCATATGCAGTATTATCCAGCAATTTTCCAGAGACAGAGGCATTGGGTGTTCCCATAGTAAAAACGAGGCTTTATGGTACAAATTTAATCGGTCTATTCTGTGTTGGGAACTCCAATGGTTTATTGCTGCCCTATTTCATATCCGATGATGAGATCGAGGAGCTGAAAAAATCCCTTGGAGAGGAGATCGAAATCGGCAGGCTTATGGATAAATGTACTGCCATCGGAAATCTGATAGCCTGTAATGATCATGCGGCGATAGTAAGTCCCCTCATATCCGAAACAAAAACTATCAAGAAGGTGCTCGGTGTGAAGGTTGTACAAAGAAGAATCTCCGGACACGACGAGGTGGGAGCCTGCTGTGTTGCAACGAATAGGGGATTTTTGGTTCACCCCGATGCCGAGGATGAGCTGAAGAAGATATCCAAGATCTTCAAGGTTAACGGATTGGTGGGTTCCGTAAATTTTGGATTCCCATTCGTAAAATCCGGGTTGATTGCAAACTCTAACGGATACTTAGCGGGATCGAGAACTACCGGAATCGAGCTGGGAAGGATCGATGAAGCTCTCGGATTTCTGGACTAGGCAAGATATTATAAATCAAATTCATAATTAACTGAGATGTATCAAACGGTTAAATCTCATGGGGTTAAAATCGTTCAGATCAGGGATATCCAAAATAAACATAAATAATAAAATGTCAGATTTAGTAATAAAAAATTCTAAACTCGTTTTACCCGAAAAAATTGTTGATGCGGGACTCGTTATTGAGGATGGAAAGATAAAGAGGGTAACCAAGGATAAAAATCTTCCGGATGCTGAGGAGATTATAGACGCCCGGGGCAATTATGTCCTTCCAGGATTGATAGATGCGCATGTGCACTTCAGGGAGCCCGGGGCGAGTTCCAAGGAGGACTGGTTTACGGGGTCATCTGCCGCTGTTGCAGGTGGTGTTACAACAGTTCTCGACATGCCAAATACACAGCCGCCAACAACGACGATTAGGCACCTGAATGAAAAGAGAGAAATCGCCAGATCAAAGGCAATAATTGACTATGGATTCCATTTTGGTGCAACCATAGATAATTCAGATGAGCTCTCCAGACTGGGCAACGATATAGCCTCCGTTAAATTCTATATGAGTATAACTACTGGAAGTTTGATCGTGGATAACGATGCCGTAATCTTTGAGGAATTCGGGATCCTGAGAGATAAAAAAATCCTGGCAGCTGTACACGCAGAAAACCACGACATGGTCGAGCACTGGTTCGATAGGTTAAAGGAAAGAGAGGGGGTTGATGCACTGGACTATGCAAATTCGAGACCAAATATATGCGCTGCCGATGCTCTTAACCATATGATTTTTCTATCAAAGATGGTCGGGAATTCTGTTCATTTCTGTCACGTATCCACAAGGGAGGAGGTAGGGATATTGAGAAATTCCAAGGATAATAGGGTTACGGCAGAGGCTACACCACACCACCTCTTCCTGACGAAGAGGGATATAAAAGAGCTGGGAAATTACTCAAAGGTTAACCCCCCTCTAAGATCTAGGGAAGATCAACTGGAGTTATGGAATGCAATTCACTCCGGGATTATAGATATCATAGCGACGGATCACGCACCCCATCTACCGGAGGAAAAGGAGAGGGATATACTAATAGCGAGTGCCGGAATGCCAGGGCTGGAGACGATGCTACCCCTGCTATTGAATGAGGTAAATAAGGGCAATCTAACCCTGATTGAACTGTCCAGGTTAACTGCCACAAACCCCGCCAGGATATTCAAGATAATGAACAAAGGAATGATAAAAGAGGGCTATGATGCGGATCTCGTCATCATTGATCTGAAAAAAGAGGACAGAGTGGATAACTCAAGATTATTCACAAAGTGCGGGTGGAGCCCGTTCGATGGATGGAAACTGAAGGGCTGGCCAATAAAAACACTCGTCAGGGGAAACCTGGTATTTGATGAGGGCTCCATAGAGAGGATACAGGGAAAAGAGGTAGCATACTCAAAAAATGAGAGCTGAATCAATCCTGGTGTTGATCCTGTGCTATTGCGCGGTTTTTGCTCGGGCCCAGGAGAATATATCCTCCATCTTCGAAGAGGCCAAGATGGCCGAGCCTCCAAAGCTGCCCGCAGAGGGAGTTAGAGCAGAACTAATTCTCGTAATCATGGATATGGAACAGAATGTTATAGGAAATAAACATATCCTCCTGGAGCTGGAGAACCTCGAAAGAGGTACAAGGGAAAATACGCTCAGATACAGCGACGAAAATGGCAGGATTTCATTAAACCTCGAACCCGGAGATTGACGGTTAATAGCCAAGATCGATGATCTATCAACACCTGGAAAGGACTATATATCGAATGAATTCAGGATAAATCTAAGAAATTCGACAACAGAGGATCTATTTGTCTTCCCGGTTGGCAGCCTGAGGGGAAATGTCTACAATGAGATTGGAGAGAGGATAGTAAACGCAAGGGTCAGAGTAGATTGCGGCAGAGATCACGGGGATAAAGACACCGTCTCCGACGAATTCGGTTCATTTTCTCTCGATTATGTTCCCGTGGGGATATGTGAGGTTCTGGCTCTATCTGATAACAAGGTAGGTTCTATGACGATAAATATAACTAAAGGCGAGCTAAAAACGATCGACGTAACCCTCGCTCAGGAGGTGAAAAGCGGCCCCGACCTAAGAATTCTATTGATTGCATCTATCCTGGTCATTGTTGTCATCATTTTCTATCTCTCAAGGAAGAGAAAACCGAAACCGGGGATCGAAAAAACAACTAAAATAGAGATAACCGGGAGAATGCGAGACATAATCCAGACACTGACCGACAGAGAGAGGGACATTGTGGAGCTGTTGATCGAGAACAACGGGAAACTCACGCAGGCAGAAATACGTCACTTTTTAAGAATTCCAAAAGCCACGATATCCAGGGATATTCACTCCCTGAAACAGAAGAGGATTGTCGAAACAATTAAAATCGGCAGAAATAAGGAGATAATACTTACCAAATGGTTTCTGGGCCATGAGGGTTGAAATTCTCGGAAAAAATGAAACCTCACAGCCAGTGGGTATCGAGGACATATTCACGGAACCCGAGGAGAAGATAACACCGCCGAGTCTTCCAATCACGTAATTTTTTTACCTTCATCTAAATTATTAATACAATGCTCCTAGATCTGTACAGAAGGATCAGATACGAAAAAGATAGTATTCTGTGCGTTGGCTTGGACCCCGCGGTAGAGAATTTTCCACAGCAAGCCATTACCGAAAACCCGGGAGAGACCCTCCTGAACTTCTGTCTGGACATCATAGAGAAAACCTCCCGGTATACCTGTGCCTATAAATCCAATTCCCAGTTCCTCCTCTTTGCCCTGGACCTCAAACAGCTGAGGGAATTGAACAGGAGAATCCACGAGGAGGGTTGTATCTCGATCCTGGATCACAAGCTGGGCGATATAGGGTCAACGAACATCTCTGCTCTTTACTGGATCAAAAGGGCGGGATTCGATGCCTTCACCTTCTCCCCCTTTGCAGGAAACATACGTGAGACAACCATAGAGGCACATAAAAATAATCTGGGAATCTTTGTCCTAACCCTGATGTCGAATCCGGAGAGCCAGTGGATACAGAAGGAATCTGAAAGAAAGGGAGTTCCCCTATACAAGGAGATTGCCCACATAGCTAAAGATAGCAGATCCGATGGGGTGGTTATCGGAGCAACGGGCAATGTCTCCGCTTGGGACATCAGAGAGATCAGAGAGATTGTTGGTGAGAACACAATTTTCCTCTGTCCGGGGATAGGGGCCCAGGGCGGCGATGTCGAATTCATTATAACATCCATAGGTGAAAATTCCCTGATAAACGTCAGTAGAGCAATAATCAATGACGAGAGTCCGGCAGACAGGGCGAGAGAGTTTCAGGAGCTATTTAACAGTTACTAACAGTTACAGGTAAACTGAACATTTATAGACCTGTGCAAATTTAACTGAGAGACACAGTCGTGTCTCTTTAGTTCGTGATTTTTGGTACTTTTACCGATCGCCACACTATCGAATCGTCACTTATTGCACTACTATTACCCAATCTCCGCCAATTTTTGGTAACTATGTTCTGTACTTGATCCTGAGTGCTTTTATTATATCCCTCTGGTTCTTGCTTATCTCTGTCGTCAAGGTAGTCCCATCTCGCAAAACAACCTTCCTGATCTTACTGAGCTCCAAGAGAATATCCTGAAGCGACATCCGAAGCTTGCTCTCCCTAAGCAGCGACCTTATTTTAGAGTGAAGCACCGTAGACAAGAAAATCACCTGAAGATAACCCTTCGTCGTCTCCGGGCCATGTGTTCTCAGAGGTAACCCCTCCAGATCATCCTTCATCACCCTGAACGCCATATCCACATCATTTTTAGAGCGATAGTAATCCAGCATTTCATCCCACCTAAGTTTTTTGCTGGAAATCAAAATGGTTTTACCTTGCCTCTCTAACACCTCTGAAATAACTTTAATGTTCACTCCCTCACGGATTCTCTTTCCCTGTAATGCATCCTCTATCTCAAAAAGACGCTTGTAGAAGCTATTTGATTCATCTGCAGCCCTCTTTTTGTCGTAGTAAAGTACGTAATGGACATCCTCGCCAGCAATTGACGTATCGCCGTCTTTAACATAGAGCGTCTCTTTGTTGTATGGTCTTGCGTTCTCTGGACTGTCTATATCTCTACTGTGCTTTGATATCAGGTCAGTGGAGAGGTTGGTGTTAAAAGGTATAGGTATGATGAAGTCTATCTCTTCCCCTATGAGGTCTATGATATTCGCTTGACTGTAGAATCCTCTATCAAGTACAAGTAGCACTTTTTTCAGGTTTAAGCTCTTCAACTCCACGATGAGATTACGTAGTGTCTTCACGTCTTTGATGCTCCCCGGAAATATCTTGTAGTAGAGGGGCAACGACGTCTCATAGTTCATCACCACCCCTAAGTTTATCTGTGGTAGATTCACATTGGATCGACTATACCCATACTCCATCATCTCATTCAGTTTAGACTGCCCCTCCATAGACGTGATATCGTAAAACAAGTTCAGGTCCCCGTTGGTTTCTCCGATCCATTCTGCAAAGAACTTCTGCAGGGACGTGTCATCTTTTCCCAACCCCGCCAGAACATTGCTGATGTTCTGGGAGCTCAATACTATGTTGCTATCTCTCAAATAAGTTCTATCATACCATCTACCTACCCTCTTCATAGGGACAGGATTCACTACCCTCGAAATGCTTAGGATCTTAAGCATCTGTGCTATATCCTCTCCATAGACACTGGTCAGGATATCCTCCAGTCCCGTGGCACTGAAGCATTGAGAGACGAATTCAACTTCGCCGTAATCCAGTGCACCAATGGGTTTGCTGTATCTGAAACGAACTATCTTCCCCGTTTCCGGGTCCACTTTTCCCAGGTATTTGCGTTTTTGTCTTGGTGATTTCTTTTCTCTATCCCAGTAGGATTTTACCTCGTAGGCGTATGTGTGTTTTCCGTCTTCTTTATAGACTATGAATGACATAGTTATTATATGATAACTATCATATAAAAGCTTTCGTTAGAAACAGTAGTTCCGAATTTCAAGATCTGGCAATCTAAGCTGTGACGGATTATAAGAAAAGAAAGTAAATACCTTATATCCAAAAATTTGAGAATGTTCAAACTCTTAATTTTTGACTTCGATGGGGTTTTGGTAATCTCGAATGATGCCCATGTTGAGGTCTGTAGGAGGGCGCTGAAAAAGGCTGGGATCGACAGGAAGGTAAAATACGATAAGATCACCCACTATTTCGGCAAGCCATACAGAGACGTCCTCAGAGCGATTATGGGCAGTGAATACACACCAGAGAAATTGGAGATAGCGTATGAAGAGCAGAGAAGATTGCTTTATTCCGACTGGTTTCTTGAGAATATCAAAAAGATAGATGGTATCAGGGAATTCCTTCTGGGTCTAAAGAAGAAGAATATAATGTTGGCTCTCGCCTCTGGTAATGAGAGGGCATTTCTGGATAGAGTAATAGAGTTTCTTGGTTTGGATGGTATATTTGACCTGATTCTGTCCGCAGAGGATGTCAGTAGATCAAAGCCAGACCCGGAGATGGTTTACAAGGCAATGAAAAAATTTGGCGTAAAGCCAGAGGAGACCCTGTTCGTTGGAGATGCAAGGAACGACATATTGGCGGCGAAAAGTGCCGGGGTTAGATCCGCAGTTGTACTAACAGGGGTTCTATCCGAGAAGGAAGCAATGGAAATGAAACCGGATTTTATCTTTGAAACCGTTCTGGACCTTGATATAGTGTGAATTAATCTCAGATATATAATATATGAAATATGATCAGTAAAAATAGATTTGCAGCACATCGAGAATGAAAACCATTCTAACGATAGCTGGCTCCGATTCTGGAGGGGGTGCGGGTATACAGCAGGATTTGAAGACATTTTCGGCCTTTAGGCTGCACGGGGCCTCTGTAATTACGACCGTAACCGCCCAGAACACCCTCGGGGTGCATAAGATCTTCATTTTACCCCTGGATATTATCGAGGCTCAGATAGATTCCGTAATCACCGATTTAAAGCCAGTGGCGATAAAGACGGGGATGCTCGCAAGCTCCGAGGTTATTGAGCTGGTCTATGAAAAAGTTAGGCACTACAGGACAGAAAACCTGGTGGTAGATCCCGTCATGGTATCAACCTCCGGCAATAGATTACTGGAGGAGGATGGAATTGAGGAAATGAAAAAATTGGTCTCGATTGCAAAGATTTCGACCCCAAACATCCGGGAGGCAGAAATCCTATCTGGAATAAAAATAGAGACAGAGAGAGACATGGAAAGATCGGCAAGAAAAATTGGAAACTGTGTCGTTACAGGAGGGCATCTAAGAGCTCCGGACATTCTCCACTATAACGGAAGGATCTATCGCTTTGAATCCGGAGAAAGGATAGAAACGGAGATCCACGGAACTGGTTGTGCTTTTGCATCCGCCATAGCTGCCTGCTTAGCACTTGGCCTGGAGGTTCCGGATGCCGTAAAAAGGACAAGGGAGTTCATGGATTCCATCATAGGTAGGAATTTTGCCGTAGGCTCTGGATTAAGGATTGCTGATACATCGGGAATAAGATTGGGAAGGACGTACGAGACAGAAGAAAAGAGGTCAATAATAGAAAATATAGAGATGGCAATCCAGAGATTCACATCAACCGAGGGTTCATACAGATTGGTACCGGAGGTCGGGGTGAATATCGCGATGGCCCTTGAAAATGCAAAGAGGATCGAGGATGTCGCGGGGATATGTGGGAGACTGGTCGGGTATAAGAAAGGGGTTGTTCCGGTTGGAACGATAGAATTCGGTGGTACATCTCACGTTGGCAGGATCGTTCTGACGGCAATGAAATTCGATGCAAAAAAAAGGGCCGCAATGAATATCAGATTCTCAGACGAAATTCTAAATGCCTGCAGGGAACTGGGTCTGAAAATATCCTCCTTTGACAGGGAGAGACAGCCAAAGGACACAAAAACAATGGAGTGGGGAATCTCAGAGGCAATTAAGAAACTGGGTGAAATCCCGGACGTCATCTATGATAGGGGAGGGGCTGGTAAGGAAGCGATGATCAGAATTCTTGGAGAAGATGCAATATCCGTCGTAGAATTGGCCCTGAGGATCGGAGAGAATATGTAATTCCGACCCCACTGTAAGCTTTATAGATTTTGTTCTTACAGTCAGCGCCCATATGGGGTTCACTCCTTCACGACAACTACCTTGCTTATCGCATTTACCGAATCGTAGGGAATTATCAGATTTCCGTCTTTGTCCTTCGGGTATGCTATCTTCGGTAATTCCTCACCGACCGGTTCTACTATTATAGAAATGAACTGTCCAGTCTTTTCATCAACAACAACATCATCTAAACGACCGAGTTCTTCACCACTTACGGTAATGACGGGCTTCCCACCCAGTTGCCTTGCGATTATGTAGGTAACCATTTTAAATTCCCCCGATATAATATCTACCTTATATTCTATTAGAATATATATCCTTAAAAATGTACCCAGAAGATGATTCCCACCGAAGTTAAAAAAGTGCTGCAGCATCAGCATTATCACATAGTTGGAGAACATTCGGCGGTCAAATTATGTTACTGGACCAAGAGGAGTATTCTGAACCGGGGCTACTGTTATAAACAGAAGTTCTATGGGATTCAGAGCCATAGGTGTTTACAGATGAGTCCGGCGGTGGCGTGGTGTACTCAAAGATGTTTATTTTGCTGGCGAAATGTCGAGCAGACTCTGGGGATAAAATTGGATAGATTTGATGATCCCTCCGAGATAGTCGAAAACTCGATAATGGCTCAAAGACAATTGTTAAGTGGTTATGGAGGGATTCCAGACAGGATAAACAAGAAAAAATTTGATGAGGCCCAGAATCCAAACCAGGTTGCAATCTCCCTATCCGGTGAGCCCACGATCTATCCCAGAATTTCCGAGCTGATCGAGGAATTCAACCGTAGGGACTTCACAACATTTCTGGTTACGAATGGAACTTTACCAGAGAGACTCGAATCCCTGGATCCGCTTCCAACACAGCTCTATCTCTCCTTAGACGCACCAGATGAAGAAATTTACAAAAGGGTATGTAACCCAATCATCCCGGATGGATGGAGAAAAATAAATGAGACTCTGAATATCTTTCCTTCATTGAACACGAGAAGGGTCATCAGGCTAACCGCTATCAAGGGATTAAATATGCTCAAGGTTGAAAAGTACTCCAAGTTAATCCGGATAGCGGAGCCCGATTTTGTCGAGGTAAAGGCATACATGTTCCTGGGTGGATCGAGGAGAAGGCTAACACTTGAAAATATGCCGTCATTCGACGATGTGAGGAGATTCTCAGAAGAACTCTCAGAGGAACTCGGCTATGGAATTAGAGATCAAAAAGAGGACAGCAGGGTTGTTTTATTGGCTAAGAATTCATGCAATAGAAAGATAAAGTGATCCAAGAAACGTATGCAGATTTGATAAAAGATTCTCGAGATCTGATGCGAGGGTTTACCAGAACATAAAACCTGCTGTCTCTGGCGCCTTTAATGGCAACAGAAGGGGGAAGGATCAGATTAAGAGCTATTGAAAAAATACAAGGAGTTTATTACGCATTCAACGCAAGGTTTGGATGGGCATTCTATCCTGCGTTTTCAGAGGGATAGTAACACTCGAGTATGCATCCAGCTGGGTTACATTCCCTTGGACAGTCTTGTTGTTTATCTTAGATAGGGATGCAATTCCTCTCTTTACCGGAAACAGCCATTGTGATTTCTAAAGTTAATTATGTTGATATATCCCATCTGGCTCATTTACCTGTATCACTTAAAAATTCTTCGGGTTCATAGAACTCAACAACTCCTCTTGCTTTTTCCTTGAGTTTATTGTCTCGTGTTATTATTGGGATCTGTAGGGCAGAAGCAGATGAAAGAATGATCGAGTCAAAAGGCGTTAATTTTTTCTCGTATAGATATGACCACGCGATAGCGAGGTCTATTGATGTCGGAAGTAATATCCCCAAGTTGGGTATCCTGTTTATTTCATCCAATCTATCGCTTAGTTCCTCTTCAATCTCTCTTTCCGGCTTTTTAAGTTCTTCACCAGCCTTCCTAATAACAACAGCAATTTCCATCAAACTTACAATACACAGAAACGCTCTAACCCTCCCTTGACTGATCTTATCTATTAACTCCTTAGAACCCCTCCAAAGTTCCTTTTTAGTATTTGGATCGATCTCCTTCCTCCAAATATTGAAGAAGATATTTGTGTCCAATAACCCCTCTTTCACAATTCTTCACCCTCTCTCAGCTCTCTTATAATCTCTACAGAACTTTTTTTTGGAAACCAGTTTTTTAAGACACCAACCATGCTCTCTGTATTGAATTTCTTTTCAATTTTAACTTTCGCTCTCAATTTCATCCCTGGTGGATAAACACTTGCATCCTCAAGCCTATTTAATAGTTCTGGCATGTTTCATCACCCCAATGGAATTTTATTTTGATAGTTAAATATATGGATACGTTCCTTATTTAGCTATTCTGAGTCTGTAGCGCTTCTTTGGTTCTTGATTCTGATTTTTAGTAATTCACAGAGAAATCTCTTCTGTAATTTTTTTGATAAGGTTTAAGTATCGAGTGTTTATCTGATAGTTTTCTTTAGTATTGCCAATGCTATCATATCTAATGATTTCTTTCCAATAAGGACGATGGGTTGTTATTAACTGTGAAACATTGCTAAGATGCCTTCCACCTTGACCTTCATCCTTACTATATCCCCTATTAACTAATGCTTTTTTAATTTCCTCTCGTTTGGTTGGTCTGTTATCGTTTTTAAGTATGCATTTTATCAGTATCTTAAGATACTGACATGACTTATTCTTGGATTGAAGATCTGCTTTAATCTTCTTATGGAGTTCCTGATCCTTAAGTTCAACAGACCTAGGAGTCTCTACTGTAGATTTTAGCCCATATAAAGGCTCAAACAAATACGCATGAACTGATGGGGCGTTCTCTCTTCGAAAGGTCCTAAACTCTACGATTTTTGGTTTGGGATTTAAGATGTCACAAGCCTCTTTAATCTTATCTGTTCTTTCATCAATAATCACAATCTATTAAATAGCCATCAGGTAGACTTCTTTCTCCGGTTATTGATTCAATTTTCTTTTTAATGTCAAAATACAAGCAATCTTTACCAAAGATATCCCCTATATGCCCTACTACGATCGGCTCAAAGTTCTTTCTCTCCTTTTTGTCATAATTCCACAGCCTGTACCTCACACCATCCATGAGTAAAATATCTTCTGTCAAATCATCTCACCATTAACCTATGATAAGTAATTGGATGGCACCAATAAAAATTATCTCTAACTCGATGTATCAAATTTATATACTCATCCGCTAAATGACTTTATACAATGCCAGAGATTATTGATTCCTATGAATACATTCAGATCGTCAGAAGCGAGAAGCACGAATTACCCATTTATATGGTAAAAGAGCCGGAGCTTTCTCCAGAAGAACGTGCAATTGTAGAGAACCCGAAGGATCTGATGGGTGATTACCTGAGCGTGATAAACAGGCTTGAAATTTTTAGAACATCCACCGAGAAGGAAGACTTCCTGAATAGATACATAAAGTCACAGTTAAAAGGCAAAAAGATATCACCCCATAATCTCGACAGGATCGTTTCTATGATAATGGATAAGATCTTTTTTGGTTACGGAAGATTGGGGCCATTAATGAGGGATGACAATCTCGAGGAGATCATGATCAATGGGCTCAATATCCCAGTTTTCGTAATTCATAGAGAGCATGGTATGTGTCTTACAAATATTAGGTATGAAAATCGTGAGGATATAGATGAATTGATAGGATGGCTCGCAAAAAATGCGGGAAGGAAGATAGATGAAAAAAAACCCCTTCTGGATGGGCATATGCCAGATGGAAGCAGGGTAAACGTTGTCATATCCCCGGCATCTCCCAAGGGACCCGCAATTACTATAAGAAGATTTAGAAGGACACCCTTTACCATTCTTGACCTGATACAAATGAAGAGCATAAGCTCAGAGCTGGCCGCCTTTTTATGGGTTTGTGTGGAGGGCTTTGGGATACATCCCTGCAATGTGTTAATCGCGGGGGGCTCTGGGAGTGGTAAAACAACCCTTCTTAATGCATTGACCATGTTTATACCCCACTATGAGAGGGTTATAACCATAGAGGATACATTAGAGCTAAACTTTGATTTTCTAAAAAACTGGGTCGCGTTGGAGGCAAATCCCTCATTAACTGAAAGGGCCGAGGGGATCGATATGCAGGTTCTGGTGGAAAATTCCCTGAGAATGCGACCGGACAGGGTGATAGTTGGGGAGATAAGGGGCAGAGAGGCAGAAACACTCTTCGTTGCGATGGATATAGGTTTGAATGGCTCTATGGGCACAATCCATTCAAATAATGCCAAGGAGACCACCATAAGATTGTGCAGTGAACCAATGAATTTACCGGTGAGAATGTTCCCCCTGCTTGATTTAATCGTTGTAATGAATAGGCATTACGACAAGAACAGGGGGTTGGTAAGGAGGGTAACCGAGGTTGGAGAGGTGGCCGGTCTGGAGGGGGACGTCGTTCAGATAGGTCAGATCTATAAATGGAACGCAAAAACAGACAATATCTCCAGAACAGAATACCCGATACTGTTAACGGAAAAAATAGGAAGGCGATGTGGACTAACGAAGAGGCAGGTAGATATGGAGATCGTTAGACGTAAATTTGTGCTTGAGGCAATGCTAAAAAAGGGAATTCGAATGAAGAATGATGTAATAGCTATATTCCAGGAGTATCACAGGGATCCAGATTCCGTCCTCTCAAAGCTGGGGATTAGAGAAATAGGTCAAGCTAATAGACCTCATCGGGATTGAAGACCTTTCTTCCAGCTATTCTGATCTCATTACCCTCTATCCTCCTGAAAAAACAGGATCTATAACCCTTGTGACATGCCCCACCCCTCTGCTCTACCTTAAAAAGAAGAGCATCACCATCACAGTCTATATAGATCTCCCTAAGGATCTGAACATTCCCCGATCTCTCACCCTTTAACCAGAGCTTCTTTCTGCTGGTAGAAAAATAGTGCATTTTTCCGGTTTCTATGGTCTTTTCTATAGCCTCCCTGTTGGTGTGGGCAACCATCAGAACCTCGTTCGTTCTAAAATCCTGCACAACGGCCAAAACTAACTCGGGGATACCATCGACCTCCCTGAACCTCAGGGATTCGAACGGAAATTCATTTCTGGCATTTATATCCTTCATAATAAATAATTAGATAACGAGATAAAAATTACATCAAGATGGCAGTCGGAGGAAGGGGAAGTCATAAAAAGAGTAAAAAGGGAAAAAACACGGAACCGGAGATAATAAAGGTCAGAATCCCGAGGAAGGGTCAGGTCCTTGGAGAGGTTGAGCAACTTCTGGGGGATAGAAGGATGAGTGTAAGATGTACGGATGGAAACACGAGACTCTGCCGAATCCCCGGAAAGATCAGGAGGAGGATATGGATAAAGGAGGGGAATATCGTTCTGGTCGAACCGTGGAAGGTGCAGGCCAAGGAACGGGGTGATATCCTCTGGAGATATACATATCAGCAGGCTGAATGGCTGGAGAGGAAGGGATTTCTGAAAAATCTGCAAGAGGAATGAAATTTTAGCATCCATTTTTAAAATATACTGATGATAAAACAGACTGAATTCGAACTCAGGAAGATCTCCGAGGGGGTCTTTGACAAGTCGGTCCTTATGACTTTATACAAACTCTCGAGGAGAGGCTGTCTGGATGAGATAAAAAGCATAATATCTACAGGAAAAGAATCAAATGTTTATCACGGCCTTCTGAGAGAGAAAGAGATAGCGATAAAGATATACTCGATAGAGACCTCGGACTTCAGGACCATGGAGAGATATATTAGAGGGGATAGGAGATTCTCGAGTTGGAAAAATAGACGTCAGTTGATCTTTAACTGGGCAAAGAAAGAATTCGATAATCTCAGCAGGGTCTATAAAACGGTAAGATGCCCGGAGCCAATATGCGTTGAAAAAAACGTCCTTGTAATGGGCTTCGTCGGAGAGGATGGGATTCCCGCCCCGAAATTAAAGGATCTCCCCCCAGAAAATCCAGAGAAATTCTTCAATGAGATAATTCACTACATCAGGTCCATGTACCATAAAGGACTGATACACAGCGACCTATCCGAGTATAACATCCTGAACTGGGATGAACCGGTTCTGATAGACTTTTCAATGGGCGTCCTCCTGGATCATCCCCTGGCCGATGAGCTCCTAAGGAGGGATATCACAAATGTACTGAACTACTTTAAAAAATTCGGAATCGAAGAAAGTGAAGAGGAAATACTGAATTTCGTGAAGGAATAGAATGTTAGTCGAGAAGATAAAGGCAGTGGGTCACAGGAATGTTACTGCAAGACACAAAACCACCCTCGAGATAACCAAAGAGGATCATCTAACCCCCCGGGGGGATTGTATAATAGGTATCTCGGCAGATAGATCCCTTCCCGAACTCTCTCGGGGATTCAGAGAGGCGCTGAAAAGCCGGAAAGCAAGACTTGAGATAACCCTAAGCTGCTCCAATCTGACAGAAAAGATAACTGCTTACGGCGACCCCAACCTGACTCTCAGACATCCGACAGACATGGTCATCAGAAAGAGTTCATTCGTCTGTGAGAGGACGCTGGCGATAAAGGCCAATAAGGCGGCGATCGACCTAAACAGGGAATTCGTTAAAAAACTGAGAGAGGGCAAAGAGGTCGAGATTGAGTTAAGGGTAATCGACTAAAATTTATTCGATGGATACAAAAGAATTATATGGTTTTAGCACCGGGGATCTTAATACCGGAGATACAATTCCTGATCTTGCTCATTTTAGCGGTTATCGTCGCAATAGTTGTTAAATATATAAAGCTACCCTACACCATAGCTCTGGTTATAGCTGGAATCCTCGTGGGTCTAACGGGGATAGAGGAGATCGAACTGAGCAGGGAGCTCATCTTCTTCATCTTCCTGCCGGCACTCCTCTTCGAGGGATCAATTCATATAGACCTTGACCAGCTGAGGGGGAATGCAAAGATAATTCTCACTCTGGCATTTCTCGGTCTGGTTCTGTCCGCATTCATTGTCGGAATCTTGATACATGAACTTACCAATATTCCACTTGTATTTTCACTCCTCTTCGGGGCCATGATAATGCCGACCGATCCTGTATCTGTCCTCGCGTTGTTTAAGAAGATGGGCGTCTCGAAGGAATTGACAACCATCGTGGAGGGAGAAAGCCTGTTCAACGACGGAACCGGCATTGTCCTCTTTGAGGTTCTTCTGGCACTTGCTCTGGGTGAGGCACAGTTCAACCCGATCGCAACCCTGTTAAACCTCGGTTACGTTGTTGTAGGCGGTATCGGAATAGGCCTAATTCTGGGATACGTTGCCTACGGTGTCTTGAAGCACATTGACGATCACCTGATCGAGGTCCTCATTACGGGAATACTTGCATATGGAACCTTTATCATAGCTGAATCAATTCATGTCTCCGGTGTGATGGGTGTCGTAGCCGCAGGACTCTTTATAGGAAACAGGGGAACGCAGTTTGCGATGTCTCCCACGACCAGAATCTCCATCCTGACCTCGTGGGAGATCGCAGCATTCATCATCAATTCCATTATATTTCTCCTGATAGGGGTCAGAATCCCCCTTGGAAATCTCTACGAGAGCGCATTCCTTGTGTTATCGGCAATTTCTGCTGTAGTTTTGGCTAGGATCTTAAGCGTTTACCCCCTTCTCTCACTGCTCAATCTGAGATCGAAGATCAAAATACCTCTGAAATGGCAGCATGTGATAAACTGGGGTGGTCTTCACGGTTCGATTCCAATAGCCCTTTTCCTTGGTCTCAACCCCGAGATGCCCCACTGGAATGAGATCTCCGTCATGGTCTTTGGCGTCGTTCTGTTCTCCCTGATAGTTCAGGGTCTGACGGTAGAACCGCTAATAAAGAGATTGAAGATAGTTACCGTGAGACCGGAGGAGGTGGAGTACGAGAGAATTATGGCCCGAAAGATCTCTATCCAGAGGGCAAGGGAAACGGTCAAGAGGCTGTATAGTAGAAAGGAAATCCCCTACAGTGTATATCGGGAGCTGAAGGATCTCTATGAAAAGGAGGCCGATGAACTAAAAACATTGGTCTCAAAAAAGCTTGAAAAAGAAGATGTGTTAAGGGAAAAACAACTGAAGATAGCAAAACGAAAGATACTTGATGCCCAAAAAAGCTCTGTTCTGGAATCTATGAGAAAGGGTCTGATATCCGAGGATGTTGCCTCTGAATTGATCCGGGATCTGGATTCTGAGATAGATAGTCTTAGAGAATGGAAAGATTCGAGAGAATAGCAAACCTCGCACAACTGGCGGCAGTTCTCGAGGTAAGTACCGAAAAACCTGGAAATGTCACTCCAACCCACGATTTCCCTGACACGACCTACGAGGACTTCATCTTTGGTTCTATAGCCATAGCCCCCGCGATCAAAAACGCCGCCCTGAATGGCTTCAGAGCGGGCAACAGCGAAATCTCTCTAAAAGAGATCAACATCGGTGAGAACATAAAAAATGCAATTTTAGACGTAAAAAAATCTCATCCCGGGGGGAACACACACCTGGGGATGCTAATGCTTTTCATACCAATAGCCTCCGGGGCCGGTTTCTGTATCTCCCATGACTCTGAATTTTCCCACTCCCTGAGAGAGAGCATAACAAAGATTCTCGAAAACTCAACCGTTAAGGACTCATTAAACCTTTACTCGGCCATAAAGATCTCAAACGCGGGGGGACTGATGGGTCGGTTAAGAGAACCAAGAATTCCATTCCACAATCTGATGGAAATCTCCTCTTCAGGGGATAGGATCGCAGAGGAACTAACAAATGGGATGAGGATTACCTTCGAGATCGGGGTCCCAACCCTTGATCGCGTGTATCGGGAAACCAGAGACCTAAGAAAGGCGATCCTTCAGACATACCTGGTCCTTTTGTCGGAATTCCCCGATACCTTCATAGCAAGAAAATCCGGTTCAGAAAAAGCAAAAGTCATCCTAAGAGAGGCCCAGAAGATTCTCGAAAAAGGAGGTATATTCACAAAAGCAGGGAGATCTGCAATAGAGGAACTCAACATAAACCTTAGAAGAGAGGGAAACAAACTAAATCCAGGGACAACGGCGGATCTGGTTGCTGCGGCTCTTTTTGTGTGGTTATTACTTGAGAAATTTCAGTGAATTTCTGCAGGAAATTCCCTTCTTTTGGTCAAGTTCAACCCTTTTAGAAAAAGCGTTGACGGCAACCTTTTTAGGAAAAAGGTTGATCAAAAAAATTCATATTAAATTTTTGGTCAAGCTTTTCCAAAGCTTGAGCGTTGAAGGAAAAAATTTTGTCTAAATTTTTGGTCAAGCTTTTCCAAAGCTTGATGCGTCAAGGTTTTCTTTCTAAGAAAAGCTTGGGCCCGATGGGATTACGAAGAATCTTTTTCTTTAGGAGTGCAAAAATCGTAGATTTTTGGCTACCAAAATTGCGAGCAATTTTGAGTAAAGAAAAACATTCACGAAAAGAAACCCGTTAAGTGCAGCTAAGCGCAGCGCATGCTGCACCACATGATCCAAACTGTGTTAACAGTTTGGGCCCGATGGGATCGAAATAAGTGTGAGAACCTACGGTTCTCCCCCTTATCAACCCACCTCTCCCTTAGCATCCGGAAATTCTTTTTGGGAATCCAAACACTTTTCTAAAGGGTTTGGGCCCGATGGGATCGAAATAAGTGTGAGAACCTACGGTTCTCCCCCTTTCAACGCCATAAGGGCATTTCATGCCCTTATCAACCCCGAATAATTTTTGGGTATGCAACACCTCTCCCTTAGCCCCCGGAAATTCCCTTTCTTTTGGTCAAGGTTTTCTTTCTAAGAAAAGCTTGGGCCCGATGGGATTACGAAGAATCTTTTTCTTTAGGAGTGCAAAAATCGTAGATTTTTGGCTACCAAAATTGCGAGCAATTTTGAGTAAAGAAAAACATTCACGAAAAGAAACCCGTTAAGTGCAGCTAAGCGCAGCGCATGCTGCACCACATGATCCAAACTGTGTTAACAGTTTGGGCCCGATGGGATTCGAACCCACGACCACTCGATTATGAGTCGAGCGCTCCAACCAGACTGAGCTACGGGCCCTTGTATAATCCTTATTTTGAATCAATGTTCAATCGCCTCGGGCAGGACTTGAACCTGCGACCACCTGGTTTCTGTCTTTCTCCATCCTGTTGGGATGGGTTGATAAGGGCGGGTCTGGCGCCCTTATGTTAACAGCCAGGCGCTCCACCAACTGAGCTACCGAGGCAAGCCTTTGATCTTGAACATATTCAGTGTGGCTAAGCGCAGCGCATGCCGCACCTTTGTCGTCCGTTCGAATCAAAGATTCGAGGGACCCAAAACTGCTTTGCAGTTTTGCGGTCGGCTAATTCCGACCTGAGCTACCGAGGCAAGCCTTTGATAGTGGACAATATTATATGGTAATTAAAGTCTAAAATTTCAAGAAATATAGAAATCCAGGCTATTTCGCCTTTCTCCCCTTTGCCCTCA
>Ga0190363_1000299_pt1 | contig 28882 bp, 28 predicted proteins | sample 48721867_MG_FD_161272 | JGI IMG/M metagenome (GOLD analysis project Ga0190363, IMG submission 161272) | Hydrothermal vent microbial mat bacterial communities from Southern Trench, Guaymas Basin, Mexico - 4872-18-6-7_MG | ecosystem: Environmental > Aquatic > Marine > Hydrothermal vents >... | reverse complement strand
GAAAAACAGGAAAAGCGGTTTATTACAAACTTAAAGAGTAAAAGTTCAACATTCATAAACATTCGCGAACGTTTGCGAATGTTAACAAATTTGGTCAGAGTGTTTCCGGCTAAAGCCAGGCATGTCAAAATAAGCGAAAAACTAAAAGCTAAAAACGAAAAACCAATCAAAAAAGCGAAAAACTAAAAACTAAAAGCTAAAAACGATTTAAAATTTTTAAACAATTTTTTCGCTTTACGCTTTACGTTTTACGCTTATTTTTTCGCTTTTCGCTTTTCGCTTTTAAATTTGTAGATTTCCTCTTTTTTTGATAAAATAAATGAGCTATGTTAAATCCAGAAAAATTCGAACCAAAATTTGAAAAACCTAAAGAAAAAGAGCCAGAAGAAAGACTTAAAAATTTCCTTGAAAGCGCTGCCAAAGAATTAGAAAAAGAAGAAATACCTGTTGACAAAGATTGTCGGATTAAAATAGAAGCTTTTAAACCTACTTATGGGGAGAACGAAATAAAAAAAGATTTAAAAGAAATCGAAATATATCAAAAGAGATTTGAAGAAGAAAGAAAAAGAAGCTTATGGAAGAAAAATCCAGAAAAACTCTTTGAAGAAAAACGAATGGGAGAAAATCTTGAAATTTTAAAAACAGCTATTTTTTCTAAATTTTTAGGTAGTGAATTTGCTGTAGTTAGAGCCTCTCTTTATGATGATATAAAAAATGGCATTGATAATGTGATTTTTGAGAAAAAAACAGGAAATTTAGTTTGTGCTTTAGATGAAGTAGGAGAAATTTCTGGAAAGATATATGAAAGGAAAAAAGAGAAAGTTTTGGAAAGAAATAGAATTGGAGGTGGGAAATTAAAATATGGATTCAAATTAGAAAAAGGAAAGCTTGTTTTAAAAAAGGTGTCCAATATCCCAATTTTTTATCTTGCTTTACCAGAAAGACATATTAATGAAGGAATGAAAAATTTTATTCCTTCTTTTGAAGAAAAATCAGATTTTGAAAAGAAATTATTTACTTATTTTTTATCTACTTTAGTTTCTCAAATTAACTCTCTTAAACTAGAACAAAATTTGAATCCAATATTAAAAAGATCATTAATTCAATTTGAAAAAACAATTAAAACTTTTCGCTTTATAAGTTCTGACTAAAGTCAGACCTCCAGAGAAAGTGTAAAGCGTAAAGCGAAAAGCGTAAATCATGTTTAAAGAAGTAAATCCAAAAGAAAAATTTCCAAAACTTGAAGAAAAAATCCTAAAATTTTGGAAAAGGAACAAGATTTTTGAAAAAACCTTGAGAAAACCTTCAAGGGGATATTTTGTTTTCTATGAAGGGCCCCCTACTGCAAATGGAAAGCCAGGAATTCACCATGTACTAGCAAGAGTTTTTAAGGATATAGTTTTAAGATATAAGACAATGAAAGGATTTAAAGTAATAAGAAAAGCAGGATGGGATACTCATGGACTTCCTGTGGAATTAGAGGTTGAAAAGACCTATGGATTTAAAAGTAAATCTGATATTGAAAAATTTGGCATAGATAAATTTAATCAAGAGTGTAAGAAAAGTGTTTGGAAATATAAAAAGGAATGGGAAGATCTTACTGAGAGAATTGGATTTTGGATAGATTTGGACCATCCTTATATTACCTATGAGAATTCTTACATTGAAACTCTTTGGTGGATTTTAAAGGAAATTTATTCAAAAGGACTTTTATATAAAGATTTTAGAGTAGTGGCCTATTGTTCTAGATGTCAAACTTCTCTTTCTTCTCATGAAGTGGCTCAGGGATATAAAAGAATAAAAGAAGAAAGTGTTTATGTAAAATTTAAAGCAAAAGGCAAAGATTTTTATTTTCTAGTATGGACTACAACTCCTTGGACTCTTTTTGGAAATGTTGCCCTAGCTATTAATCCAGATTTTACTTATTTAAAAGTAAAGAAAGATGGAGAAATTTTTGTCTTAGCAAAAGAAAGAGCCTCTAAAGTTTTAGGTAGAGATTTTGAAATTCTAGATGAAATGAAAGGTGGAGAACTTTTGGAATTGGAATATGAACCTTTATTTAAATACTTTAGTCCAAATAAAAAAGCTTTTTATGTCACAGAAGGAGATTTTGTGTCTTTAGATGAAGGTACTGGAATTGTTCATATTGCTCCTGCTTTTGGAGAAGAGGATTTTCTTTTAGGAAAGGAATTTGATTTACCTATCATTCAATATGTAACAGAAGAAGGAAAATTTGATGCCCAAATCCCATTTTTGGAAGGAAAATTTGTTAAAGATGCAGATAAAGAGATTATAAAGGAACTTTCTGAGAAAAATTTACTTTTTAAAACAGAGCTTTATGAGCATGATTATCCCTTCTGTTGGAGATGTCACACTCCATTGCTTTATTGGGCAAAATTATCTTGGTTTATTAAAATAACAGAGATTAAAAAAGAGCTTATCAAAAATAATCAAGAAATTAATTGGATTCCTTCTCACATTAAAGGAGGAAGATTTGGTCAATGGCTTTTAAATGTAAGGGATTGGACAATTTCTCGTGAAAGATATTGGGGAACTCCTTTGCCAATTTGGGAATGTCAAAATGAAAATTGTAAAGCAATAAAAGTGATTGGTTCTATTAAAGAGTTGGAAAAATTAAGTGGTAAAAAAATTAAAGATCTTCATAGACCCTGGATAGATAAAATTAGTTTCAAATGTGAGAAATGTGGAGACGAAATGAAAAGAACAGAGGAAGTAATTGATTGTTGGTTTGATTCCGGAGCAATGCCTTTTGCTCAATGGCATTGGCCTTTTGAAAATAAAAAGTTATTTGAGATTCAGTTTCCTGCTGATTTTATTGCCGAAGGAATAGATCAGACTCGAGGATGGTTTTATACCTTGCTTGCGATCTCTACTCTTTTGGAAAAAGGAACTCCCTATAAAAATGTGATGTGTTTAGGATTAGTTTTAGATGAGAAAGGAAGGAAAATGAGTAAATCCTTGGGAAATGTAGTTGAGCCTTTAGAAGTAATAAATGAATTTGGAGTAGATGCTTTGCGTTGGTACTTTTTCACTGTTAATCAGCCAGGTGAGGCTAAGCTTTTTTCTAAAAAAGATGTTCAAAAGACTCTGAAAGAAATGATTTTAACCCTTTGGAATGTTTATAAGTTTTTCATAGATATGGCGAATTTGCATGGTTTTTCAAAGCCAAAAAAATTTGTTACTTCAAAGAGATTACTCGATAGATGGATTTTGTCTCGATTCAATTCTCTGGTTGAAAAGGTAAATGAAAGACTAGAAAATTACGAGATAGTTAATGCAGCAAGGGCTATTGAACAATTTGTTATTTCTGATCTTTCTCTTTGGTATGTAAGAAGAAGTAAAAAAGATATAAAAAATTCTTTGGGTATTCTTTATCAAGTTTTACTTGATCTTTCAAAACTTTTAGCACCCTTTCTTCCTTTTCTTACTGAAGAAATTTATCAAAATCTAAACAAATCTAAATCTGTACATTTAACTGATTATCCAATTGCTAATAAAAAATTAATCAATAAAGAGCTTGAAAAAGATATGGAATTTGTTAGAAAAGTTGTGGAGCTAGGCCATTTTTTAAGAACTAAAGCTAAAATAAAAGTAAGACAACCTCTTAAGGAGCTAAAGATTGAAACTAGAAAAAAAATTGATTCTGAGTTAATAAACCTGATAAAGGAGGAGTTAAATATAAAGAAAATTTCTTTGGAAAAGAAGATCCAGAAAGAGAAAGGTTGGTTAATTCATGAAGAAGAGATTGTTCTTTCTTTAGATACCCAGATAACGCCAGATTTGAAAAAGGAAGGTCTTTTAAGAGAAATTCTTCGTCATATTCAAGAACTTCGAAAAGCAGGTAAATATAAAAGGTCCGATTTAGTAGAACTTTATTTTGAGACCGATTCTGACTTTATAAAAACTTTATTTAAAGAGTTTGAAGATCTAATTAAAAAAGAAACACTTCTTTCTAAAATTGTTGAGTTTAAGGAAAAGACGGATACGGAAAAAACACTTCAATTCGAAGAAGGGAGACTTTGGTTGGGAACAAGGAAATAGATTTGACATAAATTTAGAATTTAGTTAAAATAAAATAAAGAAAGAGTAAAATTCTTTACTCTTAATTTTAATTTGAAAAATGTTTGCTATAGTTAAAACAGGAGGAAAACAATATAAAGTTTCAGAAGGTGATCTTTTTTGTGTGGAGAAACTTGATGCTAAAGTTGGGGACAAGATCGAGCTCCCTGAGGTTTTACTTTTATGGGATGAAAAGAAATTTAAATTAGGAACTCCTTTTGTCGAAGGAGCTAAAGTTACTTGCGAAGTGATTGATCAGATAAAAGATAAAAAAATTAAAGTAGTAAAATTCCATCCCAAAAAAAGATATAAAAGGGTAAAAGGCCACAGGCAAAGATTAACTATTTTAAAAGTCATAAAAATTTCTCTTTCTAAGAAGAAAAAAGATGAAAATAACTCTTCTAAATAAACTAATAGATTTTCTAAAAAGTTCAAAACAAGAATTAGCACGAGTAACTTGGCCTTCAAAGGCTTACGCAATTAAATTAACTTTAATGGTAATTTTAACCATATTAATTAGTGCAGCGATTGTAGGCCTTATAGATCTATTTTTCACGAAATCTTTTGAATATTTTCTTCTTAAAATAAAATAAAAGGAGGATTCAATGAGGAGAAAAGTTACAACAAAAGGAGAGAGACAATGGTATGTAATTCATACTTATTCTGGATATGAAGATCATGTTGCTGAGAACTTAAAGCAACGAATAGAGACTTTAGGAATGAAAGATAGAATTTTTCAGGTAATAGTTCCAAAAGAGACCTGCATTGAAATTAAAAATGGGAGAAGGAGAACTGTTAAGAAAAAGATATTTCCAGGATATATTTTGGTTGAAATGTGCATGGATGAGGAGACATGGTATGTAGTCAGAAACACTCCTAATGTAACCGGATTTATTGGATTTGGATCAACTCCTACTCCTATTTCCGAGGAAGAGGTAAAGGCTATCAAAAGAAGAATGGGAGTTACTGAACCTAAATATAAGATAGAATTAAAGGTTGGTGAGTCTGTTAGAATTACTGATGGGCCATTTAAAGATATGGATGGAACAGTTGCTGAAATTGATGAAGAGAAAGGTAAGGTTAAAGTTTTAGTTTCTATTTTCGGAAGAGAGACTCCAGTAGAATTGGATTTCTTACAAGTTAAAAGAATATAATTAATCAATGGCAAAAAAAATCCTAACAAAAGTAAAATTGCAAATTGAAGCGGGAAAAGCTAATCCTGCTCCTCCCATTGGGCCTGCTTTAGGTCAATATGGCATTGCTATTGGAGATTTTTGTAACGCTTTTAATGAAAAGACGAAAGAGATGACAGGGACAGTTTTGCCTGTGGTTATTACTATTTATGAAGATAGAAGTTTTGATTTTATAATTAAAACTCCCCCAGCAGCAGAATTACTTAAAAAAGCAGCAGGAATTGAGAAGGGATCAGGTGTTCCTAATAGAGAAAAAGTGGGGAAAGTAACAAAAAGCCAGATTTTAGAAATTGCAAAGAAAAAACTTCCTGATTTAAATACCGATGATTTAGATAAAGCTGTTAAAATTATTGAAGGGACTGCAAAAAATATGGGAATAGAAATAGTGGAAAATTAATTATGCCAAAATTAAGCAAAAAAAGCAAAAAATATAAAGAGTTAATAAAGCAAATAGAGCCAGAAAAATTATATCCGCTAGACGAGGCTCTAGATTTAGTATTAAAGACTAGCCCGACAAAATTCGATGCAACTATTGAAGCCCATTTTAGGTTAAAAGTAAATCTTTCATCTCCTGAACAAACTGTAAGGGGGACAGTGCGTTTACCTTATGGCACAGGAAAGGTGCCGAAAATTTTAGCTATTGTTCCTCCAGAAAAAGAGGAAGAGGCTAAAAAAGCAGGAGCAGATTGGACCGGGGGAGAGGCGTTAATAGAGAGGATCTCTAAAGGAGGGCTTGAATTTAATTCTGTAGTTGCTCATCCTTCGATGATGGGTAAATTAGCAAAAGTAGGAAAAATATTAGGAACAAGAAAGTTAATGCCAAATCCAAAATCAGGAACTGTTACTGAAAATGTTGGAAAGACGATTGAAGAATTAAAAAAGGGAAAAGCAGAATTTAGAATGGATCCCACTGGAATAATTCATTTTCCTATTGGTAAAATTTCTTTTGGAAAAGAAAAAATAAAAGAAAATTTTTTAGAATTATATAAAGCTATAATTTCCGCAAAACCTTCTTCAGTAAAAGGCGATTTTATCAAATCAATAACTTTAGCTTCTACAATGGGTCCAGGAATAAAGGTTTTACCAAGTTCGATAAAAATCTAGCTCCTTAAAATAATCCACCTTTTGGTGGTTTATATAGATTTTTAGAAAGGAGGTGAGCAGGGATGAAAAGAGGGTTTTTTATTGTATTGGAAGGGGGAGAAGGGTCTGGCAAATCTACTCATTCCAAGAGGCTGAAAGAAAACCTTAAAAAGGAAGGATATAGGGTTATCTTAACAAAAGAACCAGGAGGTACTCGAATTGGAACCCAAATCCGGAGAATTTTACTTAAAGAAGAAAATATAGATTTGGTTAGTTTAGCGGAATTGTTTCTCTTTCTAGCTGATAGAGCTCAGCATGTTAATCAAGTGATTAAGCCAGCGCTAAAGGAAGGAAAAGTGGTGATTTGCGACAGGTTTTCTTTTTCCTCTTTAGCTTATCAGGGATATGGAAGAAAAATTGCTTTAAGTTTAATAAAATGGTTGGATAGGATTGCTACAGGAGGTTTGAGACCAGATTTGGTTATTTTATTAGATGTTGATCCGGAAAAAGGACTTGAGCGGTCAAAAAAAGCAGGGAATGAGAATAGATTCGAAAAGGAGCCTTTAGAGTTCCATCAAAGAGTGAATTATGGATTTAAAGATTTAGCAAAAAGAAATGGTCATATAATTATTGATGCCTCTTTATCAAAAAATGAGGTAGAGAGGCAGATTTTAGAGGCAGTTTTAAAGAAATTAAAGCCTGTTTCTTTAGAACGAAAATCTTTTAAAAAACTTCTAGCTTATGCCTTTGCAAATTTCTAAATTTATCCGGAGGTTTCACCTCCGGATTTTTCTTAAGATCTCATTACTTAGGTGCAAGAAATAGAAAATAATTGACTTTAGGACAAAGTTTGCTACACTAAAGAAGAAGGAGGGTAACCTCCTAATTTTGCTCTTTAAAAAGGGGGTGATTTTGTGGAAAGAAAGCCTTTTAAAGATTTGAAAAGAATGACCTGGGAAGAAAGTCTAATGGCTGTAGCCACCCAATATGCTCTTCGCTCTGTTTGCAGATTTTATAAAGTAGGAGCAGTGATTGTTGGGCCAGAATACAGAATTCTTGCAGCAGGATATAATGGACCAGTTAAAGGAGATCTTCATTGCAGTGAAATCGGGTGTGCGAAATGGGAAGAAAGTTCGGTTTTTGGAAGGAAAATTTGTCGAGGAGCTCATGCAGAAGCAAATGCAATAGTAAATGCAGCTTGTCAAGGAGTATCAATAAAAGATTCGATTTTAATTGTCACTGTTTGTCCTTGTTGGGATTGCGCAAAATTGATTGTTAACGCGGGTATAAAGCGAGTTATTTATTTATGGGAGTATGACAGAAAAGACGAGGATTTTGTAGAAAGATGGCTTCTTGATAGAGGAGTTGCAATTTCTAAATTAGAGGTGAAAACAGAGCTTGGGAAGAAATATTTTCAATGGATCAAATCTTTATTAGAAAGGAGGTGAAATCGTGGTCCTCGGTATATCAGAGCTTTTGAAATTGGTAAGAGCAGGGTTGATTGAGGGACTTTCAGAAAGAGAACTTAAAAATCCGGAAGGAACAGGATTTGATTTAAGAGTAGGAGAGATATATAAAATAAAAGGGAAAGGAATTTTACTTCAGGAATTTAGAAAAACACCGGAGATAGAGCTGTTAGCAAAATATGATCCATCAAATTCCGAAAAAATCCTGATTTCTCCTTTTGATTATTGTCTGGTGAAAACAATTGAAAGGGTGAAAACCCCACCAAATTTGGTTGGAATCATTTTTCCAAGAACTACTCTTTTTAGATCAGGATTGACTCTTTTTTCTTCTTTAGATCCTCCAGGATATGAAGGTGAGCTGGTTTTTGGTTTGGTAAATTTAGGTCCTTGTCAATTTGAACTCGAATTGGGGGCAAGGATAGCTCATATTATATTTCTAAAAATAAAAGGAAAAACAAGACTTTATAAGGGGCAATGGCAAGGAGGGAGAGTTGCTACCAGGAGTTTAGAAAAACAAATTTAAGGAGGTGAGAAGATTGAAAAGTTTATTAAAGACGGTAAATATAGAAGCAAGAGATCTGCCAGAAGCTCATTTTCTTTCAATTAGAGAGCTTTTCAAAAACGGGTATCTTTATAGGATAGATAAAAGTTCTTCTGGTCCCATTTTAAGACTGGAATTTGACGATTTTAGGATGAAAGTTATCTATCCAGGGACCAGACCCTTAGTTCCTGATTATAGATCTCAAGGTATTCCTCCACCGGTTGATATGAAATATATCGAAGAAGATTATATAAGATATTTGATCACGCCGGAGAAAAAAAGGGAGGAGGAATACACCTATGGAGAAGATCTTCATTGGCAGATTGAATGGGTGATTAGATATTACAAAAAATATGGCCCAAATTTAAATCACTGTTATATGACCGTAGGGAGGCCAGAATCACTTAAAAATTATGAAAGAGAAGGAGGAACTTCTCAGTGTTTGAGAGGTATTGACACCCGAATTCGCTATGGCGCGCTTCATTTTTTTGTCTATTTTAGAAGTTGGGATCTTTGGGGAGGTTTTCCGGCGAATCTTGCAGCGGTTCAGCTTTTAAAAGAATATATGGCAAAGGAAATAGGAGTTAAAGATGGAGAGCTAATAGCTTATTCGAAAGGACTCCATCTTTATGAACATGCTTTTGGGCTTGCTTTTCAAATCTCTGGCCTCTCTAAAGAAGAAGTTTTATCTGATCTTTTGCCTTTCCTTTAAATGCAGAGGATTTACCTCTGCATTTTTATTTTATATCCTAAGTTAAAGCGTAAAAATAAGTGTAAAACCTAAAGCGAAAAGCGTAAAATGTAAAACTTCCTTTCTTTTTGGAGTATCGCGCTTTAGCGCGATAATACAAGCTAAAGCCAGAGAAAGCGTAAAACGTAAAGCGTAAAGAAAAATAAACGTAAAGTGTAAAACGAAAAGCGTAAAAATAAGCGTAAAGCGTAAAGCGAAAAGCGAAAAAATTGTTTAAAAATTTTAAATCGTTTTTAGCTTTTAGCTTTTAGTTTTTAGTTTTAAATTATCGTTTTTAGTTTTTCGTTTTTAGTTTTTCGCTTTAATTGGTTTTTAGTTTTTCGCTTTAGTTGGTTTTTCGTTTTTCGTTTTTCGTTTTTCGTTTCAAAGAGGTTAGAATTGACAAATTAGAAAAATTTGATAAGATTGAAATATAAGGGGCCAAAAAGGGCCTTTTTTAACAATTAAATAAAAGGAGGTGATTGAATTGATAAAGATTGTAATTCCAATGGAAATAGAACTTTCTATAATTAGAACTGAAGAAGAAGCAAAAGAACTTCTTAATAAGATAAAACATATTCATAAAGAACTAAAAGAAAAAGAAGTTTTTATATCTCCTCAATTCAACTTAGAGCAACTTATGAAAGGAGATCTATCTGAAATTTTTATTTTTACCAAAAATGAATGGGAAGAAATTTTTGGAATGATAATTCAAAAAAATATTGGAATAAAATTTGATTTAAGACTTTTAAGGGTATTCTTTTATGAATGGGGAAAGTTAGAAAAAGAATATGGTTGCAAAATCTGCGAAAATTGTATTTCGATTATTAGTGTGAATGAAAAAGGACGACCTTTTAAAACATATAAATGTGTGAAATTGCAACATTTGATAGAAAGCCCGGAAAAAAGAAATGAGAAATGTGAGGATTTTGAATATAAAGGATTAAGGATTCATTGGAAAGGAGAGCCACCCAAAATTACACTCCAGGAATTTATAGATTTACTCCGCTGAAAGCGGAGTTTTCTTTTGAGATTTGACAAAAAAATTTTTTTTGATAAAATAAGGTTAGTAATTTTCCGCAGACAGCAGGTGGGAAACTTTCCATAAATCCTGCCGAGGAAAATTAATTTCTTTTAAAGTCTGCGGAAAGCAGACTTTTTTAAAATAGCTATGGCAAAGACAAGGGCAGAAAAAGAAAAAATTGTAAAAGATATAATAGAGAAGCTTTCAAAAGCAAAATCTTTGGTTTTTACTAATTTCCAAGGGCTTCCAGTTGCTGAGATAGAAGAGATAAGAAAGGAACTAAAGAATAATTCATGTGAATATCAAGTAGTTAAAAATACTCTTTTTAAAATTGCTTTAAAAAACGCAGGATATAAAGATAATTTTGAAGAAATTTCCTCAGGACCTTTAGCAGTTACTTTCGGATATAAGGATGAGATTAGTCCTTTTAAATTAATTTCAAAACTTTCAGCCAATTATGAAGCATTGGAAATAAGAGGCGGAATTTATGAAAAAAAATTTATTCCGAAAGAAATGGTTGAACAACTAGCTAAAGTTCCTACTCGAGAGGAATCTTTAATCAAATTAATCGGTGTTTTAAATTCTCTCCCTTCGGGATTAGTTTATATTTTAGAAGGCAATTTGAGAAAATTAATTCTTATTCTTAAAAATATAAGTGAAAAAGAATAAAGGAGATTCCAATGGCTGAAGAAACTAAACAACAACAAGATGAAGAAAAAAAAGAAGAAAAGAAAGAAGAAGTAAAAGAAGAGAAAAAAGAAGAAAAGAAACAAGAGGAGGAGAAAAAAGAGGAAGAAAAAGAGGAGAAAGAAGAAAAAGAGGAGAAAGAAATAAAAGCTTCGAAAAAAATTTTGGATCTTATTTCTGAGATTGAGAAATTGAATTTAGTGGAACTTTCAGAACTGGTGAAGGCTTTAGAGGAAAAATTTGGAGTTACTCCTGTTGCTCCTGTAGCAGCTGCACCTGCTGCAGCTCCATCTGAAGAAGCAGCACCAACAGAGGAAAAATCTACTTTCACCGTAGTTCTTGCTCAAGCTGGTGAGAAAAAGATTGAAGTAATTAAGGCTTTAAGAGAAGTTACAGAATTAGGGTTAAAGGAAGCAAAAGATTTGGTTGAAAGTGCTCCTCAGACCATTAAAGAGAATGTAAAAAAAGAGGAAGCAGAAGAGATTAAAAAGAAATTAGAAGCAGCAGGAGCAAAAGTAGAATTAAAATAATAAAAATTAATGGAATTTAAAATTTTAAAGAGAGACAAGAATAGTAAAGCCAGAAATGGAGTAATAAAACTTCTCCATGGTGAGATTTTAACTCCCTGCTTTATGCCTTGTGCTACCCATGGTGCAGTTAAGACGCTTTCTCCTTTAGAGTTAGAAGAAATTGGCGTTCAAATCCTTTTATCAAATACCTATCACCTTTATTTAAGACCGGGAGCTGAGAAGATCCGATTTTTAGGGGGTCTTCATTCATTTATGAGATGGGAAAAACCCATTTTGACTGATTCAGGAGGTTATCAAGTTTTTTCTTTAGCAAAAGAGAAAGGAAAAAAATTAGTAAAAATAAAAGAAGATGGCATAGAATTTCGATCTCATCTGGATGGATCGATTCATTTTTTTTCTCCTAAAAAAACAATAGACATCCAATTAAAATTAGGTTCTGATCTATTGATGGTTCTTGATGAATGTGTCCCTTATCCAGTTTCAAAAATTTATGCAAAATTAGCACTTGAGCGCACTAATCGATGGGCTAAAGAAAGTTTAGATTATTTTAATTTAAAAACCTCTAAATTAAAATCAAAGCCTGCTTTATTTGGAATTATTCAAGGGTCGGTTTATAAAGATCTACGAAAAAAAGCTGTAGAGTTTATAACCTCTTTAGGATTTGATGGAATAGCTATTGGGGGACTTTCAGTAGGAGAAGGAAAGAGGAAAATGTATAAAGTACTAGATTGGGTAATGGAAGAATTAAAAGATTTTTCAAAACCGGTTTATCTAATGGGAGTTGGAGCTCCTGAAGATATTTTAGAGGCAGTTGATAAAGGGATTGATATGTTCGATTGCGTCCTTCCTACCCGTTTAGCCAGAAATGGAGCTGTATGGAATGAAAGAGGAAGAATTAATTTGTTTAATGCTAAATATAAGAAAGATAAAAGACCGATAATGGAAAATTGCGATTGTTATACTTGTAGAAACAAATTTTCAAAAGCTTATTTAAGACATTTACTTATAGAAAACGAAGTTTTAGGGATTAGATTGACAACCATTCATAATCTAAGATTTATTATCCGACTAATGGAAAAAATAAGGGAAGCAATAAAGGAGGACAAGTTTAAAAATTTAAAACAAAAATTTTTAAAAAATTGGAAAAAAATGTAAAGGAGGTGAGAGTTATTGAATTGGATTTGGGGATTTTTAGGATGGACGTTTTTAGGGTTTTTAATTTTAGAGTTTGAGTTACTCTTCTTTAAGAGATTAAACAACGGAAAAACAAAAGAATTTTTTGCCCTTTTTGGCGAAGCGTTTAAGATGGGCCCTAAAGAAATTACGGTTACCTTTTTAGAAATTAGTTGCGCTGCAATCACCTGGCCTATTTATAGTTTGCTCATTTTCCTTCAAAATTTTTTCTAGGGGCTTTTAGCCCCTTTTTAAATGCATTCAGAAAAATTGTGACGTATTAATTTGCCATGGCAAAATAAGTGGTTACAATTTAAGGAAGGGATAAATTTAATTTTAATGAAGGAAAATAGGAAGAGTTTTTTAATAAGCGTAAAGTGAAAAGTGTAAAGAAAGCGTAAAGTGTAAAGCGTAAAGCGAAAAACTTCCTTTCTTTTTGGAGTATCGCGCTTTAGCGCGATAATGCAAGCTAAAGCCAGAGAAAGCGTAAAACCTAAAGCGAAAAGCGTAAAAATAAGCGTAAAGCGTAAAGCGTAAAGCGTAAAGCGTAAAGCGAAAAGCGAAAAAATTGTTTAAAAATTTTAAATCGTTTTTAGCTTTTAGTTTTTCGCTTTATATGGCAAAATAAGTGGTTACAATTTAAGAGGGAAGGATAGAAGGTGTAATTTACAAAAATTATTGATTTTTTTCTTAATTTATGCTATAATAAAATAATTCAAAAATGAAAACAAAAACAAAAATTGAAAAAGAAAAATTTGCTGAGATAGAAAAAGAAAAAATAATTCCTTCTGAAAAGGAAAAAGTTATTTTAAGAAAAGAGGAATTAGCAGAATTAAAAGCGGAACCAGAAAGACCTGAGATTTCAAAAGAAGAAATAGAAAAGATCAAAAAAAAGCAGGGAGAACTTCCCCCTCAAATTAAATTGGAATTAGAAGAACCAATTATAAAAAATCAAGTTCCTGAGGAGGAGCTTTTTAAAAAAGCTTCTTTTCTTTTAAGAAAAGGTTATAAAGGAGCTCCAAATTGGCATAGATTTCAACAAGATGTAAATGATTTGATGGGAGGCTTGTTAAAATAGAACTTCTATGGTAAAATTTTTATCAAGATGAGTCCTCAGGTTATAAATTGGTTGATTTCTTTAATTATTGGTTTTGTAGTTTTTACTATAGGATGGGCCATTTTTTTAATTTTGGCTAATTTAATCCAGAAAAAGGCAAAGGTTAAAAAAGCATTAGATAGAGTTGTTTTAAGAGTTTTAGTCCCAAAAGAGGAATTAAAAGAAGTAAGAGATCCGAAGGAATTAATAGCTCAAGCATCGCAGTTATTTGCTTCTTTATATGATTTTAAAAAGGGTTGGAAAAGTAAAATCCTGGGTCAGGATTGGTTTTCTTTTGAGATTCTTTGTGAAGAAAAATTGATCACTTTTTATGTTTCTTGTCCAGTTGAGAAAAGGGAATTGATAGAGAAGCAAATTACAGCAATTTATCCTTCAGCGATTCTTGAAGAAGTAGATTTACCAAATATTTTTCCAGAAAAATGCGAAGTAGCAGCTGCTTCTCTTGGTTTGGCAAAATCTTCTGTTTATCCTATTAAAACCTATAAAGCATTAGAGGTTGATCCTTTAAATTCTATTACCAATGCTTTAGCAAAACTTTCAGAAGAAGAAGGAGCAGGTATTCAAATATTGATAAGGCCGGCTAGTGATTTTTGGCGAAAACAGGCTGAAAAAAGAATAAAAGAACTTCAAGAAGGAAAAAAACCCAAAAAATTTTCTTTAGGAGAATCAATAATTACTTTGGGAAAAAGTCTGGCAGCGCCACCTTCTTCAAAAGAAGGAGAAAAAATCTATCAACCAACTCCTATTGAAGAAGAAATTATAAAAGCAATTTCAGAAAAATCTGCTCAAGTAGGTTATGAGACCTTAATTCGAATTGTGGTAGCATCCCAAAACAAAGCTTTAGCAGAGATGCATCTTAATAATATCATTGGTGCTTTTGTTCAATTTACCGATCCTAATTTAAATAAGTTTAAAAAGCTTAAAGAACCAAAGAATAAAACTATCACTAATTTTGCTTTTAGATTATTTCCCTCTCAAGCAACAAAAACAATTTTAACTCCTGATGAACTTGCTTCTATTTTTCATTTTCCAAATAAATTTGTTGAAAGTCCAAATATTCATTGGCTTTTAGCAAAAAGATTGCCCCCTCCTGCAAATGTCCCCAAAGAGGGAATTTCTTTAGGCTATAATATCTACAGAGGAATTAAAACAGAAATAAAAATAAAAGACAATGATTTACGTCGCCATTTTTATCTAATTGGAAGAACTGGCACAGGAAAAACAACATTAATGCTTCGAATGATTATTCAGAATATAAAAAGAGGAGATGGTGTTTGCTATATTGATCCTCACGGAGATGCAGCAGAATTTATTTTGCAAAGAATTCCAAAAGAAAGGGCTGATGATGTTATTTATTTTGATCCTTCAGATACTGCAAGACCAATGGGATTTAATTTACTTGAGGCGGAGACACCTGAGCAAAAAGATTTTATAGTTCAAGAGCTTGTTTCTATATTTTATAAACTTTTTGGTACAGAGATGATAGGACCTAAATTTGAACATTGGACAAGAAATGCCGCTTTAACTCTTATGGAATCAAATGATACTTTAATAGAAATTCCAAGAATTTTTACAGATAAAGAATTTGAAAGATCAAGGGTGGAGAAAGTAAAAGATCCTGTAGTTCGTTCATTCTGGGAGAAAGAATATGCTCAGACAACAGATTTTCATAAATCAGAAATGCTAGGGTATTTTGTATCTCGCTTTGGTAGATTTATTACCAATGATATGATGAGAAATATTATTGGTCAAAGAAAATCTTCTTTTGATATTAGAGAGATTATGGATGAGGGAAAGATATTTATTGTTAATTTATCTAAAGGAAAAATAGGAGATGTAAATGGAAATTTACTTGGTTTAATTTTAGTTTCAAAGATTCAGATGGCTGCAATGGCAAGAGCAGAACTGCCTCCAGAGAAAAGAAGAGATTTTTATCTATATATTGATGAGTTTCAAAATTTTACGACTGATTCGATAGCAGTTATTCTTGCCGAGGCAAGAAAATATGGGCTTATTATGTGTATGGCTCACCAATATATAGCTCAGCTTCAGGAAAATATTAGAGATGCTGTTTTAGGTAATGCTGGAAATATTGCTTGTTATCGAATTGGAGTTGAAGATGCAGAGGTGATGGCAAAGGAAATGGCACCGCTTCTTTCAGAAACAGATTTAGTAAATATCGAGAAGTTTAATTTTTATCTTAAGATGCTAATTGATGGGACAGCAACAAAACCTTTCAATGTTTGGCCAGGGAACATTTATCAAGATCCAGAATATGCAGGTGATCCAAAACTTGGAGAGGCTATTAGACAACTTTCCAGATTAAAATATGGCAGAGATAGAGAAATAGTGGCAGCTGAGATTTATGAAAGAACCAAGTATTAAAATTTTGAAAATTTCCAGTCAATTATTTTAAGCAAAATATTTTTAAATCCCAACCAATTATCTTCCTCTAAAGAAAAAACTAAATCGATTTTTTCTCCAGGTTTTAAACCTTCTTTTTTTATATCAAATCCTATTGCATTAAAAAGTAAATTTTCTTTTTTTAATTTCATTTTTAAAATTTCCGAATTTTTTATTTCTTTTATTTCTACATTTTTAAGTAAAAATAAAGGCTTGGAATTTCCTTCGCCCCAAGGTTCAAATTTTTTTAGATCTTTTAAAAGATCAAAATTTATATCAGAAGCTTGAAGTTCAACATCTATTTCTAATCTAGGTTGGAGAGATTCTTTATCTAATTTTGCTCGAGCAATTTCTAATAATTTTTCTTTAAATAAATCTAGATCTTTTTGAGCCAAAGTAAAACCTGCTGCCTTTCTATGACCTCCAAATTTAATCAGAAGCGGTTCACAATGGGTCAGAAATTCTACTATATTTAGTTTCAAGTTAGATCTGCAAGATCCTACAGCCTCTTTTTCATAAATCCCTATTGCAAAACAAGGCTTCATATATTTTTCAGCTAATTTTGATGCCACCAAACCGAGAATTCCTCTTTCCCAGTTTTTACCGGTTATCACTAAAATAGGATTTTCTAGATTAACTTGTTCTATTGCCTCTTTTAAAATTTTTTCTGTTAAATTTTGTCTTTTTCGATTAATTTCTTCTAATTCTTTTGCTAGATAAAAAGCTCTTTCTTGGTCTTTAGCAAGAAGTAACTGAAGCGCTTTTTTTGCGTGGCTGACTCTTCCAGTTGCATTCAGGCGTGGCCCAATAATAAAAGAAACTGTGAAATTGTTAATCTTGTTTTTATTTACTTTCGCTAGATCATAAAGTGCAAGTAACCCTTTTCTTTTTGTTTTAGAAAGAACTAAAAGACCCCATTTTGCTATAATTCTATTTTCACCAAGAAGAGGAACTAAATCTGCTATTGTTCCTAAAGCAGCTAAATCTAGAAACCATTTTAATTCTTCTTCCCAATTTGGTAGATAATCTTTTAAAATAGCTTGTGCCAGTTTAAGTCCAATTCCTACTGCTGCTAATTTTTCATTGTGTAAAATTGCATAAGCATTTGGAAGAGATTTTTTTCTTTGGTGGTGATCTAAGATTATTACGTCAATTCCAGCTTTATTTGCTAATTCGATTTCCTGAAAATTAGAAATACCACAATCAACTGTAAAAAGAAGTTTTACTCCTTTTTCTTTAAGTTTTTTAAGTCCTTCTTTATTTAGTCCATAACCTTCTTTTATTCTGTCAGGTATATAAATTTCTATATCTAAAGCATTTAATTTGGATAATAGTTCCCATAAAAGAGCAACAGAACTTATTCCATCAACATCATAATCTCCCCAGATTCCTATTTTTTCTTTTGATTCTATTGCTTTTTTAAGCCGCTTTTTTATCTTTTCTACTTCTGGATCTTTTAATTTTTTAAAAAGATTTTCATATTTTGGTTCGAAAAAATCTTTTATTGATTTTTGATCCTTTAATCCTCTGTGATAAAGTAATTTTAAAATAATTGGATTTAAAGAAGGAAATTTTTTAAAAAAATTTTTGGGAGGATTTTTTTTAATTTTCCAAATTTTTTCTTTCATTTATAAAATACTCTGGTTGGAATTCTTAAATCTACATATTCTCTAATTTTTGGCCTAACTTTTAAAAATTCTATTAGAATTTTAAGCTGGGAATCAAAATCTGAGGTTGTGTTAAACAAAATATAAAAACCTCGATCAGTTAATACTTTTAAATCAAAAGTGGTTTCTTCTATTTGGAGAGATTCAATTAAAAGCCCCGTTCTTTTTGGTAATTTCTCATAAACTTGATTAACAAACAAAACAAAATCTCCAGTAACTATTTTATTTCCAACTTTTACTTCAAGATTTTTTAAATCATTTACGCAAGGAATATCAGCAAGCTCTTTTTCATCTTTAATTTCTGAAGTTATTGTTCCATCGGAGTTTATTAAATATTTTTTTTCTTGAGTAATCCAACAAAGTAGGTTAGATTTTTCTATAATTTTGAGTTTAATAGTCCCAGGTGGAATTCGATAAATTTTTAAATCTTTAATTCTTGGAATCTCAGTTAATAAGTGTTCTTTAGGTTTTTTTAAATTTACCAAAAAAATATTTTTGCCTTTTACTTCTTTTAAAATTAAGTTTTTAATTTGCTGACTTTCAATAACTTTGTTTCCCACTATAATTATGTTTTTAATTGTAAATAAAGAAGAGAAAAAAAGTAAAATAAAAAAGAAAATTAGACAAACAAAAAAAATAAGCCGGAACACAAATCTTTTGGAGATTCTAATTACAAATTTCTTTTCTCTGATTTTGTAAAACTTTTTAAATCTCCTTATTTGAGCTTTAATTCTTTTTGCTTTTTCTTTGTAAGAATAGATCATTATTCTAAAATCTTTTCTTCACCTTCTTTTAAAGGAATTCCTTTTTCTGATTCAGGAGAAATAATAGCATTTTCTATAGTAGCCCAAGAAGCCTTTCCACCTTTTGGTAAAAGAACTGTTGCTTGATCTCCTGGTTTAAGTTTGAAATAAGTGACTGAAGCAAGCAAAACTTTATAAGTTTTTCCATCAACCTCAACTTTATATTGATCATCTTCATAAACTATAGTTCCTATTTTCTTTTCTCTTTCAACAGGTCCAATTTGTTTAAAGATAAATGAACCATCATCAGCTATAGTTAATTTCAAAAGATCTCCTTCTACCAATTTAGATTTAGAAGCATAATTTTGGGGAACAGGATATTTTTTACCATCCGGTCCTATCATAAATTCTCCATCAAAAACTCCTTCAATTATCTTCCCAGAGTTAGAAGATGGAGGAACTGATTTTAATCTAAGATCAACAACTTCTGGTTCTTCTTTTTCTTCTTTGATTTCTAAAATAGTTTTTGCTTTTTGAATTTCTGTTTCTAGTTTTTTAATTATTTGTTTTAACTGTTCTAATTTTTCCATTTTTAGACCTCCTTTTATTTTTTATTTTTCGGCTTTTTAAACCAATTTTTTCGACCAATGATTTTTAATTATAGCAAATTATAAATAATTTGTCAATATTTATTAACCACCTAATATCACCTTGCTGATATAATTGGCAATAGACCAAGAAAGGAAAATTAGAATGAGACCGATAAACGCTCCTATTAAAGCATTTTTTGCTCTCCGCACCTGATCAGGATTCCCTCCTGAAGTGAGAAGTAAAAATCCTCCATAAAGTATCATAAAAAAAGCAAATAATCCTGCTATTCCTGTCAAAAGGGGAAGGATTTTATTATAAATCCAATAATCAATTAATTCCTCTGCAGATTGTTGCTGAGTAGAAGCTGCGAAAACGAAACCAGGAATTATTAAAGAAAGTAAAAGAAAGATTTTCTTATTCATTTTCTTCCTTTTCCTCCTCTTTCTTTATTCTATAGTAAACAAGATTAGATCTTTTCTTTTTTCCAGTATTTGTATGTGCTTCGGCATAGAAAACATAGGTTCCTTCTTCTTTAGGTTTTTGCCAAGTATAGAGATATCTTCCTTCTCCTGAGGAAATTAAAACTTCTGCTTCCTTTTTTGCATTTACATAAAATATAACTTTTTCAATTTCCGCTCCTTTTGGAGCCGAGGTTTTTGCTTCGAAAAGTACTTGGGTTTTATTTTCGTCAATTTTTGAAAGAATTATTTCTGGTTTTTCAGGATCTGGGAAAAGGGTTAATTTTATTTTATCCTCAGCTGTTAGACCCAATTTATCTGTTAATTTAACTTTGATTTCATGGGTTCCTTTTGCTGCATCAAGTATATCCCAAGAAAGATCAAATGGAGAAAGTAAATTTTCTGCAAATTTTTCTTCATCAATGAAATACTCAACCTTATTTACCCCTAAAGGAGCTTTGAATTTAATTTTTATCTCAAGAGTACCTGTAATTTTTGAATTTGGTTCAGGGGAGATTATTTCAAGCTCAGGCTGATTTTCTTCTAAAAATTCACTACAGTCAAATTCTTCTGTTGGAAGATTATTATATCCTTGGGCTTTTGCCCATTCCAAAACAGGTCCTTCCCAGTTTGGTAAATCTGGACGAATTGAGTGAACTTCTAAAAATACTTTTTCTTCGACTAAAGCTTTTGGACAATTTTCTCCTGCAAGTTTATATTCTTCTTCTTCAAGATCAGGATAAAGTTTTTTCATTGGAATAACTTTCAAAATTTTATGAACGTTATCTTTTTCAATCTGAGGGGCCCAGGAAGTAAATATTTCTTCTCTTGTTTTTAGTTCTTCTTTTAAATTTTCAGGGATATCATCTAAAGGTAGTTTACCTGTTAGTTCATCCACTACAATTTTTTGAATTCCTGAGGGCACAGGAAATTCTTCAACAGGAGTATTTTTTAAAGCTTCTTCCATAAATCTGTGCCAGATAGGCGCTGCCACCATAGCTCCTGCTGCTTTGTTCATTGGTGATCCATCGTTATTACCAACCCATACTCCTACTACCAAAGAAGGGGTATATCCTATTGTCCAAGCATCTCTATATTCATCTGTAGTTCCTGTTTTAACTGCTGCCGGTCTATCTTTCAAATTTAGAATACTTCCTCTTCCAAAAGTAATTTCTCTAGCAGAGTCATCAGCTAAGATATTAGTAATTAAATAGGCAATTTGGGGATCTAGGACTTCTTCAATTTCCGGCTCCGCCTCAAAAAGCAATTCGCCATCTTTTGTTTCTACTTTTAAAATAGGAGTTAATTCTACTTTCCTTCCCTGATTTGCAAAGACCCCATAAGCAGCGGTTAATTCAAGTAACCTAACTTCACCTCCTCCTAAAACCAAAGAAAGACCATATCGCCATGGTTCGTTTAAACTACTTATTCCTAATTGCTTTGCCAGATCACAGGCATTTTCTACTCCAACCAAAAAGAGAGTTTTTACAGCAGGGATATTTAAAGAATTTCCAAGAGCTTTTCTCATTGTTACAATTCCATGTTCCTTTTTATCATAATTTTCAGGAATATAGCCGGTGCCAAAATTTGTTTTTACATCCAAAAGCATTGTTGCAGGAGTGAATCCTTGTTTGAACGCTGCAGCATAGACGATAGGTTTTATAGCAGATCCTGGTTGGCGTAAAGAAAGGCAAACATTTACATTTCCTTCATTTTCGATATCAAAATAATCAACTGATCCCACCATGGCTAAGATTTCACCTGTTTTTGGATCAATTGCTACAAGGGCAGCATTTTTTGCTCCTTTCTCTAAATTCTTTTTTGCTTGTTCTTTGACTATTTTTTCTGCCAATTTTTGAAGTTCTAAATCTAAAGAAGTAGTTACTATTAGTCCTCCTTCGGTAAGCATTTTTTCACCAAATTTTTCTGCTAAAATTTCCTTTACATACATTACGAAATGAGGTGCCAAAATATCCTCTCTTTTTTCTTTAAATTTTATTTCCTCCTTTTTAGCTTTTTCTGCTTCCTCTTCAGAAATAAATCCTAATTCAGCCATTCGATCAAGAATATAATCTTTTCTTTTAAAAAGCTCTTTTCTATGAGGACCATAAGGAGAATAATAAGTTGGAGCACGAGGAATTGCTGCAAGAAGCGCTGATTCGGCAAGAGTTAGATCTTTAGCATCTTTTCCAAAGTAAGTTTCTGCTGCTGCTTGAATTCCATAAGCATTATTTCCGAAAGGGATTTCATTGAGGTACATTTTTAAAATTTCGTTTTTTGAATAGATTCTTTCAATCTCTATAGCTAAGATAAGCTCTTGAATTTTTCTAGACAAAGTTCTTTTTGGTTTTAAAATGGCGTTTTTTATAAGTTGTTGGGTAATGGTTGATCCTCCTTGAAGTGATTCTCTATGGGTGAGATTATAAAGAAGTGCCCTGAAAATTCCTTTTAAATCAAAACCTTTATGTTTATAAAAATCTGCATCTTCACACGCTATTGTTGCCCATTTGATCCATTCTGGCATTTCCGAAAATTCGATTAGAGTTCTTTTCTTTTCTCCATGAATTTCATAAAGAAGTTTTCCTGATCTGTCCAAAATTTTTGTAGATTGAGCTATTTTTCTTGAAGAAAATTTATAAGGATTAGGAAGATCTTTTGAATACCAGGCAAATAAAATAGAAATAAAAAGAAAAGTGGAAAAGAAAAGATAAAGTCCACCTCTGATTAATTTTCTTATATTAAATTTTGGAGCTCCTGTTGACTCCTTTTTTAATTTTTTTAAAATTTTAAGCCTTGCTTTTTTTCTTCGTCGAATAGACATTGTGTTTACAATTATAGCAAATTAAAGTAAAATGTAAAGGAAAGTTTATTCTTTTTCAGAAGGAGGAGCTATGATAAAAGAACCAGATGAATTATCTTCTTTTCCCGAAATAAGGGAAATCGAATCAAAAGAAAAAGAGCCTACTGAGAGAATTTATTCTTTAAATCAAAAAAATGAACTTATCAACAAATTTATTGAAGAGAAAGATTTGCCTTCGGAGATAGTGAACCTGAAAAAAGATCCTTTTTGGAAAAAATTCGAGATCAACTGGATTGAGAAGGAAAATGGAGAAGTAAAAATTTTTGCTCTTAATTATTCTATCGATCAAGTTATAAATCCAGATGATTTACTTCCACTTGATATTTCTATTAGTTTTTTCGAGAAGGAACCCGGTGGTGAAGTGGTGTTTTTAGAACCAATCCACCCTTCAGAGGAAACCAGATATGTTAAAGGAAGAAGAAAGTGGCAGACAGTTAAATTTTCTTCTTTTGAGGAATTAAAAAGTCTGTGTTTAGATAAATGTGAAGAATTTTTAAAGGAGAAATTGAATAAATTTAAAAAATTGCGTGAAAATTTATTAGACAAAGATAACAAATGAAAATATCGGATGAGAAAATTGAAGAACTTTTAACTCGAGGAGTTGAGGAAGTAATTGTTAAAAAGGATCTAATCAAGAAATTAAAATCAGGTAGGCAACTCAGAATAAAACATGGCATTGATCCCACTACTTCAGATCTTCATCTAGGTTATGCTGTTGTTTATCAGAAATTGAAGGAATTTCAAGATTTGGGTCATAAAGTAATTTTTTTAATAGGAGATTTTACAGCAAGATTTGGAGATCCAACTGCCCAGAAAAAAATGAGGGGTTTAAGAGGAAAAGAGGAGGTGCTCGAGTTAGCTAAAAATTATATGGCTCAAGTAGGAAAAATTTTAGATCTTGATAAATTAGAGATAAGATATAATGGCGAGTGGTATGATAAGATGTCTGCTGAAGAACTTCTAAGATTGGTATCTCGATTTACTGTGGCAAGATTACTTGAGAGAGATATGTTCCAAGAAAGGATAAAGGCTCATCAAGAAATAGGATATCATGAACCAATTTATCCAATTTTGCAAGGTTATGATTCAGTGATGCTAAAAGCAGATTTAACAGTATGTGGGATTGATCAAAAATTTAATGAACTTTTAGGGAGAGAACTTCAATTACAATTCGGTCAACCCCCTCAAGATTTAGTTTTGATGCCACTTCTTATTGGAACCGATGGGAAGCATAAAATGAGTCAAAGTTTAGGAAATTATATCAAGATTACTGAATCGCCGAATGAAATGTATGGAAAGATTATGTCAATCCCAGATGAGATAATTATTCATTATTATCAGCTTTTAACAAGAATTGATGAGAAAGAAATAAGAAAAATAGAAAAAGAAATGAAAAAAGGCATACTTAATCCAAGAGATGCCAAAGCAAAATTAGCAAAGGAAATTGTAACCATCTATCATGGAAAAGAAAAAGCAGAATTAGCAGAGAAAGAATTTGAGAGAGTTTTTAGAGAAAGAAAAATACCCTCCAAAATCCCGGAATATAAAATTTCTTTAGAAGAGGCGAAAATAAATGAGCTTATTTATCAAATAGGTCTTGTTTCTTCCAAATCAGAAGCCAGAAGAATGATAGAGCAGGGAGCAGTTGAAATAGATGGTTCAGTAATTAGAGAATTTGATAAGAAAATAAAACTCAAAGATAAAATGATAATAAGAGTAGGGAAAAGACGTTGGGCGAAAATTAGGACAAAATGATAAAGAATAGGTTAAAACTTTTGATTAAAAAAGCAATTAAAAAAGCACAGAGAGCAGGAAAATTGCCTCAGTTTAAAATTCCTGAAATAGAACTTGAGACTCCTAAAATAGAAAAATACGGAGATTATTCTTCTCCTATTGCGTTGAAAGTAAAGATAGAAAAAAAGGACCCAATAGAAATTGCAAAAATTATAGCTTCTTTTATTGAGAGCCCTTATCTTCAAGAAATTAAAGTAGAAAAACCTGGTTTTATCAATTTTTTTCTTAAGGAGGATTTTTTTTATAAGGAATTGAAAAATATTTTAAGATCGAAAAACAAATATGGGACTAATAATTTAGGGAGAGGAAAAAAAGTTCAAATCGAATTTTTATCTGCTAATCCCACCGGACCTTTGACTTTAGGAAATGGAAGGGGTGCTTTTTTTGGAGATGTACTCGCCAATATTTTAGAAAAATCAGGATATAAAGTTCAGAGAGAATATTACATAAATGATATGGGGACTCAGGTAGAATTGTTAGGGAAATCCATAAAAGCGGCACTTCAACTTTATAAAAAGGAAGAAAATTTTTATAAAGGCGAGTATATAAATAATCTTGCAAAAAGGATAAAAAAGACTGAAGCAGAAAAACTTTCTGATCTAAGGTTAGGCCAGCTAGTAGGAGAACTGATTTTAAAAGAATTTATAAAACCGACCGTTAAAAAGGCAAAAGTTAAATTTGATAAATGGTTTAAAGAGTCAGATTTATATAAAAAGAAAGAAGTAAAAAAATTTTTAAACTTTCTTAAAGAAAAAAAACTTTTAGTCTATAAAGAAGGAGCAATATGGCTTTTTGATTGGGTTTTGATCAAGAAAGATTTAAAACCAACTTATTTTTTATCTGATTTAGTTTATCATCTAAATAAAGAAAAAAGAGGATTTGATTGGATAATTGATATCTGGGGTGCGGATCATGCTGGGCATAAAGAAAGACTAGAATTTTTGCTTAAAAAATTAAAATTCAAGCCAAAATTAGATATTATTATTTATCAGCTAGTTAGATTAGTAGAGGGGAAAAAAGAAGTCAAAATTTCTAAAAGAAAAGGAACTTATGTGACTTTAGATTGGCTTTTAAAGGAAGTAGGTCAAGATGTTTGTAGATTTTTCTTTTTAATCTATGGTCCAAATACTCATTTAGATTTTGACCTGAAATTAGCTAAAGAAAGATCTTCTAAAAACCCGGTTTATTATGTCCAATATGCCTATGCCAGAATAAGAAGTATTTTAAGAAAATCAAAAATTAAAAATCTAGATTCGAAATTTTTGCATTTATTAAAAGAAAAATCAGAACTGGATTTGATCAAAGAATTGATAAAATTTCCAGATTTGGTTATGGAAGCAGCTTCAGAGCTTGCACCTTATAAATTGCCTTTTTATTCGATTTCTCTTGCTGATAAATTTCATCAATTTTATGAAAGTTGTAAGGTTCTCTCTGAAAATAAAAAATTAACCAAAGCGAGATTAGCTTTGGTTAAGGCAACAGAGATTGTTTTGAGAGAGTTACTTAAATTGATGGGAATTTCCTCTCCTTCTAAGATGTAAATCTATAAAGGAATCTCATAAATTTCGGAGTTTTTCAAGATGAAAAGCTCTTTTGTTTTTGGATCTACAAATAGGTCATCGATTTGGTCAAGGGTTGGAGAAATAAATTGTCTAACATAATTTCCGTTTTTATCTACTTCTACTATTCGATTATGAGCGGGATCGGCTAAATAAATATAAGTAAGATTTTCATTAGTAAATATTTTTACAGGTGATAATTCTTCTGGTTGAGGAATTCCTTCTATTTTAAATCTTTCTCCAACTCCAGCTAGGAATTTTAAAATCGTTCCATCTTCTTTAAGTACATAAATAAATCCATCAATAGCCATATCAATGGCATCAGAAAGATCGTAAAGATCTGGGTTTATAATATAATCAATTGCTCGAGAATAACCTTCAGGCGTTTTACTATATTTTTTTATTTGATTTTCTTTTTTATCTATAAGATATATTTTATTATAATAACTTCCTAAAACAGGAGATTCTACAAATTCTTCTTCTCCAAAGATAATTTCTTCGATTTTTACAAGATTATTTTCAAGATTGTAGCTTATTATCTGAACAGGATTTTTTGTTAGAAATATTATTTCATTTTCTTTTATTATTGCATCAGCAAATTCACCTGCTTCTACTTCTTTTAAGATTTCCGCCTTTTTATTTATCATATCATATCTTAAAAGGTTACTCTTTTCCTTTGAAAATGAATAAATATTATGCTCTTTAACTAAAAGGCCATCTGTTTTAAGCTTTGGTTCGGAAGTAAAGCCTCCGATAGGATTTAATTTGTTTAATCTAATAGTGTTTGTTACTTTATCAAGTTCTTTTTTAAGTTCACTTGTCAGTTCAGCAATTTCATCGTGAAGATAAGTCGATTTTTCTATTTTCTTTAATTTATCTAAAGCTTCCTGAATTAATTCTCTAGCCTTTTTATTATCCTTATAAGTCATAGCAGCATTTGCAGCATTTTCTAATTCTTTACAACTCATGTAAATCTCTTTAATTTCTTCTCTTTTTAAAGCAATTTTTTTCTTTTGATATTGACAAGCTGAGGAAAGAGCAACGATGAAAATAAGAAGCAATCCAATAGCTATAGCAGATTCTTTCCCTTTGAATTCTTTTATCTTCTTTCCAATTTTATAAAGATAATTTTTAATTCTTTCAAATCTGTCGGGACTAATTTCTATTTTTTTCTTTTCTAATTCCTTTTTAGTTTTTAAGAGACCTTCTTTCAATTTAGGTTCCACTTTTTCTTTATAACTGATTTTAATTTGTTTTGATAATTCTTTTATTTTAGGTAAAGCTTTTTCGATTCCTATTTTAGCTTGTTTACTAAATTTCAAAAGAAATTCGTTCAATTTCACAGAAATCCTTTTTTCTGGACCAAAGAATTCTTTTGGTTCACTTTCTAAAACCTTTTCTGAAACGATTTCCTCGGTAGTTAATTCCAAAATTAGAGTAGAGATAGATTCTACTTCTTCTTTTCTTAGCATTTTTACAATATAAGAAGCAGCAGTTGCTGGAGAGAATCTAGAAAGAATTCTTGCCAGGTCTTGGGGAGCAAAATGATAGAAAAGTTCTGCTGTTGAGAAGATTACTTTATCTCCGACTTCTAAAGTTCCTGAAGCAATATTAGCAAATGTTTTTTTAGGGGTTATTGTTGGAGGTGCTAAATCTTTGGAAATATTTGTTACTTTTTCATTTCTTATAAGATAGGCTTGAGCATTTCCCGTTTGAGTTAAAAATAAATGGTTTGAAGAAAGGCAGGCTATAATTGCATTTATTTTTGAGACCCAGGAGATTTCTCCGCTTTCGGCTATTTCGAAAAGAACATTATTTACTTTCTTAAGCGCTTCTTCAAAACTAGTTAAAGGTTCTTTTTCTAAATCTTTATAATAAGTCTCGCAAGTGGTATCTACGATTGCTTTGATGATATCATTCATTTCAGGGTCTGGATTTAAAATTTCGCAAACAAAATAAAGAATCCCGTATTTTCTTTTTAAAGGATCCTCGGGTCTGAAGACAAAGGCATTAGATGCCCTATCAGGGAATTTTTGTCTTGAAATTATTTTTCCAACTCGAGTAATATATCTTTGTTCGTCCATTTTTAAGATAAAATTACTTTTATTTCATTATATATTATAAGAAAATTTCTTGTCAATCAATTCCACCAATTGTAACGCATTAATTTGCCATGGCAAAATAATATGTCACAATTTAAGATTGGAGTTTAAAATGTTTTTTAAACCAATCATCTGGCCCTATTTTTTCTGCTACAATAAGTCTTAATTCTTTATCATTAAGACCAAAGAAATCTTTTAAAAGCTCAATCTCATCTTTGCATTCAAAAGGGTAGATCCAGACACTTTTTTGAAGAGGGTAGAATCCGAGTTCTTTTAATTTTCCACGAAAAGCTTCTCTATGAAGCTTTTTTAATTGAGCAATATCAAAAATTACAATTCGCCATTTCCCATCCCATCTTTTAGGCCGATTAATTTTTAAAGCATCTATTTGAAGCCATCCCGCAAGCTTTTTTCCTTCTTCTGTTAAGCTGATATATACTTGATGATTTTTTCTTTCAATCTTTATACAACCTTTCTTTTTTAATCTCATAAATGTGTCATAAATTTTTCTTCTTTTGTATTTTTTCCATCTTTTATAAGTTTTCATTAAATTTATTACAAAATAAGGAGAATTTCCTGCCAGACAAACCACACCTGCTATAAGAAGCCATTTAAGGATATCTTTAGCAATTTCTGATCTAGGTTTTCTAAAATAATATTTATATTTCATCTGATCAATTGTAACGCATTAATTTGCCATGGCAAAATAATATGTCACAATTTAAATCGGGGTGGTGGGATTCGAACCCACGATCTCAGGACCCCCAGCCCTGCGCTTTAAACCAGGCTAAGCTACACCCCGTTTTTTGAAAAAAATGTTTTTATAGCTCCTTTACAAATTTTTTATATTTCTCTCCTTCTTTGATTACCACCATTATTTTCTTTCCGTCTTTACTAAAAACAGGATTAGAACAATTTTCAAATCTTTCTTCCCAAACCTTTCCATTTACAGCGATAGTCCATCCTTTTTCATCTTCTACTGCTACTGCTATAATTTTGCTATCAGAAGAAAAAACAGGATCCTCACAATTTTTAAATCTTTCTTCCCAAACCTTTCCATTTACAGCAATAGTCCATCCTT
>Ga0190363_1000298_pt1 | contig 28901 bp, 27 predicted proteins | sample 48721867_MG_FD_161272 | JGI IMG/M metagenome (GOLD analysis project Ga0190363, IMG submission 161272) | Hydrothermal vent microbial mat bacterial communities from Southern Trench, Guaymas Basin, Mexico - 4872-18-6-7_MG | ecosystem: Environmental > Aquatic > Marine > Hydrothermal vents >... | reverse complement strand
CCGCAGTAGCTCATCCCTAGTCACCTAGGGGTTCATAGCCCTACGGCTCTCGGAACCCCGAGGTCACTATTCTAATTTATAAACCTAGATTGCTTATAAGCTTAATTGGTGACCCCTAGTTTCCGATACCCGCTCCTCGGTTGGGCGGGGAGGGGGCCAGGGGAAACCGTGATGATCCGACCTACGGAGACCTAAAAAGACCGTAGGTGGGGAACGGTTACTTTAGAAAGTCTACAATAGTTCAACTAAAGAATGGTATAGCTAACATTAATGTGTAGTGTGAATAATAAGCTTACACAATAAGTTTTATTAAAGATTTTAATTAACTTACTTTATATCTCAATGATTATGTCTAAAGTGTCTATGAGTTCCTTATATCTATTCCTAATTGTAACTTCTGTTATACCTGCCGCATCAGCTACTTCCTTTTGCGTTCTCTTTTCATCCATTAAAACACTTGCAATATAAAGTGCAGCAGCAGCTAAGCCCATAGGCCCTTTACCATTAGTTACTCCTTTATCTCTTGCCTTACGAAGGATTTCAGCAGCCTTAGTCTGTACGATAGCTGGGAGATTTAACTCGTTCACTAACTTAGGTATGTAATGAACGGGGTTTGATGGGGGCGGAGTTTTTCCTAAAACCATTAGTAATTTTCTATATTGTTGGGCAACTTTCTTCCTTGGAACATTCATACTTCTTGAAATTTCATCTAAAGTTCTTGAAACTCTCAATTTTCTACATGCTAAATATATTGCTGCAGCAATGTATTCATCATAAAACTTACCTCTAATCATTCTTGCTTTAACAGCTTTTCTAAGAATTACAGCTGCTGTTTGACCAACTACTTGAGGCATGTTCATTGATGATACTGTATGGTTAAGTCTTGAAAGAATATCTATAAGCTTACGATCCTCTGCTGATGAAGCTCTTAGCTTTTTCTGATAAATTCTTAGCTTTTTCGCCCTAATTATTTCTCTTAACGTAAGCCTTTTACCTTGATAATCTCTGTTTCTTGAGTCTATTGTTGTGGTTAATCCTTTATCATGTATTGAGAATGTTTCTGGAGGGCCTATACGTTTCCTCTTAAGAGCTTGTTCTGGTGAAAAAGCTCTCCACTCAGGTCTTTTATCAACGATTCTCTCCTCTATAACTAAGCCGCATTGAGCACAGACAAGCTCTCCTCTATCTGGGAAATATATTAGGTTTGATGATCCACATGAGGGACATGTTACTACCGTTATGTATCACCTTCTCTTACGTTTTCCTAATCCACGCTTAGGGGGTATGTAGTATAGTGGTGAAGAGAGTAGTTCATGGTTAACGTCTTTTCTAATAAGCTTAACAACAGCGTAAGGTTCGGTAATAGGACCTATAATATCCATTACAGAGCCTATTCTCCTCATATTTCTTTTAACAACAATAGAACCTAAGGGGGGAACTTTTCTTGTCCTAATTTGAACAATTAATAAACCCGTTTTTGTTTTATGGAGAGGATATCCTAGGTATCTCATGTTCATCACAATATTAGGTATTTTTACCTTATAGATAGGGGTAACTATAACAGTAGTACTTAAGTAATACCTAAATTAAAGGCTTTGCCTAAACAATCATCAATACTTATTTTAATTCTCTGAATAAATTTATAAATGGTAATACCGATGAATATTTAAATAGATATTTAAATTCAAGTGGAAATAGCGGAATTTCTAATGCTACTTTTTCTTCCTAGGTCTCATCTCACTTATCTTCCTAGCTATTTTCTTAAGAATTTCTATTTTCCTATCGACTTTTTTAACAACAAGTCTTCCTCTCTCATAGATCCAATTTTTAGGATAGCGTTTCTCTTCATCGAACTTTATAAAAATTCCTAATTCTTTAGCTGCCTCTATTAGCTCCTCCTTTTTAGGGGATTTTACAGCATCCTTTAAAGGGATTTTTCTTCCCATGCTTCTAGATTTTGTTGAATCGATGTTTGATGGCCAAATAACTATGTATTTACCTTTATATTTTTTTGACATAAGGACAAAACCTTTACTTAAGTAGTATTGCATTCACTACTCCATCTTGTCCGGGTCTGGACGTTACTTTTGCTTTACCTATCTCTGTTTCTATAATTGACCCTTTTGTTATAATGTTCCTTCTAGCGTATTCTCTGTTTGCTGGTGTTTCTATAACCCTCAATATTTTAGCTTTTCTTGTTTTATGCGTTTCAGGATCTGTTACATTAGCGTAATGAACATATTTTAATTTGACTTTAACATTTCCTCCAAAGGTTCTTTCTATTTTTCTCACATCTTTATCTGCAACTTTAGTTTCCGTTGGTGGACTTCCTAGCTCGTATTTTCTCTTCTTACGCCATGGTCTACGAATGCCGCCTGTGGGTTTTTTAAAGTCTCTTCCTTGATAATAGCTCATTCTTTAACGTCCTCTTATCTAATTGTTGCGGGTTAAATATCGATAAAAGGGGAGATATAAGTTTTTAGTGCAAGTTGTAGAATAACTATTAAGCTAGACTTAATAACAATAACATGTTTAGGTTATTTTGTGTGAGGAGCAGGTAACGATGATGAACAATGCTAAGCTCAATAAAATTGCGTCGATCTTCCTTAAGCCTGTATATAAGGTCTACGAGAAGTGGCTTTGGCTACAAATAAAGAACGGTCCAATACCTGAGCATATAGCTATAATTCCTGATGGTAATAGAAGGTGGGCTAAAAAGCTTGGACTCAATCCTAATTTAGGACATGAACTAGGTTATGAGAGGCTTAAGGAAGTTCTGAACTGGTGTTTCGACTTAGGCGTAAAGACAGTTACGGTTTATGCTCTATCGATAGATAACATTAGAAAAAGACCTAGAGAGGAAATAGAACATCTCTATAGTTTAATTGAAAGAGGTTTAAGGGAACTTATGGGTTCCAAGGATATTTTTAAAAGGAAAGTACGTGTAAAGGTCATTGGTAGAAAGGAAGTTCTTCCAGATAGAATAGCTAAATTAGCAAGAGATATTGAGGAGAAAACGAAAGGATTCAACGAGTACTTCCTCTATATAGCAGTAGGATATGGTGGAAGAGAAGAAATAGTTGATGCTGTTAGAAAGCTCGTAAATAAAGTCTTGAAGGGGGAGATTAAACCTAGCGACATAGACGAGAATATTCTTTCAAAACTACTATATACTGGAGATCTACCTAAACCTGAACCCGATTTAATAATAAGAACTTCAGGTGAGGAACGATTAAGCGGATTTCTTCTATGGCAATCAGCTTATTCTGAGCTTTACTTCTGTGATGTTCATTGGCCATCCTTCCGTAAAATAGATTTTTGGAGAGCAATAAGGTCTTATCAGAGAAGAGAGAGAAGATTTGGAAGTTAAGTTTTCTTAACCTTAGCTTTAAGCCTCTTTAATTTGGCTCTAAGTTGCAGGTTGAGGAGAGCTTTTCTTCTTAAAATGTCTTCTCTAACACTTCTTTCAATAAGTGTAAAGATTCCTGTGAGAACTCCTGTAACACCTACTGCTAAACCTAACCATATAAACAAGTTTGATTTTAAAATAATACTTGTCACATCTAATTCGGGATACTTTGCTGCTTCCATTATTATGTTTGAAACAATATTAAGAATCTGATATAGGAAAACTATGAAAACAAAACCTACTGCTTCATGCCATATCTTAACGTCTCTCCTTATTATCTTAACAATAGCTTTACCTCCTAGAAGCGAGATAACTGAAAACATTATAAATGGAGTCATAACATATACTCCTTTACCAATAGCGCTTACTCCCTCATATCCTTCAAGCGAAATTGACGTATATACTACACCCAAAATTACCGATAATAACGATATTACAGCTGAAGCAAATATTACCGGTGAAGATTCCCACCATTCTTCAAATTTTCTATCAAGCGAGAACCCCCTAAATATCATGGTTAAACCTATTATGCCTAATGCCACTAAAGTAACTTTATCTAGTAAGCCAAAAGCTGTTAGAAATGAGGATAAGAGAATTATTATTCCTGGTACTCCGAGAAATATTTTTGAAAACCTTGGTTCTTCAAATATTTTCCTAAGATATCTACCTATGAGAATGTATGTTTCCTCAACACCTCTAGCTTGTTCAACAACGACTCTCTTTATTGATTCTATAGGTAAGATTGAGTAAATTACTGGAACAATTACCTCATCATCTCTACCATCACTAACCATTATTGCCGCATCGGCTTCCGTGATTTCCTTAACCTTTTGAACTTCTTGCTTTATTCTTAAACCTGCTTTTAAATCATCTACAGGATCGCCAGCTACGACAGCTATTTCAACATCGTAACCTTCTCTTTTAAGTTTTTGATAAATATTTAACGCTGAAAATAACGCATTTGAGTCTGAGTCTTCAGGTCTTAGTAGTGCAAAATCTACTGCAAGCTTCAATACGTTATTGAAACCTATTACTGGAGTGCTTCTATTAACTACCCAAATGTCTGCATCTTTATCAACGCATAGTACAACTATTTTTCTACGTGTTACTCTACTATTTTTTCTCATCACTATCTATTCCTTAACTATTTCAATAATATCCAGTTAATAATGTATAGTTTGTAGGCTAAGAATATTTTGTAAGAAAGACTAATATTTTTATTTAAAGAGAAATTACTCCTCAACTTCGCCGTAAAGTATCTTCATTTCCTCAAGACTTAGTCTTCTTTTACCCTTCGTTTTCTTTATAAGTTCCTCTCTTTTCTTCAAAAGCATAAGCTCTGATTCCTTTCTTCGCTTCTCTACGTTTAATTTATTTAGTTTCTCTCGAAGTTCGCTCAGTTTAGAGGTTCCATTAACTAATTCATTATTTAATTCGAGAATTCTCTCCTTAATTCTCCCTATTTCATCGCTAAGCTCTTTAATGTTGTTTCCTATTTCTGTTGCCTTCTTTGATAACTTGTCTATTTCGTTCTTGAGTTTACCTATTCTTTCAGAGAGATTACGGATTTTCTCCCTTGCAGTGTTTATCTCTAATTTCTCCTTAACCAATTCAGCTCTAAGCTCTAATAGAGTATTTCTTAGTTCTCTTGCCTTTTCTGCTTCATTAAGTATTTTCTCGAGTCTAACTATCTCCTCTATTATCTCTTTCTCCTGTTCAAGGGATAAAACCGATGTTTGCTGCTTCCATTCAAGCATTTGAATTCTCTTTCTAATCTCTGAAATAGGTATTTTTAATTTCCTAGAATATTCTTTGAATTCTTGCTTAATCTTACTTAGCTTATTTAGTGTAGCTCTAAGTTCTTCGTAGGCCTCTCTTTTCTTCTCTCTATGTTTCCTTAATTCTTCAACAAGTTTTCTTTTTTCCTCTTTTAAACTCTTAATTTTCTCTACTATCTCCTTATGTTTCCCTATGAGTTTCCTTCTAAGCTCTATTGTCTCCCCTAATTTCTCTCTTAAGGCTATTCTTTCAGCTTTTATTGACTTAATTTTGTTTTTATATTTCTCTATTTCCTCAAGTGTTTCTTTAATTTCCCTTTCTATTTCGTCTAATACTGCATTTTCATTCATAGCCGCCATTCACCATGATTATTCACGGATTACGTTAACATCAATTACTTTTGCTCCTTTATCCTTGGCCTTAATAAGTATTTTTAATGTCTCATCGGTTCTCAACGATTTTAGTAGCCTCCGCTTAGAATGTTTGTTACGGTTAAGATATTTTTAAATTACGTTCCCTTATTTAAGATGGTAAAGTTAATTAAAGTCTACCTGATGGCTCCTCAGTTAGGAAGTCTTCTCCACCAGCGAGCACCCTTTGTATTTCAGCGTATAATGTGTCAAGACCCATGTTTGTTTTTGAAGACACAGCTATAGGTTCCATTATTAGCTGGGATTCTATGAGTACGGTGGCTAGTCTTTCAGCTAAGTCCTTAATAACAGGGTTTACGGGTTCCTCCATGATTTTCGAAATTAGGTAATATGGGTCCTCAAACCAGTTATAAACGATTTTAAGTTCAGATTTCGTGAGGAGATCGGCTTTAGAAAGCACATTTATCTGAGGCTTATTAAATCTTAACATAACTGATGCTGAAAGCAATAATGCTGAAACGAAGGATGAAGGTTGTAGTGTGAAAAACGAGTCTATAAGGTAAAGGGAAACAGCTTTACTATCCCCTATCAATGTTGATAGTATTAGTGGACCTGAGCTTCTGAATGCGAAGAGTTCAAGCTGTCCTGGAGTATCGATTATGACGTAGTTTGCTTTTTCCTCGTAGATAAGTTTTCTAATATCTTCAATATAGCTTACCAACATATCTACTGAGGCAATAAGTGCGGCATTAGGTCCTAATTTGTTTTCGACCATAACTTTTCTAACGTTAACAAAGCTTCTAACATCAACATCTGGCGTGTAAGGTATCCATTCAGCAGCTGGGTCGAGGTTTACTCTTAACACACTTAATTGCTGATCCTCAAGCCATTCCGATAAAGCATAGGTTAGTAGTGATTTTCCCGAACCTGCAGTACCTAAAACAACTATGAAGTACATCGGTAAGCACCTACTGGCATACTAAACTATTGACAACCACTTCCTAGCTTTCCCTTTAAATTTCCCTTTAATGTTTATTTTAGCTCCGCAGAACTTACATCTGTTATCCTCTGTTAAGTTCCATTCGAGAATTTCAAAACCCATCCTCTTAATAACTGGTCTTCCACATTTCGGACAATAAGTGTGTTCGAGAGGGTGTCCTGGAGCATTACCTATGTAAACATAGTGTAATCCCTCTTCCATAGCTACTTTGGCTGCTTTCTCCAGTGTTTCGATAGGTGTTGGAGGATAATCTGTCATTAGATATGATGGGAAAAACCTTATTAGATGGAAGGGAGTTTCGGGCCCAAGGTATTCGACAATCCACTTCGCAAGTTTTCTAACATAACCTAAATCATCACCTACATTAGGCACTATTAAATCTGTAATTTCAATGAATATCCCCTTCTTCTTCATTTCCCTAAGCGTATCAAAAACCGGGCTTATATCGCCAACAGCCATGAATTTTCTGTGAAATCTTGGATCACCTGATGCTTTAAAGTCAACAGTTGCAGCGTCAAGATAAGGTGCTATGTAATCTACTGCTTCAAGAGTCATGTACCCGTTTGTTACGAAAGTATTGAATAGTCCATGTTTTTTAGCTAGCTTAGCTACGTCATGAGCATATTCTATAAATACTGTCGGTTCATTATAAGTATAGCTTATTCCATCAGCGTTATAGGTTAACGCATAACTTATCAGTTCTTCGGGAGACGTTGATTTACCAACTATTTCTTTCTCCTGGCTTATAACCCAATTACAGCAGAATTTACATTTAAAATCGCATCCAACAGTACTTATTGAGAGTACTTCTGAACCAGGGTTGAAGTGGAATAGGGGCTTCTTCTCTATAGGATCAATGTTTATTGAAGTGAGCTTACCGTAAACTAAAGTGTAAAGTTTTCCATCGATGTTTTTGCGTACGTAGCATACTCCAAGCATTCCCTTAGGGATAACGCATCTTCTATAGCATAAGTTACATACGACTTTACCTTCTTCCAAGGGTTTCCAAAGAACAGCTTCTCTTGTAGTCTTAAACTTAACATGGAACATTACTCTACGCTCCTCTCTTCTTTAGTGTTATGTTCTTCAATATTTATATTTTGAAATCATAAATAACTAATCTCGGTGATATCCTATGGTTCTAATAGTTGGTGGGCCAGCAGCAAACGGTGTTGACAAGAAGTTAGCTGAAATAACCCAATATAGGCAGGTAAAGATTGTTCATAAAGTCTTCCCTGACGGAGAATCCTATGTAAGGTATCCTGTGCCAGTGAAAGACGAGGATGTAGTTATTGTTCAATCTCTTTATGCCCCTCAGGATAAGCACTTTCTCGAACTATTACTTATGATTGATGCGGCTCTGGATTTAGGTGCTGAAAGAGTTATTGCAGTTGTACCTTACTTAGCATACTCTAGACAGGATAGAATGTTTCTTGAAGGTGAAGCTGTTAGTGTAAGAACAATACTAAAGACTCTGAAAAACCTCGGCACATACGCTTTCATAACAGTTGACATACATAAGGAATACAGCTTAAAACATTTTGGAGAAAGAGCATATAATGTTACGGCAATGGAGGAAATAGCTAAACACATTAGAGAAAAATTCCCTAATCTTAAAAATCCTCTAGTATTGTCGCCTGATAAGGGAGCAATAATTCATGCCTCTAGAGTAGCTAAGGTTCTAAATACGGAGTATGACTATCTTGAGAAAGAAAGAGATAGAGTAACAGGGGAAATTAGGGTTAAGCCTAAGGAAATTTCGGTTAATGATAGAGATGTAATAATAGTTGATGACATCATAAGTACTGGGGGAACGATAGCTTTAGTAGCAACGTCCATATTGAAGCAGGGAGCTAGGAGAGTTATTGTTGGTTGCACTCACCCATTACTTATAGGTAACGCTAGGGAAAAACTTAGAAAAGCAGGTGTAAGCTATCTTGTAGCAACAGATACTATTCCGTCAGAATATTCTAAAGTCTCGGTAGCCCCGGTTATAGCCAAGTTACTTAAGGAGTTACTCTAAGCGGAGAGAAATTGTATGAAAGCATATTTTCTGCTATCTGGTGAGCATAGAGGTCTTCCTAGAGCCGAACTCTACGCTATAATGGAAGCCGAAAATATAGCTCACGAACCAGCGAAATCGTATGACCAAGTTGAAATAGTATCCATAACTGAACTAGGAGAAAAAGTTTTAGAAAAAATAGTTTCTAGAGCTTCTATGGTACGTGAAGCAGGAATACTACTTGGCTTCACATATGCTGAAAATTTAGAAGATATTTTAAACTACGTTAGAAATGGTTTAAACTGGGATTTCTTAAGTGGAAAAACATTTGCTGTTAGAGCTAAAAGGATTAAGGAGTATTTTGCGGATAAACTCAAAAGCTTTCTTGTTGAAAAAGCTGTTGGAGCTGAAATACTTAAGCAAAACCCTAATGCTAAAGTTAATTTAGAAAAACCCAATTACGTTGTTAGAGTTATTTTGACGGAAAACGTGGCTATTATTGGATTGAAAATTGCGGAACTAGATACAGCACAGTTTAGTAAAAGAAGGCCCAGATCAAGGCCTTTCTTTCATCCAGGAGTTTTAAGCCCTAAGCTCTCCAGACTTTTCGTTAATCTTTCAAGACCTAAGAGGGGCGATTTATTTTTAGACCCATTCTGTGGTGTTGGAGGATTTGCTGTTGAAGCATGTCTTCTCGGCTTACGGTGTGTTTGTTCTGAGCTTCGTTGGGACTTAATTAAGGGAGCTAAAATAAATCTTAATTATTATGGTTTTCCCTATGAGGGTGTTGTTCAAGCAGATGCTACGAAAATGCCTTGGATAAGAGCCGATGCTATAGCAACAGATCCGCCCTATGGTAGATCGACAACAACGTTGGGTAGGTCGGTTAGGGATATTGTTAGAGGTTTTCTCGAAGAGGCATATAATGTTTTAAAGAAAAACAGATATGTTGTTTACGCAATACCTCACGCTCTTGATCCGTATGAAACCCTTCCCCATTCTGGATTTAAAATTGTAGAGACATATCCCATGAGGGTTCATAAAAGCCTAACTAGAATAATAGTTGTTGCGCTGAGGAGATAATCTATGAATTTGAAAATAGTGTTTTTAGGTACATCAGCTGCCGTACCGACTCTTGAAAGATCTCTTCCAGCAATAGCTTATGTTTGGAAGGGAGAAATACTTCTTTTCGATGCTGGAGAAGGTGTTCAAAGGCAAATGCTTAAGGCTGGCTTAAGTATTTTAAGGGTGAACAAGGTTTTTATAACACATAATCATGGAGATCACGTCATAGGTCTTTTAGGGCTGATACATACTATGTCAATGTATGGTAGAACAAAGGACCTAGAAATATATGGTCCGAAGTCTGTTTGGAACTTCCTTAAAGAAACAATAGAAACAATAGGTCATGACCCCCAGTATCGAATAGTTTTCAGAAGCATTAATGAAGGAACAATAGTTGATGAAGAAGACTATGTTGTTAAGGCGTTTAAGGTGGATCATGGAGGCATAGAGGCGTATGGTTACGTTTTTGAGGAAAAAAGAAGGCTTGGGAAATTAGATGTGAAAAAGCTAGTAGAGTTAGGGGTTCCGCAAGGCCCATTATGGAAAATGTTACAAGAGGGCAAGGATGTAGTGTTGGAGAATGGAAGAGTTATTAAATGGAGAGATGTTGTTAAACCTGAACATTACAAAATCAAAGTTGTATATACTGGTGATACGAAACCTATAAAAAACACAGTTGAAGCCTCGAAGAATGCTACTGTACTTATACATGACGGTACGTTTGACAGTAGTTTGTCTAGAGAAGCACATGAACAAGGCCATTCAACAGCTTCTGACGCGGCTAGAATTGCCGCTGAAGCAAATGTTGACTTATTAATATTGACCCACATAAGTGCCCGATATAAAAATCCGGAAACCCTACTAAATGAGGCTAAAAGATTCTTTGAAAAAACAGCTATTGCATATGATTTTTTAACAATAATTTTATTCTAAGATACTTGGTTATGAAATTATGAAATACATATTTTAGGCTACAATATAGTAGGATAAAGCCGGGGATTAAACTATGGGAGAAAGAGAAGGTGAAATGTCAGCACCATACTACTCTGCAAACGAAACTATTACTTCAAAGCCTGAAAGACACATAGCAACAACTATTGCTGCAATACTTTTCATAATAGCCGGTATATTCTCGATCATTGGGGCAATAGCGTTGCTTGTACTTGGCAGCATAGCTGGGGTTAAAATACCAAGTATGGAATTATTGCTTAAAGAGATAATTGCCACATTAGTGTTAGTACTTGCCATAGGAATATTTGATTTTCTAGCAGGATATTGGCTGTGGAAGAATCTTAAGAAGGGAGGAATTCTTGGATTAATCCTAGCAGGTTTAGCAGTAATAACATCTGCCGCTTCCGGGAACATGTTAGGATTGCTACTGGACTTATTCATTATAGTGTTAATAGCAATAGGCTGGAAGAACTTAACCTAAGAATACATTCCTACTTTAACTCTTGGGCATTTCTTTTTCCCATAGTGGTTTTCCATGCGACGTTTTTGGCGCTAGCCAATCAATAACTTCTCTAGGGTCAATGCCCTCTATGGTTACTGTGATGGGCCCCATAGGTGATTCTCCGTACGCTTCTGTAAACGATACTTTTCCCTGCAATGCTGCTTGCTTATTTAAATGAAACGTTAATGTGTTTCCTCTAATACCTTTCTCCATTATTGAGCGTGCCGCGTCAAGTATTCTCTGCGTTCTAAGTAATCTATGAAGATTTTGAAGGCTTCTTAAGGAATAAGCTTTAGCGATAATTACCTTAATGCTTCCTCTTTTCTCGATTTCCATATGGTCGGGTGTAAAAACATTTAGAATAGCTTGTTTTACTTTTCTTTCACTTTCAGTAGGTCTTATTTCGGCTTCAACGGTAATTATAACCATTATTTTACCTCCCTAGCTATTTCTAAACATTTCTCAAGTATTTTCTCTGCCTCTATACGTAATTCATTAAGTGTGCCTTCATTTACTATCATGTAATCTGCTAGTGCTATGACGTTTCCTAATCCGAAGCTTAACTCTACAAGGTCTCTCTCAACGAATTCCTCCCATGTCTTAGGGTCTCCCGGCCTATTCCTTTTTCTTATTCTTTCAAATCTCGTCTTAGGGGATGCATGAATAGCTACAATTATCGTTTCTCCCAATGTTTTCTTAAAGTACTCTATTTCATCGAGACTTCTAATACCATCAATAATTATGGTGTCATGTTTTGTTTCCCGTATTTTTTCAACTATTTTCTTAGCTATGGCTGCCTTTCCATATTTTTTCCTTAAATCTTCAGCTACCATGTTTAAGTTGTGGGATGTAAGCTTTAAGCCTCTTCTTAATGTTTCTTCACGAACAACATCTCCCATGACATAGACTGGTAAGCCCTTTTTCTTAGCTTCTTCTATGAAAACTCCTTTACCTGATGCTGGCATTCCAGCTACGCATATCACTAACAATTCTAAACGCACCTATAACAATAAGTAGGATGGCTTAATTATTAAAAGATTGGTAACATTAAGCTATGATGGTGTATTGATTTTGAGCGAGAGAATAAGGATCTTCATATCTGTCGATATTGAAGATCCTTTGATTCTAGATAGAATAGAGAGGATTAAGGAAACAATTGTCGCAACAAATGCTGATCTAAAACCTGTTGAAAAGGAGAACATTCATCTAACACTCCGATTTCTAGGAGAAATACCTGTAGCATTAATTGACGAAGTATATAGGGTTATGCTGTCAGTAAAAATGAAGCCTTTCGAAATAGAGATTAAGGGTGTTGGCGCTTTCCCGAAAATAACTAGCCCAAGGGTTGTATGGGTTGGTGTTACTAAAGGTTCCGATAAGCTTAGAGAAATACATAGACAACTTGAAGCGGGTCTTAGAAAGCTAGGTGTAAAGCCTGATAGCAAAGGTTTCGAACCCCATATTACAATAGCTAGGGTTAGAAGCGCAAGAAATAAGCAGAGACTCGTAAAAGTCCTTTACGAACTCGAAGATGTAGAAATAGGAAGAATGATGGTGACAAATATTAGGCTTAAGCAAAGCATACTTACATTTAAAGGGCCAATATATAAGACGTTAAGGGAAGTTAAACTTGGGTAGAGAAGAATCTCTTGAAGCAAAGGTTTTAAGGAAAATTAAACCAAAACCTGAAGAGTATGTTAAGGTAAAGAATGTTTATGAAAAAATAAAGGAATTACTTAAAGCAGCTTTGGAAAGGGAAGGTATCGATGCCGAAATAGAGCTTGAAGGCTCTGTAGCTAAAGACACATGGATTTCAGGAGACGTAGACTTAGACGTTTTCGTACTTTACCCTAAAGATTTAGGTAGAGAATGGTTGAAAACACATGGGTTTAGGATAATTTTAGAAGCAACGAAAGATCTTCCTCAAACCGTAGCTTATGCCGAACATCCGTACGTTAAAGTTACTGTGGACAACATTGAGGTAGATATTGTGCCTGCTTTTAAGCTGAAAAATCCCTTAGAAGCCGAAACAGTTGTTGATAGAACACCCTTCCATACGAAATATGTTATTTCGAAACTTAGTGAAAAGCAAAAAGATGAAGTAAGGCTTCTCAAGAAGTTCATGAAGACAATAGGTGTTTATGGAGCTGAAATAAGGGTTTCCGGTTTTTCAGGATATCTTGTTGAACTATTAATTATTTATTACGGTAGCTTCAGGAAGGTTTTAGAAGCTTCCTCCGAAACATGGAAGCCGGGAATTGTGATCGACATTGAAAAGTACTTTAGAAAGAAAGACTTACCAGAAATAGCCAAGAAATTTCAAAATCAACCATTAATAGTTATTGACCCCGTAGATTGCAGGAGGAATGTTGCAGCAGCAGTATCTCCTAAATCTATGGCCACTTTTATCGCAGCATCAAAGATGTACTTAAGAAATCCTTCAGAATCGTTTTTCTTTAAAGTTGAAGTTAAGCCTACATTAGCTGAAGTGGCGGAGCTTATTTCGTCTAAACCTTACGATTACGTATTCGTACTATTCCCCATACCTAAGAAGTCACCGGACATTCTATGGGGTTTTCTTAGGAGAAGCGTTAAAGGTGTTAAATCTTTACTTGAAAAGTTCGGATTTAATGTGTTAGACTATGATGTTTGGTGTGACGAGAGGAAATATGGGGTTTTCGTTTTTGAACTTGAATCTGAGAGAATAAGTGATTTTGTAAAGTCGGAAGGTCCTTTAGTATTCTCCGAGCCAAATTCATCAAGGTTTTTAAGTAAATATGTTAGCTCAGAGCTAACTATTGCCGGTCCTTGGATTGAAGATTTTAAATGGGTCGTTATACGTAAGAGAAAGTTTAATAGAGCAAGTGACCTTTTGAAGGAGAGATTGTTAGAGCATGGTGTAAGTCATGTTCTCCAAGAGCATCTGAGGAAAACATGGTTTAAAGTACTGTTAAAAGAAGATTTAGAATACATTGTTGAAATGGTAGGTTATGACTTCCTCAGCTTCCTACGTAGTTTTGTGGGGAAGAAGCCAGAATGGTTAAGAATTTAAGTGAAGACCTTCGTCATATACTTTGTTATCCTACTCCTAATGATGAATGTTTCAATGCTAGAGTTTTAGAGCTTAATAGATTAAATGTCGCATTAATAATACCGTATGGACGTATATTTCTTAAGGGGAAAATTAAGGTTTTAGGTAAAGGATATGCTAGCATAGTTGTTAAAGCAGTGGATCTCGAAGACAATGTTGTTGCACTTAAAATACGTAGAGTTGATTCCCGAAGATCCTCACTTATCCACGAGGCCGAAAATCTTGCTCTAGCAAATACGGTGAATGTTGGACCGAGACTTTTAGGGTTTACAGAAAACATAATCATGTATGAATATGTTAATGGTATTAAGCTCAAAGAGTTTATTGAAAGTATGAGTGAAAACCATATCGTAAAAATGATTTCCGACTTATTTAAACAGTGCTTTAGGCTTGACATGATAGGCTTAGATCATGGAGAACTCTCTAGACCCTATAGTCATATATTAGTTAGGAAACCTTACAAACCATATATTATAGATTTTGAATCCTCAAGTGTTTTGAGAAAGCCTTCAAATTTAACATCAATTATAAGTTCATTAATTATAAGGGAAGGTCCCTTACAGCAAAAACTAAGAGTTATTTTAGGGGTTTCGAATAAACAATCACTAATTGAAGCCTTGAGAGAGTATAAGAGAAACATTAGTCCAAGAACGTTTCTCAAAATACTTAAGCTACTGAATTTGGCTTAAATGTGGAAGGAGTTTGGTGGGGCCGCGGGGATTTGAACCCCGGACCACGGGCGCTCCGGGGCCGACTACGGGGATCTTCTCCCCAGGCCCGCATCCTTCCAGGCTAGACGACGGCCCCTAGTTTAAAGTAACTACGTGTTAGCGTTATTAAATCCTTATTCTCTCTTTCTAATCCTACTAAGAGTTGGCGGAGTCCATAGCAGCCATGCCGGTATTTTCTTTAGCAACTCATATGCTTCCTCCCATGAATCTAACCCTAATTTTTCAGCTAGTTCCTCTAAGGTCATCTGTGTTCTAGCGTACTCTCTCAAAATGTTTAATGTGTCTTCTGAAATTATGATTTCTTTGTCGCCAACTTGAATTTTTATTTCTTCTGCAAGTTTCGATTTCGCGCCCATACATTATCGCCTTGAAAAAATAGTTAGCACTAGGTATTTAAGAGTTTATGGGAAATATGGTATTTGGGGTTAAACGAGATGCCTAAAGTTTCTACTGGAATTATACGCTTAAAATATGTTGTTGATAAGATTAAGAGAGAGCTTCTCGTAGAGGGTTATGATACTTCCGTAATTGGTGAAGCTATATCTGAACTTGAAAAATTAGTTAAGGAAAAAATGTTAGAGAAAGGGTTAACAGACGACGATGTTGTTGATGTTTCCTTAGAATATGATGTTTCAAACGGTAAAATAGCTTGGAAAGCTGAGACCTTAAAAATAGTAATTTATAAACCTATTGAAGAAGTAGTTAGCGTGAAAAAAGAACTAGAGGAACTTAGAAGTAAAAATAAGGAGCTTAATGAGAAAGTAGAGAAAATAAGGGAAGTTCTAAGGGAACTAAGCGATAGAATATCTAAGTTGTTAAGTGAAATTTAAAGTTCCCAATATTTTTTGAAAATCCTCCTACACCTCTCAACATAGTTCCTTATTTTCCCTATGTTTTCCTCGTAAACTAATGACTCACTATAGAGTGGTTTATTAAAGTATGGTGCTAATACTAAGTTCATTATTGCTTTAGGTAGGTAATTTAGAGAATATCCTCCTTCAAGAACAGCTAAAGCGCCATCAGCGATCTTTAATCCATCAAATACTAACTTTCCTATCTTCCAATAACTTGAAAGCGTTAAATTTAGGTCTGCAAGCATGTCAGAATGGTGAGTATCAAATCCTGCTGAAATGAGAAGTACCTCCGGTTTATATTGCTTAATTATAGGTAAAGCTACTTCTTTAAGAGCAAAAATGTATCCAGCATCAGATGTACCCGGAGGTAGAGGGATGTTTATTGTGTAACCTTCACCATCCTTTTCACCTACTTCCTCTGGAAAACCTGTACCTGGGAAAAGCGTTCTAGGGTCTTGATGTAGAGATACATAAAGAACCTTACTTGTATTGTAAAATATGCTTTGAGTTCCGTCACCGTGATGAACATCGATGTCTAGTATCGCTACTCTTTTGTAACCATAATTTTCTATAAGGTATTTTGCAGCAATAGCTATATTGTTAAATATGCAGAAACCCTTAGCTAATCCTTTGTGAGCATGGTGACCCGGAGGTCTTATTGCTGCGAAACCTACTTTGCACTCACCCAGTATAACTTTCCTTAGTGTTTTAACGACGGTTCCAGCAGCATACAATGCCACTTCGTACGTTCTCTTAGAAACTATCGTGTCTAAATCCCCTAGAGGATGTCCTCCTCCAGCTTCAGCAAAGACTTTAATGAACTCGACATATTCCGGGTCATGAACTAGTTCTATGAGTTCTCTTGTTGCTTTCTCAGGTTCAATCATTTTTAACATGTTCAAGTATTTGAAAGTTCTTAAGAAATTTATTATAGCGATTATTCTCTTAGGGTTTTCGGGATGATAGTCTGATGTAATATGGTGTTTAAATATTTCTCCGGTAACAAAACATACCTTTTCTACCATATTCTTAACCCCTCGGTGTAAGATTTTAGATTTTTAAAACGTTTATATAGGTTTATATCAAATATTCTCTATGGTACGATATTCATGCAGCCGGATAAGGTTTCAAAATATGTTTCAAAAAACGTAAGTAAAAGTTTGAAAGTAGCGCTGGACTATGAAAAGTATGTTACGAAGGGCTATGCTTTCAAATATTTTCCGCTAGCGCTTTCAAAGGCAAAAGGAGCAAAAATATGGGATCTTGATGGCAATGAGTACATAGATTTTCTATCAAGCGCAGCAGTCTACAATGTGGGACATAGTAATGATGAAGTTATTGAGGCTATGAAGAAGCAACTTGAAAAATATATTCACTACTGTCTGTACATATATCATGAACCTGCCGTTGAATTAGCTAAATTACTTGTAGAAATAGTTCCTGGAAACTTCACTAAGAAAGTTGCCTTTGGTTTAAGCGGTTCCGATGCTAATGATACTGCGGTTAAGGCAGCACTTCTTTATACAGGACGTAGAAACATCGCATCATACACGTATTCATACCATGGAACAACGTATCTTGCATTGTCAATGTCCGGTTCCTTTAGCCCAAAACTAAGGAGTAGATTGAATGCTTTACCTAACGTGTACTTCTTCGAATACCCTGATACATACCGTAAACCATATGATATGAGCGATGAAGAATTGGGAGAATACTATCTGGGGCTAATAGAAGACTTCTTTAGAAAGAATGTAGCGGGAGAATCTTTCGCCGCCTTCATGTTTGAACCTGTGCAAGGCGATGGAGGAGTTCTTGTTCCACCGAAAAACTATGTTCGAGGTTTAAGGAAACTTACAGAGGAGTATGGAATAGTATTCATCGATGACGAGGTCCAAACAGGTATCGCTAGAACAGGTAAAATGTTCGCAATAGAGCACTTTGACGTCGTACCCGACATTATGGTTATGGGTAAAGCTGTTGGAGGAGGAATGCCTGTTTCGGCAGCAGTAGGTAAAGCTGAAATTCTTGATTCAGCGGATCCACAAACATACTTCCTCACATCAGGAGCTCATGCTGTTTCTGCTGTAGCGGCAATAGCTACAATAAACTATGTTAGAAAGAACAAGCTTGAGGAAAGAGCTCGTGAATTAGGCGAATACGCTAAAAAGAGGTTTCTAGAGCTTCAAGATAAATATGAAATAGTAGGTGATGTTAGAGGTTTAGGCTTACTCTTAGGCATAGACATTGTTAAGAATAAGGATACTAAGGAACCTGATAGGAAAACAGCAATTAAGATAATTTGGAGAGCTTGGGAGAAAGGATTACTAATGATGACTTATGGGAAATACGGAAATGTTTTAAGGGTGGCACCACCATTGGTTATAACTAAGGAGGAACTTGACAAGGCAATAAACATTATAGATGAATCGATAAAAGATGTTCTTGCCGGAAAGGTTAGTGACGAAGTAGTGTCACTCTTGCGCGCTTGGGAGTAAGAAGAAAAACACTTAATCTTTTGATTTTTTCATATTAACCTAGCTATTTTGCCTTCTTTCGGCATGTAAATTTGCCCTTCTCTTCTTAGGGTTTCTATAATTTCTTCTACGTCTCTTTCACTTATTCCTTCTTTCCTAGCTTCCTCTATTACATCTCTCAGATTAACCTGTGTTCCTGGAACTCCTCTTTCCAATCTCTCTATGATGTTCATGATCTTCAACATTTTCTTTCTTAAGCTTAATGGCTTACCGGTCATTATGATGTCTATGTCTATTTCTCCTGTTTCAACATCTATACCCACATCCTTAAAGCTTCGAACCATTAAGTCTATTGCAGCTTTAGCATCTTCAGCTGTTACGACGTTACTTAACGCCATTCTGGCATGTGCTTCAGCTAGTCTTACTAAAGCTTCGAGCTGTCTCGGAGTTATCGGGACTGCTACTTCAGCACTCGTTGCAGCTTTAGCTCTTAGTGATACAAAGAAGTCCTTTATTATTTTTACAGCTTCATCCGAAAGCTTGGGTTTAACATACTTTCTAGCATAGCCTATGTATTTTCTTAGAAGTTCCGAATCTATTGGAGGCTTTATTTTCTCAGTTCTCTTATGAACCATAAGTATATGCTCTGCCATTTCCTCATCTCTTTCTGGAGCAGGCTCATCAACCATAACAAACATGAGATCAAATCTTGAAAGAATTGTTGGAGGCAAATTAATGTTATGTAGGAATCCTCTCTCACGAATATATCTGCCAAGGACAGGATTTCCAGCAGCTAAAATCGAAGCTCTAGCATTAAGCTTAGCAACAATACCAGCCTTCGCTATACTTATAGTATTGTGTAATATAAGTCCATGTGATACAAATGTATGATTAGGTTCAACCGTTACATCATATACCCATTCTGAGTCTTCGTTTTCTATTTTCTCAACAGCTTTAACTTTTATGAACATTATATTTCCGTAAACTAAACCTTTTATCTCATCAACTATTTTTTCTATTTTCTTAAGCTTATTGATAGTCTGCTCCATAAGTGTTTTGACTATTTGCTTATCCTTCTTAACATATAGTCTATATCTTAACGTTGAATATGGCACTCCTGTTTTTGCCGAAAGCTCCTTTATAGAAACAAACTTTCCCATTGTGGATAAATCATTGCTCTCTATTGCTTTCCTAATAATCTCTAACTTATCTTCAATAAGATGAAGGTATTTACGAACTTTCTCCCTATGAATAGTAGTTTTTCTTTTAACAATGTTTGTAACGTATCCGTCATTCAAATTTAACTCATTAAGAACTTCTCTCAATTTTATAGCTACTTCAAGAGGCATAGGATCTCTGTAGTTTAATTTCCTTCGCGATTTTGAAAGTAACTTTAAAACCCTACTATAGCGAGGGTCGTCGCGAATGATTGTTGCAAATCTTTCTATATCATCAGTTCCGCGAATTACCACTTTATAGTATTCTCTTTCCTTAATCTTTTCCGTATATATGTATGAGCGTATCTTGAGGGAAAGAAGCAAGTCTTGTAAATCTTCGGCAAGCTTTCTTGAAGAAGTTCTAAAACCAACTCTATATTTATCAACAAATCCGTCTCCTTTAAAGTAAGCATTTAAGAAAGCCTTCTTCGCCTCTTCGTTCATAATAAATACTAGTGAAGGTATTCTTCTTAGGGTTGAGGGTCTTTTACGTCGGTTATCTTTAGAAGGAACAATTTCAGGTAAGAGCTTAGTTACTTTATTATAAAGATCTTTTGAAAGGGCTCTTACAATATATAAAGTTCTTTTTCTTCCCCTATTGCTTATCTGAATAGTATATTTAATATTTAGCTTTTCCAATATTCCCTTAAACTCTTCTATGAGAGAAATGTTTGTGTTGGCAAAGCCTATTTCGTAATAACCTCTCCTCTTATTAGAGTACACAAATCCATCTGACAATATATACCCTATAAATTTAGCTAATGCTTCTGGGGATTTCGTGCGGAACTCTATCAACGTCCTTGATAAGAGACCATTATCTGATAGCTTTTCTGGATAGTAACGTACGCTTGGAACAAGCATTCCTGGTTTTACATTATCTGCTCTAATAGTTACTATTTTGCCATCACGCCATACGAACACAGGATGTTCTGGAGTAACAGTTATTGTTCTTCCGTTGCTATATGTGATCTTTATGAATTCTCTAGGCGCCTTATGTCTGCTGACTCTATTAGCTTTTATCTTCACTATGTTCTTACCTATGAGGTCATAGGAGAATATTTCAATATTGTTTACAGGTAAGATTTCAGTTTCTATGCCGTTTATTACCCTATCCTTATTGTTAGCAATAAGTCTGTCAACAAGTTCACCTATCTTAACCCTTTTTCCATTGGCTAGTAGCAACTCAAAATCTTTATGATAACTTTGTTGCTCCATCGCTTCGTGAATCGCTACTCTATCTTCAGCCCTCATTTTGTCGATTTCGTCAATGCAGTTGTGCACTATGATTCCTTCAGCTAGGAAATTATGTATTCTAGGCACATAAATATCGTAGACGTACCCTTCATACTCTACATACTCTACATTCACTACTTTATCTATGTAATAATCGCATTGGGTGGCAGTGCTTATTAGTTCTTTCGTATCTGACGATAGCTTCTCGGAATAAAGTGAGGCAATTTTCTTAAGCTTCTCCTTTGTGAACACAGCTTTTCCTGTAATAGCATTGTACACTGTACTCCATAGGCTATTTTTCACGGGAGTATATGGACTAGCTTCTTCGACTATTTTACTAGCTATCTTTATTGATAGTTTCTTAGGGATAATGTGAGACCTTGACGCTAATACCTTTCCCCTAACTGGAACACTTACCTCTTCCGCTTTAACACTGTATGGCTTGATGATTTCAATGAGCTTTAATACGTCATCCCTATTTGTTATTTGAATTCTCACAAAACCTTTATCATGAATCATTTTAGAATGTATATCAAGTCTTCTCAATACTAATGGTATTGCTTTAGCTTGAGCTTTATTTTTCAACACTATATCAATATGTACAACTTCGTATTGTTTATTGTTCCTAGCTGTTTTTTTAACTGATATTGATCCATTAGCATCTATAAGTCCTGCTAAAAATCCTTTCAGAACACTATTTGGTAATTTGAAGATGCGTCTGAGCGAGTCTTCTAAGAAGTACTTAACTATATGCGCAAAAATTATTGAATCAACGACTATTTCAACGCTTTCGCTTTCTACTTTTTTATTTCTTATCACAGATACGTTGGTTCTTCTGTAAAGTTTAGGCTTAATGTTTATTGTTTCAAAATATCTCAGTATTCTATCTACAATGTTTCCATGCTTTATAGATTGTACGATTGCTACCCTCTTATTCGTAAAGTATCCGTCTCCGTGAACAAACCCTATGATATACCCTATTTCAGGAGTTATTTTCGTTAGTGCTAGTGATGATGCTTTATTGCCTCGAGAGAACTTTAGTACTTTATTTCTCCAGTTATTCAATTTACCATATTTACTTAGGATTTCTCTGAATAATCCTACCTCAATGTATAATTTACCGTGTGAAGTATAGACTTTCTTACCTGAGGTTTTTCTAAGGTTATATATGCTGCCATAAGTTCTTTCTATTAGTTTCAGCATTTCATCTTTATCATCGCCCTCTAAAACTGCTGTCCACGTGGCGGGAATTATGTCAAGCAGATATACTTCATGTTCATGTCCAGGGATTTTCTGTAATGAAAGTATTTTGTCTCCAGGTTTAAATTCTGAAGCTTGCTTCCAAGTTAGGGTCTCTCCATCAATTAAGTAGTGATCTGGTGTTAGCAGTAATTCATAGCCGCTTTCGAAAGTAAGTTTGACAAGTCTCCCTTTCCATGGTTTCCTTCTAATGACATTAGATAGAACTTCTCTCGCACGTAGACTATTTAGCTCTAATCCAATAACTCTATGTTCTGAGTAATTTAGTTCGACTATTTCATTACCAGCTTTAGTTCTAATAGTCTTTCTCTCATCAAATAAATCAGCTATTCTAACATACTCGTTATCAACAAGCACTCGTGTTTCAGGATGTAAGCATACAATTCCTCCATCGCCTAAAACTAATGCTCCAGCTTCAAGATAGTATTCACCAGTGCTTTTATCTCTTAAAACAGCTGCTGTTAATCCTGCAGCTGTTGTTCCTTTGCCTGAAGTATAAATTCCCCTAGGAGCTATTCTAGCAACATACTGTAATAGCTGGCTATTGTGTAGGAATAGTAGTCCTAAACCTCCAACAAAGTTTTCGTAATCTTCTACGGAAATATCATAAACGTATTCGTTATGGTTGGGTTCTACTTCGTAAATGTCACCTTCCTCTATAGATTCTATAATATCCCATGTAATAGTGGTGTTATTGACTATAGAGTCTAGTTTGTCAAGTATAGTAAATGCTTGGTTCTCTAAACTTTCAGCTCCTACACCATAGTATTTCTTAGCTATTTCGCTTAACTTATTTAATACCTTATAAGCATAATTTCTTCCTACATGCCCTCTGTAAACTTTTCCTCTAATCTCTCCTGCAAAATTCCTATATCCTTCTCTTCTGCTATTTAACTTTAAGAGAGATAATACTCTAATTACAGTTGAAGCCATGGGGACTTTATCGACGACTGTGCTTCCCTTAACGTATATGCGTTTTAATTTTTCTTGTTTAACGGGGTCTATTAAACGTATTAGTCTTATGATGTCTGTATCGGAAATGTATATTTTGAAGTAGCGAACATTTTCATTTTTGTATTTTAGAGAGCAATGTCTTATTGTATGGTTTAGTCCTAAGATTGCCAGAAGGACAGATATGTCATTAGCGAGATTTTCGCTTGTCGTTGTTACTGTAATTTCTCCCTTCCAATACCTAGATTTTTTAATTCCCGACGGAATTATGGAGCCATCACTTTCTATGAGCCCGGAGATTAGGCCTTCAATAAATGTTATGGGGGCGTTAAAGGCTATCTGAGGTACTCTCTTATATCTTGACAATAATCCCTTAGTTCTTTTTTCTCTAATAATTTTCGTGAAGCAACTATGTTTTATCCATTCGACGAATTCCTTATCGGTTACAATTAGTCTATATTGCTTTCTAATACTACCATTCTTCTCATACACTTTAGGAGATAATTTTAACTTATGCTGAACTACTCTTCTTAGATAATCTATTACCTCCTTACTCATAGAAGCTATTTCTATTCTCTCACATGATGCAACCTTAGAAACTGTTCCATCCCCTAAGAAGAACCCTATTAGGTATCCGAAGTCCCAATCGAGCTTTACATCACGATTCCCAACTTTTACACTCTTTACAATGTTTCTTCTAAATGAAGCTAAATTCTTAAGTATTGGCAATAGAATCCTTTTCTCAAAGGCTTTAGCAGGTTTTATGGGAATTAAAGTTGCTGAGTCTTTATCGAAACCTATTAAGCTATGATCCTTAGTTACTACTACTCTCCTACCATGTTTTGTCTTAATTACTACAACTTTTTTAGGCGCTTTATGTCTTATTAATGCTTTAATGGGCTTTATTTCAGCCTTTAAAGTGACTGGTGAAATAGCTATTGTGTAAAGCTTTACACCTACCTCATCAAGTAAGAGTTCCTCTGTTTCCCCTTGAGTAACAACTTTATCCCTATATTTCTCCATGTATTCGTTTACTATTTCACCTATCGGTCTAAAGCTTATTAGCCCATTTTCGTCTAGGACTAATATTCGTTCACTATAAACTAAGCTCTTAGCTGTACCGGGGTCTCCTACGAGTAGTACATGTATGTCTCCTCTTATCCTTGTTCCATCACGTAGCTCTTTGGGTACTCCTCCGAAGAGAAGTAGTGCTATTGCTTTCTTTATGTGCTCGTAACCGTAAATTGCTGGTGCCACCGAATCTATTATTTTCTCTCTTATTTTGGGGTCTCTTGCTAGTTCCAGAATTTTTCTTTCATCTTCTTTGGAGATCTCTAGCTCTTCTAGAACTTTTTGCGAAACTTCTACGTTATTTGCCTCAATTCTCATTTCGAAGGTTAGTTTACTTCCCTTCTTAACGGATCTTTCACCTTTGATTGTAAGAATCCCCACTATTGTTACTCGGTCTCCAGGCCTAGCTTTATCAACGAGGTCTTCTGTTAGCACTACCTCTATTGATCTTGGAAGTTGTCCTGGAGGGATTTCTTCGGGTCTTTCCTGAACCATAATTTTTTGAACATCAATGAATTTTGATTTATGTAGGAGAAGCTTAAATGAAGGTTTTCCTCCGCAAGTACATTCAGTTGGGTATTCTATAGTATCGCCTTCTTGAATGACCTCTATTTCTGTTCCGCAATTTGTACATTGGAAAACTGCTTTGTGAAGTCTCTCCATAGTTGGCGTCATTCTTGTAACTACTCCTTCAATCTGAATAAGCTTCTCAATATGTTCGGAACCTAGTCTTCTTATAGGAACTGTTTCGGGAAGACCCCTAAATCTAACATAGAATCTATCTATCTTTACTGCTAATTCCCTATTCTCATTAGTTACAAGCTCCTTAAGCGCTTGTGAAGCATAGTCTAATGCTTCCCTAGGGTTTTCTACAACATAAAGAGCTAATTGAGGATTAGTAATGTAAAGATCTGGAAAGTCAATAACTATGGATCTTTCACCCTTAATGGTCATGTCTAATACTTTATCCCAATACTTAAGTTTACCATGAATGTCTTTGAATGTTTTAAGAAATTTAATGAACTCTTCCTTAGGGTCGCCTAGAAATGCTGTTTCCTCTAAACTTTCCCTCTCCCTACTACCTGTGTTTTCCATGGCTTATTCCACTTTCCACTAATATTTTAAACCAGTTGTTTCCTCTATCCAGAATTTTATTATGTCTCTTAAAACCCTATATAAGGTCTTTTCCTCGGGTGTTAGCTTAGTAATTATGTCTTTAGGTTCTTCAACTGTTAAAACAAGGTTTAGAATTTTTCTTAAACGACTTCTAACAATATCTCTAATGAACATTTCTGCCTTACGATATTTCTCTATAACCTCTGATGTAGGATTTCTGCTTAATTCGTTAAGTAATGCTTCGATTTCATGTTTTACTTTAACGTAGAATTCCGGTGGAAGCTTCTGTAATGTTGAAGCTGTACCTATGGTTCTAGTTTCTAGAAAAGCCAATCTAGCTAGTTCCTCAATAGTAACTTTCTCGTCTGATGAAAGTTCTACGAGACCTGCTTTTTCAAGTTCCTGGGCAAGCCATCTTGGAACATCTATTTCAGTATTCGCTTCAACATATGATATTTCATCTATGTTTAAAACCAAGTTCTGATATGTTTTCGCCTTAGCCGGGGCAACATAGCTTTCTACACGAGAACTGTCCATAAGTATTTTCAAAATATCCTGGATCATGATGGTAAGTTCCCTCTACGATAACCTAGGTTTTTCCGCCACTAAAAATATATTTGTACTAAAAAGAGAACCAATAACTGTAGGGTGTTAGATTATGGCCTCTATAGAAGCTGAGCTTCTTTGGGCAGAAAAGTACAGGCCAAAATCCCTTGACGAAATAGTTAATCAAAAAGAAATCGTTGAAAGGTTAAAACAGTTTGTTAAACGTAAAAACATGCCTCACTGCTTATTTGCTGGGCCGCCAGGAACAGGTAAGACAACTGCTGCATTAGCCTTAGCTCATGATCTTTATGGCGAAAACTACCGTAGATATGTTTTAGAGTTAAACGCAAGCGATGCAAGAGGAATAGATGTTATTAGAACCACTGTTAAGGAGTTTGCTAGAAGCGTTGTTCCAGGAGAAATTCCCTTCAAAATAATAATTCTTGATGAAGCAGATAACATGACGGCTGATGCTCAGCAAGCTTTAAGAAGAACTATGGAGCTTTTCACAGCAACATGTAGATTTATTCTAATAGCGAATTATCCTAGCAAAATAATTGAGCCAATACAGTCTAGAACAGCATTCTTCAGATTCACTCCATTAAGCAAGGAGGACGTTGTTGCCCGCTTAAAATGGATTGTTGATCAAGAAAAAGTAGAGTATGATATGGAAGCGTTAGAAACGATATATGAACTTTCTGAAGGTGATATGAGAAGAGCTATAAACATTCTTCAAGCAGCATCAGCTTTAGGTAGAGTTACTGTTGAAGCAGTATATAAGGTCATAGGTGCCGCTCATCCAGCTGAGGTAAGAGAAATGATTAAGGCTGCACTTGCTGGAAGATTTACTGAAGCTAGAGAGAAGCTTAGAGCACTTATGATAAACTATGGGCTCTCAGGGGTAGATGTTGTTAAGGCAATGCACAGGGAGATTTTCAGTTCCGAAATAAAAATACCTGAGGAATTAAGGGTTATAATAGCTGATTACTTAGGAGAAGTACAATATAGATTAGCTGAGGGAGCTGACGATGAAATACAGCTAAGTGCTCTAATAGCTAAGCTCGTAATGTTAGGCAAGAAGTTAAGGGTTTAGAAATGCCAGCTCCTCTTCCATGGATTATAAAGTATAGGCCTAAAAGAATAGCTGAGGTAGCTGACCAGGAAGAAGCTAAGAAAATATTTATTCCATGGCTTAAAAGCTGGCTTCAAGGCAAAGTTCCCGAGAAGAAAGCGGTTCTCTTTTACGGACCAGCAGGTTGCGGTAAAACATCATTAGCTGAAGCTGCAGCTAAAGAATTCGGCTTAGAGCTCGTAGAGATGAATGCTAGTGATTTCAGAACAAAGGATGCTATAGAAAGGGTAGCTAAGATAGCTGCTACGAAATATTCGCTCTTCGGCTTTCGTGGAAAAATAATTTTACTTGATGAAGTAGATGGAATAAGCACCGTAGCTGATAAAGGAGCGCTAGATGCTATAATAGACTTAGTTAATATGACTAAATTTCCAATAATACTTACAGCTAATGACCCATGGGATCCCAAGCTTAGGCAACTTAGAGAACTATGTGTAATGATACCTTTTAGAAGACTAACTAAAACAGCTATGAAGGAAGTTTTGAGGAGAATATGCTTAAATGAAGGACTAGAATGCGATAACAAAGCCTTAGACCTAATAATAACTTACGCTGAAGGAGATTTAAGGTCAGCAATAAATGATTTACAAAATGTTGCAACTGTATCTAGGAAAATAACCGTTGAACTCGTAAAACCAATCTTAGCTAGAAGAGATAGGCAGTACACGCCATTTGAAGCATTAAGAAATCTTTTCATGTCAAAATATGCTTGGCAAGCTAAGAAGGCAGTAACATCAACAGATATAGACTATGAAACTATGATACTTTGGATAGCCGAGAACCTACCGAACCAACTAACAGACCCTGAGGATTTATGGAAAGCTTATGAGGCACTATCTAGAGCCGATGTTTACCTAGGTAGGATTAAAAGAACACAAAATTGGGACCTGCTTTCGTATGTTTTCGACTTTATGGGACCTGGTGTAGCTTTGGCTAGGAAAGCTTCAAAATTTAGGTTCGTAAAATATAATTTTCCGCAAAAAATACTTTTATTAGCTAAGACTAAAAGGCAAAGAGAAATAAGGGATGCTATAGCTAAGGTTGTTGCAGGAGCTTTACATATTTCAACACATGTTGCCAAAAGGGATGTTATACCATTCCTCCACGTAATATTTAATAATAATCCAAAATATGCTGCAAGACTAGCAATAAGCCTTAACCTTACCGAGGAAATGATAAAATTCCTAACACCAACAAGATATAGGGAAGTCATTAAGGAAATGAAGGGAAAATAATTGCTTAAAAATCAATTCCAATTATTTTAGGTTCATCGCGGATTATTGCTACGTGTGAACATATGAACTTTAAAGCGTCGTTCCTTGAATTACAGCAGTAATCGTAAATCTTATACACATTTTCTTTAAAAACCTTGAAAGTCAACGACACTTTTATGTTAAATAAGATAAGGTTTTCGGCTTTAGCAGGTTTAATTAGTGGAGCTTTAAGACATACTCCGTTAAGCATCTTCACTATGTCGCTTACTGTAATTATGCTTTTAATGTATAGCTTTAGTGCCGCAACAATTCTACGAACCATTTGCTTAATGAAGCTATCGGCAATAATGTCGAATACGATAAAGTCCCCTATGTTATAAATTTTGAACGAATAAACTGTTCTATAGGGATCCATGTAGTAGGGTGTTTTCCTATAGTATGAACTAAAGCATTTAAAGAGCTTCTTACCTATGAAGAGCTTGGCTATACTATTTAGCTTGTCTATGTTTTCTCTAAGAAAATCATTTCTTTCTACATACAAATATCTCCTATGTATAACATTGTATCTGGGATTGAACTCGTATGGAACATCTAGTCTTACAGCCCATACTACCATTTCGCTAATCGCTATTTTCCTAACAGAATCTAATATTTCATCCTCACTTGCTGATGTTTCAAATAGGACTATCTGGGATAGTGCATGAACATCCTTATCTGTTCTCCCTGACGAAACAATTTTCACTACAGGAATACCTAAGTTCGTTAGTAAACTTATTAGTTCTCCTTCGACAGTTTTCACGTTCGGCTGTCTTTGTGAGCCATGAAATTTTCTTCCATCATAAAACAGTTTTACTAGAAAAACGTTTGTCATTTCTCCCTTTTACCATAACTTATTCGTAGTTCTAAGTTTTCAATATTCTCCGGAACCCCTT